>Ga0153918_1000120_pt1 | contig 61857 bp, 43 predicted proteins | sample TSFL002MetaG_FD_104687 | JGI IMG/M metagenome (GOLD analysis project Ga0153918, IMG submission 104687) | Attine ant fungus gardens microbial communities from Florida, USA - TSFL002 MetaG | ecosystem: Host-associated > Fungi > Mycelium > Unclassified | place: USA: Florida, Paynes Creek Historic... | reverse complement strand
CGTGACCGGATCGCTCCCGAACATCGGGGACGTCACCGGATCGCTCCCGAACGTCGGCGGAATCGTCGGCTCGCTGCCCAACCTGGGCGACGTCACCGGCTCCCTGCCGAACGTCGGCGGTGTGGTCGGCGGGATCACCGGATCGCTGCCGAACCTCGGTGGTGTTGTCGGCTCCCTCCCGAACGTCGGTGGGATCGTCGGCTCGCTCCCGAACGTCGGGGACGTCACGGGCTCGCTGCCGGCACTGGGTGACCTGACCGGCTCCCTGCCGAACCTCGGCGGGATCACCGGATCGCTGCCTGCACTGGGTGACCTGACCGGCTCCCTCCCCAACCTTGGGGACGTGACCGGATCGCTCCCCAACCTCGGCGGAATCGTCGGGTCCCTCCCGAACGTCGGGGACGTGACCGGCTCCCTCCCCAACGTGGGTGGGCTCATCGGTGACATCACCGGATCGCTGCCGAACCTCGGCGGGATCGTCGGCTCGCTCCCGAACGTCGGGGACGTGACCGGCTCCCTCCCGAACCTCGGCGACGTCACGGGATCGCTCCCGAACGTCGGGGACGTCACCGGCTCCCTCCCGAACCTCGGCGGTGTGGTCGGCGGGATCGTCGGCTCGCTCCCGAACATCGGGGACGTCACGGGCTCGCTGCCGGCACTGGGTGACCTGACCGGCTCCCTGCCGAACCTCGGCGGGATCACCGGATCGCTCCCGAACATCGGGGACGTCACCGGCTCCCTCCCGAACGTCGGCGGTGTGGTCGGCGGAATCGTCGGCTCGCTGCCCAACCTGGGCGACGTGACCGGCTCGCTCCCGAACCTGGGCGGGATCACCGGATCGCTCCCGAACATCGGGGACGTCACCGGCTCCCTGCCGAACCTCGGCGGGATCACCGGATCGCTCCCGAACATCGGGGACGTCACCGGCTCCCTGCCGAACCTCGGCGGGATCACCGGATCGCTGCCCAACCTCGGTGACGTGACCGGATCGCTCCCGAACGTCGGGGACGCGCTCAGCGCGCTCTCGGCGCTCGAGGGAGTTCCTGCCGAGGTGCTGGATGCGATCTCCAACCTGCGTGGGGCGCTCGGTGGAATCATCGATGCCCTGTCCGGGGTCGGCGGCGTCGGCTCGGTTCCGGATCTGGGCGGCATCGCCGGCCAGGTTCTCGGTTCGATTCCGAATGCCGGTGGTGTGATCGGCGGACTGACGGACGCGGTTGACCCCGCGATCGGCCAGGTCCTCGAGGCCGCACCCGGCCTGGGCGACATCACCGGTTCCGTTCCCGGCGTCGGCGACACGATCGACCAGGTCGCAGGAGGTCTGGCCCGAGTCGGCGACGCGGTCGGCTCGATCGCGGACCCCGCAGGCACGATCGGCGGCATCCTGAACCACGCCGGCATCATCCCCGACGTGATCGACCCGATCGCCGAAACGGTCGGCTCGACTCTCGACAACACGCTCCGCGGCATCGTAGACCCGGTCAACGGAATCGTCGGATCGGTGTCGAGCGTGGTCGTCGACATCGCGCACGATGTGACGGGAGCACTGGGTAACGGAATCGGAATCGGAATCGGGAACGGATCCGGGAACGGGAACGGGAACGGAAACGGGAACGGAAACGGGAACGGAAACGGGAACGGGAACGGGAACGGGAACGGAAACGGAAACGGAAACGGCCACGGGGACGGCCACGGAAACGGGAATGGATCCGGGAACGGGATCGGGCTGTCGTCCGGTGGCGCCCAGATCAGCCTCGTGTCCGACCTGAAGTCCGGAGCTGCCCATCTGACCGGATCGGTGAGCGGTCCCACGGTGAACACCGGTGGCACCGCTGGGAACGCCACCGGTGCCTGGAGCGCCGTGGGGACGGCCGCACTCGGCCTGATCGGCGCGATCGGCGCGGCCTTCGGGTCGCGTGCCAAGGAGCGGACCGGATGGACTTCCGGCCACTGATCCGCTCTCGGCGGGGGATGGTGGCCGCGGTCTCGGCCGCGGCCACCATCCTCCTCGTCGTCGGGCTGGTGGGGGCCATGCGCACCCTCGCCGGCCCGGCGGCAGCCGGCCCCCTCGACATGAACGGGCGTCCTGTGCAGCTGGAACCGGGAGACCTGCCGACCCGCCCGTCGAAGAGCATCCCCCAGCCCAGTCGGCCGATGCGCTTCGTCGTCGGCGCCGTCGGGCTGAACGTGCCTCTGGAGGGCCTCGACGTCCAAGACGGCGAGATCACCCCTCCGGGGTTCACCTCGGCCTATCTCATGCAGAACATCGGCGTCGCTCCGTCGCAGGCCGCGTCGGGCACGGTGTACGTCGTCATGCACTCCCTGCGCGGCGGCGGGATGGCGCCCGGCAACTTCCTCATCGACGTCGACGCCCAGGCCCCGCGCATGCCGGACGGAACGCAGGTGCGCGTCGGCGACGACACCTACGCCGTCACCGGCTGGAAGGCAGTGCGCAAGACCGACGTCCCCACGGACAGCACGATCTGGACGAGCATCCCCGGACGCCTCGTGATCATCACCTGTCTCCAGACGCCCTCGCAGAAGCCGTCCGTGGACAACATGGTGATCACCGCTCAGCTCGTCGACACCGCGCGCTGAAGCCTTCCGAATCGACGCCGAGCCCGATCCGTCGGGGTGCCTGCGGGCCGACTTCAGCCAGGGCCGCCCACCGCCGCCGCCCGCATCAAGGGCCGAGTCGGGACGACCGCACCGGCCTGCCGCCGATCGTCGCTCTCAGACGTCGACGTCGCTCTCAGACGTCGAGGCGCACAGGCGGCAGCGCCGCCAGCGGGGCATGCGCCTCGTGGTGCAGCCGTTCCATGCGCTCGTCGAGCTCGCTCGCGGCGTCGGCCGCCGCGGTGAGATCGTCCACGAGGTGCGCCGGCACCTGACCCTGGAACTTGTAATGGATCTTGTGCTCCAGGCTCGCCCAGAAGTCCATCGCGATCGTGCGGAACTGCACCTCGACGGGCACCATGAGCGGACCCGAGGAGAGGAACACCGGCACCTCGAGGATGGCGTGCAGGCTGCGGTAGCCGTTGGCCTTCGGCGTCGCGATGTAGTCCTTCACGATGCGCACGGTGACGTCGTCCTGCGCGGCGAGCAGGTCGAACAGGCGGTAGACGTCGGCCACGAAGCTGCACGTCACGCGCACGCCCGCGATGTCGGTGATGTGCTCGCGGATCGTGTCGAAGTCGGGTTCGATGCCGCGTCGGGCCACCTTCTCCACGATGCTGTCGGGCGACTTCACCCGGCTCTTGACGTGCTCGATCGGATTGTAGGAGTGGTGGTGCGCGAACTCGTCCCGCAGGATCGAGATCTTCGTCTCGATCTCGCGCATCCCGAACTCGTACTCGTGCAGGAAGCGCTGAAACTCGTCGCGCAGCCCGCGCGCCTCGGACAGGGTCTGGTTCAGCGCGTCGTCGTCCAGCGGGGCCGTGCTCATACCTGCGACGCTACGCAAAAGGCGTTCGGATCTCCTGTGTGTTCGTTCTGAGCGGATCGCTTCGTGAAGCGGTGACGTCAGCGCAGAGACCGGGTCCGGTATCGGCCGGTGGTCCACCGGCCGCCGCGCCATCGGCCCGGCTCCCAGATCCGCCCCGTGTCCGGTCGAGCGAGGGAGGCGGTGCCGCGGAATCGGGGGAGTGCACGGAAGCCGAGGTCCTCGTCGTCCCATCGCCTGACGAACTCTGCGGCGAATCTCCTGAGGCGGACGGGCATGGCGCGCAGTTAGCCGGTCGCCATTCCTTCGGGGACCTCGGCGATCGCGGCCTCGAACGCGTCCGGAGATAGTGCTCGTCGTAGAGGAACTCGACCTGGTCGGTCTCGCCGCGCATGAGCTTGCCGGCGAACTGCCCGTCGAGCCAGAGATCCAGAGCGTCGGCCATCAGAGGTCCTCGACATCTCGTCGAGGACGCCCGAGCGCTCACTCGGCTCCAGCGACATCGTGAAACCCAGGACCGCGACGACGTCGATCACCGCGCCGAGCGATGGGTCGACCTTGCCCGTCTCCAGGTCGTGCACCCAGCGCCTGCTCTTCCGGACGGCCTGGGCCAGTTCGTCCTGCGTCATGTTCGCGCGCAGCCGGGCGCCGCGAACGAATCCGGGGAACGCGGCCCCGGACGGCAGTTGAGGCATGCTCCGACCTCCGCGTGCAGAATAGTTCTCATTCCTGGCAATGGGAGTGATACTGCACATTACGGCGAAGGGGAAGTATTCTGCCCATCCTTCGACACCGACACATCGGCGACCGCGCGACCGCCGTCCGCCGTCCGCCATCCACCATCCACCATCCACCATCCACCGTCCGCCATCCGCCATCCGGCGAGCGCTCTCCACGACCGCGCGGATACCCGATCCGGACACGCCCGGGCTCCGCCGACGGCAAAGAGTGATGGAACAGTGATGCAACAACCCGCGCGCGAAATTGCGTCGGCCCCGTTCCAGGCGTAACTTTGCCGCTCGTGGCAAATGACAGCCGTGAGAGCGCCGACGCCCCGCAGGTAGCCAAACGCATCCTGCTCGGCGAGCCGCTCAGCACCGAGAAGGCGAACGAGCAGCTCCTCCCGAAGCGGATGGCGCTGCCGATCTTCGCATCCGACGCCCTCTCCTCCGTGGCCTACGGCCCGCAGGAGATGCTGATGACCCTGGGGCTGGGCGGTCTGGCGTTCCTCGCCTTCGCACCGTGGGTCGCCGCGGCGGTCGTGCTGCTGCTCATCGTGATCGTGCTGAGCTACCGCAAGCTCATCCAGGCGTATCCCTCGGGCGGCGGCGACTACGAGGTCGCGTCGAAGAACCTCGGCGAGATCCCCGGGGTCGTGGTGGCGTCAGCCCTGCTCGTGGACTACATCCTCACGGTGTCGGTGTCGATCGCCTCCGGCGTGGACAACATCATCTCCGCGGTGCCGCAGCTCAACCCCTGGCGGGTGGAGCTCGCCGTCGGCTTCGTGATCCTCATCGTGATCGTGAACCTGCGCGGCGTGCGCGAGGCGTCCACCTTCTTCGCGGTGCCGACCTACATCTTCATCGGATCCGTCGGCGTCATGGTCGTCACCGGCCTGGTCCAGACCCTGCTGGGCCACACCCCCATCGCCGAGAGCTCGCACTACGCGATGCACGGCGATCAGCTCGCCAACGCCGCCGTCATCCTGCTGGTGCTGCGGGCGTTCTCGAGCGGCTGCTCCGCCCTGACCGGCGTCGAGGCCGTCTCGAACGGCGTGCAGGCGTTCCGGATCCCGAAGATCGGCAACGCGCAGAAGACGCTCGTCATGATGGGCGGCATCGCGATCCTGCTGTTCACCGGCCTCACCGCGCTCGGCCTGATCACGCAGGTGCACTACGCGGAGGACCCCTGCCGGGACCTCGCCGGGTACGCCTGCGGAACCCCGCAGCAGAGCCTCATGGCGCAGATCGCCTCGGCGGTGTTCGGCGGCGGATCCCTGCCCTTCTTCATCATCCAGGCCGCGACCGCCTGCGTGCTGCTGCTCGCGGCCAACACGGCGTTCAACGGCTTCCCGCTGCTCGGCGCGGTGCTCGCCCGCGACGGCTACGCCCCCAAGGCGCTGAACACCCGCGGCGACCGCCTGGTGTTCTCGAACGGCATGATCCTGCTCGGCATCGCCGCGATCGGCGTGCTGGTGCTGTTCCAGGCGAACCTGACGAACCTCATCCAGCTGTACATCATCGGCGTGTTCGTGTCGTTCTCGCTCGGCCAGGTCGGCATGGTGCGGCACTGGCGCCGGCTGCTGGCCGGCACCAAGGTCATGAGCGTGAAGGACGCTCAGCCCGTGCGCCGCACGGCCTACACGGGCCTCGTGATCAACTCGCTCGGCGCCACCCTCACGATCGCGGTGCTGGTGATCGTGACCATCACCAAGTTCACGCACGGCGCGTGGATGGTGTTCATCGCGATCCCGATCCTCGCCCTGCTCATGATGGGCGTGAAGCGCTACTACCGCGACGTCGAGCACGAGATCGCGATCGACGACACGACCCATTTCGGATCCGAGGGCGACGTCGCGATCATCCTCGTCAACCGGCTGCAGAAGCCGGTGATCAAGGCGATCGACTACGCCATCGCCGCGAAGCACCAGCAGACGATCGCGCTGCACGTCGCCGCGAACCCCGAGGACGGCGTGCAGCTGCAGAAGGACTGGCAGCGGCATCGGATCCCGATCCCGCTCGTGATCGTGGAGTCGCCGTTCCGCCACTACGCGGCGCCCGTCGAGGCGTACATCAAGAAGTACCGTGAGAAGCACGGCCCGGCCGTGGTGACCGTGTATCTGCCGCAGTACATCGTCGGACACTGGTGGGAGTCGATCCTGCACAACCGCCGCGCGCGCCGCGTGGCGAACCAGCTGATGATGGTGCACGGCGTCACGATCACGCTCGTGCCCTGGCTGCTCGACTCCTCCGAGCTCATCTACGGACGCCGCTCCAGGCCCGTGCCCGGCCAGCAGCGCGCGGGTCGCCCCGTCGTCCTCTACGGCGATCAGAACGCGCCTGCGGGCCGCCGTGTGCAGCGCCCCGCGGGGCCGCCGGAGAAGGGCTGACACCGAACCTCGCAGGCGTCGACCGCGGGGTCGCGCAGGCGTCGACCGTGGGGGTCGCGCGCGCCTTGACAGTGGGGCCCGCAGGCGTTGACAGTGGGGGTCGCGCAGCGGGACACTCGGGCTGATGCGAAAGCCCCCGCCGAGGGCGTCGGATTTCGCAGCTCGCCGTCTGCCATCCGGCAGCGGCCGGCTGACCGCGGATGACGACCCATCCGTCCGGCGGCGGAAGGACGATGATGCCCGAGACCACCTCTCTGATCGACCAGCTCCGCCGCAGGCTCCCGCAGGACGGCCTCGACGACCGGGATCCCCGCGACGTCACCGGGGCCCTGACCGCGATGGTCGACCTCGCCGAGGGACGCCGTCCCGGTGAGACGCGCGCCGCCGTCTTCACCCCGACCATCGCCGAGAACGGCTGGACCTCGCGGCGGACGATCGTGCAGATCTGCACCGACGACGTCCCGTTCCTCGTCGACTCGGTCGCCGCGGCCATCGCCGACGCCGGCCCCACCGTCCATCTGCTGCTGCACCCGGTCGTCACGGTCCGCCGCGACGGCGAGGGGCGGCTGCTCGAGATCGGCGGCGTCGGCGGGCGATCCGAGTCCTGGATGCACGTCGAGACCGACCGGATCCCGACCCTCGAGCAGCGGGACGCGCTGCGCTCCCGGATCCTCTCCGTCGTGGCCGACGTGCACGCCGCCGTATCGGACTGGAACGTGCTGCGGCGGACCTGCCTCGACATCGTCACCGGGCTGCGCACCTCCCCGCCGCCGACGGCGGCACCCGCCGAGATCTCCCGCAGCACCGAGTTCCTGAACTGGCTCGCCGACGACCACTTCACGTTCCTCGGCTACCGCGCCTACGCGCTGGACGCGATCGACGGAGAAGACGTGCTCCGCCCGATCGACGACACCGGCCTCGGCATCCTCCGCGACGCGCCGAGCCGCGTCGTGCATCTGCGTCCCGAGGCGCGGGCGACTGCGCACGAACCCCGGATCCTGACGATCACGAAGGCCAACTCGCGCTCGACCGTGCATCGGCCCGTGTACCTGGACTACATCGGCGTGCGCTCGTTTGACGAGGCGGGCAACGTGACCGGGGAGCAACGGTTCCTCGGCCTGTTCACCTCCACCACCTACGCGTCCTCGGTGACGACCCTGCCGATCGTCGCGGCCAAGGTGGCCGAGGTGCTGACGGCCTCGGGCCACCCGGCCGGATCCCATTCGGCCAAGGAGCTGCAGCAGATCCTCGAGGACTACCCGCGCGACGAGCTGTTCCAGGACTCGCCCGAGCACCTGCTCGACGTCACGACCCGGATCAGCCGGCTGCGCGAGCGGCGGGGATCCGCGATCTTCGTGCGCAGCGACGAGTTCGGCCGGTTCGTGTCGGCGCTCGTGCTGCTGCCGCGCGACCGTTACAACACCCCCGTGCGACTGCGCATCGAGGCGCTGCTGAAGGACGCCTACGGCGTCGACGCCCTCGAGTACACCGCGAAGGTGGGCGAATCGCCGCTCGCTCAGCTGCACGTCGTGATGCGGATGCCGAAGGATCGCGACATCCCCGCGGTCGACCCCGCCGAGCTGGACGCGCGCCTGGCGGCCGCGCTGCGCACCTGGGACTCCGAGTTCGTCGACGCCCTGCACGGCGCATACGACGAGGAGACCGCCGGCGCCCTGCACGCCCGCTACAGCGCCGCCTTCCCGGAGTCCTACAAGGAGTTCGCGACTCCGGAGGAGGCCGTCGGCGACGTGGAGCGCCTCGAGCGCCTCGACGAGTCCGGGGGCGTCGCCGTGCACCTGTACGCCGAGGGCGACGACCCCACGCTCCGCTTCCTGACGGTCGTGAGCGTGGACCCGCGTCCGCTCGCCGAGGTGCTGCCGATGCTGACCGCGCTCGGCGTCGAGGTCGTCGACGACCGCCCGCACGCCGTCACGCTCCCGGACGGCACCCGACGGCACATCTCGGACTTCGGCCTGCGGCTGCCCGACGCGGCGCTCTGGGGCGACGAGACGCGGGCGGCGCAGTTCGAGGACGCGTTCCTCGCGATCTGGACCGGCGCCGCGGAGAACGACAACCTCAACGCCCTCGTCCTGCACGCGGGATTGAACTGGCGCGACATCGTGATCCTGCGCGCGATCGGCGGCTATCTGCAGCAGATCGGATCCGCGTTCTCGACCGGCTACATCGACCAGGCCCTGATCACGAATCCGGCGATCGCGGTGTCGCTGGTGCAGCTGTTCGCCGCGAGCTTCGACCCGGACGCCGCCGACGCCGACGCGCAGGCGGCGATCCGCGCGGGAGTGCGGCAGGGCCTGGACGGCGTCGCGAGTCTCGACCAGGACCGGATCCTGCGGGCGTTCCTGGGCGTGATCGACGCGACCCTGCGCACCAACTTCTACCAGCAGGGCGCCGACGGGAGCCCGAAGCCGTGGGTGTCGATGAAGCTGGACAGCACGCGCGTGCCGGATCTGCCCGCGCCCCGGCCGAAGGTCGAGATCTGGGTCTACTCCCCCGAGGTCGAGGGCGTGCACCTGCGCTTCGGAGCCGTGGCCCGGGGCGGGCTGCGCTGGAGCGACCGGCGCGAGGACTTCCGCACGGAGGTGCTGGGGCTGGTCAAGGCGCAGATGGTGAAGAACGCGGTGATCGTGCCGACCGGCTCCAAGGGCGGGTTCGTCGGCAAGCGCCTGCCCGACCCCGCCGCCGACCGCGGGGCCTGGCTGGAGGCGGGCAAGGCCGCCTACCGCACGTTCATCCGCGGGCTGCTCGACCTCACCGACAACCGCACCGCCGACGGGATCGTGCCGCCCGACCGCGTGGTGCGCCGGGACGGCGACGATCCGTACCTCGTCGTCGCGGCGGACAAGGGCACCGCCACGTTCTCCGACATCGCGAACGGCATCTCGCAGGAGTACGGCTTCTGGCTCGACGACGCGTTCGCCTCCGGAGGATCCGTCGGCTACGACCACAAGGCGATGGGCATCACGGCGCGCGGCGCGTGGGAGTCCGTGAAGCGGCACTTCCGCGAGCTGGGCACCGACACGCAGACCGAGGACTTCACGGTCGTGGGCATCGGCGACATGTCCGGCGACGTGTTCGGCAACGGCATGCTGCTGTCGGAGCACATCCGGCTGATCGCGGCGTTCGACCACCGTCACGTCTTCGTCGACCCGGATCCGGATCCCGCCGTGTCGTTCGCCGAGCGCCTGCGACTCTTCCGGCTGCCGGGCTCGTCCTGGGACGACTACGACCCGGCGCTGATCTCGGCCGGCGGCGGCGTCTTCCCGCTCAGCGCGAAATCGATCCCGGTCTCTCCGCAGATGCGCGCGGCGCTCGGTCTCGACCACGCGGTGACGGCGCTCACCCGAACGAGCTCAAGCGCGCCGTGCTGCTCGCCCCCGTCGATCTGCTGTGGAACGGCGGGATCGGCACCTACGTGAAGGCGTCGACCGAGTCGCACGCGGAGATCGGAGATCGGGCGAACGACCCGATCCGCGTCGACGGGCGCAGCCTGCGGGTGCGGGTCGTCGGCGAGGGCGGCAACCTCGGCGTCAGCCAGCGCGGCCGCATCGAGGCGGCGCGCGCGGGCGTGCAGATCAACACCGACGCGATCGACAACTCCGCCGGCGTGGGCACCTCCGACCGCGAGGTCAACATCAAGATCCTGCTCGGGGCGCTCGTGCGAGAGGGCACGCTGAGCATCGAGGACCGCAACGCCCTGCTCGCGTCGATGACCGACGAGGTCGCCGTGCAGGTGCTGCGGGACAACTACGAGCAGAACGTCCTCCTCGGCAACTCCCGCGCCAACGCGGCGATCATGCTGCCCGTGCACGAGCGCCTCATGGAGACTCTCGAGGCGCGCGACGAGCTGGATCGGGAGATCGAGTTCCTGCCCGACCGGCTCACGGTGCAGGAGCGCGTGGAGGCCGGCGAGGGTCTCACGCGTCCTGAGTTCGCCGTGCTCGTCGCCTATGCCAAGCTCGCGCTGAAGACCGACCTCGCCGCCACCGACCTGGCTGACGATCCGTGGTTCGCCGGCACCCTCGCGGAGTACTTCCCGAGCGCGCTGCGGGAGCGCTTCGGCGAGCGCCTGGCCGAGCATCCGCTGCGCCGCGAGATCATCGTGAACACGGTCGTGAACTCGATGGTCAACCGCGGCGGGATCACGTTCGCCGACCGCGCGGCCGCCGAGACGGGCGCCACGGCCGAGCAGATCGCCCGGGCCTATGTCGCGGCGCGGGAGATCTTCGACCTGCGCGGCTTCGTCGTCGCCGTCGAGGCCACCGACAACCTCGTCGACACCGCCACCCAGACCCGGCTGTACCTGGACTTCCGGCGACTGCTCGACCGCGCGGCGCGCTGGTTCGTGCAGCACCGCTCGGAGGGCGTCGACATCGGCGCGGAGATCGCCCGGTTCGCCGAGCCGGTGCGGATCCTCTCCGAACGGCTCGCGGGGTTCTTCCACGGAGACGAGGCGGCTCAGTTCGCCGCACGGCAGGCGGCGCTCGCCGCCGCGGGAGTGCCCGCGCCGCTCGCGCACCGGGGTGCGGGCCTCCTCGAGGCGCTCCGGCTGCTCGACGTGATCGAACTCGCCCAGGCGAGGGGCTGGGACCTCGAAGACGTCGCGCGCACCTACTTCCTGCTCTCCGGGGAGATCCGGTTCGACGACCTGCTGACCAGCGTCTCGGAGCTCCCGCAGGACGACAGCTGGCAGTCGATGGCCCGTGCGTCGCTGCGCGACGACCTGTACGCCGTGCTCGTGGACCTCACCGCCTCGGTGCAGACCCACGCGGGCGACCTCGAGCTCGACCGGCGCTACTCCTCGTGGCTCGACGGCGGCGGCAGCACGGCGCAACGGGCCGCCGCGGCGCTCGCCGCCGCCTCGGCCGTGCCGCACCCGAGCATCGCCGTGCTGTCGGTGGCCCTGCGGCGGCTGCGCTCGCTGGTGCGCTGACCGAGGCGCCGCCGGCTCCTCAGCGGGCCTTCGGCGCGGCCCGGCCCCGGCCGCTGCCCCGGCCGCTGCCCCGGCCCCCGGCCCCGGCCGTTCACTGGTCGCGAAATGCCCCGAAACAGCGCTCGGATGGGCGTTTCGCGACCAGTGAAGGAGGCGGGCGGGGCATCCAGCGACGGAGTGGGGTGTGACACCGCGGGGCGCGCTGCTCGATCGGGGCGGGCCCACGGCGCCCGGGGCGCCAAACGCAGGAGCATCTCCTCCATATGCAGGAGAGAGACTCCGGCAGCGCACGGCAATGCCCGCCATTCTGCGGGTCGGGGCGCAAGAGAACGCCGGACGCGGCGAGGTGTCCTGCATTTCGCGAGATGGCTCCTGCATTTCGTCGCGCGCCCTGCTTGCCGGATCGGTTCCTTGGCGACTCCTTGGTACCGCCTTCCTAACGTCGAAGCATGACGACGACGAGCACTGCGCGAACGGCGACCGCGGGGCGCCTGCTGAACAAGGTCCCCGAGGTCACGATCTGGTTCTGGATCATCAAGATCCTGTGCACCACGGTGGGCGAGAGCTTCGCCGACTGGATCAACCTCACGCTCGGCGTCGGGCTCACGAACACGGCCTGGATCTTCACCGGGGTGCTCGCCATCGTCCTGGCCGTGCAGGTGAGCCTCCGCCGCTATTCGCCGTTCCCGTACTGGCTGACGGTCGTGGTCGTGTCGATCACCGGCACGCTCTACACGGACATCCTCACCGACCAGCTCGGTGTGCCGCTGTGGATCTCCTCGGCGGTGTTCGCCGTCCTGCTCGCGGTGGTGTTCTGGATCTGGTGGGCGCGGGAGCGCACGCTGTCGATCCACGCGATCGACACCCGCCCGCGCGAGGGCTTCTACTGGCTCACCGTGCTCGTGACGTTCGCCCTCGGCACCGCGACCGGGGACTGGACCCTGGAGCTGACCGGCTGGAGCCCGGGCGTCGCCGTGCTGCTGCCCCTCGGCCTGATCCTCGCGATCACCGCGCTGTGGCGCGGCGGTGCGAACCCGGTGCTGTCGTTCTGGCTGGCGTACATCCTCACCCGGCCGCTCGGCGCCAACATCGGCGACTTCCTCGGATCCCCGGCCACCGCGGCGAATCCCGGAGACCCGGTGGGGCTGGGCCTGGGCACCTTCGCGACGAGCATGATCTTCCTCGGACTGATCCTGGCGACCGTGATCTACCTCACCGTCAGCCGCCGCGACGTCGTGGAGACCTACGACGCCACTCACGCGTCGCGGGTGGTCACGAGCCCGCAGCGCGAGCGGATCGGCCTGATCGGATTCCTCGTGCTCGGGGTCATGACCGCGGCGATCCTCACCGTCGCCGCGCTCCTGCCGCACCAGACGGCGGCCGCGGCCGACGACGGCGCGTCGAGCGGACCGGTCGCGGCGCTCACGCCGCAGCAGGTCACGGCGCACCTGCCGAAGGACGCCGTCGCGAAGTACGTCGGTCTCGCACAGCAGGCCGTGCAACAGGACCAGGCCGGGAACACGGCCGGATCCCACGCCACCGTGCAGAAGATGCGCGACGCCTGGGACGCCGATCAGAGCACGCTGCAGGCGGCGGACTCGACGGCGTGGACCTTCCTCGATCACCAGATGGACGCGGTGCTGCAGGCCTACGCCATCGATCACCCCGGCGTGAAGGCGGCCGCGCCCGCGGCGCAGGAGGCCGAGCTCGCCGTGCTGCTGAAGGATCTCGGCGCCTGAGCCGGCGGTTCCCATGCTCGCCCACGCCCTCGCCCTCGCCCGCGCCCTTCTCGCCCCCGCCGCCGTCTCGACCGGCCCCGCCCACGCCGGGCCGCTCGCGGTCGCCGTCTCGGCCGGGCTCCTCCCGGATGCGACCTCGATGCTGCACGCCTTCGGACCGTGGGTGCTTGCGGGCGTCGCGCTGCTGATCTTCATCGAGTCGGGCGTGCTGTTCCCGTTCCTGCCCGGCGACTCGCTGCTGGTCACGGCCGCGATCCTCGCCGGTCCGCTGGGGATCCAGCCCTGGCAGGTCATCCTGGTCGGGATCCCGGCGGCCGTCCTCGGCGACCAGGTCGGATACGCGCTCGGCCGGCGGTACGGCAGGCGGCTGTTCCGCGACGACGCCCGCGTGCTGCGCACCGACCGCCTCGCGGAGACCGAGCGGTTCTTCGACCGGTACGGGCCGCTGTCGCTGGTCCTCGGCCGGTTCGTGCCGATCGTGCGCACCTACGTGCCGCTCGTCGCGGGGACCGCGCGGCTGCCGTACCGGCGATTCCTGCTCTGGAACGCGATCGGTGCGGTCGCGTGGGTGTGCGGGATGACGGCGATCGGACTGCTGCTCGGCGGCATCCCGGGGATCGTCGACAACATCGATCTGCTCATGATCGCGATCATCGTCGTCTCGGTGGCCCCGGTCGCGATCGGCGGGCTGCGGAGCATGATCCGTGCGCGGCGCCGGCAGGAGGCTTCCGCGGCGGCCGAGACAGAGCGGGCTTCCGCGGCGGCCGAGACGGCCGAGGCGGAGCGAGCCGCCGCCGAGGCGCGGGCCGCCGCCGAGGCGGAGCGGGACGACAGCCCGGCCGCACCCGCGCCGGCCGGGGATCAGGCGGGCGTCCCGAGCCGATAGCCCGCCCCGCGGACGGTCTGGATGAGGTCCCGATCCGTCTTGCGCCGGAGATAGTGCACGTACGTCTCCACCGTCGTCGGGCTCTCCCTGCGCGTGAACACCGCCTCGAGCAGGTAGTCGCGGGAGAAGGTGCGCTCCGGTTCGGAAGCCAGCACGGCGAGGAACGCCGACTCGGCCTCGGTGAGCAGGATGCGGCCGGTGTACGGCGAATCGATGCTGTGATCGTCAGGGTGGAAGGTCCAGCTGCCGATCACGATCCCGGTGACCGGAGCGGCGTAGTCGCGCGTGAGGGCGCGCAGCCGGGCGCCCAGCTCCTCGAACTCGAACGGCTTGACCAGATAGTCATTGGCCCCGGCGTCGAGCCCCTCGACCCGATCGCGCACTTCGCCGAGCGCCGTGAGCATCAGGATCGGCGTGCCCACCCGTCGGCGCCGCAGCTCGCGCACCAGCTCCTCACCGCTCATGCCGGGGAGCCGTCGGTCCGTGACGATCACATCGAAGCCGCGCGCCAGGACGGCGTCGAGCCCGTCCTCCGCCGAGATGCACAGCTGCACGGTCCATCCGGTGGAGAGCACGTCGCGCATGATCGGCCCCAGACGCGGGTCGTCCTCGACGATCAGCAGCCGCCCGCTCATCGCGCCGTGCCCGGGACGAGGGGAACGGTCAGCTCGAACACGGTGCCGGTCGGCCCGGTGCTCGCCACGCGCACGGCGCCGCCGCGCCGCTGCGCGAGTTCGGCGACGAGGGCGAGCCCGATGCCGAACCGGGTGCGAGGGGATCCGGCCCCGTCGGCGGATCCTTCGGCGGCTCCGTCGGCGGATCTGTCAGCGGATCCGGCCACCCCTCCGCCAGGGGATGCGACCTCGCCGGCAGGCGCCGCCGCGGGCAGTCCCTCGGCGGATGAGGTGGCGGTCGCGGCGTCGGCTGTCGCGCCGGCCCCGTCGACGCACGCTGCTGCGGCGACGGACGCGGCTGCGACGACGGACGCAGCTGCGCCGCCCGTCGCCCCGGTTGCGGCGACGGGCGCGGCTGCGGCGACGGGCGATCCGTGCGCGAAGCGGTCGAACACCCGCGCCGGGTCGATCCCGGCGATCCCGGATCCGCGGTCGGTCACCGTGATGCGGGCGACCGAGCCGTCCTCCACGGCGGCGAGGGCGACCTCGCCGCCTGCCGGGGAGTAGTCGACGGCATTGTCCAGCAGGGCGACCAGGCAGCGGCGCAGCTCTCCGGCCGGGAGCGCGGCGTCGCGCCGCAGCGGGACGGACACGATGCGCACGCCGCGGCGCTCCGCGAGCAGCGCCATGTCCGCGGCTGCCGCGCTCATGACATCCGCGAGCGCACAGGTCCCCGGAGGCGGGGTGGCGCCGGTCGCCGCAACGAGCATGTCGTCGACGATCCCGGACATGATCCGGGCGTCCTCACGCAGCGCGCCGACGACGTCGCGCCGAGGGTCGTCCGCGGGGGTGAGCAGCGCGAGCTGCTGCAGGCGCGCGTTCAGCACGGCGAGCGGCGTCCGCAGCTCATGACTCGCGTCGGCGACGAACCGCTGCTGGATGCGCGCCGCCTCCTCCAGCGGGCGCACCGCCCGCCGCGCGATGAGCCAGGCCGCGGCTCCCGCGCACACGATCGCACCGAGCCCGACGACCACTCCGCCGAGCGCCAGATCCGCGGGGTCGAGGAACACGCGCACCGCCCCCGGCTCCGGCGGCCCGTTCAGCTCGGAGGGCCTGGTCTGCCAGAACACGTACACGAGGGCGAGCCCGGCCCCGAGCAGCACCAGTGCGGCGCACACCGCCGCGACCTGCCACCCGATCGCCCGGCTCGAGCGCCGATACTCCACCTGTGATTCCACCGTCCCATCTTCCCGCCCCGGGATCTGAGAACCCGGCACGGTCATCGGAAGCGGAGGGCCGAACCAGCTCGATCTCCGAGGCGGGCTCTGAGGCATTCCCCGGACGCATCGTCGTGGAGGACGAGACGCCCCTCGTTCACTGGTCGCGAATCGCCCTCAAACAGCACCCGAAAGGGCAATACGCGACCAGTCAACGAACCGAAAGGGCAATACGAGACCAGCGAACGAACCAACCGGATCCGATGCGGAGGACCGGACCAGGATCCGCGAGAAGGCCGGATCCCGGTCCGTCGGAAGGCCGTATGGATCCTTCGGGGAGCCGTAGGAAAAACGTGAGGATCCCATCCGCCGTGCGCGCACCGGCGGAGTCTAGGATTCAATCGCGCGATGCGGGCTTCCCCGGCGAGGATCGGGCGGACGTCCTCGAGCTGAATCAGGCGCTGGACGCGCTGCCGCCGTGAACCGCCGGATCGATGCGCACGGCGAGCGGGCCCGCACGCCGGTGAGCGGAAGGGTGTCGGCGATGGCCGAGGGGCGACGGGAAGGCGGATCCGGATCCCGCGGACGCCTGCGCGTGCTGCTGGGTGCGGCTCCGGGCGTGGGCAAGACCTGCGAGATGCTCGGCGAGGGGCGCCGCCTCGCCGAGGCCGGGCGCGATGTGGTGATCGGGATCGTGGAGACCCACGGCCGCGACGCGACGCTGGCGCAGACCCGAGGCCTGGAACAGGTGCCGCGACGCGTCGTGTCGCACCGCGGGGTGCAGCTCGACGAGCTCGACCTCGATGCGGTGCTCGCCCGCCGGCCCGAACTCGCCCTCATCGACGAGATGGCGCACACCAACGCACCTGGATCCCGCAACCCCGAACGCTGGCAGGACGTGCAGGAGCTGCTGGATGCCGGCATCGACGTGATCACCACCGTCAACGTGCAGCACATCGAGTCGCTCAACTCCGTGGTGGAGAAGATCACGGGCGTCGGGGAGAAGGAGACCGTGCCGGACTCCGCGATCCGCGACGCGGACGAGGTGGAGGTCGTCGATCTCGCCCCGCAAGCCCTGCGCGACCGGCTGTCCGCGGGTCAGGTGTATCCGGCCGAGCGCATCGACGCCGCCCTGTCGAACTACTTCCGCCTCGGCAACCTCACCGCGCTGCGCGAGCTCGCGCTGCTGTGGCTGGCCGACGAAGTCGACAGCGCGCTGCGCAGCTACCGCACCCAGCACGGCATCGAGCGCGCCTGGCAGGCCAGGGAGCGCGTGGTGGTCGCCCTCACCGGCGGCCCCGAGGGCGAGACGCTGCTGCGCCGCGGTGCGCGGATCGCGGCGCGCTCGGCCGGCGGCGAGCTGCTCGCGGTGCACGTCACCGCGCAGGACGGCCTGCGCGGTGACCGCCCCGGCGCGCTCAGCGCCCACCGCGGCCTCGTGGAGTCGCTCGGCGGCAGCTACCACCAGCTCGTGGGCGACGACGTGCCGGGAACCCTGGTCGAGTTCGCGCAGTCCGTCGATGCCAGCCAGCTCGTGATCGGCGTGAGCCGGCGCTCCCGCCTCTCCGCGGCGCTCACGGGGCCGGGCATCGGCGCGGAGATCGTCCGCCGCTCCGGCGACATCGACGTGCACATCGTCACCCATGCCGCGGCGGGCGGTCGCGGCCCGCTCCCGTCGATCAGCGGGGGCGCCCTGGGCTGGCGGCGCCAGCTCATCGGCTTCGCCGTGGCGCTGGTCGGCGGACCGCTGCTGTCGTGGCTGCTGTTCGCGCTCAAGGCACCCGGATCCATCACCACCGACGTGCTCAGCTACCAGCTGCTGGTCGTCGTGGTCGCCCTCATCGGCGGCCTGCGGCCTGCGCTGTTCGCCGCCGTGCTGAGCGGGTTCACCCTGGACTTCCTCTTCGTCGAGCCGCTGTTCACCGTCACGATCGCGGATCCGCTGCACGCCCTCGCCCTCGCCCTCTACGTCGTGATCGCGGTGCTCGTGAGCCTCGTCGTGGACCAGGCCGCCCGGCGAGCCCGCGCCGCCCAGCGCGCGGCCGGTGAGGCCGAGCTGCTCGCCGCCGTGGCCGGCAACGTGCTGCGCGGGGACAGCGCCCCCGCCGCGCTCGTCGCACGAGCGCGCGAGGCGTTCGGGCTGAGCGGCATCCGACTGCTCTCCCCGGACGGCGCCGTGATCGCCGCCGACGGCGAGCCGCTCGGCGACGACCTCGCCGGACCTGCAGACGACACGGGCGCTCCGGATGACCGCGAAACCGAAGGTCCGGCCCGAGACCGACGATACGATCCGCGGTCTCGCGCCGCGGATCCGGTCGGGTCCCCGGCCGGCGGATCCGCGGCGACAGCACCGGGATCCGCGGCGACAGCACCGGGATCCGCGGCGGCAGCACCGGGATCCGCGTCGATCGCCCCCGGGCGCGTCGAGACCGTGCCGGTCGGCACCGGCGCAGACGGACGGCCGCGCGCGATCCTCGAGCTGCACGGGGCCGATCTCGACGCCGCGGGCCGCCGCCTGCTCGACGCGATCGTGGCCCAGCTGGCCGCCGCGATCGAGCACACCGACCTGCGCGAGACCGCAAGCCAGGCCGCGGTGCTCGCCGAGACGGACCAGGTGCGCAGCGCCCTGCTCTCGGCCCTGAGCCACGACCTGCGCCGGCCGCTCGCCGCCGCCGTCGCCGCGGTCGGCGGGCTCCGCAGCGCGCACCGGCTCTCGGCGGAGGATCGGGCCGAGCTCGTCGAGACCGCGGACGAGAGCCTCGCCACGCTGTCGCGCCTGGTCACCGACCTGCTCGACGTCAGCCGGATGCAGGCCGGGGTGCTGGCGGTGTCGCTGGGCCGGGTGGACGCGGCGAGCGGCGTGGTCTCGGCGCTCGACGAGCTGTCGCTCGGGCCCGCCGATGTCGAGCTCGCCCTGGATCCGGTCCTGCCGGCGCTGCGCGCGGATCCGGTGCTGCTGCAGCGGGTGCTGGTGAACCTGCTCACCAACGCCGTGCGGCACTCGCCGGCGGGCGCGCGGGTGATCGTGTCGACGAGCCGCCTCGGCGAGCGCGCGGAGATCCGCGTGGCCGACCGGGGCGAGGGCATCCCCGAGGATCAGCGCGAGAGCGCGTTCCTGCCGTTCCAGCGGCACGGCGACACCGACAACACGACCGGGCTCGGCCTGGGCCTCGCCCTGTCCGGGGGTTTCGCCGAGGGCATGGGCGGTACGCTGACGGCCGAGGACACCCCCGGCGGCGGCCTCACGATGGTGGTGTCGCTGCCGCTGGCGGAGGCTCCGGGGCTGGAGGTTCCGGATCCTGACGCCCTCACAGGCGGCCCCGACGCCGAGACCGGATCCCTCTTCTCGCTCCCGTCGCGAAAGGTGCCGGAAACCCGCGCGGAAAGCGGCAGTCTTCGCGACGGGAACGAGCTGAACACGCCCACCGAGGAGGACCCGCGATGAAACTGCTCGTCGCCGACGACGACCCGCAGCTCGTACGGGCCCTGCGGATCACGCTCGCCGCGCACGGCTACGACGTGATCGCCGCCGGTGACGGCGCAGCCGCGATCGCGACGGCCGCCCAGGCCCACCCCGACATCGTGCTGCTCGACCTCGGCATGCCGAAGCTCGACGGCATCGCGGTGATCGAGGCGCTGCGCGGCTGGAGCGATGTGCCGATCCTCGTCGTGTCGGGACGGACCGGATCCGCCGACAAGGTCGAGGCCCTCGACGCGGGCGCCGACGACTACGTCACCAAGCCTTTCCAGGTCGACGAGCTGCTCGCACGGCTGCGCGCGCTCGCTCGGCGCCGCGGCGGAGCACCGGCCGAGTCGTCCGTGGCGTTCGGCGACGTCGAGGTGGACCTGGCGGCCAAGGCCGTGACGCGCGGCGGATCCCGTGTGCACCTCACGCCGACCGAGTGGCAGATCCTGGAGCACCTGGCGCGGCATCCCGGCGCGCTCGTCACGCGGCAGGAGCTGCTGCGCGAGATCTGGGGCACCGAGCAGATCACCGACACCGGCTACCTGCGGCTGTACCTGTCGCAGCTGCGCAAGAAGCTCGAGCGCACCCCGAGCGCGCCGGAGCACCTGCTCACCGAGCAGGGTATGGGCTACCGGCTGGTGCTGGATCCGGCCTGACCGTCCAACGATTCTCGCCCGCGCGCCGATCCATGAGCGGGCGCCGGTGCCGGAGACTATCTGAGATACCAGACAGTCGTCTGCCGACGATCGTTGGCATCGCCCTCGCCGCGTGCCAGCATGAGGCAACGGCGATCGACGAAGACCGCCTCGGCCCTGGGAGCCCACGCATGTCAACCAACCGCACCCCGTCCTTCGGCCGACAGCTGCTGCGTCGCAAGCCGATCATCTTTCAGCGCCGGCACCATCAGGGCGAGGAGCTGTCCCGCAATCTGGGGACGTTCCAGCTGATGATGTTCGGCGTCGGCGCCACCGTCGGCACCGGCGTCTTCTTCGTCCTCAGCAGCGCCGTCCCCCTGGCGGGACCGGCGGTCATCCTCTCCTTCCTGCTCGCGGCGATCGCGGCGGGCCTGTCGGCGCTGTGTTACGCCGAGCTCGCGTCGGCGATCCCGGTCAGCGGGTCGAGCTACTCGTACACGTATCACGCGCTGGGTGAGGGGCCGGCGGTTCTGGTCGGCGGCGCGGTGCTGCTCGAGTACGGCCTCGCGGTCTCGGCCGTCGCGGTCGGATGGAGCGGCTACTTCAACGAGCTGCTGCTCCAGCTGTTCCACTTCGAGCTGCCCACGGCGCTGTCGTTGACGTTCATCCCGAACCCGGACGGCTCCCCGAACGGCGGGTTCATCAACCTGCCCGCCGTGGTGCTGATCGGCCTGTGCATGCTGCTGCTGATCCGCGGAGCGTCGGAGTCCGCGACGGTGAACGCGATCATGGTGTGCGTCAAGCTCGGCGTGCTGCTGCTGTTCGTGGTCCTCGCGTTCACCGCGTTCAACTCCGACCATTTCGCGAACTTCTTCGGGCAGGCGTCCGGCATCAGCGGCGCGGCGGGCGTGATCTTCTTCTCCTACATCGGACTCGACGCGGTCGCCACCGCATCCGAGGAGGTGCGCAACCCGCAGAAGGCGATCCCCCGCGCGATCATCGGTGCGCTGCTGATCGTCACCGCGATCTACGTCCTGGTCTCCGTCGCGGGCCTCGCCGCCGAGCCCGCGAGCTGGTTCGCGACGAAGGAGGCCGGTGAAGCCGGCCTCGCGAAGATCCTGTTGAACGTGACCGGCAGCCCGATCTGGCCGATCATCCTGTCCGCGGGTGCGGTGATCTCCGTGTTCTCCGTCACCCTCGTGACGTTGTACGGACAGACCCGGATCCTGTTCTCCATCTCGCGGGACGGGATGGTGTCGAAGAAGTTCGAGCGGGTCAACGCCAGATTCGGCACCCCGGTGTTCAACACCATGGTCGTGTCGATCATCGTCGCCCTCGTCGCCGGGTTCGTACCGGCGGACTACCTGTGGGACAGCGTCTCCTTCGGCACGCTGGTCGCGTTCAGCATCGTCGCGATCTCCCTGATGGTCCTGCGCCGCACCCACCCCGAGATCGAACGGCCGTACAAGGTCCCGTTCGGCCCGTGGGTCGTGCCGATCCTCACCGTCCTCGTCTGCGTGTACGTGCTGACCCAGCTGCAGCCCATCACCTGGATCATCTGCGTGAGCTGGCTCGTGATCGTGTTCCTGTTCTACGTCGCCTACGGTCGGCGCAAGGCCACGTTGAACAGCTACACCTCCGACGAGGAGATCTCCGAACCCATCCACCCCGAGCTCGAGGACCAGAGCAAGTGACCTACCTCGTCGGCTACGGCCCCCACAACAACGACCGCTCCGCCATCGAACTCGCCTGCCAGTTCGCACGCTCCGAGCCCCAGCCGGTCCGCGCCGTGTCCGTCGTCCCGCAGGGCTGGGGCACCCCGCTCGCCGGCGGCACCGACCGGGAGTTCGAGGACTGGGCGGCGAGCGAGGGCGAGATCACCGCCGAGGAGGCGCGCGCCGACCTGGCCCAGCACCCCGGCGTCGACGGCACGGCCGTCTGGGTGAGCGGGCGCTCGGTGCCGCAGGCCCTCGTCGAGCAGTCGATCGAGCATGAGGCGCGGATGCTCGTGGTCGGGTCGAGCGGCGACGCCGAGCCCGGTCGCATCCGGCTCAGCTCGAAGACCGATCGGCTCGTGCACTCGTCGCCGATCCCCGTGGCCATCGCGCCCCGCGGCTATCGCACCGACAGCGGCGTGACCCGCGTCACGGTCGCCTTCCGCGACGACGACGCGAGCTGGTCGCTGCTCACCGGCGTCGCCGAGATCTGCCGGCGCACGGGGGCGCGGCTGCGCGTGGTGACCTTCGTCGTCGCCCCGCCCCGCCGTCCCGTCACGTCCCGGATGGGTCACGCCGAGACCCAGGTGATCGACCTGTGGCGGATGCAGGCGGGCAACGCGCAGCACGAGGCGGAGGAGTTCCTGCGTTCGCAGGGCTTCGACGACTCCACGCTCGCGTTCACGATCGCCGAAGGATCCGACTGGGCCCGCGCGATCCGCCGGCTCGACTGGGAGGAGGGCGACATCCTCGCGATCGGATCCTCGTCGACGCACCCGATCGCTCGCGTGTTCCTGGGATCGAGTGCGGCCAAGATCATCCGCTATGCGCCGGTCCCGGTCGTCGCCGTGCCCGGTGCGGCGATCGAGGACTGAGTCACACCCTCCGTCCCGCCGACCGCGGCCGACGAGACGCCGATGCGGCTCCTGAGCGACACTTCGACTCCCCGGAGACCCGCACTGAGCGAGCGCGGCGAGTCGAAGTGTCGCTCAGTGCGGGTTTCCGCGGGACGAAGGGCGCTCGACGAGCTCGGGGAAGAGCTCTCGTGCCGGATCCGGCTCAGCGGGTGAACGCGGCGGCGAGCACCACCGCCGCATCGCTCATGCAAGACCTTCACGGCGCGAATCGCCGCGACCGCTCGAGGGAAGCCCACAGAGGGGTAGCGCTGCACGAGCGCGGCGATGACCTCGGCCTTGGTGTCGCCGACCTCGATGCAGGCCCGCCCGTGCGGACCGAGCTGCGCGGCGGTGTCGCCGATCGCGGTCAGCGCTGGGCGACGGCGGCCTCCGTGCGGGTGGATACGCCGAGCTTGCGCAGGATCGCGGAGACGTGCACGCTCACGGTCTTGCCGCTGATGAACAGGCGTTCGCCGATCTGCCGGTTGCTGAGCCCCTCGGAGATGAGGTCGAGCACCTGCTGCTCGCGGGCGGTCAGCTCGACGCTCTCTGCGCCGTGCACGCCGCGCGCCGCGATGCGGCTGAGCCCCGCCGCGTCGGTGAACTCCGCGATGCGCCGGCGCAGCCGGTCATGCCCGAGCGCCGCCGCGGCCGCGGCGGCGTCGGCGGCCATCTCGACGGCTGCGGCCCTGTCCCCCGCGACCACGAGCACTCTGGCGTGCTCCAGGCGCAGGAGCGGACGGAACACGGCCGGCACGTCGTCGCCGTCGGCCACCGGAACCGCCGCCGCAAGCGCGCCCACCCGGCCGTCGAGCAGCGCGCCGAGCACGGCGCCCCAGTGCGGCTGCTGCAGCTCGGCCGGCAGCGACGCCCACCGGGCGCGCACCAGGTCGGCCGTGGCGGCAGCGAGCGCGTCATGCCCGTCGGCGCGCAGCTCCGCGACCACGCGACCGCCCTCGAGCAGGATCCGCCCCAGCAGCGCGAGCCGCGGGCCCGGATCCTCGATCACCGCGCGCAGCTCGTCAGCCGCGCGCACCGGATCCCCCAGACCGAGCGCGATCAGGATCTCGACATCGTGCAGCGAATACCAGACCTGGCGCTCGACCGCGGCGACGCCTTCCGCGATCGATCGCCACTCCTGCAATACGCGGACGGCCTCGTCCATCGCACCGCGCCACACCAGCGCCCGGATGCGCGACATCGTCGAGTACATCCGGAACACCTGCAGGGTGCGCGCGGTGAGCGCTCGCGCGGAGATCTCGTCCACCCGGTCGATCTCGCCGAGCTCGAGGAGCGGTTCGACCATGTTGTGCGACAGGATCGCGCCCGTCGACCGCTCGACGCCGAGCGTGCGCGAGTGCGCGACCCCGGCCTCGGCGACCTCGACCGCCTCCCGGAAGCGGCCGAGCATGTTCAGGCTGTCGGCGTAGTTGACGCGGTAACGCAGCTGGGCGTCGTGGTCGGCCGCGTGCTCCCAGGAGAGCCGGAAGTCGGCGAGGCCCGCCTCGACCTCGCCGAGATGGATCCGGCTGCATCCGCGCAGATTCGCCGCGACGGACATCACGTTGTCGAAGCCGATCGACTCGGCCATCCGGTACGCCTCGTCCGCGGTCGCGACGGCCTCCTCGAGCCGGGCGCCGATGAGGTAGCGGCCGGCGAGATAGCCGAGAAGCGCGGCGCGCAGCCGCTCCTGCCCCGGCCGGGAGTCGATGACCGAGAGCGCCTCGAGGAACAGGTCGACGGATCCGCCCCTGCCCAGATTCTGCAGATAGAGGGCCTTGTCGCGCAGCAGCCGCGCGTGCACCGAGCGGTCGACCGTCGCCGGATCGATCTCGTCGAGGGCGAGAGAGACCACAGCGAGAGCACGCTCCCCGTCGCCGCCGTTGCGCAGGATCGATCCGACCTGGGCGAGCAGCGGGATCCGCTCGATGCCCGCGACCTCCGCCGCATCCGGCACCTGCTCCCACAGCTCGAGCGCGAGTTCGCCGAACCGTGCAGCGGTCGAGAAGGCGTAGCTGTTCTTCGCCTCGCGCATCGCCGTCACCGCCGCCGCGAGCGCGCGCGGGGAGTCGTGCGCGCGATGCCAGTGGAACGCGAGCGTGGACGGCGCCGCGCCGGCCCCCTCCAGGGCATCAGCGTAGGCCCAGTGCAGACGGGCGCGCTCGCCGGGCAGCAGATCGTCGTGCACCGCCTCCCGCAGCAGCGCATGCCGGAAGCCGTAGCTGTCCCGATCGGAGATCGCGATGATGCCGGCGCCCATCGCCTCGCGGACGGCCTCGTCGAGCGCTTCATCGCCGAACCCCGTGAGCGTCGCGAGCAGGTCGTGCGCGATCGCGCCGTCGGATCCCGACGCGACCCGCACCACCCTCTTGGCGTCGTCGCCGAGCGCATCGAAGCGCGACAGCAGCACGTCGCGCAGGGTGTCGGGCAGCGGGCCCTGCACGTTGCAGAGCAGCTCCTCAATGAAGAACGGCACGCCTTCGCTGCGCTCCATGAGCCGGGCCAGGCCCGCGTCGTCGACCGGCCCGCGCAGACGCAGCACGAGGTCGCGCACCGCGATCGCATCCAGGCGCCCGAGCGTCACGCGGTCGAGCAGCCGTGCGCGTTCCGCCTCCGCGAGGAACGTGCGCACCTGGCCACCGCGGCGCACCTCGTCGATGCGGCACGTGAGCAGGAAGAGCACGGAGCGGCCCGCAAGGGCGCGCAGCAGGAAGGAGAGCATCGACAGGGTCGCGGCGTCGGCCCAGTGCAGGTCTTCGATCACGACCACGACGGGGCGGGTCGCGGCGGCGGCCTCGAGCAGGTTCGCGATCGTCTCGCGCAGTCCCTCGGGGCGGATCGACGACCGGTCGACCGGTCCCGTGGCGCGCTCGGGCAGCAGCAGCTGCAGCGCGTCGCGGCCGGGGCCTGCGGCCTCGTCGGCGCGGTCGCCGAGCTCGTCGAGCACCCCGCGCAGGATCGCCGGCAGCGGCCCGAAGGGCGCCGGGGTGGATCCGTAGTCCAGGCACCAGCCCGTCAGCACGGTGGCCTCGTCCGCCACGCGGCGGCGGAACTCCGCCGTCAGCCGGGACTTGCCGATGCCCGCCTCGCCGCCCACGAGCACGGAGGCGGACTCGCCGGCACCGGCACGGCGCAGGGCGTCGTCGAGGAGCGCGAGTTCGGCATCGCGCCCGACCATGACGGCCGACGTGGTGGCGAGAGACATGTCTTCATCGTGCCACCCGCCACGGACATCGGGCGCCGCACCGGCCGCCACGCCGCCGTCGGCAGAACCGGCCCCGCCGCGACCGCCGCCGCCAGGGCCGCCGCCAGGGCCGCCGCCCGGGCCGCGGTCGCGCCGGAAGGGCCTCCCCGCGCGGGATCCGGGACCGGATCCGGTGCAGGGAGGGTCCTCGGTGCAGGGGGTGTCTTCGGTGCAGGGGCGCCGTCCGGGACGAGGCCCGCCCCGGCGTCGGCAACCATCTCGCCGGATGCGGAAGAGCCTCCCGGCGGTCGCGGATCCTGTGCCGGATCCGCCGCCATCGGGAGGCTCTCGCGTTCGGGGGCGTCCGGCACCGGGGCCGGTGCGGACGCCGCAGCATCGGGCGCCGAGGCAGGCGCCTGTCCGCTCACGCGGCGTGCGTGCCGCAGCCGACGAGCTCGGCCGCGCGGGCCTCGTTCTCGCCGGGGGCGGCGGGCACGAGCTCGGCGATCGGCGCCGACTCGCCCACCACGTCGGCCTCGGCCACGGCAGGCTCGGCGGCCTCGGCCACGGCGAGCGTCTCCGCCATCGGCGCGCTCGCGGCGGCTTCGGCCACGATGGCCTCGCTCACGGCCGGGGCGACCGGCGCCTCGGCCGCCCCGACCGTGGTGGCCTCGGCGCGGCGAGCCTGCAGACGGCGAAGCACGCGACGCAGCGCCCCGTCGCGGCGCACGATCATGTCGGCGTGCTCGGCGGCCAGGCGGACGCGCTCCGCGCGGATCGCGGCCTGCTCGAGCTCCAGCGTCGTGATGCGGTAGTGGCTCATCGCGTAGTTCAGATCCATGATCTCTCTCCTTCTCCGGTGCTCACACGCTTTCTCCGGTACTCATACGCTCGTCGCTAAGGCCCCCTCACCCCATCGGGCAGATGCCTTAACTTCTGAGCCGGGTACCTCAGATCGCGATGCGAGCCGCAGGAGCACTCCGACGAAATGCAGGAGCGCGGGCTCGAATCGACCCCCGGAAGCGCGCGAACACCCTGCCCCCGCCGGTTCGCTCCTGCAACTGGCGGAGACGCTCCTGCATCTCGCGTGCCTCCCCCGGCAGACCGACCGCGACGAGTTCCGCCACACCGATGCGGGTGCGTCATCCCACGCGGCGGACCCGCACACCACCAGACCGGCGGGCCGCCCCCTACCAGCGCCGGGCCACGGCGCGGACTACCGTGGAGCCATGCGCCCGCTCGCCACACTCCGTGTCGCCCGACGCGCACCGCTGCTGCAGGTCGCGAAGTCGGCGGCGGCGACGATCGCGGCCTGGCTGATCGCGGGCTGGCTGGTGCCGGGGAACCTGCCCGTGTTCGCGGCGATCGCCGCGCTGCTCGTGGTGCAGCCCAGCGTCAACCAGTCGTTCGCGAAGGCCGTGGAGCGCAGCATCGGCGTGATCGCGGGCGTCGTGATCGCGGTGCTGCTGAGCCTCGCCCTCGGCGGGCTCAGCGGGGTCGTGCTGCTCGCGGTCGTCGTGGCGATGGTGGTGGCGTGGTCGTTCAAGGCCACGCCCGGCACCGCGAACCAGGTCGCGATCTCGGCGATGCTCGTGCTCGCGCTCGGGTCGGCGAGCCCCGACTACGCCGTGGACCGGATCCTGGAGACCCTGATCGGCGCAGCGATCGGCTTCGTGGTGAACATCGCGGTGGTGCCGCCCGTGCTGGTCGCCCCGGTGCGCCGCGACCTGGCCCTGCTCGGCGGAGAGCTCGCCGCGACCCTCGACCGCCTCGGCGACGCGATCGCGGTGGAGCAGAGTCCCGCGCGACTGCAGGAGCTCATGCTCGAGGCCCGGCTGCTGCGTCCGATGAAGGACGCCGCCGACGCCTCGCTCACCGCAGGCGAGGAGTCGCTCACCCTGAACCCCCGCGGGTCACGTCATCGCGCGGAGTTCGCCGCGATGCACGCGCTGCTCGAGCGCCTCAGCCCGATCGTGACGCAGGTGATCGGCATGACCCGCGCCGTCGTCGACCAGTACGACGACACGCTCCCGTCGGAGCCCGCCGTCACGGCCATCGCCGAGCAGCTGCACCGCGCAGCCCACGATGTGCGCCTGGCCGTGCAGCTCGCCGAGGTGGACCCGGAGCCCGAGGCGCTGACCTCCGCGATCCCGGCGCTCACCTCGCCGCTCGAGATCCGCCCGCCCTCGTCGCGCAACTGGGTGCTGATCGGATCCCTCACCGAGGATCTGCGCCGCATCCGCGCCGGCCTGCGCGACGAGGACTGAGGGTCCGCTTGTGCGGGTCGTTGAGCGACGACGCGCGCCGGCACGACGGAGACGAACCGCTGCGCCTGAGCGGTCGCGCGGACAGGGAGCGACTTCTGGTCCCTGAGCTTGTCGAAGGGCCCGGATCCGTGGGCCGGACGCTTCGACAAGCTCAGCGACCGGCGACCGGCGGGCCCGCTCGACGACCCCGGGTGCGATGTGCGGGCCTCAGGATCCGATGAACTCCTCCACGGGACCGAAGTCGGGCTCCTCGCGGATCTCGACGGCGGATCCGATCGCGTCGGTGTCCAGCACGCGGATCTCGTTGCGCCCCTCGCGCCACAGCGGACCAGGCGCGTACAGGGTGACCTGCGGCCCCACCGCGCGGTACCGGCCGAGCAGGAACCCGTTCAGCCAGACCATGCCGCCTACTCCGCCGGGGAACGCGAGCCACGCGTCGGCGGGATCGGCGATGTCGAACACAGCCACGGCGAGGCCGTCGGCCGGCGGATCGGCATCCGCAACCGCGTCGGCCGCGTCGAACATCGCCGGCGCGAGGCCGTCGACCGGCCCTGCGGAAGCGGCGCCCGCCGGAGCCGTGGGCGCGTCCTGCGGGACGACCCGGTGCGTCCAGCCGTGCGCGAAGCGGCGCCCGACGCGGACGCCCGCGAGGATGCCCTTGCGCTCCCCGGTGTGCGGCCCATAGTTCACGCGCCCCTGGCTCTCCACGACGAGCGTGAGCAGGCCGGATCCGCCGTCCGCCGGCAGCACGAGCGATCGTTCGCCGTCGCGTTCCAGCACGCCCAGCCGCACGCCGTCGAGGAACACGACCGCGCGATCGTGCAGCACGTCGACGGTCAGCGCGGCCCCGGAGGCGTACGAGATCTCCGCCTCGTACGCGACCAGTCCGTCCTCGGCGCCGAGCTCCTCGAAGGTCAGCGGCATCGGCGCGGTGGCGCCGGCAGGAACCGCGCGCACCACCTCGAGCAGCGAGGCCGCCGGCACCAGCGGCGCCGATGCGGCGGGCTGCCGGCGCGGGGCGTCCGGGACCTCCGGCAGGTCGCCGTCGTGGAACGGCGCGAACGCGGCCCGCAGCGCGTGGAACTTGTCGTTCAGGGATCCGTCCTCGCCGATCGGCGCGTCCGAGTCGTACGACGTGACCGTGGGCTGCAGGACGCCGTCGTGGTTCGCACCGGCCCAGAGGCCGAAGTTGGTGCCGCCGTGGGCCATGTACAGGCTCACGGATCCGCCCTCGGCGAGCAGCTCCTCGACCGTGCCGATCATGCTGGCGGCCGAGCGCACGTGGTGCCGCTCGCCCCAGTGGTCGAACCAGCCGCCCCAGAGCTCGGCGCAGAGCAGCGGCTCGCCCGGCTTGCGCAGCCGCTGCGCCTCGGCGACCCCGGTGCCGAACGTGAACGAGCCCATGGCGCCCTCGACGCTGCCGTTGCGCACCATGTCGGCGGCCGTGCCGTCGGCCGTGGTGAGCAGCTCGACCATGCCCCGCGCACGCAAGCCGTCGCGCAGGTGCAGGAGGTAGTCGTGGTCGCTGCCGAAGGATCCGTACTCGTTCTCGATCTGGATGGCCGTGATGGGTCCGCCATACGCGGCCTGCAGCGGGACGAGGCGGGGGATCAGCGCGTCGTACCAGGCGTCGACCGCGGCGAGGAAGACCGGGTCGCTCGTGCGCAGCGCGCGGGTGCGTCCGGTCAGCCAGAACGGGATGCCGCCGTTCGACCATTCCGCGCAGATGTAGGGGCTCGGCCGCACGAACACGTCGAGCCCGATCTCGCCGGCCAGCCGGATGAACCGCTCCACGTCGCGCCAGCCGGTGAAGTCGGCCTCGCCCTCGGTGCGCTCATGGAAGTTCCACGGGATGTAGGTGTCGACGGTGTTCGCCCCCATCGCGGCGAGCCGGCGCAGCCGGTCCTCCCACTGGCCGGGATGGATCCGGAAGTAGTGCACCGCCCCGGACAGCATCCGGAACGGACGGCCGTGGCGCAGCAGCACGCCGTCCTGATAGGCGAGCGCGGCGCGCGGGGACTCGATCATGGCTCTCCTCGGGATCCGGCACGATGGCCCGGCGCGATGCGTGCGTCACGATGTCTGCGGCACCATTGTCGCGCACCCCGGACGTGCGCGCAGCCTCGCCGTGGGCTGGACCATGTCCTCTACGCTCGCCACGATCGGGATCCACCACCCCGCCCTGCGCGACGGCGCGATCGCGATCGGCGAGCGGCTGCAGGTGCTCGCCGACTACCCCACGCCGCCGAACTGCACCTCGCCGTTCGCGCCGCTGTGGATCGCGGAGATGGTCCGCCGCCAGGGCTGAGCCGCTGCGCGCAGCGCGTTCGGGCGGAGTTCTCACGTTCGGGCGGAAGGATCCGGCTCGAACGTCCTCCCGAAGGCGAGTTCTCCTCCCGAACCCGCGCCTCCTCGATGCAGGTGCCGCGCCTCCGCCACGCGGTGGGATGATCGACACATCATGTCTGCGCGCCTCGATCCGTCCGCCGTCCGTCCCGCCGAGGGGGATCCGGATCCCGACGTCGTCTATATGGCGTTCGTGGAATGGGCCGAACGGACCGGGATCTCGCTCTACCCCGCGCAGCACGAGGCCGTCATCGAGATCGTGTCGGGGCAGAACCTGATCCTGAGCACGCCGACCGGCACCGGCAAGTCGCTCGTCGCCGTGGCCGCGCACTTCGCGGCCCTCGCCGACGGGCGTCGCACGTACTACACCGCGCCGATCAAGGCGCTCGTCAGCGAGAAGTTCTTCAGCCTGGTCGAGGTGTTCGGCGCCGAGAGCGTCGGCATGGTGACCGGCGACTCCGCCGTGAATGCGGACGCGCCGATCGTGTGCTGCACGGCGGAGATCCTCGCCAACCTCGCGCTGCGGCAGGGGCCGGACGCCGAGGTGGGCCAGGTCGTCATGGACGAGTTCCACTTCTACGGCGACCCCGACCGCGGCTGGGCCTGGCAGGTTCCGCTGCTCACCTTGCCGCAGGCGCAGTTCATCCTGATGTCGGCCACGCTCGGCGACGTGACGCAGCTCGCCGCAGACCTCACCCGCCGCACCGGCCGCGAGACCGCGGTGGTCACCGGTGCGGAACGGCCCGTGCCCCTGCACTTCTTCTACGAGACCACTCCGATCCACGAGACGATCGAAGATCTGCTGCACACCGACCGCGCACCGGTGTACGTCGTGCACTTCTCCCAGGCCGCAGCCATGGAGCGCGCCCAGGCGCTCGCGAGCGCGAAGGTCGCCACCCGTGAGCAGCGCGACGAGATCGCCGAGCTCATCGGCGGGTTCCGGTTCACCACGTCGTTCGGCAAGACCCTCTCGCGCCTGCTCCGGCTCGGCATCGGCGTGCACCACGCCGGCATGCTGCCGAAGTACCGCCGCCTCGTCGAGCAGCTGGCACAGCGCGGGCTGCTGCGCGTGATCTGCGGCACCGACACGCTCGGCGTCGGCATCAACGTGCCCATCCGCACGGTGCTGCTCACGGCGCTCACGAAGTTCGACGGCACCCGGATGCGCCAGCTCAACGCCCGCGAGTTCCACCAGATCGCCGGGCGCGCGGGGCGCGCGGGATACGACACCGCCGGCACGGTCGTCGCGCAGGCGCCCGAGCACGAGTCGGAGAACATCGCGGCGATCCGCAAGGCGGGCGACGATCCGAAGAAGAAGCGCAAGATCATCCGCAAGAAGGCGCCGGACGGATTCGTGTCGTGGGGGGAGCCGTCGTTCCAGAAGCTCATCGCCGCCGAGCCCGAGACGCTGACCTCGCACCTGCAGATCACGAGCGCCATGATGCTGAACGTGATCGGGCGCGGCGGCGACGTCTTCGCCAATATGCGCGCCCTGGTATACGACAACCACGAACCCCGTACGAAGCAGCGGATCCTGGCCCTCCGCGCGATCGGGATCTACCGGACGCTGCGGGAATCCGGCATCGTCGAGCGCGACGCCGACGGCACGGTCCATCTGACGGTCGATCTGCAGCCGAACTTCGCGCTGAACCAGCCGCTGTCGCCGTTCGCCCTCGCCGCGTTCGAGTTGCTGGACCCTTCGACGGGCTCAGGGACCGAGGGATCCGCTCCCGCGGCTCCGCATTCCTCGACCTTCGCGCTCGACATGATCTCGATCGTCGAGGCGACGCTCGACGATCCCCGGGCCATCCTCAGCCAGCAGGAGTTCGTCGCCCGTGGCGAGGCCGTGGCCGCCATGAAGCGCGAGGGCATGGACTACGAGGAGCGCATGGAAGCGCTCGAGGAGATCACCTACCCGAAGCCCCTCGAGGAGCTGCTGACCGCGGCCTTCGACACGTTCAGCGCCGCGCAGCCATGGATCCGCGACTTCGAGCTGCACCCCAAGTCGGTCGTGCGCGACATGTACGAGCGAGCCATGTCGTTCGGGGAATATGTCGCGCTCTACAAGGTCGCGCGCTCCGAAGGCGTCGTGCTGCGCTACCTCTCCGACGCCTACCGCGCCGCCTCGCAGACCATCCCCGAGCATCTGAAGAACGAAGAGCTGCGCGACCTCATCGAGTGGCTGGGCGAGCTCGTCCGCCAGGTCGACTCGTCTCTGCTGGACGAGTGGGAGGAGCTCATCTCGGGCCATCCGGTCTCGCACACCGACGAGCCGGTGGTGCCGCCCGCTCCGAAACGGCTCACGACGAACGTCCGCGCCTTCCGGATCCTGGTGCGCAACGAGCTGTTCCGCCGGGTGCAGCTCGCCGCGCGCGAGGACCTGGACGCCCTCGCCGAACTGGATCCGGAGTTCGGCGCCGACGGCTGGGATGCCGCCCTCGATGCGTACTTCGCCGAGCACGACGAGATCCGCACCGGCGCGGATGCCCGCAGCGCGGCTCTGCTGATCATCGACGAGACCGGCGGACCCGAGCATGAGCGCCCCGCCCGCGCCTGGGCGGTGCAGCAGATCCTCGACGATCCGTCCGGCGATCACGACTGGCGGATCTCGGCAATGGTCGATCTCGACGCCTCCGATGAGGCGGGAGAGGCCGTCGTCGAGGTGACCGGGGTGGCACGGCTGTAGGGACTTCGGCGCTGCCCCGCCGGATTCCGGCGCCGTGACCGGGGTCGCCCGGCTGTAACCCACAGGCGCGGTCCCGCCGGATGCCGTCGCCGGCGACGCCGACCTCGCTGCGCCCCGTGCCGATGTCGGCGGCCCGGCGTATCGTCGAACGCACGGGGAGCGAACGGAGGGTGACATGACGATTCACGAAGGTCGCGGGGGGCCGCAGACGTCCGATCGGCGGGCGCGGATCCGCCAGGGCATCGTCCCGTCCTACCTGCTGGCGAAGCTCGCCGAGTCCGAGCGGTACGCGCAGGCGGCCGAGGCGGCCCGGCAGACCCTGATCGCACCGGCGCCCGCGCGGCACCGCGCGCAGCTGCAGCTCTCCATCGACGAGAACGGCACGCTCGTGGCCACGGTCGAGGCTGCGCCGAACCGCACGATCAGCGACGCGCACGGCACCGAGAACCTGCCCGGCACCGTGGTGCGCACGGAGGACGAGCCGACGGTCGCCGACCTCGCGGTGAACCAGGCGTTCGATGGGCTGGGCGCGACGTTCCAGATGCTGCTCGACGCGTTCCAGCGCAACTCGATCGACGGCAAGGGCCTGCCGCTCGACGCGACGGTGCACTACGGATCCGGCTACGACAACGCGTTCTGGAACGGCGAGCGCATGGTGTTCGGCGACGGCGACGGCCAGGTGTTCCAGGGCTTCACCGGTTCGACCACGGTGATCGGCCACGAGCTCGGCCACGGGGTCATCCAGCACACCGCGGGGCTGGAGTACCAGGGTCAGCCGGGCGCGCTCAACGAGTCGCTCGCCGACGTGTTCGGCGCCCTCACCGAGCAGCACCTGCTCGACCAGACAGCCGACCAGGCGACCTGGCTCATCGGCGCCGGCATCTTCACCCCCGCGGTGCACGGCAAGGCGCTGCGGTCGATGCTGCATCCGGGCACCGCTTACGACGATCCGGAGCTCGGCAAGGATCCGCAGCCGGCCGACATGGGCGGCTACGTGAAAACCACCGACGACAACGGCGGCGTGCACCTCAATTCGGGCATCCCGAACCGCGCATTCGCGCTGTTCGCGGTCGAGCTCGGCGGCTACGCCTGGGAGACGGCCGGATCCGTCTGGTATCGGGCGCTGACCGGCGGGCTGCCTGCGTCGGCGACGTTCGCGCAGTTCGCGAAGGCGACGATCGCCGAGGCGGATACGGTGGGCACATCCACAGGCGACGCCGCACGCGCGGCGTGGGCCTCGGTCGGCGTGATCAAGGCGTCAGGTGATGGACGCTCCGCAGGCTGACCCGCCCGTCGGCGCGGCCGCGGCTCCCGCCGGTTCCGATGGCGCCGGTTCCGATGCCGTCGACGCTCTCGCCGGTTCCAATGCCGCCGGAGCTCCCGTCGGTTCCGATGCCGCCGGCGATCCCGCCGATCCCGATGCCGCCGGCGATCCCGCCGATTCCGATGCCGCCGGCCCTCCCGCCAATCCCGATGCCGTCGGCGACGACGGCGTCGCGATCCGCGTCGCCCGCAGCGGTGGGATCGCTGGGATGACCCGGCGCTGGAGCGTCCAGCCGTCCGGCGGCGAGACCGAGCACTGGATGATCCTCGTCGAACGCTGCCCGTGGGACGAGAAGCCTCCCGCCAGCACCGGCGCGGACCGCTATCTGTGGCGGATCGAGGTGCGGATCCGCCGGGAGTGCCATGAGCAGGTGATCCCGGAGGAGCACCTGCTCGGCCCCTGGCGCGCCCTCGTCGACGCCGTGCGGCAGGCGGACCCGGGCACGGCGCCGGGCTGATCGTCGACAGGCAAGGGCACCGCTGCCTTCTGATCGCCGGGCCGTGACGCCGCCCTGAGACCGCGCGCCACGTCGAGCGTGTCTCCCGGGAACCGCCTCCTAGGATCTGCGGGACATCGCGAATCTGCGGGACACCGCCCCACGGCCGCGCAGCGTGTGTGCAGCACCGGTATGACCCCGCCTGCTTCACGGTCGCCGAGCCGCGGTGACGTGTGCACTCAGGACTCGGGCGCGGGCGGCATCGGGATGGCGACGGTCGTCGCGGAGGTCGGCACCCCCAATCCGAGTGAGAGCGGATCCGCGGCCGGCTCGGCGAGCAGATCCGCCTCGTCACGGTCCAGCGGCTCCCCGGGCAACGCGGCCCAGGTGGCCTTCTCTTCCGGCTTCTGCGTGAACATGCCCATGGGTCCATTGTGCGCCCGCGCACCCCCCTCCGCGCCGCGCACCCCGCTCTGCGCCGCGCACCCCCCTCCGCGCCGCGAGAAACCAAATCCAGCATGAGACCCACCTACAGACGTGGTGTCTCATGCTGGATCTGGTTTCTCGTCGGGACGAGCGTGCGCAGGAGCGAGCGTGCACGGACGAGCGTGCGCAGGAGCGAGTCGTCCCCGTCAGCGCACGCCATAGGGTCCTCTGATGGGGACGACGGCAGAGAAGCGGTCAGCGGCGGACGGTGCCGGGTCCGCCGTGCAGCTCGCCGCGCAGCGGCCAGCGTCCGTTGTGCTGCCGGAACTCGTTCGCGTGCAGCAGCGGTGAGAGGTCGTAGATGCGCGGGTTCACGCGCAGCCGCGGACCCGAGGAACCCCGCACGGTGAGCCGGAACCGCCCGCCGGACGCCTGCACGGAGAAGTCGGCGATGTCGGCGTAGGCGATCACGGCCTCGCGCCCCCACACCGTGCGGAACGCGATCTCGTCCACCCGTGATTCGACGTAGAAGTTGCGGTACATCGTGAGGAAGCCCACGCCGGCGAGGGCGATCGCAACGGACGCGATCCGCAGCGGCCACAGCATGCCATCGGCGTTCTGCTCCGTGAAGGACGCCAGCGCCATCAGCCCGCCGACAGCCACGAACAGAGCGCCCACGAGCGGCACGAACACCGGCATGCGCTGCCGCACGGGTCCCACCGAACGGCGCCCGCGCATCCTCGACACTGCTGCCGCCACGAGGATCAGGACGGCCAGCACGATGAGGACCTTCACCACGACGCCGGACATCCCTCGAAGGTACCGCGTCGCGGACATCGCCGACGTCCGCGCACGCTCGCAAGCCACCCGCCCGCAAGCCAGCCGCCCGCTCGCAAGCCGCCCGCCCGCCAACCCGCCCGCCGAGGCCCCGCCCACCGGAGCACGCGAAACGCAGGAGATCCCGGCCGGATCCGGCCCGCAGGCGGGACGGACGGCCGGGATCCCCCGGGACGTGGAACTCAGACCAGGACCAGATCCTCCATGCGGGCGTAGGAGGTCTCCATGCCGTCGACCATGCCGGTCGCGAGGATCATGTCGCGCGTCGCCGCATCCGGATACTCGACGAGCAGCGTGATCAGGGTCGCGCCGTCCTCCTCGTAGAGCTCGAGGTCGTTCAGCGTGACAGGGCCGTCGGTGCCCTGCATCTTCTCCGTGGTCACCGCGCGGCGCGGCGCGTCGACGAGCAGCGCCTCGCCCTCGAAGCCGAACGCCTGCCGTGCTTGCCCTGAGCCTGTCGAAGGGTCGCCGACGGGCGCCCACGAATAGCGGTAGGCCTGGCCGGGCTCCGTCGCGACGACGCACTCGGTCATCTCCCAGCCGTCGGGCCCGAGCAACCACTGCTTCATGAGCTCGGGCTCGTGGTGCGCGCGCCACACCAGCTCCTGCGGACCCTCGACGAGCCGGGTGATGCGCACGTGCGTGTCGTCGAGGAGCTCGACCCGCGTCCCCTTGCCCTGTGCGTACGCACGCAGATCCTGCAGCACGGCGTCGAGCTGCGCCATCGCCATCCTGGTGCCCTCGATGACGCCCATGGCCACGACCTGCTCGAGCGCCTCGGCCGAGTCGAAGTGGCTGGTCCCCGTCATGCGGGTGCCCTCGGCGGTCGGCGAGAACTCCAGCGTCATCCGCATCGCCGGGAAGCCGTCGATGGGCTGCCCCGCGTCGTCCACGAACGAGTCGAGCACCTCGAACAGCGTGGGCGCCTCGATGCGCGTGAACTCCCACCGGCCCGACGACTTCTCACCGCGTGGACCGTCGAGGTGGTACTGCGCGAAGCCGCCGACCGTGTGGTCGAACGCGGTGAAGGTCGCCGGCCATCCCGGAGGGCCCCAGAAGCGCTCGAGCTGGCGCGGGTCGGAATACGCCGCCCACACCCGCTCCACCGGGGCGGCGAAGTCGGCGAGGATCGTCAGGGTCAGGTTCTCGGGATCGGTGCTCACATCGGTGACAGGCATGTCACTCTCCTTCTGTGTCGGTCAGGTGGGATCTGCGTCGGTCAGGCGGGGAGGGATCCGCGCGGTGCGGATCCGGGTTCAGGGCCGGTGTCAGGCTCAGGATCCTCGGCGAGGAGGTCGTCGAGGCGGGCGATGCGGCTGCGCCACAGGTCCTCGTAGCGGGCCAGCAGGGCTCGTGCGCGCGCGATCATCTCGGGATTCGCGCGGACCAGCCGCTCGCGTCCCTCGGCGCGCTTGACGATGAGCTCGGCCGCCTCCAGCACCGCGACGTGCTTCTGCACGGCCGCGAACGACATGTCGTAGTCGCGGGCCAGTTCGGACACGGACTGCTCTCGGGAGATCGTGCGGCGCAGGATGTCGCGCCGCGTGCTCGCCGCGAGGGCCTGGAACACACGGTCGATCTGTTCATCGCTCAGTTCATTTCGTACAACCATTTGGTTGTAGATTACAATCGCCAGATCCGGGTGTCAAGGGTCGGATTGTCGAGAATGCGTTCCGGTGACACAACCGGCCCTTGGATGACACAAGGCTCCGATGGAGTGACACCGCGTGTCAGGAAACGCCGATGCCTTGCAGAAGTGGCGCCTCCCCCGACGTCGTCGCGGGTGCTGTCGGCGAGCTTGACGTACGCGGCACCGAGCACGAGGACCTGCACGAGCTTGTCGAACACGATCCGGTTCGCGATCCTCGGCCGGTGACACCCCAGCGGATGGTCATCGATCACGGGCGGGATGAGCGCTTCGAACTGACGCCAGATCGGTTCAATGATCGATGATGGAACGGCGCGCACGAGGCGTCCTGGAAGCGGACTGATTCACACAATCGTGGTTGACGGCCGTGTGCCCGCACCGACGCGACGCGACCAGCACCTATCCGCGCGAACTCTAAACCACGCCACTCTGCGCTACGTTTATACGAGAGTGTATGAGCGTATAGCAGATGACTATACTCGGCTACACCTTCGTAGAAAGGCGGCGGGGCATGGATCCCATCCGCAATCCGTACTCTCCCGGCGCCGGCCGCAAGCCCGCAGCGCTGGTCGGACGAGACGATGCGCTGGGCGGGTGGTCAACTTCGCTGGAGCGAGCTCAGATCGGACGCACCGATCAGCCCTTCGTGCTTTACGGCCTTCGTGGAGTGGGGAAGACTGTTCTGCTGTCAGAGTTCCGCCGAAACGCGGCTCGCAAAGAATGGATCGTCGCTCAGATCGAGGCGGGCACAGGGAAGACGCTGCGCGAGCTTCTCGGGGAAGCGCTCTACGCTCCGCTGGTGGATTTGGCCCGCCCGAGTGCGGGACGACGATTGCTGAAGAGCCTGAAGACGGCGCTGAGCTTCAAAGCGTCCTACGACCTCTCGGGCACATGGACCTTCGGGGTCGACTTGTCCGGAGCGTCCGGAGGCGGCGCCGACACCGGCATCCTGGAAACCGATCTGAAGAAGCTCATCCACGACCTCTCCGATGCCGCCGATGAGGAGGGCACCGGGTTGGCGATCCTCATCGACGAGGCTCAAGATCTCCAGGACGCGGAGCTCGCCACGCTGTGCACGATCGCCCACGCGGCCGCGCAGGACAACTGGCCGGTGCTCTTCGCGTTTGCTGGCCTGCCAAGCCTGCCTCGCATCCTCGCCGAAGCGCGCTCCTACGCCGAGCGGTTTCAGTACACGCATATCCGGCAGCTCGACACCGAGGTCGTAGCCCAAGCGCTGACCATTCCTGCGGCGCTCGAAGAGGCTGAGTGGAGTGACGACGCTGTAGACGTCGTCGTGGATGCCTCGGGGAGATACCCCTACTTCCTGCAACAGTTCGGCCAGGCAACGTGGAATGTCGCGACGGGACCTCGCATCGAAGCCGACGACGCGAGGCTCGGCGTCGCGCAGGGCAACAATCAGCTCGACAACGGATTCTTCCGCGCCAGGTGGGACCGGGCCACACGATCGGAACAGGCGTACCTGCGCGCCATGGCGCCCGATGGCGACAGTGGAAGCGCATCGGGTGAAGTCGCCGCACGGATGTCACGTACGCTCGCGAGCCTCGGCCCCACGCGCGCGTCGCTCATCAGCAAGGGCCTCATCTACGCCCCTGAGCACGGCGTCATCGCTTTCACAGTGCCAGGAATGGCGGCCTTCATCGAGCGCCAGATCGCTGCGTAGCGGAAGACGTTCGCGTGAGCGCCCGTCTGCTAGCCGACACGGTCGAGCGGTTCTATCGCTGCGCGTCAGAGGCGGCGTGCTGTTCAAGACGGAACTCGCGCGGCGGCGTGGAGACACCGAGGGAGGCGTCCGCGAGGATCCGACCTATGGCGGGCACGAACTTGAAGCCATGGCCCGAGAAACCGGCGCCTATGGTGATCTCTTCGACGGTGTCGAGCACAAAACGTTCGCTCTCGGTTGAGGTGTAGGTGCAGCTCACCTCGACACCGGAGCCAGGTTCCAGGCCAGGGAACCATCGAGCGACATAGTCGGAAAGCGCGACTCGAGCGGCGTCGCTTGCACGGAAGGGACGGCGATCGGGGTCGACCTGTGTGCCGGTGAGGTGGAATCCGACCTTCACCCCCTCCCCCGGAGTGAGCATTCCGTAGGCCGCGCCTATCCGGCCGTCCTTGCCGGGGATCTCCGGGGTCATATGGTTGAACGACGGCCAGAGCGCATCTCGGAATTCCTGACGAACCTGGAAGTGCGCAGGGTGCTCCTCGGTGACCGTCAAGGCCGGAAGCTCGACGATGCCGCCGAGAACCTTTCCGCTCCAAGCGCCTGCCGCGACGACAGCACCGGCTGCCTCGTAGGTCGAGATGTTGTCGTGCTCGTCCTTGGCCGACACGCGGACGCCTCCCCCGAGGCGGTCGATGTCGACGACCTGCTGGCCGTAGATGAGGGTCGCTCCGTGATGTCGGGCGAGCTCCGCGAGAACGTCCAGGGCGACGTCGGCATGGATTCGACCTGCGTGAGCGCTGTGAAGAACATCCCCGTCGAACCTCATGCCCCTCCAACGCCGCTCGGCCTCCTCGGAGGAGAGCAGGTCGACGGAGACGTTCCGCGTCAGAAGTGAGCCACGTGTGTCATGAACGATCTGCGCGTCACCGTGCGTGACAAGCCCGCACAGTGTCAGGAGCTGTCTTCCGGACAGTTCCTCGAGTCCACGCCAGAGCTGGAAGGCTTCGTCGTACAGGTCGAGGTAGAAGCCTTCGCGATACGCGTTGTTGAGGTTTCGCGTCGCGCCATGTGATGCTCCCCGATGGTGGTGCGGCGTGAATCGCTCGAGCAACAGCACACGGATGCCGGACTCGGCGAGCTTCCAAGCCGTGGCAAGACCCATCGCCCCACCGCCGATCACGATGCGGTCATAGGTCCGTGTCATTCGCTCATGCCTTCCCATGTGCGGAGCCTATCGGCGAGCCATAGGGAGGTTACGAGCGCATTCGAGATACAGCGCTGGCGGTGGGGCTCGCCATCCTGATCTCCGAGACCACGAGCAACGCTGCCGCCGACAGGCCCCCCGCGTCAGGCAGCGCTCGCCCCGTCAGCCGTTGCCCTTGCCGTTGTTGCCGTTGCCGTTTCCGTTGCCGTTTCCGTTTCCGTTGCCGTTACCGTTGCCGGGGCTGCTGACGATCCCGATGAGGCCGAACGCCGCGGTGTCGAAGGTGACGACGGTGCCCCTCAGCGTCGACGACAGGGTCTCCTGGCTGCCGTCCGCCCGCTGGCGCACGATCGCGATCCCCTGCCTTCCGGCGATCGCGGCGTTCCCCAGCGCGACCGTGACCTTCTGGCCGGCGACCGGCTCCCAGCTCCGGCCGGTGAGCGTGTCCGTCATCGCGATGCCGTACAGCGCGACGAGCTTCTGGCCGTGCAGCTTCGTCGAGAAGGACTTCGTCACGGGGTCGGATCCGGCGACCGGGGTCGCAGCGATCCGCACGTTCCACGGCAGCGCCTCGCCGCTCGCGGTCGCGCCGCCGGCGGCGTCCGCGTGGTTCACGGCACCCGCCTGCTGCTGCAGCGAGGCCAGCGTCTGCAGCGCCGAGGGCGACACCGCCGCCTTCTGCGCGTCGGTGAGCGCAGCGAACGCGGTGGTCGCCGCCGCGATCTCGTCGGCGTCGGCGCGGGTCTTCACCGGGTTCGGGAGCGCGGTGATCCGGGCATCGAACGGGCTCTTGATCCGGATGTCCCCCAGCTCCGCCGGATGCGTCGCGCCGAGCGTGTCGGAGAGCGTCGCGATCGTGGTCGCGGGCTGGTTCGCGGTGATGTCGACCGGGGCCGGGCAGGCCTGGTTCAGCACGGCGTCGCCGTCGACGCAGGTGAACGTCGCGGTGATCGGGCCGGGGTAGGCGCCCTCGGCGTCGGCGACCGCGGGGGTCGCCGTGCCCTGCAGCGTGTACGCGACGGTCACGGTCGCGCCGACCTGCCCCGCGATCGGCGCCGCGCAGGTCACGCTCGCCGTGCGCAGCGCGTGCCCGGCGTCGTCGCTGTCGTCGGACCACCACACCGACCGCGTGTTCGTGGCCGGGTCGCATTCGCTCGCCGGTGCGACGGTGAAGCCCTCGTTGTTGACGTTCGGCGCGCTCGCGGGGCGGTCGTACATCGCCACGGCCTGGAAGTGCCCCTGGTTCGGGTCACCCGCGGTCGTGTTGAGCTTCACGATCGAGGTCTGCCCCTGGCAGGTGTTGTCGCAGTCCAGCCACAGCGCCTGCTGGGACGGATCCCAGGTGGCGTCCATGATCGCCCGGAACCCACTGGAGAACGTCGCCACCCGCGTGGAGGCGCCGTCCGGCTGCAGCACGTAGCCGTACATCGTGCCGTTCTTCTCGAGACCCGCGAAGAACACGCCGCCCCGGTGCTCGCCGTACGCGGCCGGGTCGTAGAGGGCGCCGTCGTCGGTCTTGAAGCCATTGGCCACCAGGTAGGCGTCCGGCACGAACGTGATCGCCTCGGCGCCGAGGTTGGCGTCAGCGGGCGAGCCGAGGATCGGGCTCGCGCCGGCCTCGAGGTCGGAGAGGTCCCACTCGGCGACCGCGTTCAGCGCGCCGTCGGTGACCGCGGTCGGATCGAACTCGAGGATCGAGACCCGCGAGACCGAGCCCACGGCGTTGTCGCGCTCGGTCGAGACGAACACCCGCCCGTTCGCCGCGGTCACGCCCTCGGCGTCGGGCTGGCCGGTGCCATCGGGGTAGTGCAGCCGCAGCCCCTTCTCCCAGCCCGGAGCGGCGCCCCAGTTGCCGCTCTGGTCGCGGACCAGCGTGAACAGGCTGGATCCGCCGGTGTTCAGCGGCGCGCCGGAGTCTCCGTTCTCGACGCCCCACATGTAGTCCTCAGCCCTGGTGGCGCCGGCCACGAAGAACAGACCGGACAGGTTCTGCCCGAAGTCCATGGTGTCGGCGGTCGTCAGCTCCTGCGGCCCGGGCCACGGCTGCGCGGTGATCGCGCTCGACGACGGGTCGCGCCACGCGTCGGCAACCGTGCCCGTGTTGGTGTCGCCGCCGCCGGTGCCTGCGCCGGCGGCGGCCGAGATGTACGCCCCGGGCGAGCCGACGGCGCCGCTGACGCTCGTGGCCGACCTCTGCGCATCGCCGGCGGCGCTGATGGTCCAGCCGGTGGTGTCGCCCTTCGCACCGAGGTGCGCCGCGTCCGGCCAGGCCGACGCGCCCTTGCCCGGGAAGAAGCCGGCGACGTACGAGACGGAGTCGACGACGTTGGCCTGCGCATCCGCGATCCGCGGCGTGTCGGGGCCCTTGTCGAGGGTCACCTTGTAGCCGCCCGCCTTGTCGCTGATCACCTTGACCGCGTCCGCGAGCTTCCACTCGGTGCGGAACTCCGCGGGGCTCAGATCCGTGATGATGACGGATTCGCCGGGAGCGACGGATCCGAATCCGTCGAGCGGCAGCGAGCCGCTGGTCGGCGTGGACGCGTAGGTCCAGCCGGCGAGGTCCTGCGCGTCGTTGCCGACGTTGGTGAGCTCGACGTACTCGCCGTCGCCCACGGCGCCCGCCGCGAGCCCGCCGTAGGCGACCTCGGTGATCCGCAGGCGCGCGTGCCTGGGCGCCAGCGGCGTCACGCCGGGGGAGCCGACCGCACCCGCGGCGCTCTTCCACGAGCCCTCCGCGTCGCCGAGGGCGCTGAGCGTCCAGCCGGTGGTGTCCGCCTTGGCGCCGAGGTGCGCGGCGTCGACCCAGGCCGAGGTGCCCTTGCCGGGGAAGAATCCCGCGGCATAGGAGACGGAGTCGACGACGGCCGCCTGGGCGTCGGTGATGCTCGGGGTGTCCGGGCCCTTGTCGAGCGTGACCTTGTAGCCGTTCGCGTTATCGTTCAGGATCTTCGCCGTGCCCGGCAGGTTCCAGTCGGCCCGGAACACCTCGGCGGCGACGTCGGTGATGATGACCGACTCGCCCGGATCGATCGTGCCGAAGCCGTCGAGGGGCAGATTCCCGCTGCCGGGCTTGCCCGAGTAGTTCCATCCCGCCATGCTCTGCGGCGCGTCGCCGACGTTGGTCAGCTCGACGTACTCCCCGTCGCCGTTCGGATCCGAGATCTTGCCGCCGTAGGCGATCTCGGTGATGCGGATCTGCGCTCCGCTCACGACGTCGGCGTGCGCGGCGGTGGCGGTCAGCCCTCCAGCCGCGACGGCGGCGATCGTGATCGCCGCGAGGGCGAGTCCGGCGTACGGCATCCTGCGGCGCCCGTCCGGGTGCTGGCGCGAGAATACTGAGTTCAAGACGGCTCCTTGTCGGCTCGGGAAGCGCACGGCGAAGTGCGCTCCGAACAGCCGGGTCCCCGACGGCTGCTCACGGATCGATCATGGATCCGCCGTCTGTCCGCAGCGGGACGCCCAGATGTACGCCGGGTGAACGAGCCGGCGTGGACTGCGCCGACTGTTCAGAAGAGCCTGTCGGCCTCCGCGGCACGAGGCAGGTCCTCATCGGAAGCGAGGATCTGCATGAGTTCGGCGTTCACGAAGAGCCTCTCTCGGCCGGCCTTCACATCGAAGAGCACCCCCTTCGCGACCAGGGCGTTCAGCCACCCGGTCGCCGTGGGCCTGGACACCGAGCACCTTTCGATGACCTGATTGATCCGCGCATACGGATTCTCGAAAAGCACATCCAGGAGATCGGCGTTGCTGCCTGCAGTCGTGTTGGCCCTGATCACGCCACGGAACCGCTCCTGCAGCTCCTGAATGCGATCGATCTTCTGAAGTGTCTTCGTCGCGGTCTCCTCGATGCCGCGCAAGAGGAAGCGGATCCACTCCTCCCAGGCACCATCGGTCGTGACGGCCAGAAGCAGACGGTAGTACTCGTCTTTGTTCTGAATGATGAATCGGGAGAGATACAGGATCGGTTCGCTGAGCAACCCTGCCTCGACGAGTTGAAGGATGTTGAGAATGCGGCCGGTACGTCCGTTGCCATCGGAGAAGGGATGGATCGCCTCGAACTGGTAGTGCGCGATGGCGGTGATGACGAGCGGATCGATCTCCGCCCTCGTGTGGATGAAGGCGGCCCAGTTGTCGAGTTTCTGCAGGATCACTGCTTCACCTGTCGGCGGCGTGTAGATCGCTCTCTGCGCCTGCGCGTTCCAGATGATCGTTCCCGGCAGGTCACGCACTCGTATCTCACGGTCATGGATGCGCCGGCAGACCTCGATCGCGGTGTTCACAGAGATCGGTCGCTTTTGAATCGCGCGCATCCCCGTGAACAACGCCGCGCGGTACCGTAGCGTCTCGCGAGTCTCGGCGCTCGCCGAGTCCGTGACGGCCTGCTCGGCGAATCTGAAGAGTTCATCCGTCGTCGTGACGATGTTCTCGATCTCAGAGCTCGCCTGCGCCTCCAGCAGCGACAACGAGTTGACCAGCACCAGCGGGTTCTGCATGCGCTTGGCGGCTTGATCCAGCGCGGCGAGGGCCGCGCGTGCTCGGATCACGTCCTTCAGGACCGCGCGCGACTCGAAGTCCGCCTCCGGTGGAAGAACGGGAAGCTCGTTGTACGGCACCTCGGCGGACCAGGTCATATGTCAAAGATACTCACACGATCTCAATACGTGTAAAAAGATCTGCCGATTTTTTACACGTTATGCCGACATGGTTACGCATTTGACATGTCGTCAGCGCGGACCGCGCCGGAACGACCCGGCGAACAGGGTGTGCAGCAGCGGGAGCACCGAGACGCTCATCAGCACGATGCCGAGCGCCGGATTCGCGGTGAGCACGAGCGCGCCGGCGATGAGCAGCGCGGCGAAGAGCAGCCCGGAGACCGCCCGGCGCACCAGGGCGTCGATGCGATCCAGACGCCGTTCCAGGCGCGACAGGTCGAACGTCAGCGAACCCTCGTCCGCACGGGCGACGAGATCCTCGATCCGTCGCGGCAGGCGCCACAGGATCCCGGCGTTCGCGACCGTCTGCTGCGCGAGATCCTGCACGAGGTTGCCGCTCTCGTCGGCCAGCAGCCGGGTGGCGTAGGGCTCGATCGACTCCCAGATGTTGAACTGCGGATCCAGTCCGCTGCACATGCCCGAGGTGAGCGAGACGGCGCGGATGAGCAGGAGGAGCCCCTCGGGCAGCTGCACCGGCAGGGAGCGCATCGTGTCGCCGAACTCGACCGCGAACCCCTGGAACTCGCGCGGATCCACATCGCGCAGCTCGGCGAAGCCCATGCCGCCGAACCGCGCGAACACGGCGGTGAGCGCCCGCTCCAGCTCGCGGTTCTCGGCGGAGGGCATGAGCACGCCGATCTCCTGGGCGGCGGCGACCATGCCCTTCCCGTCGCGGGACGCGGCCGCGATGAACAGTATGCGCAGCCCGTGCCGGATCCCCTCCGGCACCTCGGCCATCATCCCGAAGTCGATGAACGTGAGCCGCCAGGCGCGATGCGACACTCCCTCGCTTTCGGTCCCTGAGCGCCCCTCGCCGGTCCCTGAGCGCCCGTCGTCTCGGGGCTTCGCCCCTCGCTCGGGAACCGCGAAGCGCCCTTCACTGGTCCCTGAGCGAGCGAAGCGAGACGAAGGGCGCTCATCGACCGCTGCGCCGGGCATCCTCATCCCGCCCGCGCGGTGCGGGGTGACGAAGATGTTCCCCGGATGCGGATCGGCGTGCACGTACCCGTGCGTGAACAGCTGGTCGAACATGACCTCGGCGAACACGCGGGCGACCTCGGCCGGGTCGATGCCGGCCGCGCGCAGCGCGTCGGTGTCGTTGATCTTGATCGCGGTGACGTCGGACAGGGTGAGCACGCGGCGCGTGGTGCGCTCCCAGGCGACGAGCGGCGCGTCGACGCGCGGATCGTGGGCGAAGTTCTCCGCGAAGCGCTCCGCGGCGGCGGCCTCGTGCAGGTAGTCGATCTCCTCGAGGCTGGTCTGTGCGAACTCCTCGACGAGGGCGGGCGCATCGACGCGGTCGGCGATGAACCGGATCCGCCGCAGCCACCCCGCGACCCGGCGCAGGGCGGCGAGATCCGTGGCGACCACCTGGTCGATCCCGGGGCGCTGCACCTTGACCACGACCTCGGCGAACCCGGCGTCGGCGGCATCCAGCTCCGACAGCCGGGCACGATGCGCCTGCCCGAGCGAGGCCGCGGCGAGCGGGGTGTCGTCGAACCAGGCGAAGGCACGGGCGAGCGGCACGCCCAGCTCGGCCTCGGCGAGCGCCCGGATCTCGGCGACCGGCACGGGCGGCACCTCGTCCTGCAGGCCGGCGAGCTCGGTCGTGATCTCCGGAGGCAGCACGTCCAGGCGCGACGACAGGAACTGGCCGACCTTGATCATGAGGCCGCCCAGCTCGACCGCGAGCAGGTGGAAGCGCTGTGCGAGCACCCGCATCCGGCGCTCGCGGGAGCCCTCGGCCACGCGCGCGAACCCGATCCGCGGCAGGGCGAGCTCGAACCACCAGGTCTGCACGAGCACGCGCGCCGCGAACCCCAGGATCCGCCGGTAGCGGGCGCGCAACGGGGGACCGGGGTCGCCGGCCGGGCTCGGGCGCGACACCAAGCTCGGGGGCGGCACCGGAGCCGGCGAAGGCGCCGGCCCGGCGACCGTCGCCGGGGACGACTCGGACGCGAGCACCGACCCGGACGGCGCGCCCGATCCCGATCCCCATCCCGACCCCCATGGTTCCCGCCGCGGCTCCGATCCCCGATCCTGGCTCAGGAACCAGTCGTCGTCGCCCTGACCGCCCGACATCAGTCGGCGAGGATCGCATACAGGCGGCGGCGGGCCTCGTCGAGCACGTCGATCGCCTGCTGCACCTGCTCCGGCGTGCCTGTGCGCGCGACCTGCGCCGCGGCGCCCGCGAGGTCGACCCCGGCCTTGGGCAGCGCCCCGAACGATGCCGAGCCCGCGCGGGCGCCGGAGCTCTCCCACGGCGGTGTGCCGGCCTCCTCGGCAACCGCGCGGCCGGCCTCGGTGAGCGAGTAGGTCTTGCGCCCGCCCTGCTCGGCGGCCTCGATCAGTCCTTCGTCCGCGAGCAGCTGCAGCGTCGGATACACGGATCCGGCGCTCGGCTTCCACGAGCCGCCGCTGCGCTCCTCGATCTCCTGGATGATCTGGTAGCCGTGCATCGGCTGCTCGGCCAGGAGCGCGAGCACAGCGGCGCGCACGTCTCCGCGGGCCATGCGCGGCGTGGAGGGGCGCTGGTCGAAGGCCGAGCGGAGGTGCTCCATGGCCTCCCAGAGTCCGGCGGCAGGGTTCATCCCCGGCCGTCCGCCGAAGCCGCGCCCACCGCCCGGGCCGAACCCCGGTCCGCCGAACCCGTGCTGCGCGTAAGTGTTGTTCATGACGACCTCCTCGATTCCGCCCATCCTCGAGCGATAGTCAACGATATGTCGCTATGTATCGGAAGGGAAGACCGGATCCATGCATCAGACGATCCTCTCGAAGACCATCGTCGCCCGGATCCGGTCGCCTCCGCCGAGCTTCCTGTTCGTCCGGAGGTCACCGCGCCGTATCCCGCTCGGGCGGAGATCTCGCGTTCGGGCGGACCCCGGGCCCGCATTCCTCCGCCCGAGCCGGAGTTCTCCGCCCGAACCGGGGGCTCCAGGCGGTCCGAGGTCGGGTCCCCGGCGCGCAGCGCCTCCCCCGCAGCCGCGCCCCGCCGACCGCGCCCGAGCCGCACCCCGCCGCACCCCGCCACGCCCGGGCCGCACCCCGCCGCGCCCGGGCCGCCCCTCGCCACGCCCGGGCCGCCCCTCACCACGCCCTACGGTGGAGGGATGACGATCACCGCCGCGGCAGACGGATCCGCCCTGGGCAACCCCGGACCCAACGGCTGGGCCTGGTACATCGACGACGCCAACTGGGCCGCCGGCGGATCCCCGCACGGCACGAACAACCAGGGCGAGCTGCGCGCCGTTCTCGAACTGCTGCAGGCGACGGCGGAGGTCGCGGGCGAGAAGCTCGTGATCGAGTGTGACAGCCGCTACGTGATCGACTCCGTGACCAAGTGGATGCCGGGGTGGAAGCGCAAGGGCTGGCGCAAGTCCGACGGCGGACCCGTGCTCAACCGCGACCTGCTCGAGGGCATCGACGCTGAGCTGCGCGGGCGCGAGGTGTCGTTCACCTGGGTCAAGGGTCATGCGGGGCACCCCCTGAACGAGGCCGCCGATCAGCGCGCGAACGCCGCGGCCACCGCGTATCAGCGCAAGCAGGATCCGGATCGGGGCCCGGGGTTCACCGCGGCCGTGACGACGGCGAGCGATGCGCCGGCGGTGCTCGACGAGCCCGCCCCTGAGTTCGCCGAGATGACCGGCCCCACGACCAGCGCGGTCAGCGTCCCCGTCGTCACCTCTTCGGCGGCACCGACGCCGACGCTCTGGGCAGAGGCGTCAGACCTGCTCGACGGCCTCGACCTGCCCGGCGACACGCCTCCGATCGAGCTGCGCGTGACCCTCAGCGCCGAGGAGCACGCCCGGCTCCGCGACCGTGCGGACGCGCAGGGCGTGTCCCTCGAGGAGGCGCTGCGCCGGCTGATCTGAGCGGGCGCAGCGGGGGCCGCGAGGGAGTCGCCTCGGGAGCGCTCGTCGCGGGGAGCGCCGCATTCGCCCGACAGCTCGTCCTCGCCGACGCCGAGGCGGCACTCGGCCGTCTGATCGGACCGCGCGACCGGGCGCGTAGGTCACCGTTCGGCGAGCGCGCCCCGCAGCCGCGCCCAGGCGTGATCCCAGCCGATGCGCTCCTGCTCCAGACGGACGTCGCCCTCCTCGCGCAGCCGGCCGAGCACCGCCTGCTCCTCGGGCGTGAGCGACGACAGCACGCCGCGGAACGGCTTCGGCTCCGCGACCCAGAGCTCGCGGTGGCGCTCCAGGGTCTCGGCGTCCATGAGCACGCTGCGCGCATCGAGACCGGACGAGCGCACCCGGTGCAGGATCGCGAACCCGTGCGAGTCGAGGTCCCCCCAGTACAGCACGGTGCGCCCGCGCACCCACGACAGGGCAGCAGCGCGGTGGCCGGTGTATCCGCTGCCGTGGATCGCCACGAGGCCTGGAGCATCGGGGAGCGCGAGCAGCGTCTCGAGGTTCTCCACGATCAGCACGGTCGTGAGCCGCTCATCGAAGCCGAGATCGACGAGTTCCGTGATCGGCGCCGCGATGTTGCGCAGACCCGCGATGCGCAGAGCCGGATCCGCGATCACGATCCGCAGGCGGTCGTCCGATGCGACCAGCCCCAGGCCTTCGGCGCCCGTCGCCGCGCCGACGATGCCCTCCACCATGGCGCGGTGCCGCTCCAGCCACTTGGTGTGCATCCCGGGCACGGGCACCTGGCGCACGCGCAGACCGGACACCGGATGACGCACCAGCCAGACGCACGCCGACGCGAGGATCCGCAGGTCGACCGGATCCAGGCCGAGGATCGCTCGCGCGTGCGTCTGCAGCGCCACATCGACCGCGGCAACCGCTCCCGTGTCGACCCCCGCATCGGCCGCGGCGGGATCCGCGTCGCGCTCCCCGACCACACCCAGAACGCCCGCAGCGGGATCCGCGCCGCTCTCCCCGACGCCCAGATCGGCCGCATCGGGATCCGGGCCGCCGCTCTCCCCGACCGCGCCGAGCACGGCCGCACGCAGCTCCCGGATCCGGCGACCCCACTCGCCCCATTCCCGCCGGCGCCCGGCGACCGCCGCGACCGCCTCCGCCCCGTCGAGGCGCGCCCGTACGGGCATCGACTGCCGTCCGATCCGCGCCCAGCTGCGCTCCTCCCAGGTGACCGTCACCGGCGTCGCCGCCTCGGCGTCGCGCCAGGATCGCACCCAGGCGCGGGCCGCGTCGAGATCCTGCAGGGCCTCGCGCTCCGACGGCGGGTGCAGGGGCGCCTCCAGCTCGGCCGCGGCGCCCCCGTGCACCACCCAGGTGCGCGCCGACCGGTCATACAGCCGCCGCGCGCGGGCCGCGAGGTCCTGCGGCGTGACAGGCGTCACGGCGTCTCCCGCTCGATCACCACATTCGCCAGCAGGGACTGATCGCGCGTCGGGTTGGACACGCTCGTGACCGCGCCGATGTACGGCTCCAGCGTCTGCAGCAGCTTCTGCGGGGTGGCCAGGATCATGTGGAACCCGAACTCGCGGAAGATGTCCATCGCCATCCGCGTGTACTGCGCGTCAGCTTTGTCGAACGCCTCGTCGAGCACGACGGTGCCGTACGAGGGCACGAGGTCGTCCCGGTCGGCGAGCTGGAACCGCAGTGCGGCCGCGAGGCAGAAGATCACGAGCTTCTGCCGTTGCCCGCCGCTGAGCCCCGCGCTGGAGTCGTGCACCGCCACCACCCGCCCTGACGCGTCCTTCTCCTGCGCCAGGAACGAGACGTGCTCCCGGGTGTCCAGCACGCGCTTGCGCCAGGCCTGATCCGCGCTGTCGCTCGAGTCGAGCCTGCGCATGAGCGCCGAGAGGATCCCGAAGCAGCGCTCGGCCTCGGCCAGATCCTCGTCGGCCCAATCGCCGTCGACGATGCGCTTGAGGTCGGCGAGGAACTCCTCGACCTCGCCGCTGCGCCGCGTCTTGACCAGGATGTCGAGGTACCGACCGCGGTCGTACGGCGAGCGTCCCAGCGACTCGTTGACCGGCAGGATCCGCTCGGCGACCCGCCGCGGCGCGGAACGCAGCTCGTCCTGCAGGTGGATGATGACGTCCCGCGAGCGCTCCCGCAGCAGGGCGAGGAATCGCGCCTCGTACTCGGGCAGACCGCGTGCCAGAATGCCCTCCCGGAGGCTGCGGAACCCTGCCCGATCCTCGATGCGCGGCGTCAGCTCGGCGGCAGCCGCCTTCCACGCGTCCACGAACGTCGTGGCCATCCGCACGAACTCGGACTCGGCGTGGCGAGCGCGCACGTCCGCGTCCTGCACCTGCTCGCCGAGCCGCTTCATCACCTGCGTGCTGACGTTGTCGATGTTCGTCAGGGTGATTCCGCGACGCACTTCGCGGAAGAGCGTCTCGAGTGCGAGGTCGTCGGCAGGATCCGGATCCGCGTCCGCGTCGCCGCGCACCTCGTCGATGATCGTCTGGATCCGGCGCTGCTCCAGGGCGCTGCCCTGCGCCGCGACCTCGGCCGCGGTCATCTCGGCGCGCAGACGCACGGCCGTCTCCCGTGCTGCGGTCTCGGCCTTCACCGCCTCCGCCATCTCGCTGTCGGGAGCGGTCAGAACGTCGAGCTCTGCCTCGTGGGCGCGCAGCCGCCGCTCGGCGGCATCGATGTCGATCGCGGCCCACGTCAGCCGGGCGAGATCGGCGAACACCGCGCGCCGGGAGACGAGACCGTCGCGCGCGTGCTGCGCCTGGTCCAGCCGCTCCCGCGCCGCCTGCTCGACGCTCTTCGCCGCGGACAGCTCCTGCAGCAGGAGCTCGAGCTTGTGCGCGTTGTCTGCGCCGAGCACCCAGCGGCGTCGGTCATCGACCCGGAACCGGTCGTTCTTCTCATACCGGCGTCGCGATCGCTTCAGCAGGCCCGTGATGGTGACTCCGCGGTCGACGTCGTCCAGGTCGTCGGGGTGCGCGACGCAGGCGTAGTCGAACTCGTCGCCGAGCCGTCGGTGCAGGTAGGCGGCCAACGGGCCGTCGGCGACACGCACCCGATGGATCACGCTGCGCTCGTCGCGCACCGCGCCCGGCGGCTCCGGCGCGAGAGGAACGGCGTCGAGCACCAGACGCACATCCAGGTGCATCCCGTCGACGACCCGGCGCACCCGCGCCAGCAGGTCGTCGCGCACGAGCAGCGCCGTCGACAGCGGCGCGAGAACGCGCTCGATCGCGCCGCTCCAGTCGGCGAATTCGGTGCGCACGTCGAGCAGTTCGCCGCCGAACGGCAGCGCCTGGGCCGGCAGGTCCAGTGCGGCGGCGATCCGGGCTCGCGCGGCGAGCAGATCGGGCGGCAGATTGGTGCGCTGCCCGCGCAGCGCCTCGATCTCGCGGTCGAGTTCGCGCACGGCGGCCTGCGCCTGCGAGAGCGCGTCGTTCAGCGCGAAGTCGGTCGCCTTCGGCGCCGGGCCGGACGCCTCCTGCTTCGCGAGGGCGAGGAGCTGGTCCAGTTCTTCGGCGGTCGCCGGCATGGGCACGCCCACCTGCGCGAGCCTGGCGTCGAGCGCCTCACGGGCTCCGGTCACTCCCCGCACTCCGGCGCGCGCGTCATCGATGAGGCGGCGCAGGTGCGAGAGCTCGACCCCGCCGCGCTGGTCGAGGCGCTGCTGGGCGGCGGCGTGCAGCGTGTCGGCCTCGGCGCTGGCGAGCCGCGCCGCCTCCGCCGCGCGCTCGGCCCGGGCCTGCTCCGCCCGCGCCTCGCGCAGCTCGTCCTCGGCCAGGCGCAGCTTCCACCGGCCGGCGAACGGGATCGCCGCGCTGCTGAGCCGGCGCCCCGCGATCGCATCCGCCTCGGCGGCGTCGAACCGCAGCGCCGCCTCATCGATCCCGCCGAGCGCCTCGGCCTGGCGCCGGAGATCCACCACGTGGCCGTGGGCTTCGTTGAGCTCGCGGAACTGCACGACCGCGTTCTCCACCCGGGTGAACGTCGCGGGATAGTCGAGCATGAACGTGCGGAACAGCGTGTCGAGGGTGCCCAGATTCTTCGCCGCCTGCGTCTTGTGGAGCAGGTTCAGCGCGTTGTCGCTCGCGATGCCGAGCAGGCTCCGCATCCGGGTGTAGAACGGCCCGTGCGATCCGGATCCGGTCGCGACGACGGGTGCCAGGTCGTTCTTCAGCCGCCGGACGTCGATCCCGCGCGCGGCGAACGGAGCAAGATCCGGCAGGGCGACATCGTGCCGGAGGACCACGCAGGCATCCTTCAGATCCGCCGGATCCGTCGTCGTGCCCTTGAGGTGGAACAGCCGGACGAGCACCACCGGGTCGCCCCGCTCGTCGTCGAAGCGGAGCAGGATCCCGCTCCAGGTGGCCGCCTTGCGCAGGTAGGTGCTGACCGCGCGGTCGAACGCCGCGTCGGCCTCCTTGCTCCACGCACCCCGCACGTAGCTGACCTTGCTGCGGTCGCCCGCTCGCGAGGCGCCCTCCTGGGCCGCGGCGTTCAGGCGGAGCCACCGATCCGGCGTGAGCACCACGGCGATCGCGTCGAGCAGCGACGACTTCCCGGATCCGGATGCGCCCGTGATCAGGTGCCCCTCGCGCGCGATCGGGATCACGTGGTGGCCGTCGAACGTGCCCCAGTTCAGCACCTCGAGGCGGGACAGACGCCACTGTCCGGGGTGTCGCGGGTCGGTGCCGTCGGCGTCGATCAGGTCGAGAAGGGTCATCGGGCCTCGTCCGCCTCTGCCGGGTTCGTGGATCCGCCCGCGCCGACGGCGACCGCGGCCTGCGCGGAGGCACCCGCCGTCGCCGCGTAGGCCTCCCGCAGCGCATCGACCTGGTCGGCGTCGATCAGCATGCGCACCACGGGCGAGATCTCGGCGCGGTCGTCGCCGATCGGATGCAGCACGCGAAGCTTGTTGACCATCTTCGACCAGGCCGCGTTGAGGCGCTTGCGGAAGTCGGTCTGATCCCGATCCGCGGTCCGGTAGACGTCGAGCGACTCGTACAGTTCGTCCTGCCCGACGATGACCCGGCCACGCCCCTCCTCGTTCAGCAGCGTGTGCCGCAGCGTGAGCAGCATCGCCGTGTCGATGAAGGTCAGCGACTCCGATCGCACCGCGCGCGGCACCTGGATCTCGGTCGACTCGGCGTTGCGCACGAACGCGAACTCGCCGTCGCGATCGACGACGAGCTCGAGGAAGAGGTCGTTCAGCCGGGACCGGATCGCCGCCTCGTCGCCCAGCAGCGCCGACCAGTTCTGCGACGACCGCGCCCGCGACAGGTAGGGGCCGCGCACGAGCTCGAGCAGCGCGCGGCGCGAGCGCTCGTAGAGCGTGCCGGTGTCCCCCTGCCACAGCACGGTGCTGCCGGCGCGGGCCTCCGCCTCGACCGCGCCGTGCACGCCGTTCTCGACGGTGCCGCCCTCCGCGGCGACGTTCTCGTCGGTCATGGGATCCTCTCCGTGAACCGGTGCACCGGGACGACCGCCGTGCTGCGGATGTCGTCGCCCGCCGCCCATTCCAGCTGTTCCTGCGCGTCGTCGATCACACCGTAGTCGGCGGCGAGGCTGAGCAGCCCCACCACGCTCGCCACACCCTGGCTGGCCGGGAACGCGGCCAGCACCTCGGCGACAGAGGGCCGCTCGATGCTCTCCCGCACCTCGTTGACGTGCGCGGTCAGCTCGGTGAAGTCGATCTCGGTCTCGCGGGCGAGCGCGCGCAGCGCCTCCCAGTCGGCTTCGTCGGCCGCGTGAGTGACGATGTCGGTCGCCGCGTCGAACTCCGATGGATCGTGCGGTGCGATCGCGCCGACGCTGGAGAGCGCGATCGAGGAGAGCTCGAGCGTCGTCCCGATCGGCGCGTAGGGCTTCACAGTCCGCGACGCGGTGTGCGCCGACGACATCGCCTCGAGCAGCTTCGCCCGCAGCACCCGGTCGCGCTGGTAGTCCTGCGACAGCACGTAGCGGCGCAGCCCCCGCGCGAAGACGGTGATCACGTCGTGCACCTCGGCGGTGCGCTGTTTCAGCTCGTCGAGGAAACCGCGCAGCCGCCGGCGCTGAGCCGGCGTGAGCTCCCGGGCGAAGTCCCGGTCCAGGACGTTGCGGATGTCCTCCTCGAAGGCCGCGCCGAGGGCGGGATCCAGGATGAGCCCGGAGAACGCGGCGAAGCTGCGGCCCGCGTCGGAGTCGCCGATGAGATCCACTCCGCGGAACACATCGTCGAGAACGGCACGCTGCGACGCCTCGGACTCCAGGATCCGTGCCCGCAGCGTCGCGCTCAGCTCCTCGAAGACGCCGCGCACACGGGTGAAGTCGTCCGGCACCTCGGACGCCTGGGACAGCAGTTCCCGCAGACGTTCCAGCGCACGCGGCCCGCTCAGCACCTCGTCGCCGGCGGCGCCCGTGCGGATCGCCTCGATCTGCGCGTCGATCCGCTCCCGCTCGGCCTGCAGACGCTGCAGGCGCCGCGCGGATTCCGGATCCGTGTCGATCGCGAGCTGGGTGAGCTGGAGCGACAGGTTCGCGAGTCGCGACTCGGTGGCCGCGTGCGGCGGAGATTCCCGTGCCTCCAGGAAGCGCAGGGCTGCGAGCGCGTCGATGGTCAGCTCGTACGTCTCACCACGGCTCTGCTCCGACGGCCGCCGCGCGATCAGCCCGGCGGTGCGCCACGCGGTGAGGTAGCCGCGGGCGTTGAGCGGCAGATCCTGCCCGAGGCCGCGCAGCTCATCGAGGTCGGCGTCGATCGCCTCGGCCAGCTCATCCGCGTCGACGCGGCGGTCGTCCCCGCCGAGGTGCTCCTGCAGCAGCGCCACGGCGATCGGGGCGCTGTCCGCACGCAGCAGCCGCCAGGCGGCGTCGTCCTCGAGACGACGCAGCAATCGCATCGCCCGCGCCGTGGCCGCCATCCGCACCCCCTTGTTCGTGTCAATTCTGACGGAGGCCGCGGACGTTCGCGCACAGCGGGCATCATGACGGCGTCACTCGGCTGCACAGTCGCTCACGCTCTGAGCGTTCCGATCGGCACGACGTGGATGCCATCCGGACGCGTGTAGGCGTATCGCCCGCCCGTGATGATCATCATCGCAAGAGGCGACGTCGTGCGCACGGGATCCAGGTTGTCCGCGAATCGATGCAGGGACGCTGCCGCATCCTCCTCGCGAGAAGCCGCGAGCTTCACCTCGACCGCCGCCCACGAGCCGTCAGGCATCTCGATGATCGCGTCCACTTCGCGTCCGGCGCTGTCTCGATAGTGCCGGATCACGCCCCCGAGCGGCTGCGTGTAGATGCGGAGATCGCGGATCACCAGCGACTCGAACAACTGCCCGAAATACTCGAGATCTGTCAAGAGACGAGAATCATCTGCGCCGATCGCCGCAGCAGCCAGCGAAGGATCGACGAAATGACGGCGTGGAGCCTGACGGACCCGATCCCGGGAACGCAGATGCGGACCCCAGCTCGGCTGATCTTCAATGACGAAAACTCGTGCGAGGGCTCCGAGGTATCCCTGCACCGTGGCATCGGCCATGCGAGCGCCGCCGGAGGATGCATCTCGCGCAAGCGCAGCCACGGCAACCTCTGTCGCTGTGCTTCGAGCCAGTGCGCGCATCAGGCGCGTGACGGCTTCCGGATCGCGACGCGGTTCGTCCTCGAGCCGGGGGATGTCCACTCGTGCCGTGTCGTCCAGATAGGACCGCACCCGATTGATCGCCTGCCTCAACGGAAGATCCTGCATGCCTGGCCATCCGCCTCGCACAACAGTTTCGGCGAGGTCGGGGACGGTCAGCGTAGATGCGCCGCCGATCGCCTTGTGGGGCTCACGGAGGATCTCACCGAGATGAACATCACCGTTCGAGTGACCGGACTCGGCGAGCGACATCGGGCGCATGCGGAAGCGCAGGATCCGCCCCGCGCCGGAATGCCGCGTCACATCATCGGCGGGCACCGCAGATCCTGCCAGAAGGTATGACGCGTCGTCGTCGCGATCGACCGACGCCCGGACCACGTTCCAGAGGCGAGGCGCGAGCTGCCACTCGTCGATGAAACGAGGGCGCGCCCCGACGAGCAGCTGCGCGGGATCCAGTTCTGCGAGATGCAGGGCCTCGGCATCGATGTCGAGTTGTACCGCGCTGCGTGAATGATGGCGACCGGTCGCCGACTTTCCGCAGGCGCGGGCGCCTTCGAGGAGCACTGCACCGGGATACCGCAAGGCTTCGGTGAGTTCATTGTCGATGACTCGTGAACGATAGCGGACCATACCCGGACTCTACCCGCCAAGTAAGAGAAAGTGGAGCTTGCAAGTAGGAGAAAGTGGAGCTCTCATGTAGGAGAAAGCGGAGCTCTCATGTAGGAGAAAGGGGAGCTCGCGGACAGGGAAAGGCGCCCCGCAACGATGAGGGATCCCTGTCGGGACCAACGAATCGCGGGCCTCACCTGCCCGCGAGCAGCTCCCGCAGTCGCGCCGACTCCTCAGCCGGCATGGAGTAGGCGTGCTCCGGCGCGGGGTAGACGCGGTCGCGCACCTCGTCGGCATAGGCGGTGACGCCGTCGATCGCTGAGGATCGCAGATCCGCATACCGTTTGACGAACTTCGCTGCGCCGCCGTCGTAGATCCCGAGCAGGTCGTGGAACACGAGCACCTGGCCGTCGGTCGCGGATCCGGCTCCGATCCCGATCACCGGGATGTCGATGAGCGGCATGAGCGCCGCCGTGACCTCGCTCGGCACGGCCTCGACGACGAGCAGTGAGCACCCCGCGTCCTGCAGCGCGAGCGCGCTGTCGATCACGGCGAGCGCCGCCTCGGCGGTGCGGCCCTGCGACCGGTAGCCGCCGAGCGACGTCGCCGTCTGCGGGGTGAGCCCGACATGGCCGACGACGGGGATCCCGGCATCCACCAGGGCTCGGGCGCGCTGCACCGAGGTGCCGCCGCGCTCGATCTTGACCAGGTCGCAGCCGGTCTCCTTCACGAAGCGCTGCGCCGTGGCGAGCGCCTGCGCATCCGAGGTCTCGTACGAGCCGAACGGCAGGTCCGCCACCAGCAGCGGCGTGGTGAGCCCGCGGCGCACGGCCTTCGTGAGCATGATCATCTCGTCGACCGAGACCGGCACCGTGCTGTCGTAGCCGAGCACGGTCATCGCGGCCGAGTCGCCCACGAGCACCATGTCGACGCCGGCGGCCTCGACGATCTGCGCGCCGGGATGGTCGTAGGCGGTGACCATGACGATCGGCTCGCCCGCGGTCTTCTTCGCCGCGAGGTCGCCGAGCGTGAGCCGGCGGGTGGGGGCGGCGTGCGCACTCATCGGGCGGCCTCCGTGGCGCCGGTCGCTGAGCCCGTCCAAGCGCCCGGCACCCGCGCCTCGGTCAGCAGCACGTCCACCGCGTCGTCGACCTGGATGATCACGTTCGTCCGGTCGACGTGCACGACGGTGGGCGCATAGTCGGCAAGCTCTTCGCGCGAGTAGTCGGCGTACGAGATCACGATGATCGTGTCGCCCGTGTGCACGAGGCGGGCCGCGGCGCCGTTGACCTGCATCACACCGGATCCGCGTTCTCCCGCGATCGTGTACGTCTCGAAGCGGGATCCGTTGTCGACGTCGACGACGTGCACCTGCTCGTGCGGCAGGATGTCGGCCGCCTCCAGCAGGTCGGGGTCGATCGTGATGGATCCGACGTAGTGCAGATCGGATCCGGTGATCGTCGCACGGTGGATCTTCGACTTCAGCATGGTGCGTCGCATCAGGCGCTCACTCTCAGGAGGCGGTTGTCGATCAGTCGGGCGGCGCCCACGTGCGCGGCGACCGCGAGCAGGGCGTCGCCGTCGAGGCGCGCGACTTCCCGCAGGTTCTCGGTGTCGCGGAGTTCGAGGTACTCGGGGGTGATGCCGGCGTCGGCGAGGATCGTGCGAGCAGCGGCCTTGAGCGATTCCGCGTCGCGCTCCCCCGTGTCCGCGAGCGCCTGCGCCGCGTCGAGCGCCCGGTTGAGCGCCGCGGCCTGGTGCCGCGCATCGGGGTCGAGGTAGACGTTGCGCGAGCTCATCGCGAGCCCGTCGGCCTCGCGCACGATGGGGCAGGCCTCGATCCGCACGTCGAGGTTCAGGTCGCGCACGAGCCGGCGCACCACGAGCACCTGCTGCGCGTCCTTCTGCCCGAAGTAGGCGACGTCGGGGGCGACGATGCCGAACAGCTTCGCGACGACGGTGGCCACGCCGTCGAAGTGGTGCGCGCCGCGGCTCGCGCCGTCGAGCACGTTGGTGATGCCGGCGATGTGGATCGTGGTGGCGAACCCGTCGGGGTAGATCTCGGCCGGATCCGGTGCGAACAGGATGTCGACGCCTTGCCCCTCCGCCAACGCGGCGTCGCGGGCTTCGTCACGCGGATAGCGGCTGAGGTCTTCGCTCGGGCCGAACTGCGTCGGGTTGACGAACAGCGAGACGACGACGAGGTCGTTGTGCGCGCGGGCTTCGCGCATCAGCGACAGGTGCCCGTCGTGGAACGCGCCCATGGTCGGCACGAGCCCGATGCTCCGCCCCTGGCGCTTCGCCTCCCGGACGACCTCGCGGACCTCGGCGATCGTGCGGACGATCCTCATGCGCGGCTCCTCCCGGCATCGGTCGTTGAGCGAGCGAAGCGAGACGAAACGCCGTCCCTCGAGCCCGCCTCCCCCGGGGTCGTTGAGCGAGCGAAGCGAGACGAAACGCGGCCACGGTCGGAATCGGCGAGCACGCGGGTCTGCGCGATCAGCGCATCGACGAGAGCCAGCAGTTCCGGGTTGCCTTCGGCGACCGCCACCCGCTGCCGGGCGACGGTCTCCTCGTCACCCCGGGCGATCGGTCCGGTGAGCGCTTGCGAAGCGCCAACCTCGATCCAGTTCTCGACCGTCTGCCGCACGAGCGGGGCGAGGATCGCGCGGACTTCGTCGGATCCGACCCCCGCAGACACCGCGACCTCTTCGCCCGCATCGAGCACCGCGAGCAGCAGGTTCGACGCGATGGATGCCGATGCGTGGTAGCCCGCGCGGTGCGCCTCGTCGACCCGGAACGGGCGCGCACCCAGCGCCCGCGCGATGCTCTCCGCGGTCGCGAGCGCCTCCGGCGTGCGCCCGTCGATCGCGGCGCCGATGCCGTGGAAGACGCCGGGCTGCTCGGATCCAGTGAAGGTCTGCAGCGGGTGGATGCTGAAGTCGACCTCGTCAAGGCCGGTCGCTCCCGAGACGTGGCCCACGAGACGGGCCTGCCTGCGCGCAGCCGCGGCTGCCCCGTGGATCGCAGCGTCCGACACACACAAGATCGCGATGCCGACCACGGGGATCAACTCATCGCGGCGGATCGGTCCACGCACCGCGAATCCCCCTTCGGCGAGAGCCCGTGCGAGCACGGATCCGAGTCGCCCAGCGCCCACGACCGCGATGCTGCGGTCGGGCCCTGCCGACAGAGAGGAGGAGGTCTCATTCATTGTTGGACCCCGGCCGAGATCGGGCGACCGGGATGGCAAGAGTATCCGCCCACGTAACGATCTCAGCCAAATCAGAAGCCAATTCGACACCCTAGTCGGCCGCATAGGTCAGCAGCATGTTGCATGCTACGACGCAATGACGTACAGATTGATCTTCGCTCCGACGGCGCGGGATCCATGCTTCGTTCCACACATCCGTCACCGAAAGTGACTTGTCACCTCGTTCCGCCCCTGACGCGATCGCCCGCCACGCCCGTTGCGCACCATGGACGCATGAGAATCAGATTCTTCGATCGCCGCTTCGGAGCGACTCACCCCGCAATCGCCGGACGTCGCGCACGCCGGCTCGGCATCCACTGTCGGATCGGACTAGATGCATGCATACTGTAAGCATGCCGAACGTGCTGATCCGTGACCTCGATCCGGCGGTGCACTCCGTGCTGTCGGCACGGGCCGACGCGCGCGGACAGTCCCTGCAGCAGTACCTGACCGCGGAGCTGACTCATCTGGCGTCCCGGCCGACGTTGCCGGAGATGCTCGCCGAACTGGAGCAGCGGCCGCCCCAGCACATCCCCCGCGAAGCGATCCTGAAGGCGATTCGAGACGGCCGCCGCGGCCGATGATCGTCGTCGACGCCTCGGTCGTCGTCGAGCTCATCGGTGAGCACGGATCCGCACCCCCGCTGCATGCGCGTCTGCTCGGCGAGACGCTCATCGCACCGGATTTCCTACCTGTCGAGGTGGCTTCTGCCTTGCGCGGGTTGAACCTCGGCAGCTACCTCACGGATCCCGCTCTCAACGTGGCCGCCGAAGATCTCCTCCGTCTCCCGATCGAGCTGCATCCGTCACTGCCGCTGGTTCCGCGAATACTCGCCCTCCGGCACAACTTCTCCGCCTACGACGCAAGCTACGTCGCGCTCGCCAAGGCGTTCCACTGCCCGCTCATGACCCTCGACCGCCGATTCGCCAAGGTGTCAACGACGGCTGAAATCTGACCCTCTTTCGTCGGCGAAAGTTGACCCCCTCGGGTCGTGTTTCTAGTGGTCCGCTGCCGGGGTGGCGGGCGGGGTTTTGAGCAACTCGCGGCGGGCGCG
>Ga0153918_1000118_pt1 | contig 64399 bp, 57 predicted proteins | sample TSFL002MetaG_FD_104687 | JGI IMG/M metagenome (GOLD analysis project Ga0153918, IMG submission 104687) | Attine ant fungus gardens microbial communities from Florida, USA - TSFL002 MetaG | ecosystem: Host-associated > Fungi > Mycelium > Unclassified | place: USA: Florida, Paynes Creek Historic... | reverse complement strand
CGCCCCCAACACCACCACCGGCGTTAGCGGAAGTGGCGGGAACGGTCGGTCCGCCAACAACACCGACGACCCCGCCCACCACGACAACGCTCGCGATGAGGCAGGTGAGGCGCTGTTGCCGGGGTTGCGCACCGAAGAGCTCCCGGAGCCGGCGCCGGTGGAGGTGGCGTTCGAGGCCAGGACGCGGGACCAGGCCGCGTTCGATGCGTTCATGGGTGTGATCGGGCACTACGCCCGCTCACCCAAAGCCCCCACCGTCCACGAACACGCCCCCACCCTGCTCACCATCTTCACCGACACCGCCCTCAACGCCACCACCACCGACAACACCGCCGGCGCTGGTAGCAGCAACGCTCCCGGTGGCGAGACCGGCGGTGATGCGAGTGCCAGCCGAAACGGAACCATCCGGGGTCGCGGCGACAACACGGCAAGACCTGCGAGGCGGGGCTGGGGTGACCCGCCACCCAGGTGGGGTGCGGTGTCGGCGGATCCGGTCACCGAGATCATGAAGACCAAGGCCTGGCTCCCTGCCACTAACGCCTACGTCCCTTTGTCCTCGATCGCCCGCTACTTCTGTGACTCCTCCGTGCGAGCCCTCGCCACCGATCAGGCCGGGGCGGCGTTGAAGCTCGGGCAGAGCCAGTACCCCTTCAACAAGCACCAACGCCTGGTCCTCATCACCCGGGATCGGCATTGCCGGGCACCGGGGTGCACCATGCCCGCCGGCTACTGCGAAGCCCACCACCTTCTGCCCTACGACAGCGGCGGACCCACCGACATCAACAACGCCATCCTGCTGTGCACCTTCCACCACCACCTCGCCCACACCCACCACAGCTGAACCCATGCTCAGGCACGAGCGGGAACCACCTGCCCGCCACACCCGTCGTCGTTGGCGGAACCGCTTTGGGGCGGATCCCCACCGCACGCGTCGCGGGGCCCGGCCCGGGCGGACCGGAGCGAGCCGGCCGGGACGCACGAGAGCGATGGAGCGCCGGAGCCTTTGGCCCGCGCCGACACGAAACGTCACGAGCAGTGGATAGCTGCTCTCCCGCCGGCCCTGGATGACGTCAATGGCCGCATGAATGACCCCCGGAGTCGTCGAATGACGCCCCATGCGCTGGCTTGCCGGCTCACGAGACGCAACGTTTCGACGCCTCTGGGCAGGCGCCGTGGAGCGCTGGCAGAGTCCTCGCAACGCATCCGTACGGCAGCCGCCAGGATCGACTCACGGGCACCGCCCGGCGGGCACGGGCTGCCCGCAGAGAATCGAGACGAACGTGTCAAGAGCCCGTCCCCTTGCCGTCGCCACCGTGACGGTCACCGCCCTGGCGGCCACCTTGAGCCTTGCTGCGTGCGGTGACGACACGAAAGACCTCGCCGCCGCGGACCCCGCAGGAAAGACGCTGGTCTACGCCCACCAGCAGGAACCTTCATGCGTCTTCGGCGGCTGGATCGAACAGGCCTACCTCTCCTACCAGGTGCTGGATTCCCTGACCTCGCTCGATGAGAACGGCAAGGCCGTCCCATGGCTGGCCACGGCGTGGAAGCAGAGCGCCGACGGACTGACCTGGACCTTCACCCTCAAGGACGGTGTGAAGTTCACCGACGGCACCCCCGTCGATGCGAAGGCCGTCGTCAAGAACTTTGATTACTGGCTGGGCGGCGGCAACTCCACGGCCAAGGTATGGCTGCAGGGCTATTACGAGAAGGCCGTAGCCACGAGCGCCGACACCGTGCAGATCCAGTTGAGCAAGCCCTACCCGCAGTTCGCGGAGACGGTGTCCCAGGGCTACTTCGGCATTCAGTCCGCGCAGGCCCTGTCCAAGCGCAGCGACGAGGACAACTGCCAGCAGCCCATCGGCTCGGGTGCCTTTACGGTCCAGCAGTGGAATCGCGGTCAGGACATCGTTCTCAAGCGCAACCCCAACTACACGTCGTGGCCGGCCAACGCCAAGGTCAAGGGCCCGGCCCAGATCGAGACCATCGACTGGAAGTTCGTGCCGGACGCGACGACCCGCGCCACGGCGCTCAAGACCGGCGAGGTCGACGCAATCTATGACGTGTCGTCGATCGACGTTCAGCCGCTGCAAGATGCCGGCTTCACCTACGAGAAGTACGTGACAGGTGGTCGCCCGCAGGCCCTGACCTTCAATACGCAAGAGGGGCCGTTCCGCGACGAAAACGTGCGCAAAGCCTTCGCATACAGCCTGGACCGCAAGGCGCTCGTCGAGGCCGTGGGCCACGGCGTCATTCCCTTCGAGCCCAACGGTTCCGTCAGCCAGGCCACGACTGACTATGACTCGACGGCAGGCACGCAGTACGGCCTGGACGTCTCCAAGGCCGGTGCGCTGCTGGACAAGGCGGGGTGGACCGGGCGGGACGGGGACGGGTACCGCACCAAGAACGGCAAGACTCTTGAAGTGGTCCTGCCTTACAGCGCCGGCAGCATTATCAACGCCGAGGGCGGCTCCATCCTGCAGGGCGTGGCGGAGCAAGCGAAGGGCACGGGCTTCAAGGTCAAGCTCATCCCCGTGCCCCCAAGCGAAGCCTTCGCCGGCGCCTACACCAAACCGAGCGAGCGCGACATTTACCCCGGCTATTGGACCTCCATCGGCTCGGGCATCCTCTACATCAACTGGCGCCAGAGCACCGAGAAGCTGCCCAACGGCAACAACGCGGCCTTCTACAACTCGCCGGAACTGGAGGGGTACATCCTCAAGGCCAATTCGGCCAAGGATCCCGCCGTCCGCAAGCAGTACTACTCGAAGGCGCAGCGCTTCATCGCCGACAAGGCCCTGGCCATCGGTCTCTACGACCGACTGAGCACGCTGGCGGTCTCGCCCAAGGTGGCCGATGTCTGGCAGGAACACTCGCAGGGAGGGCCGGTCTTCCATGACGCTCACTTCACCGACTGATCGGAGCATCCTGACCCACGACGCGACAGGGTCTCCCGTCCCCGGCCCCGCGGGGCCGGTCCCACGCAGGCGATCGCTCGTCGTCGGGCTGGGGGTCCTCAGGCGCCTCGGAGCCGCCCTCATCACTCTTTGGGGCGCGGCAACGCTCGCCTTCTTCGCCCAGATGGCCCTTCCCGGAGACAGGGCGACGACCATCTTCAACATCAGGGCCGGCCAGGCGATTGAGCGCACGCCGGAAGAGCTTGCACCCATCAATCAAGCCTTCGGGCTGCAGCACCCCGTCCTGGTGCAGTACCTCGACTATCTGGGCGGACTGCTCCGCGGCGATCTCGGCACCTCATACCAGCAGTTCCGCCCCGTGACGGCAATCATCGGGGAACAGTTCCCTTCCACCGTGGTCCTGGGACTCACCGCGATTCTCTTCGCATGGATCCTCATGGTGCTCTGGGTGACGCTGACGGCGGGACGCCCCGCCTGGGTCCGCTCCTTGGGGGCCTTCGTCGACACGGCCACGGCGGGCCTGCCCCACTACTGGATCGGCATCCTGCTGCTCGTGGTGTTCGCGGCCGGGCTGGGTTGGTTCCCCGTCATCAGCGCGGACAAGCCCTCGGGCATCGTGCTGCCGGCGCTCACCCTCGCCATCCCTCTTGCCGGTTTCCTTGGCCAGTCGACGCGGACGGAGTTCGAGTCCACGCTGGGGCAGCCGTTCGTCACCACGGCCAGGCTGCGCGGCCTCGGTGACGCCACCGTCCGGCTCAGGCACGTCCTGCGGCACGCGCTCCTCCCCGCGGTCACCCTCTCCGGCTGGGCCATTGGAGCGACCCTGTCCGGGGCCGTGATCGTGGAGTCGTTGTACTCCAGGCGCGGCATCGGCACGGTGCTCGTCAACGCGGTCAATCAGCAGGACCTGCCCGTCGTGACCGGGATCGTGGTGCTCGTCGCCGCCATCTACGTCGTTGCGAATCTGCTCGTCGACGCCCTTTACCTGGTGCTCGACCCTCGACTCAGGAGCCAGGCATGAGCACCGAAACCGTGGACAGCCCTCCGTCGGGGCGAATCGAACGAGACCGCCCGTCCCGTCAGCGCGCGCTCACCCGGATCGCGGCCCGCCCCGGCCTCATCCTGGCCACGGTGTTCGCCGCCCTGTTCGTCCTGGCCGCGCTGGCCCCTGGAGCGCTGACCCGGACGGACCCGATGGCCCTGGACCTGGGGCATTCCCTCGCGGCCCCGAGCCTGGCACATCCCTTCGGAACGGACGAACAGGGGCGAGATCTCTTCGCACGGGTGGTGCACGGCACCCGGCTCTCGCTCGGCATCGGGCTGGGGGCCGCCGCGGTCAGCCTCGCGCTGGCCGTCGTCCTCGGCAGCGTTGCCTCCCTCGGCCCCCGATGGCTACGAGCGGTGGTCTCCCGGCTCATCGAGATCCAGTTCGCCTTCCCCACGCTGCTGCTGGCCCTCCTCCTCGTGGCGATCACGGGGCCTTCGGCCGTGACCCAGGTGTTCGCCGTCGCGATCGGTACGGCCCCGGGCTACGCACGCATGATCAGGGGTCAGATCCTCCAGGCCAAGGGTTCCGCCTACGTGGAGGCGGCACTCGCCCTCGGTCACCCGCAGGGGGCCATCGTGCGCAGGCACGTCTTGCCCAACGCCGTTCGGCCGTTGGTCTCCGTCTTCGCGATGTCCATCGGTCAGTCCATCGTCTGGGCCTCGTCCCTGGCGTTCCTTGGCCTCGGCGTAGCGCCGCCCTCGCCCGAATGGGGCGCCCTGCTGGACGCCGGCCGCCTCTACATCGTGCACGCGCCGTGGCTCACGGTGGTGCCCGGACTCGTCATCGTGGTGCTGGCCGTCGTGGCCACCACGTTGGGAAATCATCTGCGCCTGGCGCTGGAAAGGGGAGAGCGATGAGCCTCTTCGTCGATTCGTCCACGCCGGCGTCGCCGGCGGGCGCACCCGCCGCGGTTCCGACGCCGGTGGACCCGCACGGCCCGCTGCTGACGGTTTCGGGGCTGAACGTCGGCTTCGTACCGTCCGGTCGCGGAGCCGGTCGCTCGCCCAAGCCCGTGGTCAAGGACGTCTCCTTGCAATTGCGCAAGGGCCGCTGCCTCGCCCTCGTGGGTGAGTCCGGATCCGGCAAATCGGTCACCGCCCGTACCCTCGTGGGCCTTCCAGGAACCGGCGCCGTCGTGGAGGCGCAGGAATTGCGCTTTGCCGGGACGGAGCTGACCGGTCTGGGCGAACGGGAGTGGCGTTCGCTGCGTGGAGCCCGCATCGGATTCGTGCTCCAGGACGCTCTCGTCTCCTTGGACCCCTTGCGCAGCGTGGGTTCTGAGATCGAGGAGGCGTTGGCGTCCCACGGCTGGGGGACCGCGCGCTCCCGTGCCGCCCGCGCCGTCGAACTGCTCGACGCCGTCGGGGTTCCGGAACCGGCCCGCCGTGCCAAGCAGCGCCCCGGCGAACTTTCCGGCGGGCAGCGGCAGCGCGCACTCATCGCGTCGGCGGTGGCCCTGGAACCCGAGCTCCTGATCGCCGACGAACCCACCACCGCCCTGGACGTGACCGTCCAGGCACAGGTTCTCGGGCTCTTCGGGGAGCTCAAGGCGAAGGGGACCTCCCTGCTGCTCATCAGCCACGACCTCTCGGTGGTGGCCCAGCTGGCCGACGACATCGCCGTGATGCAGGGCGGCGTCATCGTGGAGCAGGGGCCGGCCGAGCGCATCCTGGGCGCGCCGGAGCACCCCTACACCCGGCGCCTGCTCGCGGCGGTCCCCGGCGCGCACACCCGTGGGCGGCGGCTGAGCGACGCCCCGTTGCCGTCCACGGCGGCCTGGAGCGAGCGCCGCGCAAGCGACGCAGCGAACGCCGGAACCGGCGTCGTGTTGGAGGCGTCCGGGCTGCGCAAGGATTTCCGCACACCGAGCGGGCTAGTGCACCGGGCCGTGGACGGTGTGTCCTTCCGCCTTGGTCGGGGGCGCACGCTGGGGATCGTGGGCGAGTCGGGCTCCGGCAAGAGCACCACCGCGCGGATGGTTCTCGGCCTGACGGAGCCGGATGCGGGTGAGGTCCGGCTCGCGGGTCAGCGGTTCAGCGGCGTCCCCGAGCGGAGCCGCCGCGCCGCACGCCACGCACTCGGCGTGGTGCAGCAAGACCCGTTGAGCTCGTTCGATCCCCGATGGAACGTGCGGCGCATCCTGCGGGACGCCTTGCCCAAGGGAGTCTCTCGCGTCGAGGCCACCCGCCGAGTCGACGAGCTCCTCCAACTGGTGGCACTGCCCGCGTCCGTGGCTGACCGCTTCCCGTTGGCCTTGTCCGGCGGGCAGCGCCAACGCGTTTCCATCGCCAGGGCGTTGGCGGCGGAGCCGGAGGTGATCGTCCTCGACGAGGCGGTCTCCGCCCTTGACGTGTCCGTCCAGGCACAGGTGCTGGACCTCCTGGTGTTTCTGCGCGGGGAGCTGGGCCTGAGCTATCTCTTCATTTCCCACGACCTGGGTGTCATCTCGCACCTGTGCGACGACGTCCTCGTCATGAAGGACGGCCGGGTCGTCGAGACGGGCAGCGTCGAGGACATTTTCGAGCGCCCCCAGCATCCCTACACGATCGAGCTGATCGGCGCCGAGGCGTCGAGCCACCGGACCGCCATCGGCTCGCAAGACCACCTCGACACCGCAGAGAACCAGGACCCCACGGCATGAGCAAGCGGCTGCGCTTCAACGCGTTCGTCATGAACACGACGTCTCACATTCATCACGGCCAGTGGCGCCGTCCGGACGCGGGCCAGCGTGAGTTCAACGACGTGGACACCTGGATCCGGCTGGCCAAGTTGCTGGAGGAAGCACGCTTCGACGGGATGTTCTTCGCCGACGTGACGGGCCTCTACGGAGACGCGGACGCGCCGTACGACGTGTACGTGAGGGAGGGGCTGCAAATCCCCAGCAACGATCCGACGGTGTTGCTCTCAGCCCTCGCGGTCAACACCGAACACCTGGGACTGGCGTTGACCTCCAACGTCATGCAGTCCCACCCGTTCCACTTCGCCAGGCAGGTCTCGACCCTGGACCACATCAGCAAGGGGCGCGTGGCCTGGAACATCGTCACCGGAATGCAGGACAACGGCGCGCGCAACTTCGGTCTGCCCTCCCTGGTCGATCACGACGAGCGCTACGCATGGGCGGAGGAGTACGTCGACGTCACCTACAAGCTCTGGGAGGGCTCGTGGGACGAAGACGCCCTGACCCAGGACCCGCGCGGAGATCACGCGGACCCCTCCAAGGTCCACAAGATTCACCACGTCGGTGACAGGTACAGCGTGGAGGGCCCGCATCTCCCGTCGCCTTCTCCCCAACGGACTCCCGTGTTGTACCAGGCCGGTTCGTCCGGGGCGGGGCTGCGCTTCGCGGCCCGTCACGCCGAGGCCACGTTCATCATGGCGCCGAGTCCGGAGCTGGCGGCCCGGCAGATCTCGGAAACCCGGGCGCTGGCGCGTTCCTTTGGGCGGCGCGACGAGGACATCACGTTCTACCAGGGACTCTCCTTCGTGGTGGCCGACACCGACGAGGAGGCGCAGGCCAAGGCGGAGGAGTACTACTCCTACGTCTCCTCCGACGGTTACGCCGCCCACGCCGCGATCGTGGATCCCGAGGGGCGCGTCTACCCGCCGGAGACTCCGTTGAGCCAGGTACGCACCAATTCCGCTCGGGGTTTCGCCGAGTGGCTCTCACGCCACATCACGGACCGCGAACCGCTCGTCGCGGACCTTGCCCGCCAGCGGGCCCAAGCCAACACGATCGTGGGGACACCGGCGACGATCGCCGATCAGCTCGAGGTCTGGCAGGCGGCCGGTGTGGACGGCATCAACGTCGTCAACTGGGTCATTCCCGGTTCCTTCCAGGAGTTCGCCGACGAGATCATGCCCGAGCTGCGCCGCCGCGGCCTCGCCCAGAGCGAGTACGCGCCGGGACCCCTGCGGGCCAAGCTCTTCGGAGAGCCCCGCCTCAACGGGCGCCACCCGGCCGCCGCCTACCGCGGGGTCTTCGCGGAGGCTACGGCGGCGGTGTGACGCCCGGGCCGCCGTGGTGGCCGACGGCGCGTGGTCGGCCCCGTGCCGACCACGCGCCGGGGCCCGGCCGCGGCACCCGGCCGACCGGGCGACGTCGGGCGGGGGAACGGAGACGGTGACGGGTGCTTGCGGCATGATGGTTGGGTGAGCGAGAACCCCACCCAGCCAGAGGCCGCAACCGTCCCCTCGGAGGCGTTGCGCGAGGAGTACGCGCGGCTCGTCGAGGACGTCCGTCGGTACCGCACCGCGTACTACGACGAGGACACCTCCCTCATTTCCGACGCCGAGTTCGACGAACTCTTCGTGCGGTTGGAACGCATCGAGGCGGAACACCCCGAGCTGGTCGCGAACGACTCGCCCACGCAGGAGGTGGGCGGCGACGTCTCCGCCAGCTTCGCCCCCGTCACCCACCCCACGCGCATGTACTCGCTGGAGGACGTCTTCAGCCTCGAGGAGCTGCGCGCCTGGATCGAGCGCGCCACCGAACAGGCCGACCAGGTGGCCCCCGGCACCGAACTGCGCTGGCTCACCGAGGCCAAGATCGACGGCCTCGCCATCAACCTCATCTACGAGGACGGCGTGCTCGTCACGGCCGCCACGCGCGGCGACGGCACCACGGGCGAGGACGTGACCGGGAACGTCCTGACCATCAAGGAGATCCCCCGCCGGCTGGCCGGTTCCGGCTGGCCCTCCCGCATCGAGGTCCGCGGCGAGGTCTTCATCGCCTCCGCCGACTTCGAGGAGTTCAACGCCGGCCTGCGCGCCGAGGGTAAGGCGGAGCTCGCGAACCCCCGCAACGCCGCCGCCGGCTCCCTGCGTCAGAAGGACCCGGCCAAGACGGCCCAGCGACCCCTGCGCATGTTCGCGCACGGCATCGGCACCCGCGACGGCCTGGAGCTCGGGTCGCAGTTCGAGACCTATGAGCAGCTGGCGGCCTGGGGTCTCCCCGTCTCCCCGTATTCCCAGCTGCTGGGCGGCATCGACGAGATCCTGGCGTTCATCGCCGACAAGGGCGAGCACCGCCACGACCTCATCCACGAGATCGACGGCATCGTGATCAAGGCCGATTCCTTCGAGATCCAGCGCTCCCTGGGCTACACCTCCCGTGTGCCGCGCTGGGCCGTGGCCTACAAGTACCCGCCGGAGGAGGTCCACACGCGCCTGTTGGACATCCGCGTCAACGTGGGACGCACCGGACGCGTCACCCCCTACGGCGTCATGGAACCCGTCAAGGTCGCCGGCTCCACCGTCTCCATGGCCACCCTGCACAACCAGGACGTGGTCAAGGCCAAGAACGTGCTCATCGGCGACACCGTGGTGCTGCGCAAGGCAGGCGACGTGATCCCCGAGATCGTGGGCCCCGTGCTCCCACTGCGCGAGGGGCGCGAGGACGAACTGCGCGAGTTCGTCATGCCGGCGGATTGCCCCTCCTGCGGCACGCCCCTGCGGGCCATGAAGGAGGGCGACGTCGACCTGCGCTGCCCCAACGCGGAGCACTGCCCCGCGCAGCTGCGCCAGCGCGTGGAGCACCTGGCCGGCCGCGGCGCCTTCGACATCGAGGCCCTCGGCGCGGAGGCCGCCCTGGCCCTCACCGTGGGTCCCGGCCCGGATCCGGCGACGCTGCCCGGTGGGCTGCCGGAGCCGGCAGGCCCCGGACCGCTCACCTCCGAGGCCGCCGTCTTCCAGCTCGCCGACCCCGAGTCGGAGGTCTCCGCTGCGCTGGCGGACGTGCGCGTGTGGCGCGAGAAGCGCTCCAAGGGCGTGGGCACCGGCGTGTGGGAGCTGACGCCCTACTTCTGGACCAAGCCCACGGCGAAGAAGGAATCCTTCCCCAGCGCCAACACCCAGAAGCTGCACCAGCAGGTGGAACTGGCCAAGTCCAAGGAACTCTGGCGCGTCCTCGTGGGCCTGTCCATCCGGCACGTGGGCCCCACCGCCTCGCGCGCCCTCGCCACCCGCTTCGGCTCCATGGAGGCCCTCCGCGAGGCCGTCGCCGCCCCCGAGGCGGAGGCCGCCCTGGCTGAGATCGACGGCGTCGGCTCCATCATCGCCGCCTCGCTCGTGGACTGGTTCCAGGGCGAGGAGAACGGATGGCACCGCGACATCGTGGATTCATGGGCCGCCGACGGCGTCGTCATGCGCGACGAGCGCGACGAGGCCATGGCCGCGACCCTCGAGGGCCTCACGATCGTCGTGACCGGCACGCTTCCGACCTTCTCGCGGGACGAGGCCAAGGAGGCCATCATCGTGCGCGGCGGCAAGGCGGCCGGGTCCGTGTCCAAGAAGACGAGCTTCGTCGTGGCGGGCGAGGCCGCCGGCTCCAAGCTGGACAAGGCCGAGCAGCTGGGCGTCCCCGTCCTCGACGAGGACGGCTTCCGCCGCCTGCTGGAGGGCGGCGCCGCCGCCGTGAGCGGCGACGTGGATTCCGTGCCCGACGATGCCGTGCCGGGCACCGGAGCGGAGGCCGCCGGCGCTTCCTCCGGCGACGAGGAAGGGGCGGGACAGTGAAGCTCGTGGCGGGCGGGGAGAACTCCCCGGCGGTGCTGGGACTCGTGGCGAGGCTGGCCTCGACGGCCGGGGCCAGGGTGCTGGCGGGGCGCGGAACCGGCCCCCTGGCGACGGGGCCGGACACCAAGTCGGGCGCGGGGGACTGGGTCACCGACTACGACCGCGGTGCCGAGCGCGCCGTGCGTGAATACCTCGCGTCGGTGCGCCCCGGCGACGCCCTGACGGGGGAGGAATACCCCGAGTCGGGACCCGGGACCTCGGGCTACCGCTGGTCCATCGACCCGCTGGACGGCACCGCGAATTTCGTGCGCGGGATCGTCTACTACGCCACCTCGGTCGCCGTGTTCGGCCCGGGACCGGACGGAGAGGAGCGCTGGCTGGCCGGTGCCGTCACCGCCCCGGCGCTCGGCGTGCAGTACTGGGCCGCCGCGGGGGAGGGGGCCCACCGCCGGCCGTGGTCGGCCACGGTTCCGGGCGAGGCCGGCCAGGACTCCGACGCGGGCGTCGCAGGGGACGTGCGGCTCACGGGCCCCGATCCGGACTCGGATTCCCCCGTCCTCGCGACGGGCTTCGGCTATGACGCGGCCGACCGGGCGGTGCAACTTCAGGCCATGGCCACCCTGCTCCCACACTTCGTCAACGTGCGCCGCATCGGCTCCGCGGCCCTGGATCTGTGCCTGGTCGCGGAGGGGGCCCTCGACGCCTACGCCGAGCTGGGTACCCACGAATGGGACTGGGCGGCCGGCGCCCTCATCTGCGAGGAGGCCGGCGTTGCCGTGGTTCGTCCCGCCCGCCGCGGCCGGTGGCAGAGCGCGGGCCGCGTGAGCCTTGAGGGGCTGCCGGAGTTCGCCTGACGCGATCACGCCTGGAAGCAACGAGGCCGTGACCCCGCATGGGGGCCACGGCCTCGGTGCGTCGGCGGGACCGGCTCAGACGGTGGCACCCACCACGGCGGCGTCGGCCACCAAGGCGCGCGAACCGAGGGCGTCCAGCGTGAGGCGCAGCGCGCCGATCCACACCACGGCCGCCAGCATGACGTGGACGATGACCATCCAGTTGGGCAGGGCGGTGAGGGACTGAACCAGGCCGACGGCGGCCTGCAACACCACGGAAGCGACGAAGAGCGCCGCGCGTGTCGTCGCGATCTGCCCGGGCAGGGCGCGCGCCAGGACGAGCCACAGCGCCACGCCGAGGATCAGGGTGAGCGAGCCCAGCACGCCGTGGACGATCGTGATGTGCTCCCAGACGAAGCCCATGCGCGGCACGTCGGCCGAATCGCCGGAGTGCGGGCCGGATCCGGTGGTCATGGTGCCGAACACGATCAGCACGCCCGTGACCGCCGTCGTCGCGAAGGCCAGGGCACGGGCCGCCGCGGGGGTGGGCGGCGTGCCCGCCGGCTGACGCAGGTGGTGCCACGTGAGCGTCGTGGTGGTGAGCAGCCCCATGGCCGCGACGAAGTGCAGCGCCACCATCCAGGGATTGAGGTCCACGAGCACCGTGATCCCGCCCACCACGGCGTTCACGACGACGAGGGCCAGCTGCGCCCACGCGGTGCGGACCACTGCCTTCTCCGGCTTGGGCTGCAACACCGCGGTGATCACCACGGCCACCACGGTCAGGCAGAGCAGCCCCGTGATGGCGCGGTTGCCGAACTCGATGAGGCCGTGGATGCCCAGCTCAGGAGTGGTCGTGAGCGAACCGGCGGTGCACTGGGGCCAGGTGGGGCAGCCCAGGCCCGAACCGGTGACGCGGACCACGCCGCCGCCCAGCGCGATGAGCACGCTCGCCACGAGCGCGGCCCCGGACGAGGCCACGAGGGCGGCGCGGGGGACGCGCAACTTGGCGCGGAGGGGATCCAGGACGGCACGCATGGCACCAGATTTTAGTCCGTTTCCCTGGGAGCGCCTGTGCGATGTGCGGTGCGAGCGAACGGCACGCGCGGGGATCGTTCACACGATGGGCTACACGTACCGTGCAGGGGTCGGCATCGATATGGTGGAGCCGTGAACTACATCGTCGATGACTCCGTGGAGCGGCTGGACCTGGACTGGCTCTGGCGCATGCTTGACGAAGAGGCCTACTGGGGCAAATGGCGCAAGCGCACCGACATGGAAGAGCAGATCAACGCCGCGTGGCGCGTCGTCGGCATCTACGATGCGCGGACCGGCCAGCAGTGCGGATTCGCCCGGGCCGTGTCCGACGCGGTGGGCGATGCCTATCTCGCCGACGTGATCGTCGACCCCGACCATCGGGGTTCGGGTCTGGGGAAGCTGATCGTGAAGAGCATGATCGACGATGGACCGGGTGCGCACTTGCGTTGGACGTTGTTCACCGCCGATGCCCACGGCCTCTACGAGCAGTTTGGCTTCCGGGCACCGGACAACACGGCGATGGTCCGCCCCCGCACGCAGGCCTGACGGCGCGCCGCCCGCCCGCGATGCGGAGGGGAGCCGCGATCTCAGCGACTGGCCACCGGGACCGGGGCAGCGGGCAGTAGCGACGCGCCGAGCGAGGCCACGGGGAGTTCGGGCGGGAGGACCTCGAAGAGCTCGGACAAGCGCAGCGAGGCCACGAAGCGACTCGCCGCGGCCCGCTCCAGCAGCGCCGAGCCGACGGCCGGTCCCAGCCCGGGCGCCCGCGCCACTCCGCCGCCGACGATGATGCGTTCCGGCCCGGCGGCCACCGCCAGGAGCTGGAGGGCCAGCGCGACGCCGTCGGCCAGCACCATCGCGGCCTCCGCCGCCTCCTCGTCGCCGGCCTCCGCGGCCGCGAAGGGATCCGGCGAACCGCCCGCTCCGGGCCGCCAGATCCTGGCCACGGCGGAGCCGGAGGCGATCGTCTCCAAACAGCCCAGTTGTCCGCACTGGCACGGCAGGCCGGTGCCGACCGGCAGGTGGCCGATCTCGCCGACCGCCCCGTCCGGCCCGCGCAGCACCTTGCCCTCGCGCAGGACGGCGGCCGCCAGCCCCGTGCCGAGGTTGAGGTAGGCCAGCGTTTCGACGCTGCCGCCCGCACGGGAGGAGACGTGGAGCGCGGCGCCCAGCGCGGCCGCCTTGACGTCGTTGTCGACGGCGACGGGGACGCCGAGCGAGGCGGAGAGCGCCGAGGCCAGGTCGAGTTCCTCCACGCCCAGGTTGACGGCGTGACGCACCACGCCGGAACCAGGGTCGACCATGCCGGGCATGCAGGCGCCGACGGCGTCAAGCGGTAGGCCGGCGTCGGCGATCGTGAGCCGGGCCAGCGCCGTGGCGGCGGCGGCCACGCCGTCCGGCCCGCGACCGGACGGGCCGGAGCGCTGGGCCACGATGCTGCCGTTCGGTGCCACGGCCGCGACGGCGGTCTTGGTGCCGCCGATGTCGATGCCGAGCCTCATGAGGCGGAACCGTGGCGGACCCCGGAGGCCGCCCGCTCACGCGGAGACAGACCCAGGGCCCGGGTCAGGGCTTCGCCGACCGCGCGCGAGGCCCCGTACGAGACGATGTCCGGGCGCTCGTCGCGGGGCCAGCCGCACTCGATGACGATGACCGAGTGATCGGTCGCTCGGAGGGACTCCGCCTCCTTCCACGCGGGATGCCCGGGAGCGAGCCCGCGGGCGGCGACGGCGACCTTGGCACCGGGCGGAACAGCGTCCGCGGAGACCACAGGGACCCCCGCCGCGGCCGGGCCCCACGGCACCACGCCCACGGCCATGTTGGCCTCGCCGTCGCCCTGCACCAGGACGGCCGGCGCCGGGTCGGCGAGCCAGGCCCCCACATCGGGGCCGAGCAGGAAGGCCTCGGCAATCCGCTCCGCGGACGGGACGGCGCCCTGTGCCCGGCCCGCGTCGTCGGTGTCCGACGCCGCGTTCTCGCCGGGGGCGGGAGCGTAGCCGTCCGCCAGCGCGGAGACCCGCCGGGCGGCGTCGGCCACCCGCCGCAGCGGGAGGCGGCTCGAACGCACGGCGTCCTCCACGACGTCGAGCAGGTGGGAGTAGGACTCCTCCGTGGTGTTCGGCCCCAGGCAGAGCAGGTCGGCGCCGGCGGCGAGGGCGCGCACGGCGGCCTCGGGGATGCCGATCTCGCCGGAGGCCCCCTTCATGTCGAGGGCGTCCGTGACGATGACGCCCTCGAAGCCCAGCTCGCCGCGCAGCAGATCGGTGAGGACCACGGGGGAGAGCGTGGCCGGGCGGTCCGGGTCGAGGGCGGGCACCACGATGTGGCTCGTCATGATGCTCGCGACGCCCGCCTCGATCGCGGCGACGAAGGGCACCAGCTCGCGCCGGCGCAGGGTGGCCTCGTCCACACCGATCCTCGGCAGGGCCAGGTGCGAATCGGTCGAGGTGTCCCCGTGGCCGGGGAAGTGCTTGGCGCAGGCCGCGACGCCGTGGGCCTGCAGGCCCACGATCCAGGCCGCGGTGTGCGCCGCCACGAGCCCCGGGTCGGCACCGAAGCTGCGCGAGCCGATGACCGGGTTGTCGGGGGAGGAGTTCACGTCGGCGTCCGGGGCCAGGTCCAGGTTGAAGCCCAGCCCCGCCAGCTCCGCGCCGATGAGGGCGGACGCCGCCGCCGTCGCGGTCGTGTCGTCGAGCCGGCCCAGCACGGCGTTGCCCGGCTGGGGCGAGCCCGTGAGGTAGTGCAGCCGGGTGACGTCGCCGCCCTCCTCGTCCAGCGTGAGCAGCGCCCGCGGGCCCAGGCCGCGCAATCGCGCGGCGAGGGCCGCGAGTTGTTCGTCTCCGGCCACGTTGGCGCCGTACACGCACACGCTGGCCAGGCCGTCGTCGAGCGCGAGCCCCACCCAGGCGGGCACCTCGGTGCCCACGAAGCCGGGCATGAGGGTTCCGGCGATGAGACGGCGCAGCGCGGACCGGTCGGGGAGCGGCGCGGCGGGCAGGCCCATCAGCCCTTCACCGCCCCTCCCACGAGCCCGGAGGACATCTTGGACTGCACGATCATGAAGAAGACGATGACCGGGACGGCCACCATCGTGGAGCCGGCCATGACCAGGCCCCAATCCGTCTCGCGGGTTGCGGAGGCCTGGACCAGGCCCCGCAGCCACAGCGGCAGCGTGTGGACGCTCTCGTTCTGCATCACCACGAGGGCGATCGTGAACTCGTTCCACGCCTGCAGGAAGGCGTAGACGGCGGAGGCCACGAGGCCGGGAGCCAGGAGCGGGAAGGTGATGCGCAGGAACGCCTGGGTGCGGGAGAGCCCGTCCACCATGGCGGCCTCCTCCAGTTCGGCGGGGACGCCCGCCACGAAGCCGCGCAGCATCCAGAGCGTGAAGGGGATGACCGCCGCAGCGTAGAGCAGGGTCAGGCCGAGCACGTTGTTGACGAGGCCCCACGTGGCCATCATCTTGAACTGCGCCAGGAACATGCCCTCGGCGGGCAGCATCTGGATGAGCAGCATCGCCAGGATGAAGGACTTGCGGCCGCGGAAGCGGAAACGGGAGATGGCCAGGGCGCCGAGGAAGGCGATGACGATCGCCACAGCCACCGTCAGGAGGGTGGCGCTCAACGAGATGCCGAGGGCCCTCGCGAAGGATCCGTCCGCGAAGACGTGGCGGAAGTTCTCCAGGCTTCCGCCGAAGGGAATCCACGTTGGCGTCGACTTCTGCAGCGTGATGCTGGAGAGGAAGGAGGAATTCACCATCCAGTAGACGGGGAAGATCCAGCACAGGGCCACGGCGACGGCCAGGACGCCCCAGAGCCAATTGCTCACGCGGCGGCGGCCGGAGACGTGGTGGTGCGGGCGGGTCGTACGGGCGGCCCGGGCGCGGGAGGAAGCGGCGAGGGAGCTCATGTCAGTCCTCCTCCTTCATGATGGAACGGACGTAGTACCAGGACAGGGCCACCGTGAGGATCAGCATCACGACGGAGACGGCGGCGGCCGCGCCGTAGTCGTTGGAGCCCGTGCCCAGTTTGTAGATGTAGGTGCCGAGCAGGTCGGTCCGGCTGGCCACGCCGCCGGCGTCCTGGAGGAACTTGATCTGGGTGAAGACGCGCAGGTCCCAGACGATCTGCAGCAGCAGCACGATCGAGAGGATGGGGGAGATGAGCGGCAGGATGATGGTGCGCACGCGCTGGAATCCCGTGGCGCCGTCCACCTGGGCCGCCTCGAGGACCTCCTCGGAGATCTGCGAGAGTCCGGCGTAGATGCTCAGGGCCACGAAGGGGACGGCGGCCCAGATGACGATGACGGCCGCGATGACGAAGAAACTCGTGGGATCGGCGAGCCAGTTGTGGTTCTGGGCATCGAAACCCAGCTTGGTGAGCAGGTAGTTGAGGACGCCGTGGCGCCAGTCCACGAGCCAGACCCACACGGTCATGGACGCGGCCACGGGCATGGCCCAGGCGAGCAGGAGCCCGATCTGCAGGATCAGGCGCACCGTGCGGTTGACGCGCTTCATGAGCAGAGCCAGCAGGAAGCCAAGGATCACGGTCGCGAAGGCGCAGAGGAAGCAGAAGAGGACCGAGCGCAGCAGCACCGCGAGGAAGTCGGGGTTCGTGAGGACCTTGACGTAGTTCTCGAAACCCACGAAGTCCGGCGGGAGGTCCGGGTTGAACTGCTGCTTGAGGCCGAAGTGCTGGAAACTCGTCTTGACCTGCCACACGATGGGGTAGCCCATCGCGGCGATGACGACGGCCAGCGTCGGGACGATCAGTAGCCAGGGGGTGAGCCTGCTTCCGCGGCGGCGCGGTGCCGGGGGAGTCGGTGGTGGTGCGGCGGGCGTGGCGGCGCGCGCGGGGGTGTCGACGGACATCGTGACCTCGAAAGAACTGGGCGAAGAACGGGGAAGCCGGGCAAGCCGGGAGGGAGGGCCGGAAAAGGGCCGGGGGCCGGAACGCCGGCTCTCGTGGAACGGCGTTCCGGCCCCCGACGGGCGATCACTGCTGGTTCAGCATGGGGGTGATCTTGTCGTCGTACTCCTTGGCCAGGGCGGGGAGGTCCTTCGCGTCACGGATCTTGGAGAAGAACTCCTCCATGACCGTGTTGTTCTCCACGGCGGCCCAGCCGGGGGCGGCGGGGGTCAGCTTGGAGTTGGAGGCGGACTCGATGAGGGCCTTGGCGAACTGGTCGTCGCCCAGGGAGTTCACGTAGTCGGAGTTGGCGGGGCCCAGGCCCGCGCCGCCGAGCATCTTCTGGTAGTCGGCGGAGAAGATGATGCGCATGAGCTCCTTGGCGAGCTCGGGGTTCTTGGACTTGGCCGCGATGCCGATGTTGGAACCACCGGCGAAGACCGGGGCAGGCTTGCCGTCATTGCCCGGGAGCACGAAGGTGCCGAAGGTCTTGTCGTTCCAGGCGCGCGTGTCCTTGCCGTCCACCTTCTTGAGGTCGCCGATGGACCAGTGGGCCCAGCCCGGGGCCATGATGGTGGCCGCGTTCATGGTGGTCTTGTCGGTGACCTTGCCGTCGGCGTCCAGCACCGCGTCGGCGTCGTTCAGGTAGATGTACTGGTTGGAGTCCTTGGCGTCGTTCGGCGCCTTGGACGCGTTCTTGTACAGCTCCTGGAGCTGCTCCAGGCCCTTCAGGGAGTTGGGATCGGAGAGGGTGGAGACCCACTTGTCCCCGTCCTTCTTGGCCAGATCGCCGCCGTTGGCGAAGATCCAGGAGACGCCGTCGCGCCAGTCCTGCCCGCCCAGGAAGAAGCCGGAGAAGTCCTTGATCTTGCGGGGGTTCTTCTCCGCGATGGTCTTCACGGCCGTGTTGAACTCGTCGAGGGTCTTCGGGACCGAGACGCCGGCCTCCTTCCACACGTCCTTGCGGTAGAAGGCGTAGCGGGAGCCGAAGTAGTAGGGCAGCGTGAACTTCTTCCCGTCCACCTCGCCCACGTCCACGAAGGACTGCAGCAGCTTGTCGCCGCCCAGCTCGTCGTACATGTCGGAGACGTCGAGGAACGCGCCAGCGTAGGTGAAGGTCGGGGACTGCGTGTTGCCGACCTCGACGACGTCCGGCGTCGTGTTGGCGTCGGACATGGCGGTCGTGGCCTTCGTGACCAGGTCGCCCCAGGCCTGCTCCTCGATCTTGAGCGTGGCCCCGGTCTTCTCCTTGAAGGTGTCCTTCAGATAGCTGCGCAGATCGTCGTTGGTGTCGCCGCCGGCGAGCCACAGGGTGATGGACTTGCCTGCGTTGGAGGCCGTGTCGGTGACGGCGGGTGCCGTCGAGGAGGACGACGAGCCGCCGTCGCTGCCGCCGCAGGCGGACAGGGCCAGCGCGGTCGCCGCGGCGACGGCCGCGAAGGACGCGAGCTTCTTCTTCATCGGAGGGATCCTTTCGAGAGGGGTGAGTGTCCGTCCGCCGAGCGCGAGGTGGTGAGTTCAGCGCGGCGGAGGGTCTGTGGGGGTGGTCTCAGACCACCCCGAGCTGGGCCCAGAGGACCAGCACGGCGGTGCCCCGCAGCACGATGTCCTCGGGGTCGTCGGTGATGCGCACCAGGAGCCGGGGCTCCCGCTGGTGGAGGGTCCGGGTGTCGAGCGTCTGCGCGACGGCGTCGCGCAGGACGGAGGTGACGATCTCCGCCGGCCCGGAGAGGGCCACCTCGGCGAGATCGAGGGCCGCGACGATCGGGGCCAGGGCGATGGCCAGGCGCTCGCCGGCGGTGCGGAGCACGTCGTCGCGCTCTCCGGCCGCCCCGCAGGCGTCCATGGCGAGGGCCAGGTGCCTGGCGGCGAGCCAGGTCTCGAGGCAGCCGCGCTTGCCGCACACGCACGGTCCGCCGCCGTCCGTGCCGACCGTGACGTGGCCGATCTCGCCGGCGGCGGAGTGCACACCGCGGGCCCGGCGCCCGTCCACCATGAGGCCGGCGCCCACGCCCCGGCCGATCTTGACGAGGATCATGTTGTCGCTGCCGCCGCCGAAGGTGAAGTGGCCAAGGGCGGCGGAGTCGGCGTCGTTGGCCACGAGCGTGGGAAGCCCCGTGCGCTCCTCGAGCAGGGCGCCGAGCGCCAGCTTGGTCCACCCGAGGTTGGGCGCGGTCAGCACCACGCCCGCGGTGTCCACGATGCCGGGGGTGCCTACGCCGATCCCGAGCAGGGGGGCCGACGCCGCGGCCACGGCCCGGTCGGCCAGCTCCAGCACCAGCGCCGTCACCTGCTCGTCCGTCTCGTCGGCGATGTCGGTGGACAGGCGGGTGAGGACGTTGCCGTCCAGGTCCATGACCGCGGCGCGCAGGACGTTGGCCTCGGCGAGGTCGAGGCCCACGATCTGCAGGCCGGTGCGGTTCACGTCCACGAGGATGGCGGGCTTGCCCGGCCGCCCCTTCCCGGTGCGCCCCAACTCCACGACGTGGTCCCGCGTGAGAAGCTCGGCCACGAGGTCTGAGACCGTGACTCGAGTGAGGCCCAGCTCGCGGGAAAGATCGGCGCGGGACATGGCGCCCTGGGAGTGCAACGTGCGCAGGACGAGCGAGAGGTTGTGGGCGCGACCGTGGGAGGGGAGCACTGCCTGGTGCTGGCTCGCCCTGCGCTCGCGGCGTGTGATCTCGCTCATGATGTTAGTAGACTGAACTAACAAACGAATGGCAACCGGGCGGTAGCTTTCGTGACCCAAACGTGACCTTTCGCCTGGCCTAGACTGGATCGGCCGCGCGGGCGGCGGCGAAGTCCACCCGCCCCGGCCCCAGCAGCTCGCCGATCAGGAGATCCCGTGGCCCACCCGCGCACCACCAGCCGTTCCCTCCAGGCCCGCTTTCTCGCGGACGGGCCGCTGGAACGCCTGCCCAAGCGGCCCGACGACAGGGAGGCACTCCTGCGCTTCGTCGCCGCCCAGGTGCTGCCCGCGGGGGAGTGCGACGACGAGCCCGGCCTCAACCTGCGCCTGCGCCGCTTCACGGAGGACGTCGCCATGCTGCGCCGCGCCCTCGTCGACCACGGGCTTGTCGACCGGGCGGCGGACGGTTCCTCGTACGCGGGACTCGTGGCCCGCGGCGAGGTCACCGTCCGCCCCGTCACCGCGGAGGACGACGCCGAGGTGGACCGCCTGACGGTGGCCGCCTACCTCGCGGCCGGGCATTTCCCGGACGCCCGCAGCGGCTACATGGCCAAGGTGGCGCGTTCCGCCGCGGCCCGCCGGGTGGAGGCGGAGACCTGGATCGCCGAGCGCGACGGCGTGGCGGTCGGCGCCGTGACCCTCGCCGTGGCCGGCGGCGCGTGGGCCGACGTCGCCGCGGAGGGTGAGCTGGAGTTCCGCCTGCTCGTCGTGGACCCGGCCGTGCAGCGCTCCGGTGCCGGTCGCGTCATGATCGAGGCCATCGTCGACGCCGCCCGGGAGCGCGAGGGCATCGAGCGGGTGGTCCTGACGACCAACGCCGACTGGGACGCGGCCAACGCCGTCTACCCGCGGCTCGGCTTCCACCGTGCGCCCGAGCGCGACTGGCGACCGGCGGACAATCCGCAGATCGAGCTCATCGTCTACTCGATCACCGTGTAAGAAGCCTGCCGAGGGGGCGGCGCAGCTGGTAGACAGGACCGGGTAGTCCGCGCGCCCCGTCGCGGGCGCCGCCCACGGAACCGGGAGACCCCATGGCCGAGATCCTCAAGACCACGCTCGTCCCCTCCAAGCTGGAACTGCTCTCGCGCTGGATGCGGGCCGCCCCCTGGTTCAAGGGCGCCATCACACCGGAGCTGGGCGTCGTCGGCGGCTTTCGCCTGGACGACCCGGAGGGCGAGGTGGGGCTGGAGTTCCTGCTGGTGCGCGACGCGGCGGACGGCATCGTCTACTTCGTCCCCGTCACCTATCGCGGCGCGCCCCTGCCCGGATCCAACGGCCACGGTGACGCCTCCTTCATCGGCACCATGGAGCACGGCATCCTCGGCACCCGCTACGCGTACGACGGCCCGGCCGACCCGGTCTGGCGCTCCGCCGTCGTCGCCCTCCTGCAGGGCGAGGCCGTGCCGCAGCACCGCAGCGAGTCCTTCACGGTGGACCGCACCGTGCGCCTCGTGCCTGGCACCGCTGCGGGCGAGGTCACGCAGGAGACCGTGATCCGCACACCCGTGACCGGACGGCCGGACGGCCCGGGCGTCGTCGTGCCCTGGGACGAGGCGGACGGCACCACCGTCACCGGGCTGGTCCTGCGCGGCGTGGCGGGCTGAGCACCCCCACTAGACTGGGGGCAACACCGTTGTCTTCCCTTGGGAGTGATATGTCTGCCATCAGCCGTGAGGACGTGGCGCACCTGGCCGAACTGGCCCACATCGCGATGCTTGATGCCGAGCTCGACCGCATGGCCGGCGAGCTGGACGCCATCGTCGACGCCATCGCGTCCGTGTCCCAGGTCGCCGGCGAGGACGTCCCCGCCACCAGCCACCCGATCCCGCTCACGAACGTCTTCCGCGAGGACGTCGTCGGCGCCACGCTGACGCAGGAGGAAGCCCTCCTCAACGCCCCCGACGCCGAGGACGGCCGCTTCAAGGTGCCCGCGATCCTGGAAGAGGACTGAGCCATGACCGACATCATCACCCTCTCCGCCTCCGCGCTCGCCGAGAAGCTGCGCGCGGGCGAGCTCACGAGCGTCGAGGCCGTTCAGGCCCACCTGGACCGCATCGCCGCCGTGGACGACGCCGAGCACGGCGTCCACGCGTTCCTGCACGTCAATGCCGAGGAGGCCCTCGCGGTCGCCGCGGAGGTGGACGCGATCCGCGCCGCCGGCGGGGCCGAGGCCGCGGCCCTGCACCCGCTCGCCGGCGTGCCCATCGCCGTCAAGGACCTCATCGTCACCAAGGGCCAGCCCACCACGGCCGGCTCCCGCATGCTCGAGGGCTGGATGAGCCCCTACGACGCCACGGTGATCGAGAAGATCCGCGCGGCCAAGCTGCCGATCCTCGGCAAGACCAACCTGGACGAATTCGCCCAGGGCTCGTCCACGGAGCATTCCGCCTTCGGCAACACCCGCAACCCGTGGGACCTCACGCGCATCCCGGGCGGTTCCGGCGGCGGTTCCGCCGCCGCCGTGGCCGCCTTCGAGGCGCCTCTCGCGCTCGGCACCGATACGGGCGGCTCCATCCGCCAGCCCGGCGCCGTGACCGGCACCGTCGGGGCCAAGCCCACCTACGGCGCGGTGTCCCGCTACGGCGCCATCGCGATGGCCTCCTCGCTGGACCAGATCGGCCCAGTGGCCCGCACGGTGCTGGACTCGGCCCTGCTGCAGGAGCTCATCGGCGGGCACGATCCCAGGGACTCCACCTCCCTCCCCGAGACGGTTCCGGCCCTGGCCGACGCCGCCCGCCAGGGTGCTGCGGGCGACCTCAGCGGCGTGCGCGTCGGCGTCATCAAGGAGCTGCAGGGCGAGGGCTACGAGGCCGGCGTGCAGGCGCGCTTCGACGAGTCGCTCGAGCTGCTCAAGGCCCGCGGCGCGCAGATCGTCGAGGTCTCCTGCCCGCACTTCCAGTACGCCCTGGCCGCGTATTACCTGATCATGCCGAGCGAGATGTCCTCCAACCTCGCCAAGTTCGACGGCGTGCGCTACGGCAACCGCGTGCTGCCCACGGACGGCAACGTCACGATCGAGCGCGTCATGGGCGCCACGCGAGCCGCCGGCTTCGGCGACGAGGTCAAGCGCCGCATCATCCTGGGCACCTACGCCCTCTCCGCGGGCTACTACGACGCCTATTACGGTTCGGCCCAGAAGGTGCGCACCCTGATCCAGCGCGACTTCGCCGCCGCGTTCGAGCGGGCCGACGTGCTGATCTCTCCCACGGCCCCCACCGTGGCCTTCGAGCTCGGCGCCAAGCTGGACGACCCGCTGGCGATGTACCTCAACGACGTCGCCACGATCCCGGCGAACCTCGCGGGCGTGCCCGGCATCTCCGTGCCGGGCGGCCTCTCCGACGGCCTGCCCGTGGGGATCCAGTTCCTGGCGCCCGCGCGCGAGGACGCCCGCATGTACCGCGCCGCCGCCGCGCTGGAGGCGGCCCTCGAAGAGGAGTGGGGCCACCCGCTGCTCGCCGACGCCCAGGATCTTGAGCAGGCCGTCGCCGCGGCCAAGGAAGGCGCTAAGTGATGAGCACCGAAGCCACCGTCGATTTCGACGACGCCCTCACGCGCTACGAGCCCGCCCTGGGCTTCGAGGTGCACGTGGAGCTGAACACCAAGACCAAGATGTTCTCCGACGCGCCGAACGAGTTCGGCGACGAGGCCAACACCAACGTCACCCCCGTGGACCTCGGCCTGCCCGGCACGCTCCCCGTGGTCAACGGCAAGGCGATCGAGTACTCGATCAAGCTGGGCCTGGCGTTGAACTGCTCCATCGCCGAGTCCTGCCGCTTCGCCAGGAAGAACTACTTCTACCCGGACAACCCGAAGAACTTCCAGACCTCGCAGTACGACGAGCCCATCGCGTTCGACGGCTACCTGGACATCGAGCTGGACTCCGGCCGCGTGATCCGCGTGGAGATCGAGCGCGCCCACATGGAGGAGGACGCCGGAAAGCTGACCCACCTGGGTGGGGCCACCGGCCGCATCCAGGGGGCCTCCGCCTCGCTCGTGGACTACAACCGCGCCGGCGTGCCGCTCGTGGAGATCGTCACCAAGCCCATCCTGGGCGTGGGCGCGGACGCCCCGGAGCTGGGCCGCAAGTACGTGGCCGCCGTCCGCGACATCGTCAAGGCCCTGGACGTCTCCGACGCCCGCATGGAGCGCGGCAATGTGCGTTGCGACGCCAACGTCTCGCTGGCCCCGATCGGCGCCGAGAAGCTCGGTACCCGCTCGGAGACCAAGAACGTGAACTCGTTGCGCTCCATCGAGCGCGCCGTGCGCTACGAGATCGAGCGCCACGCCGCGATCCTCGACGCCGGGGGCTCCGTGGTCCAGGAGACCCGCCACTGGCACGAGGACACGCGCACTACGTCGTCCGGCCGTCCCAAGTCCGACGCGGACGACTACCGCTACTTCCCCGAGCCGGACCTGGTGCCGGTCGTGACGAGCCGCGAGCGGGTCGAGGAGATCCGGGCCACCCTTCCCGAGCTGCCGGCCGCGCGCCGCACGCGCCTGAAGGCCGACTGGGGCTTCTCCGACGAGGAGTTCCGCGACGTCGTCAACGCCGGGCTGGACGAGGCCCTCGAGGCCACCGTCACCGCTGGCGCCACGCCCGCCGCCGCCCGCAAGTGGTGGATGGGCGAGATCTCCCGCCTGGCCAAGGACGGGGAGGTGGAGCCCACCGAGCTGGGCATCCTGCCCGCGGACGTGGTCGAGGTCGAGGGCCTCATCGGCGAGAAGAAGATCAACGACAAGATCGCCAAGCAGGTGCTGCAGTTCGTCGCAGCGGGCGAGGGCCGCCCCGCCGCCATCGTCGAGGCGCGCTCCCTGGCCGTGGTCTCCGACGACGGCCCGCTGCTCGCCGCGATCGAGGACGCCATGGCCGGCGCCCCGGACGTGGTCGAGAAGATCAAGGCGGGCAAGGTGGCGGCCATCGGCGCGCTCATCGGCCCCGTCATGAAGGCCACCCGCGGCCAGGCCGACGCCGGCCGCGTGCGCGAGCTGGTCCTCGAGAAGCTGGGCGTGCAGGGCTGACGCCCCCGCGGCGTTCCGCGTTTTTCGAAACTTTTTCGAGTCGCTGGGGACGAATCGTGTTGCAGGCAACGCGTTTCGTCCCCAGCGACTCGATTTCTCGGTGTGGCTGGGCTCGTTTCCCGGAATGCACCACGGCACCACGACAGGACCCCCACGTGAGCATCGACGTCACCGTCATCGGTTCCACCAACCTGGACATCACGGCCACCGCCCCGCGCCTGCCAGGACCGGGCGAGACGCTCCTGGGCTCCTCCCTGACCCGGTCCCCGGGCGGGAAGGGCGCCAACCAGGCCCTCGCGGCCTCCCGCGCCGGCGCGAGCGTCCGCTTCCTCACGGCCGTGGGGACGGACTCCGCGGCGGGCGAGGCCCTGGCGCTGCTGGAGGCGGACGGCGTGGACCTTGGCCACGCCCTGCGCAGCGGCGAGGCACCCACCGGCACCGCACTGATCTGTGTGGATGGCGACGGCGAGAACACCATCATCGTCATCTCCGGGGCCAACGCCGAGCTCGGGGCGGACGCCGTTCACGAGCGCGCCGCGGCGATCGAGGGCATTACCGTGCTGCAGGGCGAGATCCCGGCGGACGGCCTCGCCGCGGCCGTGCGCCTGGCGCCCGGCCGCGTGGTCCTCAACCTCGCCCCCGTCATCGAGGTGCCGCGCCCCGTCCTCATGGCCGCGGACCCGCTCGTCGTCAACGAGCACGAGGGCGCGCTGTCCCTGGCCCAGCTGGGCGGTGACCCCACGGGCCTGGGGGACGAGGAGGTCGTGGCGGCCCTGCGTGCGCGTGGGGTGCGCTCCGTGGTCATGACCCGCGGCGCCAAGGGTGCCGTGGTGTCCGACGATGCCTTCACGGGTTCCGTGGACTCCGTCGCCGTCCGCGCCGTGGACGCCACGGGCGCGGGCGACGCCTTCGTGGGCGCCCTGGCCGCGCGGCTCGCGGAGGGGGAGACCCTGGCCGACGCCGCGGCGTACGCCGCGCGCTTTGCCGCCGACACGGTGACCCGGCCCGGTGCCCAGGCGAGCTATCCCGCCAAGGCCGCCCGCGTCGTCGGGCACTGAGGTCCCGGGCTCGGGCACCGCGCTTTGACAGCGCGCCCCGCGCCCACTTGGATGTGGTGAGCACCACATCGAGCGCGGAGGTACGGCCATGGTTCAGGGGTTCGCGGGGATCAACGTCGCATCGGTGCTCGTGGAGAGCGCGCGCAAGCACCCGGACCGGACGGCCATCAGCCTGGGGTCGCAATCCCTGAGCTACGCGCAGTTGTGGGCGCAGACCAGGGCCTACGCCGGGGCGCTGCGGGAGCGGGGCGTGGGGCCGGGCAGCAAGGTCGCCGTGCTCATGCCGAACGTTCCCCACTTCGCCTTCGCCTACTTCGGCCTGCTCTCCCTCGGCGCCACCGTGGTGCCCATCCACGCGCTGCTCAAGCGCCACGAGATCGAGTACGTGCTGGCGGACTCCGGTGCCACGATCCTCATCGCCGCCGCGCCGTTGCTGGGCGAGGGCGCGCCCGGGGCGGCGGCGGCCGGCGTCGAGCTGCTGACGGTCCTGGCTCCCGAGGAACTCGGGACGACGCGCCTGGAGGACCTGGCCGCGGCGGCGGAGCCGATCGAGCAGATCCTGTTGCGGGACCCGGCCGACATCGCGGCGATCCTGTACACCTCCGGCACCACTGGCAAGCCCAAGGGCGCCATGCTCTCGCACTTTGCGCTCCTGGAACAGACGAGCGCCCTGCTCGTGGACACCTTCGACATGAAGCACACCGACAGGATCTTCGGTGCGCTGCCGCTCTTTCACATCTTCGGCCAGACCGTGGTGCTCAACCTCGGCATCCGCGCCGGGGCCGAACTCGTCATGGTCCCCAAGTTCAACGGCGCCGAGGCCTGGGAGGCCCTCGTCGACGGCGGCATCACCATCATGGCCGGGGTGCCGACCATGTACGTGGCCCTCGTCGAGGCCGCCCGCGGGCTGGAGGGGCGACCGTCCTCGCTCCGGTACGCCGTCTCCGGCGGGGCCGCGCTGCCCGTGGCCGTCCTTGACCGCTTCGAACGGGCCACCGGCGCCCGCATCCACGAGGGCTACGGCCTGACGGAGACGAGCCCCGTGGTCTCCTTCAACGAGATCGGCACGGACCCGCGGCCGGGGACCATCGGTCGGCCCATCTGGGGCATCGATGCCGAGATCGCGGACCCCGCGGAGCCGAACCGCATCGTCCTGTTGCCCCGCGGGGAGCTGGGCGAGGTGGTGGTGCGCGGCCACAACCTCTTCTCCGGCTACCTGAACCGGCCGGACGCCACCGCGGAGGCCATGGTGGACGGCTGGTTTCGCACGGGCGACCTGGGCACCAAGGACGGCGAGGGCTACCTGCGGATCATGGACCGCAAGAAGGACATGGTCATCCGCAACGGCTACAACGTCTACCCGCGCGAGGTGGAGGAGGCCCTGCTGACGCACCCCGAGATCGCGAACGTGGCCGTCTACGGTGTGCCGGACGAGGTGCACGGGCAGGAGATCGCGGCCGCCGTGACGCTGGCCCCGGGTAGCACGCTGACACCGGAGGCGGTGCGCGCCTACGGCGAGGAACGGCTCGCGGCCTACAAGTTCCCGCGGATCGTGCGCATCGTCGAGGAGTTCCCGTTGGGACCGTCCGGCAAGATCCTCAAGCGCGAACTGGTGCGGGAATACTCGGAGAAGGGCGAGGCATGACGCCGCGGGGGCACCGCGGGCGGGTCGCGTACTTCGCCTCCCTGCGGCGCGTCGCCCTGCCTGTCCTCGGCATCGCGGGAGTGGTCCTCGTCGTGGCCCTGGGCAGCAGCCCGTCGGGGAAGGTGGCGGAGCGGGACCTGGGGCCGGACCGCTCCCTGACCGTGGCGTGGAACCGGCATGGCTTCACCGCGGCCAGGCACGGTGGACTGCGTTTCGTGGGATACGACGAGGTGCGCGACGTCCGTCAGGCGGGGCCGCAGGGCTGGTTTGTGCTGATCCGCCGCCCGCTCACGTGGACGGGCGCGGAGCCCCACCTCCTCGCCCTTCCCCGCGACCTGGTCCCGTCCCAGGGGATGGAGGCCCTGCGGACCGCGGCGGCCGGGGCGTGAGCGCACCGGCGGCCGACGTCGTCATCGACGCCGGCCTGGCTACTCGGCTCCTCGCGGAGCAGGCCCCGCGGTGGGCGGGACTGCCCGTGGAGCTCGCGGCCCAGGGATGGGACAACGTGGTCCTGCGTCTGGGGGAGAACCTCGCCGTGCGCATGCCGTGCCGGGCCTCGGTGGTGGGGCGGGCCCGCGCGGAGGCCCTGTGGGCGCCCGACGTCGCGGAGGGCCTCGCGCTGCCCCTGCCCGTGCCGCTGTTCGTGGGTGAGCCGGGGGAGGGGTACCCGTATCCGTGGCTCGTGGTGCCGTGGTTCGAGGGAACCGTCGCCGCTCAGCTGTCCCAGGAGCGCCGCGACGCCTATGCGGAGCAACTCGCTGGCTTCTTGGTGGGTTTCCACCGCCTGGCCCCGCTGCAGGCGCCAGCCTCCGCGTTCCGCGGCGTCGCCGTCGCCGAGCGCCTTCAGCGGTGGCACGAGGCGCTGGCGACGGTGCCCGCCGACGTGCGCGGGGCGCTCGCCGCGGACATGGACCGGGCCGCCGCCGCCCGCCCGTGGGAACGCCCCGCGCGCTGGCTCCACGGCGACCCCCATCCGTTCAACCTCGTGGCGCAGGTTCGTGGCGAGGGAGCCAGGCTCACCGCCGCGTTGGACCTCTCCGATTTGTGCGCGGGGGACCCGGCCAGCGACCTTGGCATCGCCCAGGCCCAGTTCTCCGCGGAGGGCGCCCGTCGATTCCGGGCGGCCTATGGGCGTGGGGCCGCGTGGGCCGACGCCGATCTCTGGGACCGCGCGGCGGGATGGCGCGCCCACTTCATCGCCCTGATGCACGCGGATCCCGGGCCGCTGGGGCGGGTGGCTCGGCAGGCCGTGGACGCGGCGAGGGACTGAGCCGACCGGGCGGCGTCGGGCACGGAGCCAGGTCACGGCCGCGCCAAGGCCTCCCCGAGGATCGCGGCCGCAGAGGAGAAATCGGCGGGGCGTGCCGCGGCGAAGCCGAGCCGCAGATGATTCCCCGTGGCCTCCGCGGGGAAGGCCCGGCGCCCGGTGAAGACCCGCAGCCCGCGCCGCGCGCAGGCGGCGGCCACCTCCTCCTCGCGCAGGCCCTGGGGAAGCCGGGCCCAGAGGTGCAGGCCCCCGGAGGGAACATGCACCGAGAGCGAGGGAGCCTGGGCGGCGAGGGAGGCGGCCAGGAGGTCCCGGCGCTCGCCGAGGGCGCGGCGCAGCGAGCGCCGGTGCGTCCCCCACGCCGGCTGCGTCACGACCTCCAGCAGCGCGGCCTGCAGGAGCGGCGAGACGTACATGGCCTGTGCCCTGACCTCCGCCAGGATGCGCTCCCTGACCGGGCCCCGGGCGGTGACGGAGGCGACGCGGAGCGCAGGTGAGACCGACTTGGTGAAGGAGCGCAGGCCGATGACGTGCCCGTCCGTGTCCCCGGCGGCGACGGGCACGGGGTCGGCGTCGATGGCGAAATCGGCCGCCCACTCGTCCTCGATGAGGAAGGTGCCGTGCTCTCGCATCAGTTCCAGGACCCGAGTCCTCGTGTGATGCGGCCATAGCCCCCCGTGGGGATTGGCGAAGCTCGGCTGCGCGTAGAACGCCGCGGCACCGCTGGAGCGCAGGGCCCGGCCGACCTCCTCGGGGTCCGGGCCCTGCGGACCGCTCGCCACGGGAACGAGCGTCACGCCGCCCTGGGCCGCCGCGAGGCGCGCGCCCCAATAGCTCGGGGACTCCACGAGGAGGCTGCCGCCCGGCCCCGCCACGGCGCGGAACACGGCCACGAGGCCCGCCTGGCTCCCGGGCAGGACGATCGCGTTGCGTGGCCCCACGGAGATCGCGCCGCCCGGGGCCCGCGACGCCAGGTCCGCCGCGATCCACGCTCGCAGCTCGGGGAGTCCCGCGGACGGCGCGCGGCGGGTGGCGTGTTCCCCGCGGGCGGCGCGTGCAAGCGCCGCCCGCACGGCGCGCAGGGGAAGGAGCTCGGCCGAGGGGTAACCGTCGGCGAGGTCGATGGCCTCCGCCCCCGGCTCCTGCAGCGCGAAGGGCTCGTCGTGGTCCTGATCCCCGGGTGGGGCCGCGAACGGGAGCGGCCCCAGGGCCGCGGTCTGCCACGAGACGTCCGACGTGACGACCTCCCGGGGTGGCCGGGAGAAGGTGCCGTCCCCCGGGCGCGTCTCGACGAGCCCCTCGGCGGAGAGCCTCGCGAGGGCGGCGTGGACGGTGGCGGCGCTGACGGAATGGGTACGCACCAGCTCCCGGGTGCTTGGCAGGCGGGATCCGGGAGGGGCCTGGGACGTCCAGCGGCGCAGGATCGAGGCGAGCCGCGAACTGCTACTCTCATTCATGAGAGATAAGAGTAGCGTTACCATCCGTTTCCGCACACCGATACCGCCGGGCGTCGCCTGGGGGTCCTTGGGTGTCCTGGCCTTCTCCCTCACCGTTCCCCTGACCTCCGTGGCGGTGCGTTCGGGGCTGTCGCCGGCGTTCGTGGGGAGCGCCAGGGCCGTGGTCGCTGCCGCGCTCGCCGCGTTCGCCCTCGGGCTGGCCAGGCCACGAGTGCCCCGCGGCGGCGAATGGGTGCGTCTGGTCGTGGTGGCCGGCGGCGTGGTGCTCGGCTTCCCCCTCCTCACCTCGGCCGCCCTGAGATCGGTGCCCGCATCCCACGCGGCCGTCATGGTGGGACTGCTCCCCGCCGCGACGGCGGTGCTGGCCTGTCTGCGCACGGGGGAACGTCCGCGGCCGCGGTTCTGGTGGGCCTGCGCCGCAGGTGCGGCGGCCTGCGTCGCCTTCGTGGCGATCCAGGGCGGGGGCCTCGGAGGCGTGGGCCTGCCCGATCTCCTGCTGCTGGCGGCCGTCGTGAGTTGCGCGGCCGGTTACGCCGAGGGCGGCCTGCTCTCCCGCGCCCTGGGTTCATGGCAGACCATCTCCTGGGCCCTGCTCCTGGCCCTGCCGGTCAATGTCGTGGTGACGACCCTGTCCTGGCATGCCGACCCGCCGGCGGCCGACGTCGCGGGGTGGGCCGCGTTCGCCTACCTCGGGGTCGTGAGCATGTTCCTGGGCTTCCTCGCGTGGTACCGGGGCCTGGCGTTGGGCCCGCTGCTCTCCGTCTCGCAGATCCAATTGGGGCAGCCGCTGCTGTCGCTGCTCTGGGCCGCGTTCCTGCTCGGTGAGGGATTGGGGCCGGCCGCCCTGCTGGGTGGGCTCGCCGTCGTGGGGTGCACCGCCCTGGCGGTGCGCTCCCGCTGAAGCGGCGGTTCACCGGCACCGGCACCGGCACCGGCGCCGCGGCGTCGAGCGGTCACGACGAGACGTCGCCCCGTTCGCCGGTGGCCTCCGCACCCTGCGTGGGGGATCCGGTGGCGGCGTTCCCCTGGCCGTCGGCGGGTGGCGTTCCGCGGAGCGCGCGCAGCACGGGAACACAGGCCACGAGTGCGAGCGCCGGGAGGAGGAAGGACAGGTTGAGCCCGCCGGCGTCCGCGACGAGGCCGGGCACCACGGCGCCCAGGACGGCGGCGGCGTAGTTGAAGAGGTTCACGCGGGCGATGACCTCGTCGGAACGGGCGGGCAGGAGTTCGCCCGCCTTCGAGAAGGCCAGGGGGACCAGCCACCCGGAGGCCAGCCCCGCGAGGGCGAAGCCCACCATGGCCAGGGGCGCGGGGTGGGCGACGACGAGCAGCACCGTGCCGAGTAGGCCGGCCACGGTCGCGGTCAGGGCCAAGGAGGAACGGCCCAGGCGACGGACGGCCGGGTCCGCCACGAGCCGGGCCGCGAGCACCGCGGCGAGGTAGATGCCGTAGCCAAGGGGCGTCAGCGTCGAGGGGAGGCGCAGCACGTCCACCGTGTACACGGTGCCCCAGGTCGCGATCGCGGAGTCCACGACGAACGCGGCGAAGACCACGAGGCCCACCATGAGGATGCCGGCGCGGGGCAGGCCGCCGCGCTTCGTGGCGGCGGCCTCCTGGGACCGGCCGGCCTCGCGGGCGGCGCGGGAGGGGTCGAAGATTCGCAGTCCCACGAGTGCCACGGCGACGTGGACCGCGGCGGCCACGACGAGCGTGGTCGTGGGAGCCAGGGCGCTGCCCAGGACCCACAGGGTCACGAGGGTCGAGGCGATGCCCGCGGCGGTGGCCGTGGCGAAGAGCCGTCCGAAGACGGGTGCCCCCGCCTCGCGTTCGGCGAGCGAGCCCTGCATGTTCGCGGCGGCGTCGACGAGGCCGAGGCCAAGGCCCTGCAGGAGCAGGACGGGCAGGAGCATCCCGAGCGGGGGAAGGGCGGCGACGCAGGCCAGGGCCGCGGCCTCCGCCAGTAGGCCGGTGACGAGGGCCGCGCGGCTGCCCGCCCGGATGGCGATCGCGTCCGCGACGAGGGTGCCCAGGACCGAGCCGACCACGATGCCGAGGATGACGAGCGAGAGCCCGGTGTCGGTCAGGCCGGTGTGATCCTTCAACATGGGCAGCGCCGTCGTCAGCGCCGCGTAGCCGAAGGCCTGTGAACCGAAGGCCGCGCCCACGGTTGCTCGTCGCAGCGGTGCCGAGATCGCCATGGATCCTCCTCGCGGGCCGCCGGGCCCCGTCGCGTCCCGCGACCGTGGCGACGCGAGTTTTTCCCGATCCTGCCGTGCCGCGGCGGCGAGCGGAAGGGGGGACGCCGCTCGGTTACTCTCTGGTTCTACCGGCGGGTCGTGCCTCGGCTCCTCGCGGGCCGAGCTCTGCGGCCACGAGCCGGTGCAACGCGTCCAGGACGCGGCGGATCGCGGGCCTCTCCAGGGTTTCCGGGCGCGCCAGCGCCTCGATGAGGCGCACGTGGGGCGCCCCGCGCAGGGGACGCAACACCACGCCGTCGGGCAGGCGGGAGCCGGCCGTGAAACGGGGGATCGCGGCGACCGCGCCGGCGCCGGCCACGAGGGAGGCGACCGTGGCGTAGTCGTTGACGCGGTGCGCCACCCTCACGCGGCCGTGCGCCGCGGCACCCACCTGCGCCACGACGTCGGCGGGGGAGTATCCCTCCCGGGAGCTGACCCAGGTCTCCCCGGCCAGGTCGGCGGCGTCGAGGGAGTCCCGCGCGGCCAGCGGATGCGTCGCGGGCAGGGCGATGTCGAAGGGCTCGCGCAGGAGCTCGACGGAGACCACTCCGCCCGACCACGGCGGCGCGTAGTCCACCCGGTGGGCCACGACGAGGTCGTAGCGGGAGGTCAGGGCGGGGAAGTCACCCTCCGCGACGTCCTCGTCCGCCACGGTGACGGACGGGGCGCCGTCGGACGCAGCCAGTGCCCCCACGAGCGGCCCGGCCAGGATGGGACCGACCGAGTGGAAGAGGGCGATGGAGACGGGTGTGGCCAGGGCGTCGTCGTGCTCGGCGACCGCTGCCTCCGCCCTGGCTATCGCGACGAGCACGTCCCTGGCCGCGGCGGAGAGGGCCCGGCCCGCCTCGGTGAGGACCAGGCCGCGCCCCACCTTGCGGGTGAGTGGCACCCCGGCCTCGCGCGTGAGCTGGGTCAGGTGCTGGGAGACGGCGGAGGGGCTCACATAGCTCGCGGCGGCCACGGCGCGCAGGGACCCCAGGTCGTCGAGCAGTCTCAGGGTGCGCAGTTGGGAGACATCCATGAAGTAATTCTGAACCATTAGGTGTGGAACATGCGTCTTTCCTGATCTGTTGGCGGCGACCTCCCGGGGCCACACTGAAGGGGTGAAAGCACTCTTCAAGGCGTCGCTGAACGCCCCGCTGGAGCTCGTCGACCGTCCCGAGCCCACCCCCGGCGCCCACGACGTGAAGATCCGCGTCATGACCACCGGCATCTGCGGCACCGATCTGCACATCCAGGCGGGCGACGCCGCGGCCGCCGCCATGATCTCCCCTCCGCTCATCCCCGGCCACGAGTTCTACGGCGAGGTCGTCGAGACCGGCGAGCTCGTGGAGCACGTGAGTGTCGGCGACCGCGTCTCCGGCGAGGGCCACGTGGTCTGCGGCATGTGCCGCAATTGCCGCGCGGGCCGCCGGCACCTGTGCATCGCCACGCAGTCCGTGGGGGTGCAGCGCGACGGCGCCTTCGCCGAGTACGTCGTCATCCCGCAGTCCAACGTGTGGGTCCACGCGGAGGGCGACATCACGCCGGAGCTCGGCGCCATCTTCGACCCCTTCGGCAACGCCGTCCACACCGCTCTGACCTTCCCCATGGTGGGTGAGGACGTGCTCGTGACGGGCGCGGGGCCCATTGGCATCATGGCGATCGCCGTGGCCCGTCACGCCGGTGCGCGCCGCATCGTCGCGACCGACGTCTCCGAGGAGCGCCTCGCCATGGCCCGCGCGGCCGGGGCGGACGACGTCGTCGACGTCTCCCGCGAGCGCATCGAGGCCTCCCAGCGCCGCCTGGGTCTGCGGGAGGGCTTCGACATCGGGCTGGAGATGTCCGGCGTGCGCACGGCACTGCCGGAGATGGTGGAGAACATGAACCACGGCGGGCGTATCGCCATGCTGGGCCTGCCCACGGGGGAGATCCCGGTGGACTGGAACCGCATGGTCACCCGCATGATCACCTTCCAGGGGATCTACGGCCGCCAGATGTTCGAGACGTGGTACGCCATGAGCGCCCTGCTCGATTCCGACCCGGTGCTGCGTCAGCGCATCGCCTCCGTCGTCACGGACGTGCTCCCCGCGACCCGCTGGGAGGAGGGCTTCGCCGCCGCCCGCTCGGGGCACGGTGGCAAGGTGGTCCTCGACTGGCGCGAGCTCTGAGAAACCCAAGGAGAGACATGTACACGGACATCAAGGACCAGCTCGCGGCGCAGCTCGCGGACATCGAGGCGCAGGGGCTGAGCAAGCGCGAGCGCGTCATCACCTCGCCGCAGGGTGCCACGGTGAGCGCCGCCGACCCGGGCGCGGAGACTCGCGAGGTCCTCAACTTCTGCGCCAACAACTACCTGGGCCTCGCGGACGATCCCCGCCTCATCGCCGCCGCCAAGCGCGCGCTCGACGAGCGCGGCTTCGGCATGGCCTCCGTCCGCTTCATCTGCGGAACGCAGGACGCGCACCTGGAACTGGAGCGCCGCGTCTCGGCGTTCCTCGGCACCGAGGACGCCATCCTCTTCTCGTCTTGCTTCGACGCCAACGGCGCCGTGTTCGAGCCCCTCTTCGGTGCACAGGACGCGATCATCTCGGACGAGCTCAACCACGCCTCCCTCATCGACGGCATCCGCCTCTCCAAGGCGGCACGGCTGCGCTACAGGAACCGGGATATGGCGGACCTGCGGGCCCAGCTTGAGGCCACCCGTTCCCTGCGCGACGGCGCCGGGGCGCGTCGCGTCGTCATCGTCACCGACGGCGTCTTCTCCATGGACGGCTACCTGGCGCCGCTGCGCGAGATCTGCGAGCTCGCCGAGGAGTTCGGCGCGCTCGTCATGGTGGACGACTCGCACGCCGTGGGCTTCATGGGTGCCACGGGCGCCGGCACCCCGGAGCATGCCGGCGTCGCCGAGCGCGTGGACATCTACACGGGCACCTTCGGCAAGGCCCTGGGCGGTGCCTCCGGCGGCTACGTCTCCGGCCGCGCCGAGATCGTGGCGCTGCTGCGCCAGGTGGGCCGCCCATACCTCTTCTCCAACTCGCTGGCGCCGTCCATCGTGGCCGCGACGCTGGCCGCGCTGGACCTCGTCGAGGGTGCGGGGGAGCTGCGCACGCGGCTCTTCGAGAACGCGGAGCTCTTCCGCTCCCGCATGGCGGCCGAGGGCTTCGAGCTGTTGGAGGGTGAGCACGCCATCGTCGCCGTCATGTTCGGTGATGCCGTCGTGGCGGCGCGCGTGGCCGCGGCCATGCTGGAGCACGGCGTCTACGTGACGGCCTTCAGCTATCCGGTGGTGCCGAAGGGCAAGGCGCGCATCCGCGTGCAGCTCTCCGCCGCGCACTCTTCGGCCGACGTCGAGCGGGCGGTGGCGGCGTTCGTGGCGGCGCGGGAGACCGTCGTCGCCGGCTGAGGCCTCCGACGTGCAAGACTGAGCGCATGGCTACTACTGCATTCTCTGGCACCCCCGCGCATACCGTCGGCGAGCTGCCCGCCGTGGGCTCCAAGGCCCCGCACTTCGAGACCGTCAACACCGAGCTGGCGACGGTCTCCGAGGCCGACTACGCCGGCAAGCGCGTGGTCCTGAACATCTTCCCGTCCGTGGACACCGGCGTCTGCGCCGCGTCCGTGCGCGAGTTCAACCAGCGTGCCTCCTCGCTTCAGAACACGGTCGTCGTGACGGTCTCCCGCGATCTGCCCTTCGCCCTTGGCCGCTTCTGCGGCGCCGAGGGGATCGAGAACGTGGTCACGACGTCCGCGTTCCGTTCCTCCTTCGGTGAGGACTTCGGCGTCACCCTGACGGATTCCCCGCTGGCCGGCCTGCTGGCCCGCTCCGTGGTGGTCCTGGACACCGACGGCACCGTGCTGCACTCGCAGCTCGTCCCGGAGATCAAGACCGAGCCCGACTACGACGCCGCGATCGCAGCCCTGGCCTGATCGCTCCGCGCGCCAGCGGGAACCCCGGCGCGTCTGTGGAGGCATTTACCTACACTTTCGCTTTTGTGTAGGTAAATGCCTCCACGAAACTCGCGGTCCGGGCCAGGCGTTCGCGGGTGCGAGGGAGGCACCCGGCCCGCGCTCAGTCCGCGAGGATCGACCGCGAGGCCCCGGCGGCGTGCTCCAGCCGCGGGAGTGTCTTGCGCAGCAGCCGGTCCCAGCGCCTCACGGCGCCAGACTCCGCGGCCCGGCGCAGGCGGAAGAGGGCCAGGTGCCCCACCCACACGGAGGCTCGCGTCGCGAGGGCAGTGTCCGGGGCGGCAGGGGCGATGACGCCCACGCCGTGCCACAGGGCCAGGTGCGCCAGATTGATGGCGGGGTCCCACGCGGCCGCGTGGTCCCAGTCGATGATGCCCAGCAGCCGAGGCTCCGCGCCGGGCCCGGCGGGGCTCCAGTGCATGTTGTGCCCGGCCAGGTCCCCGTGCACCAGCCCCACGGCGTCCCCGCCGGCCTCGCCCGCCCGGAACGCCTCGAGGGCGGACCAGACGGCCTGTGCCGCGCCGCGTTCCGCGGCCGGAAGCACCGCCAGCACGGCGGCCCGGGAAGCGTCGTCCCAGTGCGGCGTGCTCGTGAACGGCTCGGCCACCCGTCCCGTCCATGCCTCGACCGGCACGGCCGCGACGGCCTCGACGATGCGGCGCAACGCCGCGGGATCGCCCACGTGCGGGGCGTGGGGGCCGCCGCCCACCCAGCTGAGCGCGACGGCGGGCCCCGACCACGCGTCGTCGGGCACCGGAACGCCGGACCCGCAAGACCACGGTTCCCCCGGGTCCACCTCGCCGAGCGGCACGGGCGTGACCCAGGGCAGGTGCGGCGCCAGGCGGGCCAGGAGCTCGGTGCGGGCGGGCAGGAGCTCGCCGACCTCGGGACGCCGGGCGATGCGCAACACCGCGGGCGGCACCGGGTCGCCGGGGATCAGGACCAGGTGATCGTCCCCGCCCTCCTCGACGCGCCCGCCGGCCCAGTCGGGCCCGGGCAGGATGCGCGCGGCGCGCTCGGCCTCGCGGGGCAGGGGCGGTCTGGTCACAGCAGGAGCCTAGCCGCGCGTGGGTAGGCTCTGGCGCGTGAGCGCACTTCCCCTCGTCCCGCCGTCCCGCCGCGCGATCGGCTGGGAGATCGTCATCGTCCTGGCCCTCTCGCTCGGTCGTTCCGGCGTCAACGCGCTCATCAACCTGATCGACCTGGCCACGCGTGCGCCCATCTCTCAGGGTCAGGCGAGCCTCAACGGCTCGGCGAGCCCGCGGCCCTGGATCGACCTCACGTACCAGCTCTCCGAGCTGGTGTTCTCGCTGGCGCCCGTGGCCCTGGTGCTGTGGTTGCTGTGGCGCTTCCCCGGGGGAGACCCGTTCCGCCGGATGGGGATGGACCTGCGCCGCCCCTGGCGCGACGCCTGGCAGGGTGCGGCGCTCTTCCTCGTGATCGGCGCCGGGACGCTCGGCGTCTACGCGGCCGGCCGCGCGCTCGGCATCACGACGGCGATCAGCACGAGCGGCCTGGGCCAGTACTGGTGGACCGTGCCCGTCCTGCTCCTCTTGGCCCTGCGCAACGGGCTGCTGGAGGAGTCCATCGTCATCGGCTACCTCTTCGAGCGCCTGCGCCGCCTGGGCTGGAGCACCTGGGCCATCCTCGTGGCCGCCGCCGTGCTGCGCGGTTCGTACCACCTCTACCAGGGGATCGGCCCGTTCATCGGCAACGCGGCGATGGGCCTGATCTTCGGCTGGTTCTACCTCAGGATGAGGCGCGTGGCCCCCCTCGTGTTCGCCCATTTCCTGCTCGACGCCGCCGGCTTCGTCGCGTACCCCTTGCTGGCTTCGGCGTTCGGTTACGGGAGCTGAGGGGGCGGCCCGGCCCCGGACGCCAACGACGCCCGCCCCGAAAGGGGGACGAGCGTCGTCGGGCAGGAAAGCCGGCAGGTTCAGACCGTGACGGTGCCCTTGGGCGTCTCGAAGGTGACCGAGAGGATGCCGGGCTGGCCGGAGGGGGCCGTGTAGCTCAGGTCGACGGTGCCGGCCGGATCGGCCTCCGGGCCGCCGAGCCACTCGTGGACGCGTTCCGGGTTGCCGGCCAGGGACACGGCCGTGATGGCGCCCTGCGCGCCGCCCAGAGCGGTGGAGGGGTGCAGCTCCGCCGTGGCCTCGTCCCAGCGGATGAAGTACGGCAGCTGCGGGTCCGCGATGAGGCCCTTGATGCCGATCTGGCGCCAGGTGAGTTCGCGCCCGTCCGGGAAACGGCGGTTGCCTGGCACGGCCTCGCGGCCCAGGCGGGCCTCGACGGGCGTTAGGTCGTCCACGGAGACGGCCCAACCCATCCAACCACCGCCCAGCTCCGAGCGGGCGCGGACCGCCTGGCCGAACGGCGCCTTGAGGCTGGCGGGGTGCTCCAGTACCTCGACGACCTCGAGGTACTGGTGGTTCTTGAGCGGGAAGATCACATTGCGAGTGCCGAAGCGCGGGTGGACCCCGCCCTTGACGAACTCCAGGCCGAGCGCGTCCGCGATGCGCTCCGACGTGGCGACGAGGCCCTCTGGACCGCAGGCGTAGGAGACATGATCGAGCTTCATGCCACCAGCGTGCCCGCCTGTGACCCCGATCTCCACTGAGGGCGACCTAAGCCATTAGGTGAGACGTAATACGGCGTCTCCCCGTCCCGGCGTGACGGCGCGTGACACGGCTCGGCTTGCCTCGGATCCGCTCGGCACGGCACAGTGGGGGCAGGTCATGAGTGCCAGCACTGAGCCCCGGCTTGCTGGCCGGCAACCCTCCCTCCGCGGCGGGGTGCCCCGGGTGAAGACCTGGTCGAGCGGGAACCCCCGCCTCGGCAAGCGCGGGCGCACCCGTCGTCCCCTCGCGATGCACGTGCGCGGGGACACGGGAGCCCCCTCACGAAAGGGACGCCATGAGCTCCTGGAACTTCGAGACCCGTCAGATCCACGCCGGCCAGCAGCCGGACCCGAGCACCGGTGCACGGGCCCTGCCCATCTACCAGACCAGTTCGTTCGTCTTTCCCGACGCGGACGTCGCGGCCCAGCGCTTCGCGCTCGCCGACCTCGGCCCCATCTACACGCGCATCGGCAACCCGACCACGGACGCAGTGGAGCAGCGCATCGCGGACCTGGAGGGCGGCGTCGGCGCGCTCCTGCTCGGCTCCGGGCAGGCCGCGACGACCTTCGCGATCCTCAACGTCGCCGAGGCCGGGGACCACGTCGTCGCGAGCCCCTCGCTCTACGGCGGGACGCAGAACCTGCTCAAGCACACCCTGCGCAAGCTGGGCATCGAGGTCACCTTCGTGGAGGACCCTGACTCCCTCGACGCCTGGCGCGACGCGGTCAAGCCGAACACCAAGGCCTTCTTCGGCGAATCGGTCTCCAACCCGCGCCAGGACGTCCTCGACATCGAGGGCGTGGCCGCCGCGGCCCACGAGGCGGGCGTCCCGCTCATCGTCGACAACACGCTCGCCACGCCCTACCTGATCCGGCCCCTCGAGTGGGGCGCCGACGTCGTGGTGCACTCCGCGACGAAGTACCTGGGCGGGCACGGCACGGCCATCGCCGGCGTCGTCGTGGACGGCGGCCGCTTCGACTACGCCGCTGACCCCGAGCGCTTCCCCGGCTTCAACACGCCGGACGAGTCCTACAACGGCCTCGTGTTCGCCCGCGATCTGGGCGTCGGGTCCGCCCTCGGAGCCAACCTGGCCTACATCCTGAAGGCCCGCGTGCAGCTGCTGCGGGACCTGGGCGCCTCGGTGGCGCCCTTCAACGCCTTCCTCATCGCCCAGGGACTGGAGACGCTCTCGCTGCGGGTGGCCCGCCACGTGGAGAACGCCGTCGCCGTGGCCCGTTTCCTCGAGGCCAGGCCCGACGTCGCCTCCGTCGCCTATGCGGGCCTCGAGTCCAGCCCGTGGTTCGAGCGCGGCCGCAAGTACGGCCCGCAGGGCGTGGGGGCCATCGTCTCCTTCACGCTGGACGGCGGGGCCGACGCGGCGCGCGCGTTCGTGGACGCGCTGCAGCTGCACTCGCTCGTGGCGAACCTGGGCGACGTGCGCTCCCTCGTGATCCACCCGTGGAGCACCACGCACGCCCAGCTCTCCGAGGCGGAGAAGTACGCGGCCGGCGTCGAGCCGGGCCTGGTGAGGCTCTCGGTCGGGATCGAACACGTCGACGACATCATCGGCGACCTCACGCTGGGCTTCGCGGCCTTCGGCGCGGCGGGGACCGGCGACGTGACCACCGCGGCGGCCGGGTCGGCGAGCGTTGCGGAGCCGGCGACGTCGGGCGCCTGAGGCCCCGGCCGCCCGAGTAGAAGGACACATGCAGGACGCGCAAGGAGGATCAGTGAGCATCGAGGCCGAGCCGACTCTGGCTCGAACCCCAGGGGAGCAGACGGACGGGACGCCCCGGACGCTGCAGTGCGGCGCACTCGAGCTGGAGACCGGCGGGCGGCTGCCCGCGGTCCGGCTCGCCTTCCAGACCTGGGGGCGGCCCGACGCGGACGGATCCAACGCCGTGCTCGTCCTGCATGCCCTCACGGGTGACGCTCACGCGGCCGACGGTCCCGCCGACACCGACGGGTGGTGGCGGGACCTCGTCGGCCCGGGGCGCGTCATCGACACGGATCGCTTCTTCGTCGTGGCCCCCGCTGCCCTGGGCGGCTGCGCCGGGACCACGGGACCGGCCTCGCCCGCCCCCGACGGCGAGCCCTGGGGTTCGCGTTTTCCCTTCGTCACGATCAGGGACATGGTGCGCTTGGAGCATGCGTTGCTCGACCACCTGGGCCTAGAAGCATGGCATACCGTGATCGGCGGTTCCATGGGCGGGGCCCGCGCCCTCGAATGGGCCGCGACCTTCCCCGACCAGGTGCGCCGCTGCGCCGTCCTGGCGTCCTGCGCGGCCTCCACCGCGGAGCAGATCGCCCTCTCGCAGATCCAGACGCAGGCCATCCGCCTGGACCCGGAGTTCCGCGGCGGCGACTACTACGGGGCCGGAGCCGGCCCCGTGGCCGGGCTGGGGATCGCCCGGCGCCTGGCCCACCTCTCCTACCGCTCCGCCGCGGAGATGGAGGCGCGCTTCGGTCGCGAGCCGCAGGGCGCCGAACGGCCGCTGGGTGCCGCCGGTCGCGACGAGCGCGGCCGCTACGCCGTGGAGTCCTACCTGGACCATCAGGCCGACAAGCTCGTGGGGCGCTTCGATGCGAACGCCTACCTGAGCATCACCGAGGCGCTGGCGAGCCACGACGTGGGCCGCGGGCGCGGCGGCGTCGAGGCGGCTCTCGGAGGTCTGGACGGGGTGCGGTTCTTCATCGCGGCCGTGGATTCCGACCGGCTGTACTTCCCCGAGCAGTCCGAGCGCATCGCGGCGGCCGTGCCCGGCGATGCCCGGGTTGAGTACATCTCCTCGCCGATCGGCCACGACGGCTTCCTCACCGCCGCCGCGACGCAGGTGGAGCCGGCGCTGCGCCGCTTCCTGGGCTAGTTTTCGGGTCCGGGGCCCTCGGCTCAGTCCAAAAAGGCAGACCACTTGCGCGGGGCTCGGCCGACTCAGCGCCCGCCGAGGAGCTTGTTCCTGGCCCTTTGGTGCTCCTTGGCCGTGATGGCGCCCGCCGCGTGCAGCTCGTCCAGCTCCCGCAGGCGCTCGGCCAGGGTTCCGGGCCGCGCCGGTGGCACCGATCCCCCCGTGCCCGACGCCGCCTGGTCGCCGTCCGTGGTCCCCGGCCCGGGGCCCGGGAACGCGCCTCCGTAGCGCTCGGCGAGGGCGCGCTTGGCCGCGCCCCGTTGCACCAGGAAGATCACGAGCGCCACGAAGGCCGCCGCGAAGACGAGCATCACGACGGCGATCGCGATGACGGCGATGTGCCAGCCCTGCAGGTGCACCTCAGCGCTCCCCGTCGGCGCCGGCATCGGCCGAACCGAGCGCGGCGCCGTCGGACTCCTCGCCGAGCGGCCCCGTGGAGCCGCCGAACACGGGGGAGGGGAGCGGACGCTTGGGCGTGATCCCGTCGCCGGAGGAGCGGTGACGCAGGCGCCGCAGCACCCAGGGGAGCAGGTGCTCGCGCGCCCATTCGAGGTCCTCCGCCCTGGCTGCTCGCCACGGCTTGACGGGCTCGGGGGCGGGCAGCTCGGGCGAGAGCGTGTGTTCCACGCCCAGGGCGTCCAGGACCATGGCCGCGATGGTGTGGTGCCCCAGGGGGGAGAAGTGCAGGCGGTCGGGCGCCCACATGGGCTTCTGGTGCAGCGTGCGCAGCGCCCAGAGGTCCGCGACGATCGCGTCGTGGCGCAGCGCCACGGTGTGGATGTTCTCGTTGTAGATGGCCACGCGGCCCCGCAACGCCCCCAGCACGGGGGTGTCCCCGATGTCCGGCCCCGTGAAGAGCACCACCGTTGCGCCGTCGGCCGAGAGCCGCTCCACCATGGAGTCCAGCCGCTCGGCGAGCCGGTCCGGGTTGCCTCCGCGCGTCACGTCGTTGCCCCCGGCGCACAGCGTCACGAGGTCCGGGCGCAGCTCAAGGGCGGCGTCCACCTGCTCGTCGTCGATCTGCGCCAGCAGGCGCCCGCGGATGGCCAGGTTGGCGTAGGCGAAGTCGGGGACGCGCGCCGCCAATTCCTCGGCGACGCGATCGGCCCAGCCCCTGTTGCCGCCCGGCACCTCGTCGGAGGGATCGCCGATGCCCTCCGTGAAGGAGTCGCCGAGCGCCACGAAGCGGTGCCAGGGGAGCGGGGATTGCGTGTTCTGCGAGGAGTCGGTCACGTCTCGTCACTGTGCCACTTCGCACCCGCCCGCGCCAAGCGCCTGGCGCGCCGTCGCCGCGCTCGGCCTCGCGATGCGAGGATGGGCGCATGAGCATGGACTGGACCCCGCACGTCGTGACCGAGCCCGCCCGCCAGGAGACGGATCAGGCGCCCCTGCTGGTGTTGCTGCACGGCTTCGGGGCGGACGAGCGGGACCTGCTCCCCGTCGCCACGCATCTGCCCCCGCAGTTCCAGGTGGCCTCGATCCGCGCGCCCTTCCCGCAGGGCCCGGGCTACGCGTGGTTCCCCATGCTCGGCGACCCCGCCTTCGACTTCGCCACCGTCGAGGGCGTCGTCGACCGCCTGGCCGAGTGGCTGGAGGACCGCCGCGGCCATCACGACAAGATCGTGCTGCTCGGCTTCTCGATGGGCATGGCCGTCGCGACCTCCCTGCTGCGCCGCCGCCCCGAGCTCGTCGACGCCATCGTGGGATGCTCCGGCTTCGCCCTCGACGCGGCCCTGGACACGAACCGCTTCTTCGACGACGAGGGTGCCGAGGCCCGCCGCATCCCCATGTTTTGGGGCCGCGACCCCCAGGACCCGGTCATCACGGAGGACAAGGTCGAGTACACGAACGCGTGGGCCCGCGCCAACACCAAGCTGACCAAGGTCAACTACGCCGGGATCGGCCACGGCATCGGCGCCCAGGAGATCAGCCACATCGGCGAGTTCCTCGACGCGGAGGTCCTGGGCGCGCGTCTTTGAGCGCTGTTGGGTGGGCCACATGACCCGCCACGCGGGCGGCGCGCATGAAACGGTAGGGGGATGAGCACCTCCCGCATCCCCGGCGTCGTGTGGCTCCTGGCCGCCGTCATCTTCGCTCTCGGCACCAGCGAATTCATGATCGCCGGCCTCCTGGAGGGCATCGCGTCCGAGCTGCGGGTCGGCCTGCCCCAGGCCGGGCTCCTCGTCACGGCCTTCGCGGTCGGCATGATCGTGGGCGCGCCGCTCATGGCGGTCCTGACGCTGCGCCTGCCCGTGCGCCTGACCATGGTGGGCACTACCGCGATCTTCGCGGCCGTCCACGTGCTCGGCGCCCTGGCGCCCGGGTACTCCCTCCTGCTCCTCTCCCGCGTCGTCGCGGCCCTGGCCTGCGGCGGCTTCTGGGCCGTCGCGAGCGTGCACGTGGCCAGGGTGGCGCCGCTCGCGGTGCGTGGGCGTTCCCTGGCGGCGCTCGTGGGCGGCCTGACCGTGGCCAACGTCGTGGGCGTGCCAGGCGGCGCCTGGCTCGGGACGGCGCTCGGCTGGCGCAGCGCCTTCTGGGCCCTCGCGGCGGTGACGGCGGTGGCCTGCGTGCTGGTCGCCCTCACCGTCCGACCGGAGGGCTCCGGGCACCACCCCGTGCCCGACGGCGCCGGGCCGGCCGCCGTCGTCGGCCCACCCGCCGCCGCGGCCGCCGCACCGCACTCGCTCGGTGCCCTCCTGCGTGCGGAGCTCGCCGCGTTCCGGCACCCCCGGCTGTGGCTTTCGCTCGGCGTGACGGCGCTCTTCCAGGCTGCGGTGTTCGCCTCCTTCTCCTACTTCTCCCCGCTGCTCACGCAGGTGGTCGGTCTGGACCCGGCGTGGGTGCCCGCGGTCCTCGCAGGCTTCGGCATCGGAGCCTTCGTCGGCGTCACGGTCGGCGGGCGCCTCGCGGACCGCAACCTCTTCGCGAACATGATCGGCTCGCTCGTGGCGCTGACCGCGGCCTTCGTCCTGCTGGCCCTCGTGGTGCGCTGGGCGCCGGCGGCCGTCGCGGCCGTGGTGCTCGTGGGCGTGTCAGGCTTCTCCATCGCGGGCGCGCTCAACGCGAGGGTTTTCCAGGTGGCCGGGGGAGCCCCGACCCTCGCGGCGGCGGTCAACACGAGCGCCTTCAACGTGGGCAACGCCGTGGGGCCGGCGCTCGGCGCGGCGCTGCTCGCCGCCGGGGCGCCCGTCACGGCCACGGTGTGGTTGGGCGCGGCGCTCGCCGCCGTCGCCGCGGTGCTGGCCCTCGTCGTCAAGGTCACCGACGCCCCGTGGGCGGCGCGGGAACGGCGCGCCCCCGCGTCCGGGGACGCCGCCGCGTCCGCGCCGAGCGCCGAGCCCGCCCCCTGCTGAAGCTCAGGCGACGCTGACGCGCCAGGCGGAGCCGTTGAACTCCACGACGTCCCCGTGGCGCAACTGGGCGCCGCGGCGCTCGTCGATGTCGCCGTTGAGCTTCACGAGCCCGTCGGCGATGACGGCCTTGGCCTCCTGGCCGTCCTCGACGGCGCCCACGAACTTGAGGAACTGGCCCAGACGGATCCCCGGCTCGGAGAACTCGACGGCCTCGGGCTGCGGTGTGGTGGAAGACATGGCGTCAAGCGTAGTGGGCGCCCGGGACGATAGCGTGGACCCGACATGACTACCAGCACAGCCACGCGCCTTCCCGTTCCCCTCGGCCTGCTCATGGCGGTGATCGCCGGCATGGCGATGCCGGCGCAGGGAAGGGTGAACGGCCAGCTCGGCGACACCCTCGGCGACGGCGTCCTCGCCGCCCTCATCAGCTTCGGCGTTGGACTCGTGATCATCCTGGCGATCGCCGCGGCGCTCCCCGCCGGGCGGCGCAGCGTCGCCGCGATCCCGGCGGCCTTCCGCACCAGGGCCTTCCCCTGGTGGTACGTCTTCGCGGGGGCCTTCGGTGCCTACTTCGTCATCACGCAGGGACTCGTCGTGGGGGTCCTCGGCATCGCCGTGTTCACGGTCGCCAACGTCACGGGCCAGACCATCGGCTCCATGATCGTGGACGGCACGGGCTTCGGCCCGGGCGGCAGGCGGCCCATCACCGGGCTGCGGGTCATCGCCACGGTCATCATGCTCGGCGCCGTCGTCTGGGCGGTCTCCCCGCAGCTCGGCGATGCGGTGGCCCACCCCGCCGCCCTGCTGCTGCCCATGATCCTGCCGTTCGTCGGCGGCATCCTCAACGGCTTCCAGACCGCCATGAACGGGACACAGACCAAGCACTACGGCGTCTTCATCCCGGCCACCCTGTTCAATTTCGCGGCCGGAACGGTGGCGCTGGCGGTGGCCCTCGGCGTCGAGCGCCTCTGGCACCACCCCACCGGGGAGCTCCCGCACCAGTGGTGGCTCTACACCGGCGGGCTCTTCGGCGTGATCTTCATTTCCATGGCCTCCTACCTGGCCCGCCACCTGGGCGTGCTCCTGACGAGCCTCGGCATGATCGCCGGCCAGCTGATGGGCTCCCTCGTGATGGACGCGCTCTGGCCCGTGGCGGGCAAGGGCGTCCACCTCGCCACGGTCCTGGGCTCGCTGCTGGCGATCGCGGCCGTGGCGCTCGCCTCCGTCCAACCCGGCGCGTCCATGCCCTGGGACCGCAGCCGCACCCGGATGCGCTGAGCACCTCGCCCGGCCACGCGGCGTCGGGCGCCGGTAACGCGCCCGGTAGGCTTGCCCCGCCCCATCCTTCGCGTGGACCGCAGCCGGCGGCCCACCAGAGCAGTACGGAGAACATCCATGGCAGCACCCACCACCCTCGACAAGGTCATCTCGCTGGCCAAGCGCCGCGGCTTCGTCTTCCAGGCCGGTGAGATCTACGGTGGTTCGCGCTCCGCCTGGGACTACGGGCCGCTCGGCGCCGAGCTCAAGGAGAACATCAAGCGCCAGTGGTGGCAGACTTTCGTGCGCTCGCGCGCCGACATGGTGGGCCTGGACTCCTCGGTGATCCTGCCCTCCGCCGTGTGGGAGGCCTCCGGCCACGTCGCCACCTTCACCGACCCGTTGGTCGAGTGCCTCTCCTGCCACAAGCGTCACCGTCAGGACCACCTCCTGGAGGCCTTCGAGGCCAAGAAGGGGCGCGCCCCGGAGAACGGCATGGCGGACATCGTGTGCCCCGATTGCGGCACGCGCGGCCAGTGGACCGAGCCGCAGAACTTCTCCGGCCTCATGAAGACCTATCTGGGCCCCGTGGATGACGAATCGGGCCGCCACTACCTGCGCCCCGAGACGGCGCAGGGCATCTTCGTGAACTTCGCCAACGTCGTCACCACGGCCCGCAAGAAGCCGCCGTTCGGCATCGGCCAGATCGGCAAGGCCTTCCGCAACGAGATCACGCCGGGCAACTTCATCTTCCGCACGCGCGAGTTCGAGCAGATGGAGATCGAGTTCTTCACCGCCCCGGAGGACGCCCCCGCGTTCTTCGAGCAGTGGGTCAAGGACTGCTGGGCCTGGTTCGTGGACCTGGGGCTCAAGGAGGAGAACATGCGCCAGTTCGACGTCCCGGACGGCGAGCGCGCGCACTACTCCGACCGCACCATCGATTTCGAGTACAACTTCGGCTTCGGCGGCGACGGCTGGGGCGAGCTCATGGGCGTGGCCAACCGCACCGACTTCGACCTGAAGTCCCACATCGAGGCGTCCAAGCAGGACCTGTCTTACTTCGACCAGGCCTCCGGTGAGCGCTACGTCCCCTACGTGATCGAGCCCTCCTTCGGCCTGACGCGCTCCATGATGGCCTTCCTCGTGGATGCCTACACGGAGGACGAGGCGCCCAACGCCAAGGGCGGCGTGGACGTGCGCACGGTCCTGAAGCTGGACCCGCGCCTGGCCCCGGTCAAGGCCGCGGTCCTGCCGCTCTCCCGTAACGAGAAGCTCTCCCCGGTGGCCCGCGAGCTGGCCGCCAAGCTGGGGCGCCACTGGAACGTGGACTTCGACGACGCCGGCGCCATCGGTCGCCGCTACCGCCGCCAGGACGAGATCGGCACGCCGTTCTGCATCACGGTGGACTTCGACACGCTGGAGGACAACGCCGTGACGGTGCGCGAGCGCGACACCATGAACCAGGAGCGCGTGAGCCTCGACGACATCGAGAGCTACCTGGCCGGCCGGCTCCTGGGGGCCGCGTGAGCGGGACCGCGGCGGGCACGCCGGCCGGTTCCGGCCTGAGCTTCCGTCCCTGGGAGGACGGCGACGACCTGCGCCTGCTGGAGGTGTGGGGCGGTCCCCGCACGCCGCAGGCGCACGAGGACCGCACCATGCTGCGCGTGAGCTCGGACGAGCCCTTCGCGCGCTGCATCGTGGCGGAGGAGGACGGCGTGCCGCTCGGTGCCGCCGTCGTGTACGCCTCCAGCCTTCACCCGCGGCGGTACTGGTTCTACGCCGAGGTGGCCTCGGGGGAGCGTCGGCGCGGTATCGCCACGGAACTGCTGCGACTGCTGCGCCTCGAGCTGCCCGACGGCGCCGCGCTCAAGGCGCGCTACACCGTCGCCGCGGCGGGGGAGAATCCGGACGCGGAGGGGGCCGAGGGCTTCCTGCGCGCGGCGGGTTTCTCGCCGCTGCAGCGCTCCCGGCTGCTGGTCGTGGAGCCCGGCTCGCTGCCCCTGCCCACCTTCTCCGAGGACGGGCTGACGCTGGACGAGGCCGCCACGGGCTCCGTGGAGCTCTCCACGCTCGTGGCCGAGTATTACAACGCGACCCACGAGTGGGACCCGTCGCAGATGACGGTTGGCCTGGCCCAGACCATGCTCCTGGCTCCCCACACGGGGGCCAAGGGCGCCGTGGTGCTGCGGGAGAAGCCCAAGTCGGCCGGCGGCAGGATCCTCGCCTTCGCCGTGTCCTACGATCCGCAGCGTCCGGAGGCGCCCACCGAGGTGTTCCTCGGTTGGGATCCGGAGCTGGGCCTGCAGGACGCCACGGTCTCCGTGCGTTGGCTCCTGGCGATGCTGGTGCACCAGTTCCCGGTGCAGCTGGAGGTCGACGACGCCATGGTGCCGCTGGCGCTCGTCATGGACGAGCTGGGCCCCAAGGAGGCGGCCACGGTCGTGGCCACGAGCGAGATCGTCGCCACCGACGCCTGAGGGCCTCGCCGCCCGCCGAACGCGAGGACGCCGCCCTCCCCGAACGGGGAAGGCGGCGTCCTCGTTCCGCGCCGGGCGGCGTCCCGAGCCCCGGGAGGGTGCGTGGCTCAGACCGCCACGTTCTCCTCGAGTTCCTCCTCCACGTCCTCCTCGAGGCGCGTGAGGGCTCGGTGCCCGCTCGTCGGGGCGGCGTGCGCCCCGGTCCGGGCGGCGTCGCGTTCGGAGAGGTGCTCGGTGGCGACGCGCTCGCTCACCTCGCGCTCCACCCGGGTGCTCACCTCGCGTTCCAGGGCGGCGCGCCGGCGTTCGGCCGCGAAGCCGATGAGCAGGCACACCGCGCCGGCGGCGAGCCAGCCGAAGAGGATCCACAGGGGACGCGCCAGCGAGACGTCGGGGAAGGAGACCACGCGGCGCACGGCGTCGACGTAGCCGGATCCGATCCAGAACTGGTTGAGCCAGCCGAACAGGCCCGGCTGCATCGCGGGGGCGAACACGCCGCCGGAGGAGGTGAAGTTCAGGGCCACGAAGAGCGAGGAGTAGATGAGCGTGCACAGCCGCCCCACCACGGGGTGCAACCCGATCCCGATCGAGAGCACCGCGGCCGTGTACACGAGGGAAAGCGCCCACACGGCGGCGACGTGGCCGGGGAACATGCCGTACATCCCGGCCGCGATGAGCAGGTACACGGTGGAGATCACCACGGCGGCGCCCCCGCCCAGCAGCAGTCGGTCCCGGAAGCGTCGCTTGCCGGCCGCCGCGCCGATGGCGATGGACGTGGCGTAGGAGCCCACCGAGAGGGCCACGAGGAAGAAGAAGGCGTTCTGACCCGACGGGTCGTCCTCGCCCAGGGCGACCACGGGCTTCACGGTGAGGTGCACGCCCTGCTGCTCGGCCACGCCGCGGAAGATGCGCTGGACCACGGTGTCCGTGGTGTCCGACGCCGCGGGGACGGTCAGGAGCGTGGCCTCCTTGGTGCCGGGCACGAAGGCGCCGGAGATCGTGAGGTGCTTCAGGGCGTCGCGGGCCGCGGTCTCGTCGGGCACGGTGGTGACGTCGACGGCGTCGCCCAGCTTTTGCTGGATTGCCGCGGCCACGGGTCCTGCGGTCTCAGCCTGCCCCACCACGGCCACCGGGAGGTGGTGCGGCTCCGGCTTGTGGAAGCCGCCCAGGTAGGCCAGGGCCATGATGGCGCCCATGAGGACGGGCAACAACAGGTGGGGGAGGAGGGATCGCAGGGGCGGGTGCGCGGTCGGGGCGGCGTTCATGAGGCCCTTCCTGGCGCGGTGTGCGCCGGTGAATGATCAGGACAATTGATCAGTTTACCTGATCATTTAGACTGATGGCATGACGAGCCCCGACCCCCGCGATCTCTCCGACCGCCTGCGGCTGCTGGTGTGGGACTACGGGCGGCGGCTGCGGCTCGAGGCCGGCCCCGTGAGCGATCTCACGTGGACGCAGCAGGCGGTCCTGCGGCGCCTCCACGAGACCCCGGGCCTGACCGGTGCCGAGTTGGCGCGCGCCGACCTCGTCACGCCGCAGTCCATGAATGCCACCGTCGCTGGCCTCAAGCGCATGGGGCTCGTGCAGTCCCGGCGTGGCACGGCGGACGCCCGGCGGCAGGAGCTCTCCCTGACCGAGCAGGGGCGCGCCAGCGTGGAGAGGGTGTGGGACAGGCGGGACGCCTGGTTGCAGGAGCGCATCGCCACGGGCCTGGACGACGGGCAGCGGGCGGAGCTGGACGGCGCGCTGGAGCTGCTGCGTTCCCTCCTGGACGGCGCCTCCTAGGCTGGAGGCATGGGCCACTCTCACTCCTCGCACGGCGAGCGCATCGCGGACCCGCGCCGACGCCGCCGCGCCACGTTCACCCTGGCGGCGCTCCTCATCCCCCTGGCGATCGCCACGCTGGTGGGTCTCGTGGCGCTGTGGCCCGGATCCGGCGCGGATCGCGTCAGCCTGGGGCAGCCCTATTCCTCGGCGCCGGGGGTGAAGCTGCTCTCCGCGCCCGTGATCCGCGTGGAGACGGGGGATGAGTGTCGCAAGGACGCGCCGAGCGGCGGAACCGACACGGCGCCGTCGGACGCCGCCAGCACGGGGGCCGCGGGGAGCGCGGCCGCAAGCACCGCCTGCATCCTGCCCTTCGTGCTGGTCCCCGGCCACGACGGCGACGTCCCGGTCGACATCCCTCCGGAGATCAGGGACCAGCACCCGCCCAAGGTCGGGGACACCCTGCGCCTCGTCTACTTCGACGGGAGCGCGGAGGGCACCACGGTCTCGGCGACCTTCATCGACTTCGACCGCACGCTTCCCCTCGGCCTCCTGGCCGCCCTCTACGCCGTGGTCGTCATCGCCGTGGCCAGGTGGCGCGGGCTGCGCGCCATCCTGGGCCTGGGCTTCTCCTTCGCGCTCATGGGTCTGTTCATGTTCCCGGCGCTCGTGGCAGGCAAGCCGGCGCTCTGGGTGGCCCTCATCGGCTCGGTCGCCATCATGTTCGTGGTGCTCTACTTCGCCCACGGCTTCACTGCGCGCACCTCCACGGCGCTGCTCGGGACCATCTTCGGCCTGGCGGTCACGGCTGCCCTGGCCCTGTGGGTGACGGATTCTGCCGGGCTCATCGGGATGGGGGACGAATCCACCTACGCGCTCAACGCCCAGGTCCCGCAGATCTCACTCTCCGGCCTCGTGGTGTGCGGGCTCATGGTGGCGGGACTCGGCGTACTCAACGACGTCACCATCACGCAGGCCTCCGCCGTGTGGGAGCTCTCAGAGTCCGCGCCGGACGCCTCGGCGCGCTCCCTCTTCTCCCGCGCCATGCGGATCGGCCGCGACCACATCGCCTCCACGGTCTACACGATCGCCTTCGCCTACGCGGGCGGCGCCTTCGCGACCCTGGTGCTGCTCAGCCTGTACGACTACAGCTTCTCCGACTTCCTCACCACGGGTCAGCTGGCCGAGGAGGTCGTGCGCACCCTCGTGGGGTCCATCGGCCTGGTGCTGGCGATCCCGGTCACGACGGCCATCGCCGTCGCCGTCGTGAAGGCCGTGGGGCATCCTTCCGTGCCCGACGACGCGGCGGAGCCTTCCGTCCCGGAGCCGGCTCCCGCGGTGGCCGGCACAGCCGCGGGGTCAGGCGCCGCGGGGGTCGTCGTGCCGGAGGACGGCGAGTTCCCGAGCCTGGCGCAGCTCGTGAGGGGCGAGCGCTCGGCCGGCCACCCGTCGTCGGGCGGCTGAGCGTCCCCCACAGGCGCCGCCCCTCCCCAGGAGGGAGGGGGCCGTCACGGCGGTATTTGACCGGTGGTGGAAGAATGGGAAGGTGACCTTGACAGCCCCCCACCCAGAAACGCTGGCCGATTCCGCCGCGCCCCGGCTCACGCTGGCGCCGCTGCAGCTGGGTCGGCTGACGTTCGACGTCCCCGTGGTGCTCTCGCCCATGGCCGGCATCACCAACTCGGCCTTCCGTCGCCTCTGCGCCGAGTACGGCCGCGGCATGTACGTGTGTGAGATGGTCACCTCCCGCGCGCTCGTGGAGCGCACGCCGGAGTCGATGCGCATCATCAAGCACGCCCCGGAGGAGAAGACCCGCTCCATCCAGCTCTATGGCGTGGAACCCAACACGGTGCGCGCCGCGGTGCGCATGCTCGTGGAGGAAGACCGGGCCGACCATGTCGACCTCAACTTCGGCTGCCCGGCGCCCAAGGTCACGCGCAAGGGGGGCGGTTCGGCCCTGCCCTGGAAGCTGGACCTCTTCGAGGAGCTCCTGGGGGCCGCCGTCGAGGAGGCCCACCGCGGCGACATCCCGCTCACGGTCAAGATCCGCAAGGGCGTGGACGAGAACCACATGACCTTCCGTGAGGCCGCCGTCATGGCCCGAGATCTGGGTGTGGACGCCATCGCGTTGCACGCGCGCACCACGGCGCAGCACTACTCCGGCAAGGCAGACTGGGACGCCATCGCGGAGCTGCGCCAGCTCATCCCCGACATCCCCGTCATCGGCAACGGCGACATCTTCTCCGCGGAGGACGCCGTCGCCATGGTGGAGCAGACCGGCGTGGACGGCGTCCAGATCGGCCGCGGCTGCCAGGGCAAGCCCTGGCTCTTCGCCGACCTCGAGGCCGCGCTCAGCGGTTCGCCCGCGCGCGTGCACCCTACGCTGGGGGAGGTCGCCGTCGCGTTCCGCCGTCACGCCGAGCTGCTGATCGAGCACTTCGAGGACGAGTTCCGCGGCCTGCAGGACCTGCGCAAGCACGTGGCCTGGTACTTCAAGGGCTACACGGCGGGCGGGGACACCCGCTCCGGGCTGGCCCGCGTCTCGACGCTCACCGAGTTGGAGGAGCTGCTGGGGCAGCTGGACCATGACGCCCCGTACCCCGGCGCGGCGGCGGAGGGCTCGCGCGGACGGGCCGGCTCGCCCAAGCGCCCGCACTTGCCGCAGGACTGGCTGGACTCGCGTGCCATGAACGAGGCGCACAAGGCCATGATCTCCCACGCCGAGCTGGACATCTCCGGTGGCTGATCGCGGCGCCTACAGCGCCTGGGACGAGGAGCGCTGGGTCCCGGAACCGCCCAAGAAGGCCTATCGCACCGCCTTCGAACGCGACCGCGCGCGCGTGCTGCACAGCTCGGCCCTGCGCCGCCTCGGCGCCAAGACGCAGGTGGTCGCCCCGTACTCGGACGACTTCGTGCGCACCCGGCTGACGCACTCGCTCGAGGTGGCCCAGGTGGGGCGCGAGCTCGGCGCCACCCTCGGCTGCGACCCGGACGTGGTGGACACGGCATGCCTGGCCCACGACCTGGGGCACCCGCCGTTCGGGCACAACGGCGAGAAGGCGCTGGACGCGCTCGCCGCGGGGTGCGGCGGCTTCGAGGGCAACGCCCAGACCCTGCGCCTGCTCACGCGATTGGAGACCAAGACCTTCCGCCTCAACGGGGCCTCGGCCGGCCTCAACCTGACGCGCGCCTCGCTGGACGCGGCGTGCAAGTACCCGTGGCCGCGGTCGGAGGCGCCGCAGACCTCCGAGGGCAAGCCCACGCGCAAGTTCGGCGTCTACGAGGACGACGAGCCGGTGTTCCGCTGGTTGCGAGGTGCCGGAGCCACGGCCCCGGGCGAGGGGGAGGCACCGGAGCCGGGGCGGACCTGCCTCGAGGCGCAGGTCATGGACCTGGCGGACGACATCTCCTACTCGGTCCACGACGTGGAGGACGCCGTCAACGCCGGGCGCTTCCAGCTGCGCTGGGTGCGCGAGGGATCGCAGCGCGAACGCGTCGTCGAGTACACGCGCCGCTGGTACTTGCACGGCGCCGCGGACGACGAGATCGACGCGGCGCTGTCGCGGCTGGAGGCCACTGAGGAGTGGGTTCCGCTCGTGGACGGTTCGCGCCGATCGCTGGCGGCGCTGAAGGATATGACGAGCCAGTTCATTGGCCGCTTCGCGGCCGCGGCCCTGCGCGCCACCCGCGAGCAGTACGGCCCCGGTCGGCTCACGCGCTACGATGCGCGCCTCGTCGTCCCGCGCCAGACGGAGTTCGAGATCGCGGTCATGAAGGGCCTGGCGACGGCCTATGTCATGACGAGCGAGGAGCGCCAGCCTGTCTACCAGCGCCAGGGGGAGGTGCTCTCCGAGCTCGTGGAGCTGCTCTCCGAGAGCGGGGACCGCTACCTGGAGCCCGTCTTCGCCGAGGACTGGCGCCTCGCCGCGGACGACGCGGCCCGCCTGCGCGTCGTGATCGATCAGGTCGCCTCCCTGACCGACTCGTCCGCTCTCGAATGGCACCAGACCCTCGTGGCCGGCTCGGTCTACGAGGCCAGGCTGTTCTGAGCCGAGACCTAGACTGAGACCGTGGCCGGACTGATCAGACGCGAAGACATCGACGAGGTCCGTTCGCGCACCGACATCAAGGCCGTCGTCGAGGCCTTCGTGGCGCTCAAACCGGCCGGCATCGGCTCCTACAAGGGGCTGTGCCCCTTCCACGACGAGCGCAGCCCCAGCTTCCATGTGCGCCCCCAGGTCGGCACCTACCACTGCTTCGGCTGCGGAGAGTCCGGGGACGCCATCAGCTTCCTCATGAAGATGAACCACACCTCCTTCGCGGAGACGGTGGAGCAGCTCGCCGCGCGCGTGGGCCTGGAGCTGCGCTACGAGGACGGCGGCAAGGGGCCCGACCGCGAGAGCGTGGGACGGCGCCAGCGCCTGCTGGACGCGCACAAGGTGGCGGAGGAGTTCTTCCGCCAGCAGCTCTCCACGGCGGAAGCCGCCGCCGGCCAACAGATGCTCGCCGAGCGCGGCTTCACGCCCGCGGATGCCGCTCGCTTCGGCGTGGGCTACGCGCCGCAGGGCTGGGACCACCTGTTGCGGCACCTGCGCAACAAGGGCTTCACGGATGAGGAACTCAAGCTGACCGGCCTCATGTCGGAGGGGCAGCGCGGCATCTACGACCGCTTCCGCGGGCGCCTCATCTGGCCCATCCGCGACCTCACCGGGGCCACGATCGGCTTCGGCGCGCGCAAGCTCTACGAGGACGATCCGGGCCCCAAATACCTCAACACCCCGGAGACCGCGCTCTACAAGAAGTCGCAGGTGCTCTACGGCATCGACCTGGCCAAGCGGGAGATCTCCAAGGCCAAGCAGATCGTGGTCGTGGAGGGCTACACCGACGTCATGGCGGCCCAGCTGGCCGGAGTCGGCACGGCCGTCGCCACATGCGGCACGGCCTTCGGCGCCGATCACATCAAGATCGCGCGCCGGCTCCTCTCTGATTTCGGTGGCGGGGGAGAGGTGATTTTCTGCTTCGACGGCGACGCCGCCGGGCAGAAGGCCGCCCTGCGCGCCTTCCAGGAGGACCAGCGCTTCGTGGCGCAGACCTACGTCTGTGTGGAACCCAGCGGTATGGACCCCTGCGAGCTGCGCCAGGAGCGCGGCGACGAGGCCGTCGCTGAACTCATCTCCAACAAGCGCCCGCTCTTCGAGTTCGCCATCCGCGTGGGCCTGAACCAGCACAACCTGGACACGGTGGAGGGCCGGGTCACAGCGCTGCGCGAGGCGGCGCCCGTCGTCGCCGCCATCCGCGATCCCGCCATGCGCCCCGGCTACGCCCGCGAGCTGGCCGGATGGCTCGGCATGGATCCCAACGAGGTGTTGCGCGCCGTGCGCGCCGCGGGCGGGCGGGCCAGGCACGCCGCGCCGTCCTCGTCGTCCTCCGGACGCCCGGAGGCGGGGCCCGACGCCGCCGACGTGGTGCCGCCGTCGGCCCCGGTTTGGGAACGCCCCGACACCCGGGATCCCGTGGTGCGCATGGAGAAGGAGGCGCTGGAGGTGGTGCTGCAGCACCCCAACTCGCTCACGGCGGAAGCGTGGCAGGCCGTCTACGCCGCGCACTTCGTGGCCCCGGCCCACGCTGCTGTGAAGGACGCTGTCGTCAATGCCGCCGCGCAGCAGGTCCCGGCGAGCCGGTGGGTGGAGGCCATCCGGGCCTCGGTCCCCGAACCGCTCGCGGCCTTCGTGGCGGAGCTCGCCGTGGTGCCGTTGCCTGCCGGCTCGGACGAGGAGCTGGCGCGGTACTGCCGCGGCATCATGAACCGGCTCTTCGACCTGCAGATCAACCACGCCAAGGCCGAGCTGCTGGGCCGGCTGCAGCGCCTGCGTCCCGACGCGCCGCCGCAGGAGGCCCAGGCGCTCAACCGCGAGCTCATGGAGCTGGAGATGCGTCGTCGGGCCCTGCGCGCCGAGACGTAGAGGCCACGACGGCCCGTTTTGGCGTCCAGGCCTCCCGCCCGGTAGACTGGGGGAGTTGCGATCCCCCGTAGCTCAATTGGCAGAGCATTCGACTGTTAATCGAAGGGTTACTGGTTCGAGTCCAGTCGGGGGAGCCATTGTTCGAGGGTCCGATTGCCATTCATGGCGGTCGGGCCCTCGCTTTGTCCTCCTCCCTTCCCTTCCCTCCCCTCCGTTGTTGATCCAGTTGCGTACCGAAAACCCGGGTTTTCGGTACGCAACTGGATCAACAACGGGGAACGGGGGAAGCATGCGGGAAGTAAGGGCGAGGGGAGGAGCGGGCGCAAGGTCGGGTGTCGGGCGCAAGGTCGGGCGTCGGGCGCGGGCCTCCGGGCGGCTCGATTTCGCTCCCGGGCGTCGGTCCTGGTAGGATCGACGCCGTTGCATTCCCCCGTAGCTCAATTGGCAGAGCATTCGACTGTTAATCGAAGGGTTACTGGTTCGAGTCCAGTCGGGGGAGCCAAGAAAGGGCCCCGGTGAGAACCGGGGCCCTTTTCGCACATCCGAGGAGAGGGACAAACGGTGCGGCTCATCGTCGACGCGCGCTACACGCGCACCACCCATCACGACGGCATCTCGCGCTTCACGGCCGGCATCATCGAGGCGCTCTCCCGGCACCACGACGTGCGCATGCTCATCAGCGACGAGGCCCAGCTGCCCATGCTCCCGGCTGTTCCCCACACCAAGGTGTCCGCGCCCACCTCCCCGCTCGAACCGCTGATCGCCCTGCGGGTCAATCGCCTGGCGCCCGACGTCGTCTTCTCGCCCATGCAGACCATGGGCAGCTGGGGGCGCCGCTATGCGCTGATCCTGACCTTGCATGACCTCATCTACTACGAGCACCGCACCCCGCCGGGCTTCCTGCCGGCGCCCGTGCGCCTTCTCTGGCGGCTCTTCCACCTGGCGTACTGGCCCCAGCGCGTGCTGCTGAACCGGGCCGACGTCGTGGCCACCGTCTCGAAGACGACGGCCGGCCTGATCCGCGAGCACCGCCTCACCCGGCGCCCCCTCACCGTGGTCTACAACGCGGCGGAGGAGGGCGGGGCCCCGCGGGACCCCGCCGTGCCTCCCCGCAAGGAACTGCTCTACATGGGCTCCTTCATGGAGTACAAGAACGTGGAGACCCTCATCGGAGCCATGGCGCACCTGCCCGGCTACACGCTGCACCTGCTCTCCGGCATCCGTGCCGACCGCAGGACCCAACTGCAGGCGTTGGTCCCGGACGGCGCCGACGTGCGCTTCCACGGCGGCGTCTCCGAGGAGGAATACCAGGAACTGCTGCGCCGGGTCACGGCGTCCGTGACGCTCTCCGGATCCGAGGGCTTCGGGATCCCCCTCGTCGAGGCCATGCGGGTGGGCACCCCCGTCATCGCCTCCGACATCCCGATCTTCCGCGAAGTGGGCGGTGACGCCGTCGAATACGTGGATCCGCGCAATCCGCGCGCGGTGGCGGAGGCCGTCCTGACGCTCGAGGACCCCGAACGCTTCTCCTCCGCCAGCGCCGCCGGGCTGGAGCGGGCGGGAGACTTCTCCTGGGAGGCCTCCGCTGCCCAGCTGTGGGACGCGGCACACCGGGCCCTGATCGCGCGCTCCGGGCGCCGCGGAAGCGTGCCAGAGCGGGAATGGTGAGTGGTAGTTTGGGGATGGTGCGGGCCGTCGTCGTGGCCCGGATCCCGCCCTGTACCAGGAGGCACCTCGCATGACCCAGCCGGACGTCACCACGGCCCAGCAGCCCAAGAACCTGCGGGGGACCGTTTCGGTCCTCACGCGCTTGGCGCCCAAGCAGCTCAATGACGAATTCCAGCTGACCCTGCGCCAGCTCCAGTCCAAGGGCATCTCGCTCGGCATCTCCGTGGGCCTCGTCGTGGCCGGCCTGGTCTTCGTCTTCCTCGTGGTCATCGCGCTCGTGGTCGCCGCCATCGCCGGGCTCGCGACCGTCATGCCGCTGTGGCTCTCGGCGCTGCTCGTGGCCGTGCTCTTCCTCGTCATCGGAGCAGGGCTGGCCGGCGTCGGCGCGTTGCGGGCCAAGAGCGTCCTGCCCGAGGCCGTCGACATCCCCCGCAGCGCGATCAAGCGCGTGCGCCACGACCTCGGCGTGCTGCAGCACGGCACCGACTTCGACCCCGCCACGCTGGACGCCCCCAAGCCCTCCAAGGACAAGAAGAGCGGCAAGTCCTCCGCCCCTGAGGAGCCCCAGGTCAAGCCGGCCAAGCCGAGCGAGGCGGAGCTGCGCCGCCGCCTCGCTCGTCGCCGCCAGCACCTGGCGCAGCTGCGGGACACCCTCGGCGAGCAGACCGACGTCAAGGCCAAGGTGGGCGCCGTGGCCCAGCGCCTTGGCGCCGCCTCCGACCGCGCCAAGAACGGGCTGGACCGGGCCCAGGTCGGTCTCAGCGACACGTTGAGCGATCGCGAGCGCCTGCGCGCCTCGGCCGAGAAGATCGGCCCGTGGCTTGTCGTGGCCGGCGCGGGCACGGCCGCCCTCGTGTTCCTGCGCCGCCTCTTCCGCCAGGGCAAGTAGCACCGCCCGGGATCCGCGGAGCCTCACGATGACCGTGCGGCACACATCGCGAGGGGAGGAGGAATCGTGAGACTGATCGGCGCAGGCACGCGCGACGACATCGCGTACGTGGAACGCGACACCTTCTGGACGGCTCCCAACCTCATCACCCTGGTCCGCTTCCTCCTCGTCCCGGTCTTCGTGATCCTGGTCTCCCACGACCACGTGGTCTGGGCCTTCTGGTCATTGGGCATCCTCTTCTCCACCGATTGGGTGGACGGCTACGTGGCCCGCCGCTTCAACCAGGTCTCCTCCGTGGGCAAGTGGCTGGACCCGCTCGTGGACCGGGTGAGCCTCGTGGTGGTCTCCGCGACGTTCGTCGTCTGTCACATCGCCCCGGCCTGGTTCGTGTGGGCCATCGTGGTCCCCGACCTGGTCCTGTTCCTGAACACGCTCTTCGTGTTCGGCAGGAATCCCGAGCTCCCCGTGAGCGTGCTCGGCAAACTGCGCACGGCCGTGCTCATGACGGCGGCTCCCCTCCTGCTTCTGGCCCAGGCGCACTTCTCCTCGGCCCCGATCCTCGCCGCGGTTTGCACCGCGCTCCTTGCCCTCGGTTCCCTCATGCACATCGCGGCGGCGGTCGGCTACCTCGTCGCCGCCCGGCGCAAGGTGCGCGGCGAACGGGCCAGCGCCGCCGTCCCCCACGCCGGGGCGGCGGACCCGGCCGCACCCGACACCCCACCCGACCACCCGTCGTCGGGCACGGGAACGGGGCCCGACGACGGCGGGCGCCTCTGATGGTCTGGGTGGCGGTCCTGTGTGCCATCACCTCCGCGGCGTTCCTGGCGTTCGGCACACAGCGGCAGAGCTCGGCGGTGCAGGCGGACACGGGAGGCCTCGATGTCGACTCCCGCAGCATCCTGCGGCTGCTCGCCAACCCGCGCTGGCTCCTCGGCCTGTTGCTCATGGGCGCGGGCATGGCGCTCAACGTCGCCGCGCTGGCGATGGCGCCGCTGACCGTGGTGCAGCCGTTGGGCGCCATCGCGCTCGTCATGACCACGCTCATCAACTCCCACGACCAGGGGATCCGCATCAACCGGGCCACCTGGATCTCCATCTGCGTGTGCATGACCGGCTCGGTGTCGTTCGTCCTCCTGGCGGTCAACGCCACGCGCGAGGCTGAGGTGAACGGGGAGAAGGAGCTCATCATCGTGGGGCTGCTGGCCCTCGTCGTGGCGCTCTTCGGCGGGACCGCGTACGCACGCAGGCGCCGCCCTCACGGGGCGTTCTTCTACATCCTGGGCGCCGGCGTGTTGTTCGGCTTCACGGCCGTGCTGGTGCGCACCATCGCCGTGGCCCTGACGCAGTGGAGCACGCAACAGGCGTGGTGGCTGCAGATCCCGTGGCTGCCGCTCGTCGCCATCGTCGTGGCCGGCCTGCTGGGGCAGTACTTCAACCAGAACGCGTACTCCACCGGACCGCCGGAACTCGTCATCGCGGGGCTCACCGTGATCGACCCCATGGTGGGCGTGGCGATCGGCGTGTTCATCCTGGGCGAGTTGCGCGACGACGTGCACCCCGTCATCGGCCTGTCGATGGCCGCGGCGGCCGTGGTTGCTATCGTGGGGGTCATCGCGCTGTCCAGGCACCACCCGGACGTGTTGGCCCGCAAGGAGAAGCGCTCCAGGGCTTGAGGGGTTCGTGGTCACCGCCGCGGTCCCGCGCGATCCGCACGCCGCGCCCGGTGCCGCGGGATCCACGACGAGGAGTTCCAGACACGTGAGTGCCGAGCGCCCCCTGCGCATCCTGATCGCCTGCGACACCTACCCGCCGGACGTGAACGGGGCGGCGGTGTTTTGCTTCCGACTCGCCACCGCCATGAGTGCGCGCGGGCACGAGGTGCACATCGTCGCGGCCCGTTCCGACGACGGGCCGTCCTACGTTGAGCACCGCCCGGAGGCCACCGTGCATCGCGTGCGCAGCCACAAGGCACCGACGCACGAGTCGTACCGCCTGTGCGCCCCCGCGCGAGCCAATGCGGACATCGCCCGTGTCATGGACTCGATCAAGCCGGACGTGGTGCACATCCAGTGCCACTACATGATCGGCAACGCCGCCCAGAAGCAGGCCACCAAGCGTGGCCTGCGGCTCGTCGCCACCAACCACTTCATCCCGGAGAACCTGGAGCCCTTCCTGCCGTTCCCGCAGTGGTTCCTGAACATCGTCTCCCGCAACTCCTGGCGGGACATGGGCAAGATCATGGGCCGGGCCGACGTGGTCACGACGCCCACGCCGCTCGCCGCCGCGGAGATGCGCAAGCGTGCCGGCCTGGAGTACGTCCTGGCGCTCTCCAACGGCATCGATTCCTCGCGCTACGAGCTGCGCGCCGGGGAGAAATTGGCGCGCCCGGGACATCCGGTGATCCTGTTCGCCGGGCGTCTGGCCGTGGAGAAGAACATCGACGTGCTGATCCGCGCGGTGGCCCGGATGGGCGCCGGGGGCGCGGACGGCTCCACTCAGGGCCATGCGACGGATGGTTCCGTCCCCGCCGCCCCGCACCTGCGCATCGTGGGGGAGGGCGAGCAGCGACCCCGGTTGGAGGCGCTGGCCCGCGAGCTGGGCGTCGAGGAGCGAGTGCACTTCCTTGGCTACGTGGACGACGAGACGCTGCGCGCCGAGTACCTCGGGGCGGACGTCTTCTGCCAGCCGGGAACCGCCGAGCTGCAGTCGCTCGTCACGCTGGAGGCGCTCTCCGCGTCGCGGCCCGTGGTGCTGGCGAACGCCCTAGCTCTGCCGCACCTCGTCGACGACGGCGTGAACGGCTATCTCTTCACGCCGGGGGACGACGCCGAGCTGGCGCAGCGGCTCGGATCCGTCCTGGCGCTGTCGCCGCAGCAACGGGAGGCGATGGGCGAGGCGGGGCACGCCAAGGCGTTGCTGCACGCGGAGAAGAAGACGATGGACACCTTCGAGGACCTCTACCGCGGCGCCCCGGCGGCGAAGTACCTGAACGCGTAGGAGTCTCAGGGTGCCCTTTGGCTCGTCGACGGCGTGGCCGGACACGTGGTGACCGACGACATGGTGGCTGATGCCCGGGACGACGCTTTCGAGGATCGCCGTGCTTCTTGACGTCAATGTCCTCGTGGCGCTGGCGTGGGGCGGAAAGTCTCCGGGGCCGAAGTTCTGGGTTTTTGCGCTCCGTGAGGGGTGTCGCGGGCTGGTCGTTCCTGGTTGACGCCACGTCATTGGCGGCGCCGGTGATCGATACGAGGGTCTTGATGGGGCGGCACCGAGTCTCGGACCTTCAGCTCGTGAATCTCGCGGCTTCGCACGGCACGCGTCTGGTTACTTTCGACATCGCCTTGCGGGATGCGTTGATGCCCGAAGACCGGGACTTCGTGGAGGTATGCAGCGCCTGAACACGCGAGAGCGAAGGGGCGCCGGTTTGTGTAGGCAGATGCCTCCACAAATGAGGAAGTGGTGGTATTTGCCTACACAAAAGGGGGGCAGCCGGAGCCGTCCCGCCGTCTCAGACGAGGCGGGTCTTGGGGGAGACCGAGTAGGTGTCCTCGGGGTTGGTGTTGGGGACGTCGCCGAGGGCCTCGTCGATGGCCTGCATGACGTCCGCCTCCAGCTTCACGCCGGAAGCCTTGACGGTGTCGGCGAGCTGCTCGGGGCGGGAAGCGCCCACGAGCGCCGCCGCCACGTTGGGGTTCTGCAGCACCCAGGCGATGGCCAGCTGAGGCATGGTGAGCCCGGCCTGCTCGGCGAGGGGCGCCAGGCGCTGCACGGCGGTGAGGACGTCGTCCTTGAGGAAGCGCTGGATGAAGTCCGCGCCGGACTTCTCGTCGGTGGCGCGCGAGCCGGCCGGGACGGGCTGGCCCGGCTTGTACTTGCCGGAGAGCACGCCCTGGGCCATGGGGGACCAGACGATCTGGGAGATGCCCAGCTCTTCGGAGGCCGGGACGACCTTGCCCTCGATGACGCGGTGCAGCATGGAGTACTGCGGCTGGTTGGAGACGAGCTGGATGCCCAGCTCCTTGGCGAGCGCATGGCCGGCGGTCAGCTGCTCTGCGGTCCATTCGGAGACGCCGATGTAGAGGGCCTTGCCGGAGCGGACCACGTCGGCGAAGGCCTGCATGGTCTCCTCGAGCGGGGTCTCGTAGTCGTAGCGGTGGGCCTGGTAGAGGTCCACGTAGTCCACGCCGAGGCGCTGGAGGGAGCCGTCGATGGACTCCCGGATGTGTTTGCGGGAGAGACCCGTGTCGTTGGGACCCTTGGGACCGGTGGGGAAGTAGACCTTGGTGAAGATCTCGACACCGCCGCGGCGTTGGCCGGCGAGGGCCTTGCCGAGGACGACCTCGGCGGCGGTGTTGGCGTAGGTATCCGCGGTGTCAAAGGTGGTGATGCCGGCGTCGAGCGCGGCGTGCACGGTGGCGATCGCGGCGTCGTCGTTCACCTGGGAGGCGTGGGTGACCCAGTTGCCGAAGGTGATCTCGGAGACCTTGAGGCCGGAGTTGCCGAGGTAGCGGTAGTTCACCATGAGGTGCGTGTCTCTCTTCCGGAGCGTGTGCGTATCGGTCGGGGGCGCCGTGACGGGCGGCACCCCTCAGCGATGCTAGTCCTCGAAGGCTGCGGCGTCCGCACCGTGTCCGGTGGTGACGCGATGCCCGACGCCGCGTGGTCGGGTTCGGTGTGCGTGGTGCCGGGTGGGCGCGGGGCTGGGATAGGCTGGAGCGGCCTCGCGGGGCGGTAGCTCAGTTGGTCAGAGCAGAGGACTCATAATCCTTGGGTCGTGGGTTCAAGCCCCACCCGCCCTACGGTGTGAAGTGTCGGGACATCGTTCACTCGATGTCCCGACACTTTTCTTTTGTCCGGGCTCGGATGTCCGGGCACATCGTTCCCGATTTTGGGTGTCTGTCTCGGGACATCGTTCCCTTGCTGT
>Ga0153918_1000114_pt1 | contig 64725 bp, 69 predicted proteins | sample TSFL002MetaG_FD_104687 | JGI IMG/M metagenome (GOLD analysis project Ga0153918, IMG submission 104687) | Attine ant fungus gardens microbial communities from Florida, USA - TSFL002 MetaG | ecosystem: Host-associated > Fungi > Mycelium > Unclassified | place: USA: Florida, Paynes Creek Historic... | reverse complement strand
CATGCGTACGGCTCGCTGATCCGGCGTGGTTTCCCCCGTTACCAGCTCATCTTTGAGGTGAATTTCAACCATTTCGCCCATCAGGCCATTGGCAGCCCCGCGCACGGCGGCGATTTGCTGCAGGATGGCCAGACAGGGGTCGCCCGACTCCAGCGCGCGTTCAAGGGCATCAACCTGTCCCCGAATGCGACGGACGCGGGTAAGAATACGTTTTTTATCTTCGGGTGAATGCGGCATACGCCCTCCTGATACTATAGGGGGGTATTGTATATCTTAAGGCAACTTTATGTAAACATTAAGTTTTACATGGTTATCAGGCATTTACGCGGTATACACAAAAGGCACTATCGGACATAAAAAGACTTTTTACTGCCCCCAAATTGCCCCCAAACCGTATTTTGCCCCCAAATTTGCCCCCAAAATTCACGCTATTGCGTAGCTCCTTCCAGTTTCACAACACGCCTCTTTACGCATCTCAAGCTGATCAGCATAATCACCACGAATCCGTTTGTAAGACTTAACCAGCGCGCGCAACTTTTTCTCTCTCCCCTATACTTTCAGTCTGACATCCGACTGGAGGTTTCTATGTGTGGACGTTTTGCACAAGCCCAAACCCGTGAAGAATATCTGGCTTACCTAGCCGATGAAGCCGATCGTGACATTGCCTATGACCCGGAACCTATTGGCCGGTACAACGTCGCGCCTGGAACCAAAGTTCTGCTGTTGAGCGAACGCGACGAACAACTGCACATCGATCCGGTATTCTGGGGCTACGCGCCCGGCTGGTGGGATAAGCAGCCACTGATTAACGCGCGCGTCGAAACTGCGGCTACCAGTCGAATGTTTAAACCTTTGTGGCAGCATGGCCGGGCGATCTGCTTTGCAGATGGATGGTTCGAATGGAAGAAGGAAGGCAATAAGAAACAGCCCTATTTCATCCATCGCGCCGACGGCCAGCCTATATTCATGGCGGTGATCGGAAGCACACCGTTCGAACGAGGTGATGAAGCAGAAGGTTTTCTGATAGTGACGTCTGCAGCTGACAAAGGTCTGGTGGACATTCACGACCGCCGGCCGCTGGTTCTGTCACCTGAAGCAGCGCGCGAATGGATGCGTCAGGATGTTGGAGGGAAAGAAGCGGAAGAGATAGCTGCCGACGGAGCAGTGCCCGCCGACAAGTTTATCTGGCATGCTGTTACGCTAGGAGTGGGAAACGTCAAAAATCAGGGGCCAGAGCTAGTAGTGGCAGTAAGATGAAGAACGTAAAAAAACTTTCAATGCCGCAATGAGCGTTAAGCAGACGCTAGTGTTTAACCGTCGTCTACTTAATTTTGCCATTATCCTTTTCAAACGGACGATATTCTTCTGAGAATTACATCGACGCATTCTGGTTCTGATAAAATTGCTGTATCTAATTGCAAATGCTCTCGTTCCCATGGTTCATATTTACGGCGTTGAACTTGTTCCCAGTCAGGAGTGGTTAACCCTGGGATATCTGAGGTTCTGTTCTCCACACGATAACGATGCTGTGTCTTATCTGAACAGAGTATTTCAACTTCTAAGAACGGAACATTTAACGATATCGCTATATCGCGGAAAGCATTACGTATCAGATTGATATCATTAACCGAATCGGTGACTACAGTAGAGCCTAGCTGTAGATTTTCACGCGCCAAAGCATAAAGAACAAAATAACCCTCTGGGCCAATTTTTTTGTTCTGTTCAGATACTGAACGAATCGCCTGCTCAACCGTATCAACCCGTAGATACACAGCATTAATTGTTTGGGATAACAATTTTGCAACTGTACTTTTACCGCTACCAGGTAAACCATTAAATATAATTAACATAATTTATCCATTGATGGTTGAGCTAGAGTTATACCTTTTTATATACACCCTGAGTATTTCTTATATTCGGGAAGTTCTGTATAGATAAACCTTAAATCAGATTTTAGAATTATTAAAGTATTTGAACAACGATTGCATTAATCGATGTCCGCTTATGGCTCTGAGAGGACAAAGACATCAGGGAAACTCATCTGACCCTTAGCAGATCTGAGTATCTCGTCGTATACCGCGGCGATAGCATTTCTCGCTTCATCTGCCACTGCTGCTGTATGCCCTGCCCGGCAAAGTAGAGCGTGCCTTTTCCATCTTTAGCATTCAGGTGATCAAGCACTTCCATCAACCTTTCGCTACCTGCCCGCGGTGCGTTTTCGTCGAACAAGTTTAGCTGGGCTACGCCCTGGCTGAAGAAGTCACCCAGCATTACTCCGGCTTTCTGGTACCGGTGTCCGTCTTTCCAGATTTTGTCCAGGCACCTTACCGCGGCGTTGATGATGTCGCGGGAATCCTGAGTGGGGGTAAGAAGCTTTACTGACGCACTGTTACCGTAATACGGCTCATTAAGCGCAAAGGGAGAGGTTTTCACAAATGCAGATATAAAACGGCAATACTGGTGCTCGCCACGAAGTTTTTCAGCGCCACGGGCCGCATAGCTGCAAATGGCCTGACGCATCTGCTCATATTCTGTGACGCGTTCGCCGAAAGAACGACTGCAGACGATTTCCTGCTTTGCCGGCGCAAACTCCTCCAGATCAAGACATGGTTCGCCGCGCAGCTCCCGAACCGTTCGCTCCAGGACGACATTGAAATGCTTTCGAATAATCCACGTACTCTGCTCAGAGAGGTCCAGAGCTGTTTTGATGCCCATAGCATTAAGCTTTTTACTGATTCTGCGACCAACGCCCCAAACATCCTCGACAGGCACGATCGCCAACAACCGACGCTGCCGATCGACATTTGACAGGTCAACTACCCCGCCCGTCTGTCGCTGCCATTTCTTTGCGGCGTGATTAGCGAGTTTAGCGAGTGTTTTTGTCTGAGCAATGCCAACGCCAACGGTAAGGTGCGTACGCTTCAGAACCGTAGCGCGGATCTCCTTGCCGAACTCCGTCAGGTCCCGGCAGTTGCGAACGCCAGTCAGGTCGCAAAAAGCTTCATCGATACTGTAAATTTCGACGCGGGGGCTCATTTCTTCAAGCGTCGTCATTACCCGGTTCGACATGTCAGCATACAGCTCATAGTTGCTACTGAAGCAGACAACGCCAGCGCGCCGGAAAAGCTCCTTTTGCTTGAAGAACGGCTCTCCCATGGTAATTCCAGCCGCCTTGGCCTCGGCGCTGCGTGCGATTACACAGCCATCGTTATTCGAGAGAACGACCACCGGCCGCCCCTTCAAATCTGGACGAAATACCGTCTCACATGATGCGTAGAACGAATTCACATCACAGAGCGCAAACATACTCAGCTCGTAGATTTCACGATGAAAGTCACGACACCGAATACATCAAGCGTATCTTCGCTGCCGACGATGATCGGTGAGTAAGCGCTGTTCATCGGAATGAGCTGAACTGTCGGACGCAGTTGCAGTCGCTTAACAGTAAACTCCCCTTCTACCGCCGCGATTACGATATCTCCATGCTCAGCTGTGCGCGAACTATCGACCACCAGTAGATCGCCGTCGCTGATCCCTGCCTCAATCATCGAGTCGCCTGCAGCCTTGACGAAATATGTCGAACTTGGGTGAGACACAAGTAACTCATTGAGATCGATACGCTGTTCAACGTAGTCAGCAGCAGGGCTCGGGAAACCACACTGTACTAAGTCGCTGAAAAGCGGAAGCGCGATAATTTCTCGCAGTTCTGCTGGCCTGATGAATTCCATTGCACGCACCTCGAACACTGTTTTTATATACAGTAGTTTTTGCAAGCAAACAGATCAAGCCGAAACATTTTTATTTGATTGTTATTTCGCCGCTTCGTTTATAACATCGCGCCGCTGTAGGAAATTTTGATTTGTAAATTTTTGCAGTTGGAAAGCAAAAATCCGGGTGCCTGCCGACATCAGCCAGGCCCCGTAAGAAATGAGGAAAAACCTTGAAAATACGCACCATTTCCGTGGTGGGTATTTTTTTATAGGTAGGGAACAGGGGATTGTCACGGATATATTTGTGATTGATTTCACAAGGCTTTAAACAAAATTACCACTTAAAAGCTTAGCTTTCCTTGTCCTCGTGTTTCACCGTCAAGATTCAGGTGTATCTGGCCACACAGGGTTATCGACATCAACACGACTCAACAGCACGGTATAACGCTCCCATGCCTCCAGAGCGGCTTTCTCCGCATCTGTGGCTATGTCGTACTTCACAGCCCTGGAAAGCGGAGCAATCACCGCTTCAGCATTCGACATCAGCTCTGCTTTCATTTTCGTACCTTTGGCTGGATCACTGAAGGCTTTCTCGGTAGGTTCGTAGGGTTTTACCTCCCCCCATTTCCCATCTATCGCTTCCTGGTAAAGTGTTGCCCCATACGCCATGCTGTCATCTTCTGACGCGCAGAACGGCAACCATTGCTCACCGACCAAAACCTCACAGTCAATAGATCCTGTTTCGGTATAAACCATATTCCGTGCATCTAAAATTTCCATGGGATTTCCTTACAAGATTCGAATGAACAATGACACTGGATATGTTTTACCAGTCACCGGATTATCATCACCTCCGGTGCTAGTCGCATGGCCTAGATGTCGCCAGGTACCTGATAATGTACTCCAGCAATAAATAACCCCATTACCAGCACTCCAGTAAGGCAAGCTAACGCTTGATACCTTTAATCCTGCACCACTAATTGTTTCTCCATACATTAAAGACGAGCCGCCATTGTTGACGATTGCGGCCATAACAATCGAACCAACTTTATATTTTTCATTAACATCAACAGGAGCTGATATTCCGCCGATCCATTCGCTAAATGAGTATGTTTTTCCATCGTCATCTGTTTTTCCTTCTCGCGTATAAACTGCGCCGTCAGCACTCTCCATGATCTGAATAATGGTGTTATACCCGGCATCAACAACACGGACCGATGCATACATAAAATTCTCAGGGTATCCATTAGAAACAGTGCCGAAAGTCGAAGGGTAATACGTACCAGGCGTGAATAGTGTATTGAGATTTACCTGCCCTTTTTTCGGTGCCGGTGCAGCATTAAAATCAGCCGCTTCCAGAGGATTTTTAGTAAATGCTTTACGGGCATTACCTGATACACCAAGCTGATCCCAAATGACATCTGCAACCGGCAAGCCAGATTCCGCTCTGTTCGCTGCTTCTTCTGCCCTGTCAGCCTCTCTTCTTGAGCGTTCGGCCTGGTTTGTAGCAATGTTCTCGCTCTCCTTAGCGCTTGCCGCGTTTTCGGACACTGCATCTGCCAGCTCAGCTACTTTTTTTGCATCTGCTGAAGAGGATTCAGCATACCCACCAGCATTCGCGGCGCTCTCCTTAGCGCTTGCGGCGCTTACTTCAACCTCACCTGCAAGCTGAATTACATGTTGCGTTGATCGCTCGACAACCAGAGCGTTTTCTGTACTCTCACCAGCTGCATCCCATGCACGCTCTGCATCGCGTGCTGATAAATTCTCGCTCTCTTTTGCGCTTGCGGCGCTTATGGCTGCCTCACCTGCCAGCTCAGTTACTTTCTTAACATCATCAGCAACTGTGGAGGCGACGTCCCTTATCTCATTTGCATATGATGAAGCGGATTCAGCATAACCTTTTGCAAGCTCTGTATCTCTTCCAACCTGTTTTGCATCTGCATTTATTTGTTTGGCATCTTCACTTATCTGATTTCTATCAGCATGTATCTGGTCAGCTAATAGTTTCAGCCTGTCAAAATCAGCAACAGCGGCGATATTAGCGATATACGGCCAGCTCGGGCCAGTAAAAGTAGAACCATCAGGACGAGTTATAGTTACATCACCATCCTCTGTTAAAAGCTTCTGCCAGTTATTTTCATTGTTTAGTGATAACCGTATTGCCTCAGCAACCTGGTCGGCAAGAAATGCATAAACGGAATTTTGCGCACGGCGTGGTATATGTGTCCATGCCAGGTCGTTTGATGACGGCCCGCTAAACTTACGTAACAGAGTAATACTAGTATCACTGATTACCTTATCTACTGGTAGCGTATAGGGTACATTTCCGGCCTCTACGTAGATAAAATCTCCAGGCGTAACTTCAGACTGAAATTTAGTCCCACTACCCGTTAAAGCGTTAGAATTGTTCGATAAATTAATTGTGCCTTCAGCCATTTGTTTACTCCACAAAAAATCCCGCTCGAAGGCGGGATATCAAAATGAATCATTAAAGCTGCGTAAACGCTCCAGAGCCGCGCATTATTAACATTGTGGGCGATTTGATTGCCACTCCGCCACCTTCAGCCCTTGCGACAATTGAGCAATCAACCACTCTTGCTGATGTGCGCGCAGAAAATATAATTGCGGCGCAATCAGTGGTACTGTAGGCCGACACACCCTCATTACTTAACTGAATAACGAACTGTTTAGATACGCCGCCGATAGTTACCGTTACTCTTGCCGTACCGGCTTTAGCAGGGCGATATGAGTCGATCATGCACATGACCAGTATTTGTTTATCCAGTGATGTGAGGGCGCTGTCTGTGTATCTGAATGCGCTCCTTGTATCTGTATTACCAGCAGTTAATGCTGTATCAGCAAATACGTAACCATTAGCCACATCGCCTATAAATGATTTCGCCTCGACAACGCCAGAAAACTGACCGTTTGTTGCATAGATTGTTCCCCTGAATGTAGCGTTATTAAATTCAGCCTCGCCATTTTTACCGATATACCAGCCACTGATCCCTTTCACATAATTTAGTGAATAGATCTCATTGCCGATTTTCGCATTGGTGATTGTCCCGTTGCCAATGAAGGCTTCTTTCAGTATCACCTGTCCGTTTGAAACAGCAAAAACAAGCTCATAATTACCAGGAGTACTACCCGTGTATATCCCGAACGTATCAGCCGCAAAAATAACGTTAGATTTATAACCACCACCGGTTTTCGGTTCTATACCAAAGGCCATACCGCAGTTGTACTTCACGCCGTTCTTATCTACACCAAGATTCAGGGTGTAATAAGCCGCTGCAGTTCCGTCTGATTTAACATAGGAGTCAAATTTCTGGTTAATTCCTGCGGTTAACTCACCAATTGAAGCATTCACTGATGTTTCGAGCGAAGAGACTGCGCCCTGAGCATCAGCAGCGGCCTTACGCACCTCAAGTATATGAGCATCAGCTTCTTCAAACTGCGCTCTGACACTGACGGCAAGTTCAGCAAGTGACCTGTCAACCTCAGCTATCGTTGTGGTCACCACCATGACTTCAGCTTTGACCTCGCCATACTGCTCCCACTGGCGAAAAGATACTTTGCCGATGGCCAGTGAGTTATTCAGGCTCGCTTCCAGATTTGAGTTAATACCCTGATTGAACCGATCCCACACACCGGAATTTTGGATCTCATTGTCTAAGTCACCAATCAAATCTGACGCATCCTGATTGGTTACACCCTTAACCCATTCAGTCCAGTCACCAACGTTTCCAATACGATCAACCAGACGAGCGCGATACCACTGACTGACGCCCGCTTTCATGGGCCCGTGCTGATAACTTGATGAGGGATAGGCCAGTAGAGTGAGCTGTTGAGGATTCTGGAAGTCGGAGGTAGTGGCCCGCTCAATTTCCGTAAATGCTGTATCGCCTGAACCGTCTGGGAAACCCCAGGCCAGGTCGATATTCCACACAACGTTATCGGTGGCGCGGAAGTTGGTCGGAGTGCCTGGCTTGCCCTGCTTTCCTGAGAGGAAAGTATTATCGGCATAACCCCACGGTGATGACGTTTCCTGCGCATTTAGCGCCCTCACCCTCACATCGTATGAGCCTGTATAAATTCCCTCAACAGAGAATCCCTGGGCGCTTGTAACCGGAACATTTATCCAGTCGCCGTTATCCTTACGCCACTGTGCAATATAGCGGATAGCCCCATCGACCTTGTTCCAGGACACATACATCGTCGCTACCGTCAGCCCCTGGGCGACATAATCAGTCTCCTTAATAACAATGTTTTCAGGTGCACTGATAACATTAATCGGTGTAACGGTGATTGGAGGGCTTTCGATACGCACGCCGTCATCGATGTAGCGATATTTCTCCGGGTCGTGCTGAATTGCCGAAATGGTGAAACCGCCTGTTTCATCGTCGTTAGCGGCAACAGACATCACCCGGAAATACTGAATAGCTACCCTGTCGCTGTCGATAGCCCATATAGCGCCGTAAACGGGCGTCTGGCTGTATGCGGTTGTCAGGGTTACCGTCTGCTCTTCGTTGTCCACGGCCTCAATGGTGCGCGACTGGGTGGTACCATCAGGCATGTTCATAACCAGACGGGCACCGGCCTCATAGTCTATGGCGCGATCGAGGGTCACGACGCGCCCCTTAATCGCCTTCATGCGCCCGCCGTTCTGAATACCTGCACGGAACGGATCGGCAACCCCTATCACCTGCGACGGCAACGGTATGTAGCCATCAAGCCCCACACCAAATGTCACAGAGCCGTCTTTAACGCTCGACAGCAGCGCCCAGCGGCCGCGTCGGTGCGCCTCACTCTGTTTTGTGCAGCCTATGGCCGTAAGCGTGAGCTGGTTAACCTGGTAGCGCTCAACCAGGGCTGAGTCATAAACCCCTTCCACCGTGTCGCTGTAATGGTTGACAGGGTCAGACCATGACACCAGGCATGAAGAATAACGTTTTTTGTAGCTGCCTCCAGCGTAAGAGAATTCGCCGTTGATAACGTTTGACGCGGTATAAACCCAGTCAACGTCGTCCTGCGGCACGTCAGCTTTAATAAAAAGCTGCTCGTTGCCCCAGAATGTGATCCCGCGAAATACCGCAGCCAGGTCGTTAAGTACCGTGTAGGCATCCTGCTGGCTCTGTATAAACACATTGCAGGTGAACCTGGGTTCAGTGCCGCCAGCGCCGTCAGAAACCGATTCATCGCAATAACGCGCTATTTCATACAGCTCCCACTTATCAACCATGCTGGCATCAATGCGCGAACCCATACCGTAAATCTCATCCAGCAGGAGATCGTAAAAAATCCAGGCGGGATTATTGCTGTACGCCCATTTAAACCCGCCCGACCAGCTACCGGAGTACGTGCGATAAACGGGATCATAGTTATCAGGTACGCGAATGATTTTGCCCTTCGGCTTACAGGTTATCTTCGGCGCAGATCCATTAAACTGGCTGGCATTAACCTCAATGTACAGCAGTGCGGTATTGGGATATCGAAGCTTGCTGTCGATTACCTCAGCGAAAGAAAAGACGCTAAAGGCGTTAACCAGTTTTGAATCCGTCGAATCAGGAGTAAGGCGACGAACCCGAACAGACCAGCCGGTAGAGGACTTAGGAAAATTTATCCGGTGATCCCGCTGATACTCTGACGTGGTTTTTCCGTCAAATTTGCCCCTGACCACTTCCTGCCAGTTCCCTCCATCGGTTGAAAGGTCAATGGCGTACTCGGTTACCGTACCAACCATATCGCCGTTATTCTTATAGCGGTACTGAACGGGCAAACTCAGCTTAATTCTGACGGCATCAAGCGCCAGATTAGTAAACTGTCGGGTCCACGATACCGATTCACTGACGACTACCCCAACTGATAGTTCGTTATTGACCTCAGGCAAACCGGTAATGTATTCCTGGTCCTGTGTGCCGGTGCGAAATTCCCAGTTAACGCCCTCAAAGTTATAAGTGCCGTTCGCATTCGCCAGGGGGGTATCGTTGAGGTAAATTTCCTGTGCGGTCAAATCGCCCTGAATTTCACCTTCAGAAAGGGCCACCAGCATTTTTAAACGGGCTTCAGACAGCAAATCGTCGGGTTGCTCAACAGGCGTGTGCGAGCTTCCACCTCCGCCCTTTCTTCCTGAATACGGGGTTTCCGTGAATGAGTAGTTCATATTGCACCCATAAAAAAGGCCACCGAAAAGGTGGCCTGTCAGAAATTGATGATTACTGCTGATCGCTGGAGAACATCCCCGCGCTGATGATCGCGCCGCCGATTTCCCGATCACCGTAAAGCACAGGAACGGGGTAGCCCATTGATACGGTATTCACCGGAGCACCAAAGGCATAGTTAGGCTTGTTGTAGGTGCTGGAGGACGCTCCAACGTTGAAATCAGGCTGCGGTGTCAGCATCTGCACTACCCCGCCCAGAACCATGCTGAGACCAATAGAGGTCAAGGCTGTGACAGCGGCACCAGTTGCCGTAGTTGCGCCCAGCGCAGCCCCCCACAGCGCCAGTGAGCCGCCAGCTGTGAAGAATGCTGCAGCAAGCGCAGCCGCGCCTATAACGACCTGAAGGAATCCACCCCGCTTTGCCCCTTCAATAACAGGCTCAATACTGAACACCTCCCCTCCGGCGGTCATATCAAACTCGTCTATCCCGATATTGTTGCGACCGCTAAAAAATGCGAAGCGAATACCGTTCATATGCGCCTCGCTCATGTACTTCCTGAACCCAGGCACCTGCGTACACATCGCTCTGAGCATTTCGCGCAGGTCTGCCACATGAAACTGGTGAGTTTTACCGAACTTTTTCGCCATGCGGCCTTTAAGAATCAGCGTTTTTTTCAAGGTTTACTCCTTTGTGTCTTACCACGCGTACAGTCCGATCACGGTAATATTTGCCATAAGGCACGCGCGTTGATAGCTGTCCTGACATGTGATGAAGCATCTGGTTGTCGCCCAGGTAAATCGCGGCGTGATTGGTTACAGGGGCGCTGACCTGCATCATGATCATGTCGCCAGGTTGTATCTGGCTGGATGGCACCTCGTAGAACCCTTCGCGCTTCCAGTTATCGTCGTAGCGGTTTTCTTTCGCATTAATCCACCACTCGTAATCGACAGAGTAATCCCCCAGAACCACGCCGTGTTCACGCTGGTAATACTCACGAATCAGCGACCAGCAATCAGCGTATCCGAGCAGCCACTGACGCCCGACATAATCGCGTTCGTCACGGGGTGAAATCGTGCAAAAATCACCGTCAGGCCAGGACATAATCCCCCACTCAATCCCTGACCAGTCGCACTGGATACGGTCGAATTCAGACGGTACCAGCCGGGTGACATCCGGGTGAGAATGGATAACCATGATGATCTCACCCAGTTTTTCAGCCGCACGTCGGTCATCGGGTGACATCGTGAAAGTTTCAGTAGGGTCACTGGCCACGTTGCGACAGGAAACGTATTTCTGCCCCATACTCGTTTCAACGATCACGCCGCAGGCCTCTTTCGGGTACTCAGCCGCGACGTGTTTACGTATTGCGTCCATCAGGCGTTTACGCATGCTATTTCCCCTGTAAATTTGCCGCAGGAAAGCCACCGAAAGGAAGTGGGTTGTCCTGTCCAAAGCGATCCCTGCAATCCTGCATACGACCGCCGCACACATCCAGAGCAGGGTTATCAGTTGGCGTGCCGTCTTTCTGAAAATACTTCGTGCCGTTGTAGTCGCAGCCGTTACCTGTGCGGTACCAGCCCCGGAGGCACCATGTACACACGGGAAGAATTTGCCTTGCCGGCAGCTGTAGGTTCTGAATATCGAAGGGGGAACACAGTTCAAAATCGACCTGTACGCGCGATTCTGCGGTTCGGGCATTGATATAGAAAAGCTGCACACGCTCTTCGTTAGGGTTGGCGTTAGGGTTGCCATGCCCCCAGTTAGCGGCATCCAGATATTTAGCGAACGTGGTATGAATGCGAACCTTAGCCTTCACCATGTCGTCATACTGCAAACAGAGTGCCGTAACATAGTTAGATATATTCCCCACTGAAAGAGTCGGCGTCGGCTGTGGGCCCGACCCCGATAATTCCAGACCCGTAACCTCGTAGGGATGCGGATCGTATTCGTTACCCTGCCAGATGATCGATGGGAGATTGTCAGCAGCAAACGATGCCCAGCCTTCGGAGTGGATATTGTACGCGTGGAAGCGAAGCACTTTATCCATCCCGAAGGAGGTTCCATCAACCTCGATTAGCTGGATTTTTTCGCCAGGTTCCAGCGCCTGGAAATCAGCATTTAACCCCATAAATTTTACCCATAAAAAAACCCGCCGAAGCGGGTTTGTGTTTTGACCTGAATTCTTTACTGGCACTTGACCTGTTTCAAAGATTCAAGCTGATTGAGTCGCGCCTGTGCCTTTTTTCTGGCATCACTTTTAGCCATACCATTACCAATGCCAAAATCCCCCAGCACGCCAAGAACTGTTCGGCCATCAAATTCACCTGTTGACTCGATTTCTTGTTGAATGCTGTGCGTTTTAGCAATTTCCTGTTTGATCGCCTGACAGTCGAATGCAGAAGTCTCTTCCCCTGTGACCGCAGGAGCCTGAGGATATTGCTTAGTAGCACAAGCAGACAGGAATCCAACACTTAAAACCAGAAGCGCTAACTTTTTCATTAACAAATAATCCTAAATTAATTCACATATTTTTATTTTAAAGCGGCTCGCATGCTACCAGTCACTTCTAAACTTGTCATAAACCAAACTCATAAAAAATTAAAATTATGGGGCAAAGGCCTGTTTAAATGTGAAGGCCACTGAGACTACTTTCCCTGAGATAAATGTTGGTTTGATTGAGTCAGGCTTCACTCGGTAGAGTTTTTTCTCACCCCACGGATTCGACCACCAGAACGATTGATGAGCATGGGTATGAAGAAACGCACGGATAGCCGAAACGTCTTTTTTCTTCCCCGTCCAGGTTAGCTCCCATTCTTCTGTTACATTATTGATGCCGTTAATGGCAACCTGTTCGTAACCATCTCCGAACTGCACGGTAAAAAGATTAATGGTGTCGGTCGCGGTTGGTGAAACCTGTGTGGCCCATGTGAAGGTATCTGTCATTTTTCACCTATAAAAAAACCCGCCGAAGCGGGTTGTTTGTCATGATGGCATCTCACGGCCTGTGTCATATATGATATTCCCTAAAACACCACAACTTGCATTGTAAATCATTGTTTCACAGATGTTTTTATTTTCAATTGTAGTAGGTGTATTCATATCATAATCCTTATATTCCTGAGCTTTTGCTTTTTTTGACTTTTTGATGTAACTGAATAGTTTGTAGGCAGCGAAGCCTGCTAAAGTTACTGCACTAATAGATAGAGCAATTAGCGTTGGGTCATAGGGAATAATATGAGCGAGAGTTGAACTCGCTGAGATGCAAAAATCGGCTGAGTATCGAGGGTCATACGAACTAAGAACTCATGATCATATTATATCATAAAATCTGGATTTGTCCCAAAAAACAGCACAAAAAATAGCCGATTAGCTTTATAAAAGCTATAATTTATGATATGCCTCTTGTCACTTATATAACACCCCTCCTGCAGACAGCTCTTTCTTTAAGCGCATACTAACCTCATTTTGAACCACTAATTTCACAAGATTACCTATATGCTCAGCCCCCTTACGGCTTGAATTAATTGCCCCTGTGCCACCTCCCTGAGTAACAGATACAGGAGCATCAACATTCACCGTAAGCCCACCACCTGAAAGCCCATACATTGGCGCACGTCCAACCACGCCGCCCTCTGCATAACCCTGTGCGTTATGCATAAGTGCGTAAAGATTATCAACGCCAAGAGCGCTGGTTGCCTCTTTGGTAAATACGAACTCACCGCCGTGAACAATCCCTTTAGGTTCAAACTTTCCACCAGCCCCGGTATAACCTCCTGAGTCAAACTGAGGAACGGCACCGCCGCCAGCGAAGCCGAATATACCTGCGGCGCTTTTAGCAGAATTAACCAGAGCAATTTGAGTCAACATCTGGGTAATGCCTTTCAGGAAGGTGGTCAGATAGTCTTTGAAATTTGCCTTTCCGGTAGTGAAGAAATCAGCGAGGCTATTTGACATGCTGGCGAATGCCCCCTGGCTAACACTCGCAACATTATCGTAAACGTTGGTGGCTGAATCCTCATACTCAGCCCAGCCCTTTTTAGCCCCTGCAAGCCAGTCGCCGCGCAATTCATCCTCCTTCGCATAGCGCTCTTCAAGCTTGTTGCTTGCTGCTGATTTATCCTCTTCAGAGGCTTTCATCAGTTTGAGCTGCTCACGCTCTTTTTGACGCTGCGCTTGTCGGTTGCTCATTCCCGCGGTGCTGTCCATCGCTGAAATGAGAGCGCTTTGTTGCTGAATGAATCTCAGGGAAGTTTCATGGCCCTTCGCGATCTCCTTGATATTTTGAATCCGCTTAGCCTCTGCACTTTCAGCCTCAAGTGCTGCGCGGATCTCACTACTTCTGGCGATAAGACTTTTTTGGTCTGCCGTTAAAATGCTTTTTTGCTTCAGGTCGGCAATTTGCTGGTTGAATTCCAGCAGACGCTTTTCTTCTGACGTCAGGCTGTTGGTTGTTTCATCCTGCGCTTTCAGTACAGCCAGGCGTTTCGATGATTCCTGAAGCATCTTAGTTGCAGAATCATCAGTGTAGGTTTTTTCCTTCTTCTGCCCCTTTTGCTGGCTTCTGGCATAACTTTCATTCTCACGGCGAATTGCTTCATCCTTCGCGGCCTGAGAAGCATAAGAATTGCGAATTTCAGCCAGGCGCCGCTGGTGCTGCTCTTCCTTGTTTTCGTACTGTAACTTCCACTTTTGATCCTCGTTGAAGCTGCGCTTCCTGCGCTCTTCTTCGTCTCTTTCAGCCTTTTCACGCGCCGCAGCAATATCAGCCTGAAATTTTTCTTCCTTCAGCTCATCCAGTGACTTTTCGGCCCCATAATTGTTCATCCCTGACGGCGTAGGGATTTTTCTGCGTGCGCGTTTCTGTAGGTTTTCAATCTGGTCTTCGATTGTTTCAGGACGTCCAATACCCAGCATGGCATCCCAGGCTTCAGCGGCTTTCTGCTTGATAGCCTGCCAACCCCATTCCAGAAAGCCCAGATTGTTGGTGATGTCAGTAGTACGGTTTTGAATGGCGTCGGCATACGCATCCATCGCGATTTTTGCCGCGCCGGTAGTATCACCAACCTGTGAAAGAGAAGTAATTTGTTCAAGCTGGCTGGCGGTCAGAAAGTGAAGCTGCTCATCCAGTTCTTTTGCGGCGCTAAGAGGCTCCTTTTGCAGCCGTGCAAAATGCCCGACGGTAGCATCTACTGACTGGCCAGTAACTTGCTCAAGTTTGACCGCAGAACGGGTAATCATCTCAAGCTGGTTGCTTCCGAAACTTCCTGTGCCAACTACTTTCGCCAGCGCCGCCGCTGCATCACCACGCGTGATGCCGTTGCCTGAGATAGCTTTAGCCAGATTATTCAGTTGTCCAGTTGTACGGCCAGCATAATTTCCCGTCAGTGCGAGCTGCTTATTAAACTCGCTGCTTTCCTGCTGGCCTTTGTAGTATGCAGTTCCAAGCGTTGCGACTGCACCCGCAAAAAGAGCAACTTGCGGTGTCAAAGCCCCGATATTTCCAAGAAAAGACGTTCCGGTACCTGCCGCACCGCCCAGGTTGCTTCTGACGAGTGAAGCGGCCAGAGTGCGCAGGTTTTTACCTGCTGCAGCGGTTTTGAGAGTGAAGCGTGCAGTACCCTCTTCGGCCTTCTTCAGCTTCTGGATATAAATCTCAGCAGCCGAACCGGCCCCCAGCTGTTCTGCCCTGTAGCGCAGTAGCTCTTCACGGGAAAGGCGCGTGGTTGCTACCTGATCTTTCAGTTTTTTGAGAAAAACTTCCCGCGCTATCGCGGCGCTTTCTTCCGCGCGTCGGCCTTCGATTTGTTTGGCGGTAATTGCTGACAGCAACGCCAGATAATCTTCCTGGATGAGATTCCCTGATTTCTGAGCCGCATGAAGGCGGGAGCGTATCGCCGCAATATTATCCGTTTCTTTTGCGGCATTCTTGATGCTGTCAATTTGCTTATAAAACGCCGAAGCCAGCTCATCCTGAGCGGAGGCATTTTTCCTGGTTGCAGCCTCACTATTCGCCAGGCGCTTACGCAGTTCTTCCACCCTGCGGTGAGTTTCATCAACGCTCTGGCTAAGTTCATCAGCAGAGCCAGCCCCGCCTTTAGCCGCGTGGCGGAATTTATCAAGCTCCTGCGTGCCTCTTTCCAGCCCGCTGGTGTTAACACGCAGTGAGATCGTGGCGATATCACTCATCAGGCCACCTCTTTTTTGTGCATGGTTTTCAGAGCGGATCGCTCCATGATACGGATGTCATTTAGGGCGGTTGCCTCATCCTCGATGCCGTGAACGCGCATCAGCCAAGGCAGCACGTTATAATCAAGTCCTGTCGCGCCACCAAAGCCAGTGCGCCATTGCGTAGACAGCGACTGGAACAGGCAAAAGGCGGGCCACACATCAGGCAGAACGTGAACGATCACATCGTCGTAATCGTCATCAGTCAGCCCGAAGGTGGCCATGTCCTCCGCTGCCACTTCAGGCGTATAGAATGCAGAGGCAACCGCTATTAGTTTTTTTCCCGGATCCCCATCAGTTCGGCGTAATATTTTTCGGTGATTGCACCTGCCGCGCTCAGGTAGTTATTCAGTAACACCGTCAGGTTTTCGCGGGTGTAAGGTTGAGGCAGCGCCCAGCCCTCAATTATTTCAGACAGAAAATCAACTGCCGTTGCCCCTTCACGCTTTTCCATCTCTTTGATCTGATCCGCTGACTTATGACGGAACGTAAAAGTCAGCACGCCAGGCTCTTCCCCTGCTCGCGGGATCTCTACGTTGGCTTTAAAAGTCGGTTTCGGTTGCAGCTCAAATTTAGTTGCCATTGTGTTTTCCTTCTCAAAATAAAAAAAGCCCTCAGCAGAGGGCCGGTAATCAGGCTACCGTTTCGGTAACTTCACAGGTTGCGGTTTTACCGCCGTCTACCGTTGTGCAGGTGATAATCGTCGTACCGCCAGCACCAGCCATCGCCGTCACGAGCCCATCGGCGCTAACTTTGGCGACTTCTTCATTCGAACTTGACCAGGTGACCTGTTTATTTGTGGCATCTGCCGGAGTGACTTCAGCCACCAGCTGAGCTGTTTCGCCAGCATCCAGATCCAGTTTCGTCTCGTTGAGAGTAACCCCCGTGACCTGTACTGCTGGGGTAGTAACGTTGACGGTTTTGTAGAACGTCATAGCAGGTGATTGAAGGTTGAGAACAGCGCTAACGGTTTCTACCGAGTTAACTGCTGTCTGCGGGATATCGTTGAAAGATGCAGTCGCCGCCCAGTAGCGGTTTTCTTTCGCTTTAGGCACGTACATGTACGCCGCCACCGTTTCTTCGTCTTCGTCGAGCTGGCGCAGCAGCGGGTAAACCGGAAGCGATGAATCATGCGCGATGGTGTAGGTCTGCGAGCTGGCTGATTTGTAGGTGTTCAGGTTACGCTGGCGGTCATCAGACAAAAACTGGATCTGCGTAGTATTCTGCTCGCCACCCGCGTTCGCCACCTCGGTGATCTGAGGGATTTCGGTCCATTCGGTGACCTTACGCAGAGTACCGCTTCCACCACCAGCAGGAAATTTCCCGGTGTTGGTGGTGTTGATGTTGCGAAGGGTTACCGCCGAACCTGCAACGGCATCAACCAGCGCGACGACGTTGTCAATTCCGGTCCAGTCACAATTGACGTGAACAACGTCGCCAGAAGCAAAGCCGCCCCCTGATTCAACCGTGACAACGGTATGTTCGGCATTAGTCGCCCCTGTAAATGGAACCGCAGGATCATAGCCCGACGCCAGATAGACGTGCGAGCCGTTAGGCAATGCAAAGCCCATAGAGATATCTCCACTGGAATTAAGTTAGGGTGTGCAGCAGAAATCAGACTGTGGTTTCTGCGCGGTAAGTCAGGCTGACCGGAACAGTCCAGTTCACGCCGTTATTGATGCCACGATGAATGGCGGGAAGTGATAAAACCCAGCAGGTAAAACCTTCGCCGACAAGGACAAGGTTTTGATGAAAAAGCGCGGTGATTTTTTTTGCCGTCTGCGCAGCAAGCGTTCGACCCGTTGCCGTTCTGGCAATAACATTAATCTGATACACACCAGGATAAACCTGACATTTTCCGGCCAGGTCAATACTGTATGGTGTGGCCGGCAGATCATGTGACTGAAGATAAACGCCCGTTTCAGGCGGAGTGAATTCCACATTATCCCAGGAAACCGAAATACCTTCCTTATCAGCCCATTCACCCAGATGTTTATCCAGCAGCGCTGTAATATCGGGTTGAATGTTCACGGCATCCGCCTTATTTCGACCGTCCCGTAAAGCGTGGTTTTCTCCACCTCACCATTTCGCGCCCTCATGAGTCCTCTCTCATCTGCAACCGCACAAATGACCAGGCCTTTATCATCATCCGCCGTCAGGCAGTATTTAATGAGTTCCCCGTCGAGTCGGACCTCGTAGCGCTCTGCGCCTGGACTAATACGCTTACCGGGATCGTCATCCAGAACAGTGATACGCATGATTAACTGATCTCCTTAGCCGCTTCATCAAAAAAACGCGCCGCCTCTGCGGCTGTGATACGCACCATCCCGCCTGGAGCCTGAGAGGAATGCCCCATTTCAAGCGGATAGGCGTAGGGTACGTTATTGCAAAAAAAGACCTCCTTCATACCCACGCGAAACTGTGAGAGAACAAGATTTCCGGCCCGCAGTGTTTCACCACCGCTTTTGTCGATGCGTCCCGTCTCTTCCGTTGTCCGTGCATCGAAAGAAACCTGCCAGTTACCCCGAAACCGCCCGCCCGTATAACCCGCAGGGGATCTGATCGCCATGCTGTCATGAATCTTACGGCCTCGTTTCAGGCGACCGTTTCGGGTCAGGTTGTCAGGGTCATTACGCAGCTGATCGTTGTACTCGGTAACGGCGTTGTTGTACTGCACCGCCGTCTGGTTAACTTCCCACAGCTCGGGGTTACCAACCGGAGACATTTCGACGAGACGCGCAAGGATGCGTATACATCCAGCCCTGGCAACCTGCTCCTGATTTGACTTTGCTTTTGCCACGAATGCATCGATGGAGGCCATGAAATCATCGTTTTCAGCCATGCTATGCCCTCAGCTGTGCCTTATAGCAAATCACCAGTGAAGCGGGCTTAACCGGATTAGGTTTGATAACCCTGTGTTGTTTGCCGTCAACGTTAACCAGATCGCCAATTTCGATAATTTTTTCTGACGTGAAAACGATTTTCACATCACCGCGCTGGATGTTGTTTCCGTCAATCTCGTCAGGGGCATATTCGGTTCTTACGCCCCAGGCGGTAAACGTCTCGTCTTCAGTCTGATGTTCAACGCCACCGATGACCGAAACCGTGCCTTTACGCGTTACCGGATATTCCGCGCCGTTCTGACGAAGCAGCCTGTCAGAGCGTTGCTGCATACGCTGATAATTAATCGGCATTATCCACGCTCCGAGAATGTGTTAATGGCAAACCCGCGCCCGCCCATAAACGCTGCCAGAAGCGCGTCAACGGATGGATAAGACGGAACGAAGGCCTCACCATCAGCAACGGCGTACGTCATCGTCACAGCCCCTTCCACGCGCTCAGTTTTCACCGCAGCCTCACGGGAGGAACCGAGTAAATCACCGTCAACCGCTTCAACCGCCAGCATGCACTGGGCGGTAATAACCTGACGGGGGATCTGATCTGACGGGAAAGGATGACCGTCAAATTCGATATCGAGACGGGGCCAGCACAGCGGCTGTGACGGGCTGGCGCGGATGCCGTACCAGCTCAGGCCTTCCAGATAATCCATAGCCTTAAGAAGAATCGCGGGGAGATTTTCCGGCAGCGTCAGATCACGCGCGGTCGCATATTTCTGCAAATCGGCTTCGCTGGCGTAGCTGTTGAAATCAGGAGAGGTGATATTGGTATCAATCATGTCTCACCAAAAATTTAAGGGGGACAAGCCCCCTGTTGATTACGCACCTGCTGGTGCAAAGGTGATTTTTTCAGACGTGACGCCCACGCCATCAACCGTGGCGGTCACGGCAAATTCACCAGCCTCTTCTGAGGTTAGTTTTACCTTTGAGCCACCAGCAGAGCCCGTCGAAGTTGATTCCGAACTGAGCACCCCTCCAGACGTCGCCCAGGAGATAGCCGCACCCGAAACGGGCGCATCATCTTTGGTGACTTTGACGGAGAAGGTTACGGAATCTGTACCGTCAGCGGTGACGGAGGTTTTATCCGCTGACAGGCTTACTTTACAGACTGTTCTACAGTTTCGGTGCCAGTGAGTTTGATCAGCACGCCCGCCGTGGATTTGTTGGAGGTGAAATGTTTTTTCCAGTTACCTTCCGTGCCGATTTTTTCCAGGCTCGGGTTTTTATCGCCTTTCGATTCATCCCAGCTGTAGCCGAGAAGCTCAACATTCACCGTACCTTCTGCGCGGAAGCCTACTGCAAGGTTTTCCTGATCGTTGATGTCGTAAGAACGGAAGCCAGGAACCTGTGACTCGGTGACATACACCGCGCCCTGAACCAGTCCAAGAATGGCATCAACATCCATTGAGTCAGTGACAAGAACCGGCTTACCCAGCGTGCCAGGCTGACCACCGTACACAACCACACCCGCTTCTTCGTGGATTTTGTTGGCGATAGCCTCATCCACGATGTCGAAATAGGTAGCGGAGTGCATGACGAACAGCGCGACGCGGTTAAATTTGTCGCCGTACTTACGCAGCCCACGGGTAAGGGTACGCTTACCGTCAGTTTCAATATCGGCGGTAACCACCATGTCTGCATTACCGCCGATTGCAGCGATCAGCGCCTTCAGGCCATATTTCACGTAGCCTTCAAGCGCAGCGTCTGCAACGTCAACGCCAACTACTTCAGAGAACTCGTCTACACTTCGACCGCGGCGTTTAAACGCTTCTTCAGTGGTGTGGTATGGGCCATATTTCCACGGCGCTTTTACCGATACTGCTTCGCCAGCACCGATTTTTTTGCCTTCTACCGTTTCGGTTGAGTTAACGTTGCGGGTTTCGATGCTGCCGCCGACTTTGTAGAACGCACGTTTACGGAAATCACCTTCGATCAGTTCGTTGTCCAGAACGATGGCCCCGTTTGAGGCATCGTTAAATACCTGCAAATTATCCTGGCGACGCTCAAGGAAAGCGGTCTGCGCCAGGTCGTTATAAATAATCAGGTCAGAGTTTACAGTTGTGGTCATGGAGAAAATCCTTTATTTCGGGAGTTTGAGAAAAGCCTGCTGGCCATGTTTGCGGATATAGTCAGTTTTTTCCTGAGACGTCATTTCTGAGCGCTTCAGGCTTCCACCACCTCCACCCTGTTTATGTCCACCGCCCCCCGTGCCTTCAGCAGCGGGAAAGAGGTGTGGCGCGGTATCTTTGAGCGACTCAGCCCATTCAATCGGGCTCAGCGGCGTTTTGCCGTCCTTGCCGAGAATGGCATTGCCATCTGAATCAACGGCGATGGCCTCACCTTCATCGTTGACCTTAAACGTGCCACGAGCGCGGAGGATCAAATCATCTGACGCGGTAGGCAGCGCACCGGCCTTCAGCCCCGCTTCACGGATTGCATCAGCCAGAACGCGGTCGCGGAACTTGTTGGCAAAGCCTTCTGCTTTTTCCGCACGCTCTACGGCCGCTTTGATTTGTTTGTCACTGTCAGCGCGAAAACGCTCAGTGCGTTTTTCCAGAACCTGGTCAATTTTCCCTTCGGCGATCAGCTTCGCTTCTTCGTCGTCAGAAAAACGCTGGAGGATGGTTTTCACCGCATCAGGATCGATACCTTCAAAGCGGGCCAGGTTTTCTTTTTGCTGTTTGATGGTTCCCAGCAGCTCGTTATTTTTTGACTTCAGTCCGGTGACTTCAGACGTCACGCGTTCATCAATCAGCTTCTGAATCTCTGGGGTGATTTCGATACCACCGCCACCGCCACCATTGCCGCCGTCATCTGGAGCGTAATATTTCAGAAGCATATTTCGGATTAACATAAATTCCCCTCGGGATTATTCAGGGCTTCGCCCAATAAAAAAGGCCGCATAAGCGACCTGATGATTTACAACCCTGCGGCCTCGAAAGCCTTGCTGTCGTATTCGCGGAGCTGTTCAAGCGTGAGCCATTCCCCTTTATCGGTGTAGAACTCATCAGGACGCATACCGCCGTCACGAATGAGCCTGGCGCGGGTTTCACCCAGCACCTGAACCTGTCGGGTGAATGACTGACTGAGTAACCAGTCGTTGTAGGTAATGCCTGCCGGTACTTGTCCGTCCATACTGGCGCGGGTTCCTGCGTCCATTTCATCGGCATCAATCCCAAGCTGGTGCCATGATTTCACCACCAGCGTTTCGGTTGAGCGGCAACAAAAATGAACTCGGCCTGGCCCCTGCAAATAAGGCACCTTGTGCCCTATCGGTTTATTTTCCAGCGTATACTTTCTGCGGTCGCGTATCATGCAAACGGGCGTGGTTTTGTTATCAAGCGTTGAAAGCCACTGCTTACACTCAATAACGTCACTGTTCGCTTTTGCGAAGCTGTGTCGCGCCGTTGCTGCGAGATGGTTGACCGCTGATTTTACGATGCTGCTGGCGTTTGCCCTGCTCATCTGCAGCGCACCGTCTTTATAGCCCTTGTTAGCGTGGCCTCTCACCCTTCGGGCGATGGTCTCAGTAGTTTCCCCCTGAAGATAACCATGACGAACAGCATTAACGATGCGGGTCATCCTGTCGGTTTCCAGACCCTCGGCCCACTCCGACAATAACCGCCCCTGAAAAGGCTGTGACATGGTGGCGGCATAAACCATATCCGCCGTGATGCCCTGCAACGGGTAACGCTTCAGAACGATATCCGGCAAGAGGGAATCAAACAGGCTGATTTGATAGCCAGCCTCATACCCTGCCAGCGCCCTCAGCTCACCTGACATTGCAGAAAACATGGAGTCAACCGCCTGACGGTTGAGCGAACGAACATCCCCCAGGAGAGATTCAAGCCGCCTTACGGTGAAACTTTCAGGGGAAAGGGTTTCCAGCGCCACAATCAGTTTTGCACTGATATCGGCGTCACTGGCGTTGAGGATTTTCAGCATCCGGTTTGCTATTCCGGTGCCGAAGCGATTTATACCAATTGCGTGTGAAATCGCCTCGTCACGAAGCTGCTCGTTTACGGTGGCCATATCACTTATCCAGCAATGTAGGGTTCGCGTTGCGCAGCGCGTCAATCACCTCGTCCACGCTGTCAGCCGGATCAATGATGTCCAGCTTTTGAAGCACGCGCACCAGGTCACTGTCACGGATAGCGCCTGACTGCCAGGCACTGACCAGAACAGCCACCATCCCGGAATCTGCCACCCTAGCGATAAACTCCTGGTTGATGGTGTAATCCGCTTGTTCATCCGTCACGCCGAGATATTTCGCGCACCAAGCCAATGCCTTGCTGAAAGCCTCTGACACGTTCGATACGCAAATACTCAGGACTGATGTTGCAGCAGACTGTTCACCGCTAGCCTGTGTTGCTGTCTTTGTGGCGCTGTTTTGCTCGATGAGCCTTGCTCCAAGCTGGACCATGTAATCACGCTTACTGTCCATAGCCTCTTTTGCAAGCATGTTGGGTTGAGCCTGTGCATAACCAAAAACGCCGTTTTCTGGGAGCAAAAGAGGATTACGTGAACCGACCTTAACGCCTGACTTCTGTAAAAAGTCTCGCCAGTCTTTATCAAGCCCAGACATATATGGCTGAACCTGACCGCAGAACCAGACACTGTCTTCGTAATCAGCACTGTTCCGGTAGTGGCCCAGATTAATTTCTGCCAGTGTGGCCAGCGGTGGATCGTCGATAGTCTCGTCATTGTTTTGTGCTCCGACAAACGTAAAAGGAATTTCATCCCAGAAATCCTGCCCTTTAGGCTTCGGGTTATACTCAGCATCAACCGTAAACACCCCGCCGCCATTCTCTGCTTTTGACCGCCAGACGCGACAAACAAATCGGCCATTGATTAGAGCCAACTCCCGATACTGTACAAGCTCCCTGAATCCGTAGCCGTCCTTCTCTTCTATCACCTCACGCAGCACCACCAGCACCAACTGGTTGCGCCCGTTAATGCGCTCAGTTCTCCAGTTGATAATGTTCTCCGGCGTGTATCGCAGAATGATGGCCTGATCGCTTTCTTTGGCGTAATCCACATAGAGACCGTGGCGGGCCGTTTCAAGAATGTCCTCCAGTACCAGTTGCGACAACTGATAGATACTTACCCCGCCACCGTCCGAATTGGTTTTCAGGTATTCCAGTTTTACCGGAGCGGTCATCGTGGGATCTTTTCGGTAGGCCATGCCCAGCAGTCCGATTTTTGTATTGCCGGTAATGGGGTAAAAAACGGCCCTGTCACGGTAATCCTGATTTCGCTGTTTGGCTTTAGCTGAACGGTCGCCAGGATCAAGAAGGGGGAGATATTCCCCCCCTTTGCTTTTTATCGCTTCAGCGCCTTTGCAGACGTCGCGGATTTTTATCCAAAGCGCACAGGCCGCTTTCTGCTCAGGCCTGACAAAAGTAATGTCGTTGTTTGCCATCAGAATGTGGTTTCCAGTTCGATTTCGTAAACTTTCTCTTTGATTGGGAACAGGTACGCGATTGGATAGCCGCCCCCGTCATTGGCGTGGTCAAACCCACCTTTTTTATCAGGTTCGCCCTGGTCGTTGTAAACCTGACGCTCAAGGCATTGCGTGAACTTTGGACAGGTGCGCGTGTTGACCTGTAATCGGCGTTCGCCATAGGTATTACAGAACATCGCATTTACAGCGTTGATGCGGTCCTTCACCGCAGGGTTAGCGTTATTCACGCATACGTCAAAACCCGCCTTCTCAAGCAAAGCGATATCTGAGTTACTCGCATCAGAGGATTTTCGATTTTTCCCCGAGGCATCCGGATAAATTTTTATTTGATGATTTTCTCTGGAGTATTTTTTCTGTATCGCCTCTATCATCGCTGGCGTGTCGAAAACATCCATGAACTCATCAACAGCACGCGGCAGACTATCACGCATGACGTAAACCACCGCGGCCATTTTCCCGACGTTGAAGTCCATCCCGATATGAAGAAGGTCACCACGTTGGACCGTTTCGTCAGTGTGGTTTTCGCGCCTGTCAAAGCAGTAATAAATAACGCCCTGATAGTTTTCAAAGGAGGCCAGGTATTCCTGCCGGAAAGTGCGCGGGTCCATTTTTCGCCTGGCAGCTTCTAGTTCTTCAGGCGGGACGTTTCCGCCATCAACAGACGTGTAAAGCCAGCTTTTATGGTCAGGCTCCCTTCCTACCTGACCCGCAAACCACGTGTCGTAACAGTGGTTAAATCCTTTAGGCGTACCGATACGAAGCGCGTGACCTCCGATGTATGTCACCCCATCGATGGTGTAACGACAGGTTGAGAGCATCGGGCGAAGAACTTCTTCCCATGCCTCATAAGGACAGTCAGCCCATTCATCAATCAGCACGAAGAACAGACCAGAACCGCGCAGATCATCATAGTTATTGAGGCCCACGCACCGGAGGATATGACCGCTAACCAGCGTGATTGATAGTTCAGTCTCGTTTGGCTTGCTCGCCCTCCAGTGTGGTGGGATGGATTGTTTCAGTCGCCGCCAGAAAACACGCTTAGCCTGTTTCTGCGTGGGTGCGCAGTACCAGATTTCATCCTCAATACTGACGTTCCACTTCATCGCGAGCCTTGCAGCTCTGCGCATCTCAGCTTTACCCAGGAACGTTTTACCGAAGCGACGGCCACAAACCGCGTCACGAAAACGCGCTGAACGTTGCCAGCCCCAGGCGAAGATATTTGCTTGTTTCGGTGTAAGTGTGACGGCCTGACTAGAGGATTGGATTGTCAGGTGTTGGCTCATCAGTATTTAACGGTTGAAGCTGGTAATCCTCTTCAGGAACTACCGGCACGGCGGGTTTGTTCGCCTCCTTAATTTCAAGGATTCGGATCAGGGCGGCGCGAGCGGCTTGCTTACTTTCGGTAAGAACCTCCAGACCGTTTTTAGTCTGCTTCACGCCGAGGTAATACATCAGCTCATCGCCTTCAAGGTCGCGGGTATCGTTGATAACCATCTGCCCCTTACCTTCCCCCTGGCAGCGAGGACAATCAGGATTCGGGTCGGCATTATCAATGAACCCTGTTCCCCCATCCTCAGGCGGTGGCTTTCCGTTTTCGGACGCCTTTATAGCTGCAACTTCATACTCGTTTTCGTCACGCCACTGATATTTATTTTCTTCCCCCCAGCAGAAACGACAGTTAACGCGTCTGTACTGAGAAACAAGATTCGGATCAGCTCGGGTGATCGCCACCAGCTGATCCACGATTTCATCAAGGTCGGCTGTGTAACGCTGGCGCATCCGTTTAGCCAGAGCTTTGATGGCACGCGAAACCTTAACATTTCTATACATCCGGCTGGCAGCTGCATACGCAGTATCACCTGTGCATTTGTAGCCAGCTTTTTTATAAGCCTCTACACGGTTTTTTGTTCTCACATACCAGAAAACAAAAAATGCCTGCTGGTCAGAAAGTCCGAATTCATCAGGATCGAATTCCAATGCATCAACTTGTTCCGGAAGCACTGCGTCTTCAGAAAACGATACCCGTTCATCCTTTGCAACATGCAACTTTCCACTTTTGAATTTCGAAGTTTCCAAAGTTTTAGTTTCCATTTTTTTTATGGAAAGTTTTTTCTTGGAAACTTTTGTGTCAGCAACATTCTTAACGGGTTTTAGCCACCCTTCCGCTTTTGCCTTCTGGTTTATCGCCGTATGGCTGACACCGTATTGTTCCGCTAACTTACGGGCTGATACGCCATCAGTTTCATACACACGCCTGATAGCCTCCCAGTCCGGTTTAGACATGAAGTTACCTTTGCATCGACGTTTTCATAGAGTTTCCAACAAAAAGTTGGGAGAAGTTTTTCTGTTTTTTTAGAAAGTTTTTCAAATCTGTAAACCGTAACTCCTTAGCAATTCCGTTAAGGGATTCATGTACGGGAGTTCAAAATGAAAACTTTTATCGCGATTTCACTAATTGTTTTGATGTTCGGTTTGCTGGTTACACCAGAGAGCAAACTTCTTATCATCAGTCAGATTTTAGAGCAGCTAGTCATGCTTAGTGCTCTGTTCATACATAAATAACCTGTCATGAATGGCGGTGAGTGATTCTTCATAACTCATCGCCCCTCAAATGCATAGGTTAATCGTGCTTCTCTTTCTCCAGCCTGAAAAATTCATAGCAAGAATGTTCTTCACTACGTTCGTTTTCTTGTGAGACATGACTCAAATAAGTACTTCTTTTTTTCCTCGGCACGCTAACCCCTGCAGTAAGGAAAACTCTTACTCCTTAAGAAACTTTACTTAAAAATACATAAATGGAACACTATTTCAACCCCATCGAGAGCAACTATGAAAACTTTGATTTAGCTCACTTTTTTTCTTACGTGTCAGGATGTATAAAAATCTTGCAAGGCACTCTTAAATTTAAAATTTTAAAAAGACATTAAGGAACTTTAATGAGTCTTCATCATTACTATCCACAGCTAAAATGGAAACCTGCTGAGTATGAATCTCTGATGCAGTTAGATCAGACTACAATCTCTGGCATTACTCCCATCATTACCATTCTCGATATTGACTGGGACTACGAAAACGACTGTTATAAAAAAACTTTGAACGGTTATTTATCCGACTTCGGCGCTAATCTAGCGACAGCATGGACCCCTAACCGTCCGGTATTGTTAGACCTGAAGTATTTAGATCAGCATGGTTCGAGTCGTCATCATCCTTTGGATATGTGCGTAAGCGATGCCAGAGCGAACGGAAAGGAAATCGTACCGGTTGTGTCTCCAGCTTCCACTGCAAACTACATACATGCTGTTCAACGAAACATATCTAATGGCATCGCTATATCAATCAGTCCTCAAACCTGGCATTTGTTTGCACAACTGCTTAACCATTTGAACCTTCCGCCTCACATGATTGACATCATTGTTGACTATGGAGACATACAGAATGCTAACGATAGTTTAAAACAACAGGCCTTAGGGATTATCAATGGTCTAGCAGGACAAGCGCCATGGAGATCATTAATCCTATCTTCAACTTCCTATCCTAGTTCGCAAACGGGCATTCCTCAGCACGTGATTCACCATATTCCACGGCATGAGTACGAGCTTTGGTTATATGTTGCTCAGAACACATCTGGGGGCAGAACCCCATGTTTCAGTGATTACCCAACAGCAAGTGCTACCATAACGAGTGTTGACCCTCGGTTTATGTCACAGTATGTTGCAGTCAGATACTCGAATGACATTTCATGGATTTTTGTTAAAGGTACAGCCGTTAAGGGAAATGGTTGGAGCCAAACTAAAGCTCTGTGTACGACACTTGTCAATTCGGCTGATTATCAAGTGTTTGGTCCAGGTTTTAGCTGGGGAGACCAGTACATCTTTGACAGGGCTGCAGGGACTAATAGATCAGGTGGCTCCAAGGAATGGCGGAAGGTAGCCCATACGCACCACCTTACTTTAGTAGTTAGGCAGTTAAATATCTTGGCACAGTCGTTACAGGCTAGACCCTAACCTTCCAATCGACTCGCTTCTTTAAAGCAGTTCTGACTTCAAATCGGAGATCTGAAGCGGAAAGAGTATCCGCGACAACATTCCACAACTCATAACGGGGCTTGCTCTTAAAACCTTTTGAGCAGCCCCAACGCTCCAGAACGTCAATACACTCATCCTTCCACAACAACTGAGCGAGCATTAATGAGTCAAAGTTTCGATTGAGCCTTTCGCCACGTTTGTGCTTGATGAGGATTGCTCCTTTGGGCCCCACTGATACGGTTTTAACTCCCCACCAGTCTGGAATTAATTTAAGAGCTCCGTCCAAATGCTTCTCAGCTACTACAAGAGTAACCTTGTCCATAACAGCAGAATAGTGTTTGATTTGTAACGGCAATCTCTCCAAAGAATCAAATTCGCTTTTGAGTTCGTATCCATGAAGTACGCCGTTAACTACTGCTATATCTGCCCTGCTGGCACCAAGTGATATAGAAAACTCATCGATCACAAGACATTCAGGATCTAAGTGAGATTCTTTAAGAAGTTTATGGTGCACAGCAGCTCTAACGTCTTGATCTCTCATAACTTCCCCCACAACAGCCGTCGCTGAATTATAGCGCACAGCATTTTACTTCATTTAGGGAATTTGACCACCTGTATCACAAAAAAGTATATCCTCTGGCTGAGATCAATGACCTGGTAGTATGTGTATCCAATGCCTTCTGATCATCGCGCTTCATCGCTTAAGCTGAAAATGCGGACCATCCACAAGCGTTTTCCAGTCGCCGCCCCATTCCACTGGTGTGTTTAGCTCCTGCGCCGCCTGTTTGAAGGCTTCAGCAATTTTCCGGTAAAGTGGGAAATCCCACGAAACGGTTCCGCCTACGTAAGCCACAACATCAACGGCTTCTCCGGTAAGATGCCGACTGTTCATGGTCTGACTTTTACCTTCAGCGTAAAGCTGTTTCTGGCGCTCCTGAGTACGAAGCCCTTCAGTAATACCGAAATCCACCGAGGACAATTCAAGAGCACGACGAACAACATCCACCAGCTGTGGCTTTACACCTTTGAGATTGTTTTCACTACGCTGCGATAACTTAAAGTTGTTTGTCATCGTTGATACCCTTCTTACTTGCAAATAACGTCACAGCCGCGTTAATCAGAGAACGGCAGCGGTCTACACCGGCACCACCGACAGCGGCACCAATAACGAAGGACCAATCCATGTCTGATACGCCCAGCTGTTCAAAAAAGCTCACCACTGCAAGTGCGACGAATCCGCAGATAAACCCAGCAGTGAATGAGCGGCGCCAAGCTACCCCGTCCCACAATGAGAAAAGCAAGGCAATAAAGAACGCTGTCAAAGCGCCCTGCAATGCCAACCTGTTCTCATGTAAAAAATGAAGTACCGGACCCCAGCCCCCTGGCGGGGTGTAGTTCTGCATGATTCCTCCAAAGTTGCAGGCATAAAAAAACCGCCGTTAGGCGGTTAATTAACGATTTAGCAAAGAAGGTCAAACTCCATCCTTAACCCTATCCCATTCTTTTTTTAAGCATTTCTGCATATTTTTTACTAATTTCCCTTCCATACAGCTAATAGTCTTTTTTAACTCTCTCTTTGTATTCAAATCAGAGTCACTTACATGCCAGACTAGTTTGCGCAATATCGCTATCCGATTAATAATCAATCTTGATAATCGCTCGGAAGGGTTAAGTAGTAAATTAATTTTATTTTCCAAAAAGCTGATTCTAGATCTCGTCGAGTCTAACTTCGCATGGAGATTGTTAATTTCACTTTCGTGTTTATCAAGCTGCTTATAAAGATAATCAACATCGAACTTCTTTAACTTTTTTTCGGGCACTGCAATCTCATTATCTTTAAGGAGTTGCCTGCACCTATCATATTCTGCCTCACTCCACCTGGCATCGTAATTTGCCATCATGCAAACATTCATAAGTGAAAGAAATTCTGAAACCGTACTTCGCAGGTCATTAATCCATGCCTGTCTATTAGCTGAGAGCACTTGCATATTGAAGTTTTTCTTTGCTATTTCTAGTTGTGTTTGCCTATCCTCATCCAAATGCTTACTATTTTCTATTCGTTCATTAGTTAAAAACGTTTGTTGCTGAGCTCTTTCTTCTGCTAGAAATTCCTGCTGTTCTTTTCTTTCAGACTTGAGTAAATATGAATTCTCTTTGAAGGTTCGTCTTGCGATCCATGCAGGTATGATGCCTCCGACTAAAGCCGCACCTGCCGTGAGTGCAATCCCCCAGTAATCAGTAGAACTCTCAACTGTTATCTTGGGGAGGCTATTAAGTGCGACCGTAATATACTCGTTTACATCGAAAGGTACGCGAAATGGAACACCCTGCCAAGCCATAAACTCCTCCTTTGTTAAGAAATTATGATACCAATAGCTTGGCTCAACTAGCCAGACACACTTTGAGTAAAACAAAAAAAAGCCTGCTCTGACGAACAGGCCTCCCGCAGGAGATAAGGGAAGTATCGAGTATGATGTCGGGTGCCTACCGATGGGAATCTGGTCAGCCACCAGCCCCCCGCGTCTCTCTATCGCTTTCAGAATTTGCTATTTTCGCCCCTCCGCTAGGGGGATTCATCACCACTCAAAAGGCATTCCATCCAGAGGATGCCATTTAAAGTTAGTTGACAAATAATCAAGCGCAACGGGTAATTAGGATTTTTTTCAGGGGAGCACACTACCCAACAAACCACCCCAGGTTAGTTGGACGGCGTAATGTGCTTTCCTGAATTTTCATTGTAAAAAAACCCGCATATGGCGGGTTAATGCACTTTGGCAACTTATTAAAAATTGCTTAAAATATGGCATAAAGTGTCGGGTTTTGCAACATTGATCACTTGCCCCCTTTGATTTTGCTCTTCTTTGATTGGCATCAATGAAGTAGTATAGCTATGCGCAGTATCTCAAATCTTTTCTTAAATAAAAAAAACCACTTTAATCGGATTCAATTTTTATGTCGCTGCCTAAACTTTATAAATATACAAGTTATGAAAATGGATTAAGATCTATACAAAATCAGAAGTTCAAATGGTCTTCTATCCTTCAGTTTAACGACCCTTTTGAGTCTAGATTTCATGTTGAACAGGATATCGGAACGAAAGTTAGGTTAGCTGCATTGACCGCTTCAATCAAAGAAGGTTTTTTCTTGCCTCCAGAAACCAAACAGTTATTTGTTGAAGCAGAAACTAAAAGCAAACAAGAGTTCACCAAGATAATAAAACTCTCGGATGACATTGATAGAACTATTAAAAGGCACAAGACTTTCACCCAAGAACTATACTTCGACATTGAAAGGACTATTTGGAATGCTACTAAATCTTCAGGTTTGCTAAAAGCACTTTATGATGACGCCCTTGATTTCAGGGGCATGGCGCATAAAATGGTTGCCAATGAATATGGAATATTATGCTTGAGTGAATCATGCAACAATCCATTGATGTGGGGTCATTATGCAAATGATCATAAAGGTATCATGTTCGAGTTTGATTTTGAAAAAATCCCAAGAGACTCTAAATTGTATGAAAGCATAAGGAAAGTCCACTATCAAGAAGAATACCCAGAAATGGGATATGAAACATTACTAGGATTAAACAATTCAATTTTCCCTGAACTAAGCCCTACTTTTATGAAAACATTAGCCTTCACAAAACAAAAAGCTTGGGAATATGAAATGGAATACAGATCTTTTGCCAGTAACTCGGCGTTAGATGAGAACAAACTATCGACAATCCCTAAGATTTGCTTCACTTCCATAACACTAGGCTGTTCAATGAAAGCTGAGAATATAAATCAGGCTTTGGAGTTAACAAAGACTCACTTACCATCATGTGATATATATCTCAACCAACTTTCTTCTAAAAGCTACTCTTTAAACAGGGTTCTTGCGTAGATACAAATTCACTAACGGTACATTTCTAGTACCGCTAGTGAATAAATTATATTTCACAACATATCGTAATTATATTATCCAGCGAATTAGAATCCAAATAATATATTATATTTTTGAACTGCCTCTACGGTTCTACATAGTTCTGATACAAAGTGTCTCGATGTACAATTAAAAAGCTAGCTAATGCTAGCTTAACTGAAGATCCAGTAACGGGTGACTTTAGGGTTTATCATTGCCCCACATATCGAACATTCTGGATGTCCGGTACAGCGATTCTAATGGCCCGCAACCTTCCTTTGTACATAGAAGCTCTAGAGTGAAGAATTCAGCAATCAAGAGATAGTGAAATAGATACCATGAAAATGGCTGAAGCTCTCACCAGAAATGATGCCTAATGCTATAAACAAAAACCCGCTCAGAGGCGGGCTTCTGTAATTTGGGCAATTTATCGAATTAGCCTTAAAATTACCTTAATTTGTTGCATTTTGCAAATGCCTGGCATCATCGTTAGAAACTCACGCGAATACCTGCAAGACCCTGAATAGGTGTCTCGATATTGCTGCCCTGACGATAGTTAGCCTCGCCGTACAACGTTACGTCTTTGCCAACGTTGACCGAAGCGCCCAGACCGTACTTCCCTGATGTGCCTTTGACGTTGTTGTCAAAGCGATTGCGCTCATTGATAGTGACTTCGTTTGAGTCAGCGAACTCCTGCACCACCGCAGCTGACAGATAAGGTTTGAATTCAGTCGAACCCAGGCTGAACTTACCGGCAAGCTTCGCACCGGCTTCACCCGTGACAGAACGTGGAGTGCCCGTGTTCCCTTTCATGCCGTTGCTGAGTTTCACATCCTCACTGTTCATCTGAACAAACGCCAGGCGAGCATAAGGTGTGATGCTAACGTCATCTTTAAGATCGAACTGATAGCCACCCTCTACGGCTGTGCTGAAGGCATACTGATTCCAGTCACCACTGGTTTTGCCACCGTTGGTCATTACCGCGCTGAGTTTGTTATTCAGGCGGTTGCCCTTCATAACACCATCAACATAGAAACCACTTGCATCGAACCATGTGGCATAGAGGCCAAGGCCGTAGCTTTCGATTTTGCTTTTACCGCCGCGGGCGTGTTTAACCTTATTGTCGCTGTAAGACATGAATGCACCCGTGACAAGGCTGCCACGTTCAAAGTCAGTGCGGGTGTCAGCGCCGATTTCCATACCGTTTTGATTAAGCTTATATGCTGCACCATTACTGGTATCGATGTTATTTTTACTGCCGAGATAATGGCCCCATACGTTGCTCTCCGGTCCGGTTTTATCCAGACTTGCGCGATACATGCGCAGACCATCCAGTTCGGAGTGGATTACATTAAGACCAGCATTCGACATAGCAAGGATGGCATCGGTTGCAGGCGTAGTCATCGGTTTCTTGCCGCCGTTTCCGTTACCGCCAGCGTTGCCGTTGTCACCACCTGGGTTTTCACCGCCTGGGTTCTCACCGCCTGGGTTCTCACCGCCTGGGTTCTCACCGCCTGGGTTCTCACCGCCAGGATTCTCACCGCCAGGGTTTTCACCGCCTGGGTTCTCACCACCAGGGTTCTCGCCGCCTGGATTCTCGCCGCCTGGGTTCTCACCGCCTGGGTTTTCACCGCCTGGGTTCTCACCACCAGGGTTCTCGCCGCCTGGATTCTCGCCGCCGCCTGGCTCATCGGTCAAAGCGCCGAGATACCAGACATTTCCTCCACTCAAACCATCCTTATCCTGCTGGCTAAACAGTGTATACATGTAAGTACCACCGTCGATCGCTCTCGTGCTTCGCCCTGATGCTGTGACCATCTCAAAATCAATATCACCGCCCTTTTCGTGGATAAGGTTCACCGTCAGGTCACTGTGGTCTGATATTTCTTTTCCAGAATCGGTTACGGCAATGCCAAATTGACCTGAACCTTGTTCGATCGTCACAAAGTTAGAGCTGCGCTCTGCAAGTGAAGAGTTAAACAAGAAATTCCCGGTACCGTTTAATTCAGTAATATTCAGTGCCGCGAAATCGCCTTCACTGTCACGAAGGAAAGAGACTGAGCCACCATCCATAGTTAACTTATCGACCTGGGCTGGAGTCAGGCTAAATGTCTCATCCGTGAGGTCAGCAATTGAAAGTGTGCCGTCATTTATAGAGACATCTGTGGCGCGTGAACCTGCTTCCATTATGAGCTGGCCGAAGTCATTGATTTCTGTCTTTCCGTCGGCTAAAGCACCAGTATAAAGAAAAGATTTACCTGAATTGATAGCAGTGCTTCCATTGATGGTAGTATCGACCGTTATACCGCCATCAAAAACATATTGATCACCTACGTTAATGATAGTGTCGACGACTTTTCCGCCTTTGACATTTTGATTAGCTCTAACGGATGAAGATGATTCTCTATCGAGTACGCTACCCTGAGCAAGCCCCCCCTCGTAGACATTCTGCTGAGCTGAATAAATTTTTGTATCCAGTACATGACCATTTTCATAGACATGCTGTTTCCCGGCATAGTTAAGTGTTGTATCAATTGCGACACCGCCACTGTAGACATTCTGCTGCCCTGAATTATCAACAGTTGTTCTTGTAGCAATACCTCCATAATTAACATACTGGGTTCCACCACCTTTTGCGAAAGTATCAACTGCAACGCCACCTTTATTAACATTCTGTGTAGCACCTACATATGTAGTCGCATCTGAATTTAGAAGTTCAGTGTCAATAGCAACCCCGCCATCATTAACATTTTGAACACTTCCGCTGGAGAGTTTCGTACCGTTGGCAGTACCATCATTTATATTTTGAGTGCTATTAAACAGTAGTTCTGTCCTTGTTGCGGTGGCGCCGTTATTTATGTTTTGAATGCTATTATTATAGAGTTCAACACCTTCCGACGAACTCCCTCTACCGCTTAAGTTTTGGGTACTTCCATTATTGAGAATTGTATTAATGGCGACTGCATTATATGCGTATCCATCCATACCAATGTCCTGAACACCACCATTTTCTATGGTATCCGCGTTAGATACTCCATACATTGATATTCGTTGTAAACCTCCATTAATCAAGGAATTATTTGAAGCTCCATAAAGGTACATATTGCCACCAACATTAATTGTAGCTTCGTTGGCAATTCCTTTACTTGATATATTTAGAATCCCACCATCGTTAACAACAGTATTATTTGCAGTGCCATGAGTTGAGTATGGATTCGCCGTTCCAGGCCCTACAATAACTCCACTAACACGTTGCTCACCTCCTGAATTAACGATAGCATGATTAGACACACCCGCATTTACTTGCTGCGCGCCCCCATTTATTGTGGTGTAATTTGCTTCCCCTTCAGCACCATCTATGTTAGCCGAAATTACTTGCTCACCAGCATAAATAAGGGAACCGTTAACAACCCCAAGGACATACTGTGTCTCTCCATTAAGAATCACATCTTCCACAGTCATACCTACATTAACATACCCTGTATTTTGCGAGGGGATATTCTCTGACGCATTCACAATAAATGTTGAGCAACATAAGGCAACTCCAATCGAAATCGCCAATGTTTTAATTTTCATATTTCACCTTTTCTTTCTGCTTCAAGCAGCCTGCTAATCGAGTTTCTTTAAGGATAATCCGGAAGCAGATGAAAAGGTATTTGTATTGGCATATCAATTAATTATAAATAAATATGCTGATAATTGATTAATTTACAAGATTTTCACCTATATCAGCAAAGCAAGCACATAACAAAAAACACAATAACTGACACTTAATCAATGTAACTTTGATAATATTTACACAATAAATTAACCTTTATTTTCGCAGTTGCACAAAATTATTAAAGGATGAGAGGTAGAACACTAAAAACACTCCAACCCTCATAATTCGCAGCATGCATTTTACCCGAGCAAAATGCATAATTTCCTGCAAAGAATTGTTAAACACCTTATACACTAAACAAGTATCTTTTTTAACACCATAAAATCTACAATTTCTACTATTTCTTTTAAAACAGCCCAGTACTTCGCATATACGCGACTCCAGGTTGATCGATTTACAGATAACATATTCGATAATAAAGCGCCAGCATAATGAGTATATCCATTATTTCTTTTTTTAGCCGCAACATCCTGAACTGCGAGCCAAACCAGTCGCAAAACATTTTTCTCAACGCGCTTTTGAAGTTTCAAGTCAGGATATAATTTACAAAACTCACACCAAATCATCTCACAGATTTCAACCTGAAATTTATAATCAAGATGATATCCGTAACAATATTTAACCCATGCTTGCTCATTATTACTTAGCTTATAGACAGCTCTCCTCCACTTAACAGAAGAAAAAATGCTATCTTTTATTGGGGGCATCGGACAACGGCGACTGCGCGTTTCCGTAACGTATAAAGCACTATTTTCAGCTTTAACACAACGTATCCCTCCATGACCATTATCGAGTTTCACAATGTGAATATGTTTACGTGGGTTCAGTTTCTTATCAGCTGGTGGATGCTCGGCGAACGCCTCCAGTTGTCCTTTCGTTCCGCCTGAGTCGTCCAGCAGCGCAGCGCGTAATTGAATGCGTACATATTCCAGTTGCTGTTCGTTCATGCGTAAATCTCCCCTTCTAATTCTTTTTTAACCTGCTCAAGCAGGGATTCTTCCGTTCCATAGTTTTCTTCCCACTTAAGTTTCCCTGCGTGGATAGCAACGCCATAACCGCCGAGCCTGTGATGTGGAGGGCATAATGGAATAGAGCGAGAATGCGAAGAACGCTGGCCCGCACCGCAACCTTTTCGCAGATGATGAATTTCTGCTGGTGAATAACCAAAACCAAGATTGCGACAAACTACGCAGCCGTAATCCGCTAATTTCTGAAGATGAATGCGTTCAGCCTTTTTCATGCAGCGAACTCCAGCAGCTGCATCGCTACATTGTCGGCTTCCTGATAGTTGCGGAATTTTTTAAACAGAATGGTGTTCCACAGGACGTTAAAAACGGCCTTGTAGACCTGGAAGAATTCGGCCTCGCTCATTTTGGCGAACGAGATCGATTTAGCCTCTTTGCGGATTGTGTTGTCAGGCAGGATGTGCGTATCGAAGAAACCAGCCTCCATTACGGCCCACTTTCTGAAGGCCTCGAAGGATTTGGTGATTGCCGCCTCTTTCGTTCGCCACTGTCCGTGGGTTTCGTTGTAGACCTTTTCCGTCTCCATCAGGAGATCGTCATTGCCGGCCATCGAGATCAGGTAACGCACGTACCCGTGAAGATATTCTTTTTCCGCAGGAGTGATCGCCCCGCCGACAGGTGTCCAGTATTCGAACCCAAGATTGAGCAGCGCCATGAAACGCTTATGGAAGAGATAGTTTCGGGCCAGCTTAACGTCGCAGTTAAGCCACACGCCGATTTTGATACGTTGCAAAAAATCGCTGGCCTCGGGCGTAGCCGTGGTCAGGGTGGTGGGTGAAGATTTAAAGAGTTGTATAATCTGTGCCATCGTTCTCTCCGGTGGCACAGTGTTTCAGCAGGGTTGTTCAGACCCAAGTGTGATTATACTTGATTCGCACCTATAGTAAAACCATAATTAAGACATAACTCTAATTTTAGAGCGCTCCAATGGTATTTAAGTACTCAGTCACTGCATCTTTAAGATGCTCAGCTGCGTTTTTTGCTGGATTAACGACCGTGATAATCAGAGCATCTTCATTGGCACCATGATTAATACTACCCACTTCAAAGTAATACGTCCTCAAATGCTCTGCCAGATGATTTAAATCAATTAAAGAAGATTTAACAGGAATGTTGATCCTAAAACTCTGCAATACTTTATTTAACTTTGTATCATAATATGGATTTGAAAATGCGGAATCACCCGTAGAATTTCTCAGATTTAGAAATAAGGAGTTAATCATTTTCCTCATTTCTTTTATCTCTGCAGTAATATATTGTGTTTCAGACACTTCCTTCTCCTCAACATGAGCAACCTTAAAGGTTCCGAAATGCTTTAAAAAAGTTGTGTAATTGGGATCATCTTTAGACCTTGAATAAGTCTCTTTTATTTTAAGCTGAAGCTTTTGCTTAAAATCCATAATGCTTTGATATCTCAGGTCTGATGGGTAAGGCAAATGCTCAATCGGAGAAACATCAAAGCTATAAGGTGTTTTATCGTCTTTAATTATAATAGTTGGTTTATCAAAAGCTAGTCGCATACCTAGCTCAAACATCACGTTAGGATTTCTGCTGCTAATGTCACAAACAACGATGGGGTTTGAATAAATATTTTGCACAATTCTGTTTTGAATGATGCCAACATCATCGTCAAAGCTAACTAGATTTGGTTCAAAACCTGCATTGAGTGCAGACTCACATATTATTTCATAAACATTTTGCCAATGACCATCAGGATAGCCTACAGTATTAGCAATAGGCATGATAATTCCGCAAATCTCACTTTCTTCATCAGATTTCTTATCAATATTTTTGCTTTTATCTTGCATGAGTGTCGTCTTAGTCATTGCTCTTACCTTTGAATTTGTGATGTCGCCCACGAAAATATAAAATTCAAATTAAATTACAGTTCCATTAGGACTTGTTTTTTATCACTAATCCAATTGCAGAAGAAAACATCTTCCAGCGATACTTTACACATAAATCTAACTTTATAATATCTTTTATACTCTGTCATCATCTTCTTTACTTGTATTTTTCTCAGTAAGTTTGCGCGCATTCTCAATTAGTTCAATACTAGCGACAAACTCATCAGAACGCATAACAAATCCACTTCTGAAAGAACCGTCACCATTGCGATAGATAACAACCGCTCTGGTGCTCTGGTGAAATCCCATTATCAAATGGTCAGGTATATACACTGTTTTTCTCCTGTTCACTCTGGATTTGTCCTTTGTTCTCCCTCGCGCGTCCTGACATTTAAGAGCAAGTAGCGCACTAAACAAACGATGACTCCTGAAAGTGTCTCTTAACTCACGAGATGAAAATTACTGTATACCCATACAGTACCCATTTCCAGTTAGATGAAGATTTTTTTGACCAAAGTTAAAGAATTCATATAGTTGTGCGATTTTCGCGCAGAATGCGCGCTTTTAAGAATTTTGATAAAAGATTGATATTGCTTATCAATCGGAATTAAACAATCCCGAGAAATTTGTTTGCGGCCTAACATTGCCTACCACTTTTGAGGGGGGTGTGGGTGCGTTGAGGATATCCTGACTTAGCAAAAAGGCGGGGAGGATTCCCCGCCAAGCTGCCCTTACCTGGATTCGTAAGCCGTGAAAACAGCAACCTCAGTTTGTCCGGTGCGATAGCGGATTTCACAGAGATCCTTTCTCGTCAGAACCACCACCAAAAGGACGGTGACGCAAATAACGATAAGGGCGAGTAACCTCGCCTTCTGCTGCTTCATGGCGTTCTTCTCCTTGACCCAAAGGTCTGTAAGAAGCTAACCTTGCATGTGTCGAGCATACAGGGAGCCTCAAGTTGATGTTAAAGTCACTTGGGGCTTTTCTCTGTCTGTCTCGTGTATGCCTGAGACAAACAGCCTCAAGCACCCGCCGCGATTCTACGTTAACCATCTGACTTATCGCAAACTTTAACTGCTGTGCCTGTAGCTTTGCCAGTTGAATGTCACCCAAATTCCACCATCCATCTTAAGACGATCAAATGCTCTTTCGCCTATGGCTCCGGGTAGATCCGCCGAGTTCAGATTCGTGAGAATACCTACAGGTTTCAGCATCGCCGTTCGGCGGTCAATTATCTGATGCAGTATCACCTTCTCGTACTGTGAATACATCTGGACGCCTACTTCATCGAGAACCAGCAGATCCAACGTGGTCATTTCATCCATAAGTTTTGCCTCAGACTTACCTCCGTTAAAACCCGCCTTAAATTCTGTCATCAGGTCAGCCACGGTGATAATCAGCACGCTCTTTTGCTGCGCGATGAGGGCATTACCTATTGCCGCTGCAAGGTGGTTTTTACCTGTGCCAGGGCTACCGCCGAAAACAAAACAAGCGCACCCCGACCCGAAGTTATTAAGCCAGGATTTAGCTTCGGAAAACGCTTTACGCTGCCCCTCACACCGTACCTCGTAATTTTTGAACGTGCAGTTGTGATAACGCTCGCGTATTCCTGAACGTCCGAATGTTTTTTGGATGCGGGTGCGTCGGTTTTCCATGGTGATTTTCTCTGAGTGCTTACGGGCTTCCTCCTTCTGCCAGTCCATCAACTCCTGCGCACTTGAGAATTTCGGCTGGACTCCGGCGGGAACAATCCGCTGCAGTCGTTTCAGAACGTCAGACATATCGCGCATGATCACCCCCTGAAGCCCGCAGGAATGTTTGTGTCAGGCACAGAAATTTCGCCAGGCCTGGTTCGCAGTTGTTCAGGCCTTTCCCAGGCTTCAAGAAAGAAATTTGACGGGCCGTAAAACGTTTTGGCCTGTTTCACGTATTGAGTACCGGCTGCGCCAGTAGCGACAACGAAATCAGCGTATCGCCTTGTACCATCCAGCATGGCCTGAATACTCACCCCTTCTCGAATCCTCGCGCTCCAGGCTTTAAACGCCCCCGCCTTATCCTGCCCTCCAGCGCGTCGAGGGTATGCAGCCCAGGCAATTTCAAATTCCGGAGAATATTCCGTGATTTTATTTTTGCGGCTCACTTTCCCCCTGGGGGGTAAGGGGGGATCTTTAGGTTCTTTGACTGGTTCTAATAACTGACTGATTCTGGGTGCAGCTCCTGCACCCTCCCCCCCTGCACCATTTGCACCAGGGGGTGCATATCCTTCACCCTCCCCCCCTGCACGATTTGCACCATAGGGTGAAGCTCCTTCACCCTGTGCCGGAGTCTGCTTTTGATAGGGTGCAGGATTTTCACCCTCATGATTAAAGGTCAGATGATAGATATTCGATCTGTTAACTCCATTTGCGTCGCGACGTTCTTCAACACGCACAAATCCATCCTTCACCAGTTGCCGGATGTGTGTCTGAACAGAGCGGGAGGAAATCTCGCACTCATACGCAATTGTGGCCACTGCCGGCCAGCATTCCCCCGTGTCACTGGCGTTATCAGCTAGCTTGATAAGCACCAGCTTTCGGAGAGGATTTCCCACCCTTGCTTTCATGGCCTGAACCATCAGGGACATACTCATACTGCTACTCCTGCGAAATCATTACGGGTGATCCCGCCACTCAAACTGACATCAATAATTCTGCTATTGGGATCAGCGCCTGAAGTTCGTCAATAAGCCTGTTCAGTTTCGCGGTTGCTGTGGGGCATCTGACCGCAACGGCCGACATTGCCGCACCGAATGACTCCATGACTTTCGCTTTGGCCAGTTCAGGCGAATCTGGCTCTACCAGCTCAATACGCTTTCGCGTAGGCATCGCGCGTAAAGCGACGTCTGAAAGCTCGGAAGCCATCTTGATATAACGAGGCCCACCTAAACCAAAAATGCGCTTTACGCGCTGTTTGGCATTGCGTATGCCCTGTTCATCCGTCGCTGGAGGGATCAACTTTCCGCCCCCACTGCGTTGATATTCATCCGCAAAACGAACGCCAACCGTTTTCCAGCCAGCCTCATGCGCCCATGACTCAACGCCAGCGGCAACTTGCTCAACCGTCGGAGTGATTTTCATCTTTCAGTTTTCCAATTTGTTTTGTTTTAGCTTTGGAAACATAGGCAGCAGGGTTGTAGATCAGTGCATTACCCGAAGCCATTTGAAGGCGAAAGGCATTACGTTCTGGAACTAATTCCCCCCACTGCGAAACAGCTGACGGATGCACACCAGCAGCTTTAGCCAGCTTGGAGCGATTCCCAAAATAATTAATTGCTTCTTGCTTGAGCATTTCAAATACCTTCTTGGTGAGTTTTCTCACAAAGGTTATTGAGTGAGGAAACTAAAGTCAATTGAATTTAAGATAACTAAACTATGAGCAATGAATCTATCGGCCAGCGAATTCTTAAACGACGCAAAGATATCGGCTTGAATCAACGAGAGTTGGGTAAGGCTGTGGGAGTGTCACATTCAACGATTTCACTTTGGGAAAGTGACAACACGGAACCTAAGGGAAAAAACCTCCATACGCTCAGTAGAACGCTACAATGTTCACCTACATGGTTATTATTTGGGGACACCGATAAGGTTCCTTCGGCACCAGTTCCGGCAGAAGCTGCCGATGCTTTGAGCGATGATGAACGTGAGTTAGTTGAACTCTATCGCACACTACCTGCTTCTGAGCAGAAAGCCCAGCTGATTGAACTTAGAGCCAGATCAGAAAACTTCGAACAACTCTTCTCCGAACTCCTCCAAGCCAGAAAACGCACCAAGAAAAAATAACTAGCAGAATCAGCTAGTTGTTTTTTTTACGCCTCATTTGTTGAGTTTTCTAACCAAAAATACTTGTCAGCTTTGTTTAGTTATCTTAAAGTTCAGCCATCGAAACACGCACAGTGTTATCAGCAAAACGTTCAGCCAGCCTGGCTAAAGGGCAACAAGAGGAGAAGAGTGATGGAAGAGAAAGAAATTAAACACATGATCGCGTTGTTACTGGAAGATGCGAAGCGCCTTCAGGAAATTGAACCGAATTCCGGTACAGCGGCACGCATTCAACTGGCGAGGGACTCTTTGGCATCCTCTACGCAGGGACAAACAAAATGCGAAACCGAAGACGTTATTACCGTTTACGGTCACAAAGTGAACCGCAGTTTTGCATACCATGTGCTTGATGGTTTCGCCCCAACCCTTCATCAAATAATAAGGGATTTAACCCTAAGAGGGATGGATCGCAAGGCAGTTGAAGATGCGGCCACGACAGCAGCTTCTGCCGCCGTCGTGGGGATGAGATCCCTTATTCTTCCATCGAAGTATTCCAGCCCTCAGGAACTGTGTATTTCGTAGGTTCAGGCTTGAGTAATTCGATAAATTCGCTTCGTAAACGCTTAACCTCACCAATGAATTTTTTTTCACTGCATATCCAGCCATTTGGATAATTGAGGCGCAAGTATTCAAATACTAATGAATCGATGTTGTCGGTATCCAATTAAAAAATCCTCTTAGGTTGTTGGAATCAAAGAGGATACCACTGCCGCCTGAGGTGGAGATTTGACCAGGCACAAATTCGAATCAGCGTTTCTAAACGATAGTGAAACGGATAAGCACAATCAGAATCTTCACGGTAGAGGTAGGCGGTTAAATGGACTTATCGGAATTAACACCAGTTCAAGCAGCACAAAGTAAGTTCGCCATTGCCGCTTTTATTGGTGACAAAGAAATGTTTGAACAGGCAATTATTCAATTCGCTATTGCAACCGGAACAAAGGTAAATCATGACAACTCTACACGCATTAGTTTTGACCGTCTTTCTGAATACGGGAGAGGCACAGGAACAGGTCATTGATGTTTATGACAGCTATTCGGAATGTGTAAGCGCGGCAAAAGAACAGAACATTGCAGGTGATTGTTATCCGGTGGAAGCCATTATCCCGATGAACGCAAGTGAAATTCCGGCGGGGTATTAATGGACCGGCAAACAACAAAGTTTTTTCTGAAAGCCTTCGCATCACTTGCAGTTCTTTTTTATCTAATTGCTATTTTTGGCTTTCGTATTTTTGCTGAAGACAAAGACGACAACGACATTTAGTTAAACAGATTTTTTGTATATGCCTGAAATATGGCAGGGATTTTTACAACCTTTTGAGGATAAATTATGAGCATCGAATTAACCGTAAGTTTCAAAGAGAATGTAATCGTCGGCAGCCTTAATTGTGTTGTAACGGAGGTTGTCGCGGGTGGCTCTGTCATTGGCTACGTAGCGATTAACCGCACCTATAGCGATAACCGTCTGGTTACCACAATCACCCCTTTCACCTCCAATGGTGAACTGGCGGAATCACACTGCCCGTTCTGCGCGGTTAAGGCACTGTTTGCTCAGTACACGGGCTTCAATCTCAAATCGGTATCTGTTGCCGAAGCAGAAGAAAAGCCCACGTCACCTTTTATTGGCGTACTCACAGCCATGTTAATGAGCAAAGCCTGACTTAAGAACAAACGCCCCGTTACATCGGGGCATTTATCAGAGTGATCATTCGTAAGTGGTCAGCCTGATAAATGAGGAATGCAGATGGATATTACTCTGGCGTTTAAGAAATTAGCCCTCGTTAACGGCGAGGAAGCTGTTATCAGCATTGCCCCCAGCGCAATGAAAAAGATGGTCATGGATTTAGTGGCGAATGGTTATTTATCCACTGAGGATTTAATCATTTTCGCAATCGGTCAGGTGAAGCTCTGCGACCGTAAAAATCTTGAGCATGTTTTGCCCGACAACGTTTTGAACAAATTAACAGAAACCTTTGAATCCGTAAAAATGGAGAAGAAAAATGACTGACCAGAAAATTTTCATCGCGGGATATTTCCCCGATGAAAAATCAGAACAGGCAGGTATCAAGCGCGTCGCTACCGCGTTCAATGCAAAGGATATTGAACGCGCTAAAGCGAAAGCCAACTTTATCTTTCTGGAAGAGTATGAACATGCTCAGGATGCGGCTTATAAAATGCTCCTTTGTGAAGGCACTCCTGACGTTCCCGCCCGCCCTTCTCGTGGCGTATGGGACACCGAATTCCTTTACGAATACGACTGGCCTGAAGACGTCGGCCACCCTGTCAAACGTCAGGCTGAAAAAGTCGATTTCGACAAACTCTCTCGTGAATTGCAGATCGCATGCCTGATTAAGTATGGCTCTACCGAGTTAACTAAAAACGATCTGCCTGGTGCGCTGGAAATTACCCAAGACGATGACAGTTTTGAAGGGCATATGTTCGCCGCCATTATCAAAACGCCGTCAGTCGCTAACATGTTCCATGAGCGTATTGAAAACGCTATCGGATGGCTGGGCGCTAAGTGCGATCACTCCGCTAAATGGCCTGAGATCCAAAAAGAGCTGGCTGCATGGGAAAAGCGCCAGAGCGCAGAGCGCAAACAAACCGGTTCGTCAAAATCAGTTGTCGATATTGCTCGCGAAAAGGCAGCAAACGCAGCCCTTAACCAAACCGTCGTTTCCTCTGAAGAAACTCAGCGCCCTAAACGCTCCTACAAACACACGTATCAGACGCTTGATCAGGAGTTAGCCAACGCCTTCTGGCCTGGCGACGTTAACCCGGGGAACGTTGAAGGCGAAATTTACCGTTGGGCGAAAAATGAAGTCATCGCGAAAGAGCGTGAAGACTGGAAGCGCTTCTCTATATCAATGCGTACAACGGAAAACGTACTGAAGTACGACCTGTTAACCATCCGTGATGTGGTGCAGATGCGCCCAGACGATATTCATAAAAATCCTGTTTCATTGAATGAATACATCACCGGCTTTTTATTAACTCATGGGGTATATGAAGATGCGACCGAACAGAACAAAACGGGCACAACTGGCCCACTGGACGATGCAGCGTCAACGGCTTGCGCAGTGGAACCGGAACACAATGCAAACGGGCCAGCAGCGGGGCCGCTGGAAACTGCGCCACAGGTAGAGCGTACGGGCCCGTTCTATTACCTCTTTGCTGATGGTGTGAAAGTAGGACGTGCTAACAAGCTGCCTGGCCTTGAAAAAGCGCTGGCTGATGGTGGCAAGGAAATCAGCCAGGAAGAGTATTCAGCCCGTAAGAACGGCACATATGAAGCCCCTGACGCTCCCGCTAAAGCCTCAGCCGCAGGTCCTGAGCCTGAAGTGACCAATCACGGCGCGGGTCGCTTTTCCATTGATGGATTGCTGGCAGAAAAACCAAAAGAAGACGTGGCAAAAAGTGAAAATAGTCATGTTGAACAGAAATCAGAGAATGATAACACTGCCGATGAAAGCGTACAGGCGGCTATCAATGCCCGCGCAGAAATTGCCGAAGCTGAATACAAAGGTTATACGGATAATTCAGACAAAGAAAATCTGTCTATCTGGATGCGGGTGCATAGAACAGACCCCAGTCGGACAAAGAGCAAAATCCAGTACGGCAAAGAATTGCCTGATGGAACAAAGCCAATACTACGTGTTACTACAAGTATTAACCCGACCTATCAGACAGAACGTGCAACAAAACTATTCGGACCATTTGGTATTGGCTGGGGCGTAAATATTGAAATGGAAAGATTTGATAATGGTATGCCATTTACTGAACCTACCTATGATGCCAATGGGCGTTTTACAGGTAAGAAAGTCATTAGAGATAATGATGGCACCATTATCTTTACGCTTAACCATACAATGTTAATTTCGCTATGGTACATCCACAATGGAGTAAAGGGTGTAATTAGTAGCTATGGTCACACAAAATATTTATATCAAACGCAGAACGGTATTACTTGCGATGATGAGTATGCTAAAAAAAGTTTAACCGATGCAACAACGAAAGCACTTTCACAGCTTGGGTTTAGTGCTGATGTTTATGGCGGCTTGTTCGAAAATAGTGAATATAGCGAACAAAACAAACTTGAACATGATCTGATTAATGCGACGAACAGAGCTGATGAAGTGGTTCGTATACGAGAAGAACTTGATCAACGTTTCAAAGCAAATGTTGAAACGATGAAATCGGCCAAAACCCCTAATGAGGTTTCAAAGATTGCCAGCAGCCTCACCCGCAAAATTGGAGAGCATTTAAAGGCAGCAAATGCAACGGGTGATCATGATTACGTCAAATACCTTGACGGCAGACTGAATCGCCTTGAAACCTTAAAAGTTGAATGCCTCAAAGCTCTGGAGGAAAAAGCATGAGCAACCGCACTATTGATTTAGCCAACGAAATCAGAAAAATTATCGCCCTCGGTGAAAGTGGCGAAATTGACGAGCAGACTATCAAAGATACTTTGGAAGGTATCGAAGGTATGCTGGAAGATAAATTTGATGCTGCAATGTCTGTTATTAGACAGTTTGAATCAAATAAAGAACATTGCAAAAAAGAGGCTGCTCGCTTTAACGAAAGAGCGAAGCATTGGGATCGCCAGGCTGGAATGATAAAAACCTATCTTCTTCTTTGCCTGATTACGGCAGAAAGAAATCAACTTAAAACCGTTGAAAACACATTTTCAGTAAGGAAAGGTAGTATCTCACTCACCATCGTAAATGAAGATGATATACCAGACGACTATTTAATTTCTTCTAAATCTGTTGTGGTGAATGAATTTGATACAGCAGGAATAAAAAAGGTTCTTACTGAAGCTCTAAAAGAGATAGAAGAACTACGTGAAAAAGGTGAGCAGGTTCCTGAAGAACTTCTTAACAAAGTACCTGGCGCAAAAGTAGAGCGTGGACCAGATACGCTTTCTGTTCGATGAAACACAGGGCCGCTATGCGGCCTGTTTCGGGGGCTTATATGTTCGTATTCAGAATACGAAATCATCGAAGAGAAAAATGACGATTTACGATATCCACGCACGCAGTCTTTGAATTCTGCACCTGACTATACAAAGAAAATAGTCGCTGCGTTATCTAATCGTCGAAATCTGAGAAAGAAAAATGTCTCTACTAACACGCGGTAAGTCTGTTTTTAAAGTACGCCCTCTTCTGTTTAGCAAAAGTTTTAAATGGGCGAATGTAAAAGTAATTGCAACGTTGCGCGGAAATTATTACGGGCGAGAGGTGAAAACTAATGGCTAACTCAATTCGACAAATGACACGCGGCGGTGTTATCTCCCGCACCGACAATGGCATGTTTATTCATCTGGATGATATTCACGTCAAACCAGGCTTTAACAAGCGTCTCGATGATGAACGTACACGCCAGGCCGATGACGACCTTTTCCAGTTCCTGATGAACGGCGGCAGCGTTCCACCACTTGAAGTGATTTCCCGTGATGAAGGTGGCGTGTGGATTGTTGAGGGTCACCGCCGACACCGTTGCTATGAACGCTGCCGTAAAGCAGGAAAGCCGGTAAACAAAATCCACATCGTCCAGTTCGTAGGCGATGACAAAGAACGCCTTGCGCGAATACTTACTTCCAATAACCAGTTAAGCCTTTCAGAGCTGGAACAGGCCGCGGTGGTAAAAGAACTGGCATCGGCATTCAATCAGACTGTGGCAGAAATAGCCGCGCTGGTGAACAAGTCAGAACCGACCGTTCGGAACCTGCTTACCCTGGCTGGCGCTAACCATGACGTGAAGCAGAAAGTACAGGCTGGAGAAGTAACGGCTGGTGCAGCTATTGAGCGTGTAAAAGAGTTCGGTGAAAAAGCGGGCGAAGTGCTTGAGCAGGATAAAGCCGTAGCCGCTGCCACTGGAAAGAAGAAAGTCACCCGCAGCGTAATAGCCCCTGAAATCAGCGTGAAGAAAGCCCGCCGCTTGGTTGAGCTGATCACCCTTGCCGGAATCAACGAGAGCGGCGCTATTACCCTTTCTGGCGAGTTATTGAATGAGGTAGTGGAAATCATCAACGAACAGCGTGATATCGAAGCACAGCGCAGCAGGGCCGCAGTATGAACAAGGTAGAGAAAGAACGTTTAATTAGTTATCGCCGCTGGCTCTATACGGCAGAACTGAACGAGACAAAGCTGATCGCTTACAACTGCCCTAAATGCCTTGAGAAGTTACAAACCACTGAAGCGCCGGAAGGTGAAACGTGGGACACGTTTTCTAACTGCCCCTTTTGTGGGTCGTTACTTTTCAAGGTCACGCAGGGTAACAAAGTCAAAATTGATTTAATTCTGAAAATAGGGAAAAAAGAACCAGCGGAACAAACTCAAGCTGATCATCCAGATATTCCCCCGGCACCTTGCCCTCGTTGCGGGACGATATCAGACAGACCAGACGGCGTGCATTATTGCCACTCAAGAAATAAGTGATTTTCGTAATTCAGTTTTGATACCCGACCAGCGATAAATTGCTGGTCGGCCATGGGGTGACTCATGCCGCAGATCGTTTTTAATAAAGAATGGGTTGTTGAGGCCGAACTAACAGCGCTTACTGGCCTGACAGAGCGCCAGATTAAAGCACTCCGCAGCGGGCCATGGCTGGAAGGCGTCCACTTCAAGCGACAGGCAATGAACGGAGGAGAAACTAAGCGTGGCTTGCTATGGTACAACTACCCTCGCATAAATCAGTTAGTGCAGGAGCTGTAATGACCTTCCCAACAGGTGTTGAAATTCACAATGGAAAGATCCGGTTAACTTTCACCTTTCGCGGCAAACGCTGCCGTGAAGTGCTGAAGGGCTGGATGGTCACTCCTGCAAATATCAAAAAAGCGGGAAACCTGCGCGCGCTCATCGTAAGTGAAATACAGCTGGGTGAATTCGATTACGCTCGGCGCTTCCCTGAGTCGAAAAGCGTCAAGAAATTTACCTCTACGCGTATTGCTTACACCTGGGACGAACTTACCGAACTCTGGCTGGATGCCAAGGAAGAGGATGTTTCAAGAAACACCATGACGCGAATTAAGGCGCAGCTCAGGACGATGAATAAGGTCATCGGAGGTAACACGCTAATTTCCGATATTACTCACAGCGACATGATGCAGTACAGGAAGGAGCTGTTGCGGGGAGAAAGCTTTTACTCTGAAGGTAACAAGAGAAAAAAGACTGGCCGCAGTGTGAACACTGTTAACGACTATATTTCACTGACCTGTCAGATCCTGCGCTTTGCTCACCGTAGCCGATTCATCACCGATAAACCGTTTGAGCACATCACAAAGCTGCACAAGGACCGTAAGAAACCGGATCCATTACAGCGTGATGAATACGCCACGATGATGCTGGCCCTGACGGGTCAGGACAAAAACATGTGGCAGTTCGCTATCGGTGCCGGACCCCGTCACGGTGAAATTGCGGCATTGTCGTGGGATGATGTTGATCTTGATGCAGGAAAGGTTCATATCCAGCGCAACCTGACGGGCCAGGGTGATTTTGTACCGCCAAAGACTAAAGCTGGGGATCGAATAATCACCCTTCTCGCTCCTGCGCTTGATGCCCTGCGTGCACAATATGCCCTCACTGGCCATCTGCCGGAAACGGAAATCGTTCAGCACTTCAGGGAGTATGGTAAAACCGAAGTTCAGAGGCAGCGTTTTGTTTTTCTTCCACGTCTGGAGACTAAAAATCCTGGCAGGTACTTTTCCACGCAATCCATCACTGACCGCTGGGATGCTTCGGTGAAAAAGGCCGGTATCCGCCGACGCACGCCGTATCAGTCACGGCATACCTACGCGTGCTGGTCACTGGCGGCAGGCGCTAACCCATCTTTCATTGCGAGCCAGCTCGGGCACGAAGACGCTGAGATGGTGTATCGGGTATATTCAGCCTGGATCAAGGAGTTCGACGGTGAGCAGGTGGAGCTGTTAAACGAGCGGTTAGGGTTTGCCCCCAATATGCCCCTGAAAACTAAATTATCTAAAATACACCAATAATATCAATAAGATAAAATAGCACCCCACTACTATAGGGGGGTATGGTATTTAACTTTTATCTCGATGTAAACCTTCTGTTTCCATTGCAACATCAGCGTATCTACCGCATATCATCAACCAAGCGAATAAAACTTCAAAAAGAGATAATCTTCTGAAATATATAATTTTTTAATGACATTATTTGCCTAACCGGATTGTAGCTTCCGTTGTTTAGTGACGATTTCATATACAACAGGAGTTAACACATGGCATGGAACAAACACGCAGCGGCCCTGCATGCACGCCAAAATGCAGGAACTTCATTGCAAAAACGCTGTGGAGAATATACGCGTAAGGCAATACGTGCAGGTGGCGTGGATGTTGGCAATGCACCTAACGCAAAAGACTATGGCAGTAACCTTGAACGGGCAGGTTTTCGAGTTTTAGGGCAAGGTGAAACATTACAGGAAGGCGATGTGGTTGTTATTCAGCCTTATGGCTGGAGGTAATCCTGCGGGTCACATGGCAATTTATGACGGCACTACCTGGTACTCTGACTTCAGACAAAGAGATATGTGGGGTGGCCCGGGATATCGCTCCTCACGCCCTGCTTACAAAATTTACAGGAAAAGCTGATGCGTTACGTTCTCTTGATGTGCCTGTTACTAACGGGATGTTCAACGCAAATGGATGCGCCGGAAAAACGTACTCATGACTTTTACACGTTTTACCTCACTGCTTTCGTTACAGACAGCAAAGAAGATAATCTCGATTCACCAAAAATGCGTGACTATATTGCGCAAGACACGCTCTCCCGACTGCAAAAAATTTCCTCTCTCTATGAACAAGAAATTATCGGTTCTGATTATTTTACCTATACGCAAGACTATGCGGCGGAGTGGATCCCTGACCTAAGCGTAAGCAACGCGATAAACTCGGTGTCCGGAAAAGTTGTTAACGTCGAACTGGGTGCAGGTAATGGGCAAAAACTGCGGTTAAACGTGTATCTGCGCAATGAAGACGGTAAATGGAAAATATATCGCGTCACCGATGCGAGTCATCATTTCGAACAGTATATTTTTGACGAGAGGGCGATTGCTGCGGCACAACGATATGCGGCCAGTATAACTTCTCCATAATTAGCAAGATCGGTCAGGATTCTGGCCGTTCGCTGATGCAAAGTGGGTCATCAGGAGGATGCAATGAACGATGCAATCAAAACGGCTTACCGCGAGCGCTTCACGATGGTGTGCGACTATATCGCCCGCCATCTTGATGAACCGCTCACGCTGGAGAAGCTCAGCGCGTTAGCCTGCTGTTCGCCTTATCATTTTCACCGGCAGTTTCTGGCATTTAGCGGTCAGCCTCTGTATCGCTATATCCAGTGGCTACGCCTGCGTCATGCTTCCTGGCGACTGGCGTTTAACCCTCAGGATAAGGTGATTGATATTGCGCTCGATGCCGGGTTCCAGAGCCCTGAATCGTTCAGTCGCGCCTTCAGAAACGCGTTTGGAAAAAGCCCGCGTCAGTTTCGGCAACAGCCGGACTGGCTGAACTGGCACCAGCGCGTACCTAAAATGACCTTTCAGGAGCAAAAAACGATGGAAATTAAGATTGTCGATTTCCCACAGACCCAAGTGGCAATGCTGCAGCACCGCGGCAGTCCGGAACGGGTTAATGACAGCGCGGCGAAATTTATTGCCTGGCGTAAAAGCACGGGCCTATCGCCAGTACACGAAAGCAGCACGTTTGGCATTGCCTGGGATGACCCGGCAACCACACCCGCAGAAGCCTTTCGTTTCGATATCTGTGGCAGTACCTCTGAAGCAATACCAGAGAATGAATTTGGGGTTTTCAGCGGTGAAATCGATGGTGGTCGTTACGCCGTCGGGCGTCACACCGGTTCGCTGGATACCATTTCCGCCACGGTGTGGGCGATGTTTCGCGACTGGCTACCGGCCAGCGGCGAAACGCTGCGTGATGCTCCGGTATTTTTCCACTACCTCAACTTTATTCACGAGGTGCCGGAACATGCGCTGCAACCCGATATCTATCTGCCGTTAAATTGACTATCCCTTATTAACCGCCATTTCTGCCGGGCGGCACTGCGCTTACCCGGCCTACAGTCTCCTGCCAGCCTGCGTCGCAAGCCAGCGAGTCGCCCTCGCAGACCACAGAGTAAATAACGGAAACCCTGTCACTAATGGGCCACCCGCGCCTGCGCGGTCGGAGCAAAAAACCAAACACACCTTTAGATAAAGGCCACTTACTCTGTCGTACGTTCCCAGATAGTATTCAGAAACATAACCAGTAAAGTCGTGACTTAATAGTCGCGGTACCTCTAATGCAGATAAGCCAACCCACGGAGATAAAATGCTGTTACTTTTTACAATGTTTATATTTTCACTGACGCTTTCATTTTCTCCTGGCCCGGTTAATATGGTGATTATATCGTCTGGTGCCGTTCACGGTTTTAAAAATACCTTCTCATTTGTCTCCGGTGCAACGATAGGGTTTACGTTATTACTTATCTTTATTTGTTTCGGTTTTTACGCTGCAATCGAAAAATATCCTGTATTTTTCCGTTATCTTAATATTGCCGGTTCTTTATTTATTATGTATCTGGGCTATAGGATAGCATCGTCCCGGCCCGATATGTCATTAACCAAAACGGATTCACCCGGTTTTGTTCAGGGTTTTGTCATGCAGTGGATCAATCCCAAAGCATGGACCGCGTGCGCCTCAGGGGCAGCGTTGTTTTCAGAACCCGCAAACCCTGCGACAGCACTCGTCTTTATAACAATCTATTTTTTAGTCTGTTACCTGTCGCTTTCGGCATGGGCATTGATGGGAGAAAAGGTGTCGGTGCTGCTCAGGAGCACACGGCAGCTCCGTACGTTTAACGTGTTGATGGGCGGGCTGCTGCTTATTACGGCGTGCTACATGCTCTCTTTAGCATTTTAAAACCTTTATAACGTGTGAAATTCAATCGCGTTATAAATATCATTAATCAATTTGTAGGCAATACTGCTGGTCGACATATTAGAAGGCCATACGGCATAGACTTTCAGCGGTTCTAGTGACCAGTCAGGAAGTATTTCCTGCATTTCTCCACGCTTAACGTCCTCTTCGCTTAAATAGCGAGGAGGTGCGGCGAGTCCAATTTGTTGCCTGGCAAGGGCATACGCGGCTTCGACATTATCTACATACACCTCAGGCGTATACGTTACGACAGCCACCTCCCCAGATTTATGCCGAAATTCCCGGTTATTCTGCCTCATATTGAGTCCAATCCACGGCAGTTTCGCCAGGTCATCAGGATGCGTAATCGTCGGGTAATGGCTGAGTAAATCACGGGAAGCGACTACCTGGCGCGGCAGCACAAAAAGATGGCGCGCTTTAAGAGAACTGTCCGGAAGCTCACCGATTCGAAATGCCACATCGATACCGTCGGCAATAATATCTCTGCGCGTATCGCTGTAAGAGATATTCAGTAAAATGCCCGGATGACGTTTTATAAAATCGGCCAGATGGCGGGTAAACGCACTCTTCAAAAAAACGGCAGGAAGAGAAACAGTAAGCTTATTCGCCGTTGATATCGAACGCTGCTTAAATTCAATGACCCCCTGCTCATAAAGCGCCAGCATCGATTTGGCCGTTTCCAGCAAGCTTGCGCCATCGTGAGTCAGAGAGAGTTTACGGGTGTTTCTGTAGAGCAACGCGCAGCCAAGATTTTTTTCCAGCTTTGATAAATGCGTGCTTGCCGTTGCAGTTGTAAGCCCTAGCGCTTCTGCCCCGCCTGAAATGGATCCTGCCTCAGCAATCTTTGCAAACACTATCAGATAACGGATGTCATCAATCATTTATCGTCCTGTTGCGAAGGCGTTCCTGCGAACTCCTGATTCAATCATAGAGTTACGATATCGTACTTTCCTCCCGGGAGCCAGACAGCCCGGAATGACGCGCCAGCGTTTGCAGCGCCTCCTTAAGCCAGCGCGTTGCGCCCCGCTGTCCGCTGCGTTTGTGCGAGTAAATTTTCACCTCAAACGTGCGTATCGTAAACGGTAAAGGAAAAATCCTCAGGTCCGCTGCCGCAGCTAGCTTCTCAGCGGCAAAACGGGGGATCGCCATCAGCAGGTCGCTTTCCGCAACGATAAACGGCGCGCTGAGCATCGACGGCGTTTTGATCGCGATTTGTCGGGTATAGCCCAATTGCTCAAGCCGCACGTCCAGAACGCCCTGCTTCTCATTCCATGGCGTCACCACCAGGTGTCGGGCTGCGAGATAGTCCTCCAGCGTAAGACGCGTTCGGCGCGCGTTGCTGATGACCACATACTCATCTTCAAACCAGTCGATCTCTTCCAGTTCCGGGTGCCGGATATCATCCTGAGTGCTGAACCCCAGCGCGAGATCCACTTCGCCCGCCAGCAGTTCCGTCAGCGCCGGGCTGTGCGGAAGATAGCGTAATTCGAAACGCAAACCCGGAGCAGCAAGCTGCAGTTTGTGCATCAGCGCCGGGAAAATGCACAGCGCGGTAAAGTCCGTAATCCCAATGAGTAAGCTTTCGGTACTGCTGGCCGGATCAAACTCCGGCTGCGGGGTCAGCTCATGATTCAGGAACGACAGTGCGGAAGCAATGGAAGGCGCAAGGTGAGAGGCATACACGCTGGGGGACATGCGATGCCCTTCCCGAAAAAAGAGCGGGTCATTAAGGGTGATGCGCAATCGCGACAGCGCATGGCTCAGCGCTGAAGTGCTCATCGCCAGCTCATCAGCGGCAAGCCGAACGGAACGGTGGCGGTAAATCGCGTCGAAAACGGGCAGCAGGTTTAAATCAAGACGTCTCAGTACCGGATGCATAATATTCATCATTTGTTGATTTCATTGCACTTAATTCTTCGGACAATACTCCGTATGCTTAACGCCATCAATCGAAACACAGGCTAAAAAACAGGAAAAAAAATGAGCATAACCATTCGTCAGGCCCGTCCCGAAGATGCAGCGGCAATTTACGCCATGATCTACGAGCTCGCGGTGTACGAAAAAGCGCCGGAAGAAGTGGTGACCACGCCAGAGGAGATCCGGGAAACGCTCTTTGGCACCGGCGGTAAAACCGAAGCGTTGATCGCGGAATATGAAGGTAAGATCGCCGGCTATGCCGTGTTCTTCACCAGCTATTCGACCTGGCTCGGACGCAACGGTATTTACATGGAAGACCTGTACGTTTCACCGGACTATCGCGGTAAAGGCGCGGGAAGAGCGCTGCTGAAACATATCGCGCAGCTCGCGGTAAAACGGCAGTGCGGGCGCCTTGAATGGAGCGTGCTGGACTGGAACCAGCCCGCCATTGATTTTTACCTGAGCATAGGCGCGCTGCCGCAGTCCGAATGGGTTCGCTATCGTCTTGATGGCGAAGCGCTGCTGAAATTTGCCGAATAGCGACACGTGGTATCGGAGAAGATCCCGCCCGCGGGATCGCTCTGTCCTGCCTTTATCCCGCCTCAACAGATTCTGAATTTATGCTACCCTTCCATAAATTTCATAAACATAGTGCAGAACGCCATGACGACAGCCCCTTTTATCCGCCCACAACTTTCCCTGCCAGACGGTGCCGACAAGCTGCTGTTGCACTCCTGCTGCGCCCCCTGCTCGGGTGAAGTGATGGAGGCTATCCAGGCGTCGGGGATTGACTACACGATTTTCTTCTACAACCCAAATATCCATCCACAAAAGGAATACCTTATTCGGAAGGAGGAGAATATTCGCTTTGCGGAAAAACACGGCGTGCCGTTTGTTGATGCCGATTACGACACCGATAACTGGTTTGAGCGCGCGAAAGGCATGGAATGGGAACCCGAGCGCGGCGTCCGCTGCACCATGTGCTTCGATATGCGTTTCGAGCGTACGGCGCTCTATGCAGCAGAAAATGGATTCAGCGTCATCAGCAGCTCGCTGGGGATCTCCCGCTGGAAAAACATGCAGCAGATAAATGACTGCGGCCAGCGTGCCGCCGCGCGCTATCCGGGTATGGTTTACTGGGACTATAACTGGCGTAAACAGGGCGGCTCCTCTCGCATGATTGAGATCAGCAAGCGGGAGCAGTTTTACCAGCAGGAATACTGCGGGTGCGTTTATTCGCTCAGGGACAGTAACCTGCATCGTAAGTCTCAGGGCCGCCCGCTGATCCGAATCGGGAAACTGTATTATGGTCAGGATGACAATGAGAAATAACGAGTTCCCGGTATAGAGATATATCCTAAAACAGCCCTGTCAGGTGCCGAAATTAACCTTTCGTCTCCCACATCTGCAAAGAGCGGCTATCCTTTAATTATCAACAAAAGGAGGCAAAAATGTCTGATTTCGGTACTGATAAAAACACCCAGTTTGCTGAAGACAAAGCAAAAAATAAACTTGATGAACTTGCAGGTTCAGCGCAACAGCAGTTCGGTGATTTTGTAGATTCACCCAAGCATCAGGTCAAAGGTGCAGCTAAAAAATATGCCGCGCAGGCCAGCGATGCCGTTTCCGACGTTACTGAAGCTGTCAGAAATAACCCCCTCACCGGCCTCGTTGCAGCAGGTGCGGTCGGTATTGTTCTTGGCCTGCTGCTGGGTCGAAAATAATGAAAGGCCCTTCGGGGCTTTTTTATTAACTAAACAACCTCACCATGCGATCTAACTCCTCCTCTTTCACGGCTCGCGATAAATAATAACCCTGAAAATTCTTGACGCCCAGCGCGACTAATTTCTCAAATTTTTCTTCACTATCAACCCCCTCCGCAATACAGTCCGTTCCGGTCATGTCGCTATAAAGCTGTATCGCTTTAATCAGGTTATAGTCATTGTCATTTGCCACAAAATGCTCAACGATGTCCCGATCCAGCTTAAGACCATCAAAATGCACTTGCCGCACCGGGAACATGGTTTGATGATTAGAGAAACAGTCATCCAGAAACAATCGACACCCCGTGTTACGTAAATGCCGCATGGTTTCAGGGATCCTTTTGTCCTTCGTCACGTCAATATCTTCAGCAAATTCAAAGACCAGCTTTTCGGCCCATTGTGGTTTGAGCAACATGTCGATAGCTTTTTTCGCCATATCAGGCAATGCGTTTCCGGAAGCCAGGCGTGGTGGGATATTCACTGAAAAATAGTATTTTCCATTATATTTATTAATCCCCGACACGGCAGCATGGATGACTAGCGCTGTTATTTTTAACCATATTTCATGACTGGAGATATCCGCGAGAAAGCTGGCTGGCTTGACAATTTTACCGTTTTTATTCCAGCGAATCAGTATTTCAAAGCCAACGCCCTTCTTGTCGCGATCGGTAATTATTTGATAGGCAGGAAAGATCTCTCTTTTAATTAGCGCATTGAAGATTTCTGTTTCCTTATTCGTAAACTCTTTTTTTGGACGCTGATATTTAACCCCTCCTTCCGCTTTAAAATTATGTGGATCGTGTAGCCATCGCTTAATTAAGCGTAATTTCAGCACGCCTTCCTTGCGATGGGTATAAACCGTTTTATTAGAAAGCCCCATTTCGTCACACATCTCTTTTACGGACATGCCGCGGTAGAAATTTAACAAAACGTCAATTTCTCTTTTTGTTAACCACTTTACGTTTTCTTGCGAAGAATTATCTCTGCAGCGATCGCGTAACAGGTACGAACGATCCTTAAAGACGTTATATTTCGTATGAATACAGCTTATGACATCTGAAACGCGGGCTACACGAATTAATGATAATTGATAACTGTTATTTAAAAGACTGGTCAGGGTGCGATACAACCAGCCATCCGGCATGTCTCCGTACAGGGTGACGCGTCGAATAACGGGAAGCGCATTGAGCACGGATGCCAGTCGCTTCAGGCTCTCCAGGAGAGTAACGATACCTTTTCCGAGGAACACCACAATATTAGCATTCTGATTTATAAGAATATTTTCAATATCTTCATGAGAAGCCTCATCCCCGTTAAAGTGAATACGCGAAGCCTGAATACCATACTGATTAAGGATCAAACTGTATCCCTGGAACGTAAAACCGCAGGCTGAAATGACAAATTTTTGTTCGTCGCACGCCCCATTTCTGAGAGAAATTTTGTGGGTCATAACCTGCTCCTGGGCACTAAAGCGCCATGTCCATCTGTGAATGTGCAAAATTTAACGCACCTGTTATAAACATTAATTTTACAGTACAGCCTGAGACTAAGAAACCGTTATCAACTGAACTCACAGGAACATCTTTGCGTTAATCACCGCCATTGAAATATACTTTTATTTTCAAATAACAACGGCAAACCTCTCATTCTCAGGTATAATGAGAAGTCCGAAAAAGAAGACTAAACACTTCATCTATCGGCTCATTCAAATACGAGAAAATGCTATGGATAATCACATCTCATCCAGGGCCTTGCTACATCGAAGGGATGTTATAAAAAACAATCCACGATTCGGTGAGGCAATATTAGAGCACTACACAATTAATGACATCATCTACAAAAAACAACCTCTGTTCTACAAAACGATGCTGCAGGAATCACGATTTAACATTATCCTCTCCATGTGTTGTTTTATTTTTGGAAATCAGGCCGAGTCAGTTTCTGAGATTAAAGAGTTATGTTCTCGCTATAAGATAGCCAGCCCCAACAGCGTTATTGCGATCATTACGATACTGAGAACTACCGGGCGCATCAAGACCTGGCGCTGTACGGAAGACAGGCGAAAAACAAGAATTGCCCCAACCGAAAAAGGATTGAATGAACTTAAACGCTATATGTCCGGCGCATTTATACCCGTCAGCATTCTGTATCCTGCATTTAATATTGACGTCAATTTGCTGGACAATGACATTTTAAGAAATAACTTTTTCCGCCGCGCGGCGGAATACCTCTTTCGGGGATTAACGTTCAGGAAGGTTTTACCGGAAGTGGGGTTATTTATCGATAAAGACGGAGGCCGAATGATTATGCTATATCTTTATCTGCAGGCGGTAAAAAACAAATCAGCACACGGTGCAATTATTGATTATTCAGCCAGTACCCTCGCTAAGGAATTTTTCGTTTCACGCATTCACGTCAACCGAATTATCAAAACGGCGCAAGAGGCGGGCTATCTTAAAGATAGGGGTGATGGAAGGATGTCGATTTACCCGGCCTTTATCGAACTGGTGGAAAATTATGCCGGTTTGTATTTTGCGTATGTCACGCATTACATCAACGTGGTTCCGAAAGAACGACGCCACCTCAACAACGTGACGTCAACGGTATAATTTATAATTCACATGGCGTTCGGGATCCCGAACGCCACTATTTTATCTTTCGCGCAGCGCCTCTTTTGCCTTGTTCAACGGCTTCAATAGATAATCCAGAATGGTTTTACTGCCGGTTTTAATATCAACGGTAGTAATCATGCCCGGAAAGACCGGAAATTCCTGACCTTGCTTATTGGTTAGATGGTTACTGTCGGTACGAATATAAACGCGATAATAGTAGACATCCCTTTTCACCTCATCCTGCAGGGTGTCCGGCGAAATCATGGTCACTTCCCCTTCCAGTCCGCCATAGATGGAATAGTCATAGGCCGTAATTTTCACCAGCGCTTTCTGGCCAGGATGTATAAACGCCACATCGCGCGGCGAGATTTTCGCTTCGACCACCATCTGATCGTCAAGCGGGACAAGGCTCATCAGCTTGCCGTTCGGCGGGATAACGCCCCCCACGGTCGTAACGTCAATATCCTTCACGATCCCGCGAACAGGGGCATTGAAGGTCAGCCGGGTCAGGGAGTCCTCACGCCCTTTCATCACCGAACGCTGGGCTTCAATCTCCGCATTGGCTTTCGCCAGTTCTTCACGGGCGCGAACGTAATATTGGTTTTTCATCTCGGTGATTTTGTTCTCAAGCTCATTTTTTTGACGCTCAAGACGTAATACCTCAACCTTGCTGGCCGCCCCCTGGGTCACCAGTGGACGAGTTAACGACAGCTCGCGCTGCACCAGCTCGGCGCCCTGACGCAATCCGGCCAGCCCTTTTTCGAGGCTCTCACGACGGGACTGGTAGAGCGCCGTTTCCTGTTTAACCAGCTCAACGTCGTCATCCAGCTCTTCCGGGAACGCAAGTTCCGTATCGTTCACCTCGGCCTTCAGGCGCGCAGCGGTTGCCAGCGCCGCATTTAGACGAGACTCGCTCTCCAGCACGCTGGACTCGGTTTTCGTCCGGTCAAGCTGCGCGAGCTGCTGGCCGCGTTCTACAATGTCACCTTCGCGCACCATCAGGCTGTGGATAATGCCGCCTTCCAGGGACTGAATGACCTGCTCATGAGAAGACGGTATGACTTTGCCGCTGCCGGTCGTCACTTCATCAAGATGGAACAGGCTTGCCCAGACGATAAACACCGCCAGCAGGGCGAACAGGGACCATGCCACCAGTGACGAACGCGGCAGGCGCGGCTCCTTCAGTCGGCTATTGAAACGAGACAAATCATTCATGCCGCACCCTCCTCGGCAACCGCCGCCGGCTTCATGGTCACGGTGCGCTGCGCGGCTTTCTGCGGCGCCATACCGTGCTGATGCAGGATCGCATCGCGCGGGCCGTCCATCACCACCTTGCCGTTTTCCAGCACAATGATGCGGTCGACCAGGTCCAGAATCGGCAGGCGATGCGTCGCCACGAACAGCGTCCGGCGTTTACCCAGCCATTTGTGAAGATGCTGTATAAACTGCTTCTCGCTCATTTCGTCCAGCCAGGCGGTAGGCTCGTCCAGCAGCAGGATATTCGGGGAGGTGATTAGCGCGCGCGCCAGCAGCAGCGCCTGACGCTGCCCGCCGGAGAGGCCAGCCCCGCCTTCGTTGATGATATAGTTCAGCCCCATTTTCTGCTTGCGCACAAACTCCAGCGCGCCGCTGTTGACCAGCGCCTGATGAATCTCATCGTCAGTGGCGAGCGGGTTCCCCATCAGGATGTTGTCCCGCACGGAGCCAAAGAACAGCCGGGCCTGCTGGCCGAGCAGCTGCATGTCGCGACGCACGTCGGCCGGGTCCAGATGATTGAGGGCGATATCGTCGAGCAGGATGCTGCCCTGCTGCGGCTCCTGCATGCCCGCCAGAAGCTGTAGCAGCGTGCTTTTACCGGAACCGTTGCGCCCGAGCACCGCCACGCGCTCTCCGGCGCGGATCTGCAGCTTGCTGATGTTGAGCACGGTGAGTTTCTCTTCCTCGTCGTAATAAAACCCGACGTCCTCAAGGCTATAGTCGCCGCGCAGGTGGGCTTTGTGCACCTTTTTGCCGTGCTGCGGATCGTCAATGGGACGCTGCATCAGGTCGTCCAGCCCCTTGCGGGCCACCTTTGCCGACTGCCAGCGCGAGAGCACGCCTGAGATCTGCGACAGCGGCGCGATGGTGCGCGATGCCAGAATCGAGGTTCCCACCAGCGCACCGGTGGTCATGTCGCCGCTGATGACCAGATAACAGCCCACCAGCAGTACCACCGCATAGACGATGGACTGCACCTCCTGCGTCCACGTGAGCAGCAGGCCCGTCAGCCAGCGCTGCTTCATGCCGACGCTGGCGGCGACGTCGTTGGTGTTGTTCCACTGGTTCTGGAAACGCTGCTCGGCGCGCATCAGCTTGATGTCCTCAATGCCCTGCACCGCTTCCACCAGCGTGGCGTTTCGTATGGCGGATTCACGCATCCCTTCGCTGGAGAGTTTCCCCAGCGGGCGCTGCACCAGCAGGCCGGGGATGAGCAGCAGCGGCACGGCGAGCAGGACCACCAGCACCAGCGGGCCGCCAATCATCCACAGAATAAAGACGAACAGCAGGAAGAACGGCAGATCGGAGATGGCCGCAATGGTGGTTGAGGTGATGAGCTCGCGCACCGACTCCAGCTCGCGGATCTGCGCGATAAACGATCCGGTTGATTTGGATCGCGCGCCGTTTTTAATTCGCAGCGCGTGGGCGAAAACGCGTTCAGAGATGCGCAGGTCGGCACGCTTCCCCACCACGTCAGAAATATGCACGCGTAGCATGCGCATGATGAATTCGAACACGATGGCAATCATCACGCCGCCAAACAGCACCCACAGCGTGGCTTCCGACTGGGACGGCACCACCCTGTCGTACACCTGCATGGAGAAGACCATGCCGGAAAGCGCCAGCACGTTGGCCACCAGCGCCACCAGCATAATGTCGCTGTAGCGCCGCCAGTCTTTCAGCGCCAGCTGCCAGAACCAGTTTTTCTCATACGGTTTGATGTAGTCGTCCACGCGGGCATCCGGCGTGGATTCGAGCGGGCGCAACACCATCAGCCCTTTCAGCCGCGCACCGAGTTCGTCACGCGTCAGGGTCGTCTCCAGCCCCGCGTCACCGCTAAACTGCAGGCTGACATTGCCTTCGCTGTCCATGCGGTTAATGACCGCGATTTGTCCGCCGGTGAATTCCGCCAGCAGCGGCACGCGCCAGGGATCGAGGGATACCGCTTCAGCCGCCACCACACGCATCCCCAACCCAAGCTGGCGCGCCATCTCCTCCAGCACCAGCTGGCGTGGAGACTGGCTTTCATGGTTAATCGTGACCCGAACATGCTCCGCTGAGAAATCCAGCCGGTAGTGCTTCGCGATGATGAGCATGCCCTGCAGCCAGGGTTCGTACTGTGGATGTGTCTTCATAATGCTACGTCCTGTCCAGTGCGGTAATTTCGCACTGAAATGATACCTTTACGGGATGATTTAAAATCGAACATTCTCTAAACGACCCCGCAAAATAATCTTGTGAAATATAGGGTTATCGCTATTCATGTAAAGAAACGCAAAAAGCCGCGAGGATCGCTCCCCGCGGCGTTGTTTTACGCAATTAACAGCTGATGGTTCGCCAGCAGCGTCGCCAGATCCGTCTGCACGCCGTTCAGCGTCACCAGCGTGGTTGGCGAGAACTGGCCGCCCGTGCCGTCCAGGTCAACCTGGATCTCGGTATTGCTGCCGTTCTGCACCACGCGGATGTAATCGCTGATGTTGCCCGCGCTGCTGTCCAGCGTGGCCACGCCGTTCACGTAGCTCGCCGAGCCCGTGCCGGTATAGCCGCTGCCGGAGAGCAGATCGCGCAGGTCAATACGATCCGTGTCCGCGGTCCCTTCCCAGGTGCCGACCGTAAAGCCGTTCACCACGTCGTGACCGTTCCCGCCCGTGGCGTCAGACGCGTTGATCAGCTTGTAGAGCAACGTATCGTGACCGCCGCTGCCGATGTTGAAGGTGTCGTTCCCGCCGCGGCCTTCGAACCGGTTATCCCCGCTGTTGCCGGTAATGACGTCGTCGAAGTTCGAGCCGTTGATCCCCTCAATGTTGAGCAGTCGTGACGTACCGAACCCGGTGTCCTGCGCGGTAGAGAGGCGCAGGTCAACGGTCACGCCCGAGGTCGCATTGCGGTAATCCACCACGTCCATCCCACCGGTGTTGCTCCAGGTGTCGTAGTCGGAATGGGTATTCCAGCCGCCGGAACCGTTGTAGGTATAGGTGCCGTCCTCTGCGATAAAGGTGTCGTTATACCCGGTACCGGTAATGGTCCCGCTGTGGCCGCCGGTGGCGGCTTCGGCCGTCAGGACGTAGCCCTCTTTGCCGTTGCCCGCCTCCAGACCGCTCCAGGTGACGTTATCCGACACGCCGTTGGTAATCTTCAGGATCTCGGCCGAATAGGTCTCATTCGGATCCAGCCCGTAGAAGCTCACCAGCGCAGAGGTATCGTTCGAGCCGATACCGGACTGGGCGTTGATGATCTGCGAGGCCACCAGTACGCCCGCGGCGTTGTACAGATTGACCGTGTTGCCGTAGTAGGCATTGATGCCCTCGCTATCGACAATGTGCAGATGCATCGCGGTGCCGTCAGCAATGGTTTTGCTGTTTTGCACCAGCACCACCTTGCCGTTCTGCTGAGAGACCAGCAGATCCTGCGCGCCGTCCCAGTTGTAGTCCACT
>Ga0153918_1000109_pt1 | contig 66928 bp, 51 predicted proteins | sample TSFL002MetaG_FD_104687 | JGI IMG/M metagenome (GOLD analysis project Ga0153918, IMG submission 104687) | Attine ant fungus gardens microbial communities from Florida, USA - TSFL002 MetaG | ecosystem: Host-associated > Fungi > Mycelium > Unclassified | place: USA: Florida, Paynes Creek Historic... | reverse complement strand
ATTGGATCTTATAACGAAGCTGAGGAAATTCGTAATAAGAACGCAGAGGTTCTGCATGATAGATGCAAAGCCACCTTAAATATGGATAAGAGCATTATTACCCAACTTACGGATGGATTCCACTTTTTAGGGGCCGACATTCATAAACACAAAGATAATAGTGTACATATGGTCGATACAAAGTCTATTTATGATAATAAATACAAACGTAGAATTCCATTACGTTTATTCATAAAGGCACCTATCAATAAGATAATCCAAAAGCTAGTAGACAATGGTTTTGCTAGAAGAAACAGTAAAAAAATAATTTTAGCAAAGGGAAGAACTAACTTAGTTTTATTCGATTTCTATACAATTATTAGTTTCTATAACTCCAAAATAAATGGTATCTTAAATGCTTACGGTTTTGCGGGAAATATATCAAGTCTTCATAGAGTGTTCAGAATTCTACGTCAGTCGTGTGCACTTACATTGGCTCTTAAGTTTAAACTTAGAACCATGAAGAAAGCATTCGAAAAATGAGGATTTGACTTAAGGGATCCAGAGACTAATACACAATTAAAAATCCCCTCTGAGCTGAAGGCTATCCACGATTACAAAACGCCTTCGGAGGACTGGGAATCAATTTTAGAAGTTGGAGTAAATATAAATAGGATGACAGAATCCAATATATTGAAAAATTGTTGTATATGTGGTAGTGGAAATAAAGTAGAAATGCACCACATCAGGAAAGTGGGCGAAGTTCGTCCTAAAGTAAGAACAGGTAATACTACCTATGCAATGATTGAAGGAGCTTTCAAAAGAAAGCAAGTACCATTATGTCAATATCATCATATTGAACTACATAGAGGGAACCTGAACCCAGCAGATCTAAAACGGATTAGTCAGTTTAACAGTAATTTCAAGAAATAGGTATCAACCATAATAAGCTATAATGTCCCATAGACCTCTATTATTTTTTTAAAAATATTCACTCAACAAAGTAACTATAAACATCCATTCCATTAATACTTCTCCATGGAAAGCCGTATGATGGGAAACTATCACGTACGGTTTGGGTAGCAGTTCAAAAAGGCTGACTACACTATATGCTCATATTGGAAGAGGTTTATACTATTCATCATATAAATCTCCAAGAGTATTAGTATGGACAATAGGAGTCATTATCCTCGCCTAGTGTTATGGGAAAACACTTATATGGGATAAACTACCAAACTCCGGGGAAGCCCTAAAGCTCTAGTAACCAAGGAAATAAAGGCTGGTGTGAGTAATTATCACAGTATGGTAACATCACTAGAGATGAAGGAAACTGAAATGGGTGATCGCGGATCTAAATCAGGTATATTGCCTGTAAAAGAGCAACGAGTAGACGGTAGTTGATGCAACAAACCATTGCATTTAAGGTATACTCTAATAGTTTTCGAAAAAAATAACTTTAACCAGAATCCTTTCTAAACAATATCTCTGTACCTATTTTTAAACTTAGAGGAGGTAGTTTAAATAAAATAATATTATTTATCTTGTTTTTATCCAGCCGAAACAGTTTGTAGAAATAAATTATATGTTATATTGTATTTGATAAATCTGAGTGCGTAGCTTATTAATTACTTCACCGATGATTACTCTAACTATAAAAATAGTAAAGTATGCTACAAACGAATATTTAAATTACGATTTTAATACTTTAATGAGTTTAGGATTTGTTACGATTCCTAGCGATACTCTAACTAAAATTCTGTCTTCACATAATCTACCAAAACCTGCTTATATCCTAGAATATGGCGCAAATAAAGGTGGTATTAAAAAAACTCTGAATAGTATCTCTGGAGTTTACATTTGTATTAATCTTTTTAATAGTAATATGTATGTAGGAAGTGCTAGTTTGGCCGGAATGTATAGAAGATTTAGAGGTCATCTGTATTTAGCTAAAGGTGGAAGTATATTAGTTAATAGAGCTGTAAAAAAATATGGAATAAAAAATTTTGCCTTTATCGTTATTGAGACTGTTTCTGCTGATAAACTTAATTGTAAAAACACATTACTAACTTTGGAACAAAAATATATGGATTTATTGAAACCAATTTACAATATTTTAAAAACTGCTGGTTCAGTAATGAATTTAAAATGGACCCTTAAATCTAAAGAGAAATTTAGACTGTCTATTATTAATAATAAAGATAGAATTAGTAAATTTAAAGCTTTACAGTTATGTAAAAAAGTTTCAGAAGAAACTAAAGAATTAATGAGAAAGGCTGCATTAAATAGAATAGTTTCCGAAGAAACAAGGCTAAAAATGTCTAAAAATAACGCTAAATCAGTAAAATTTACTGCTTATATTAACAATACTGTTTTTAAACAATTTACTTCTATTGCTGATGCAGCTGATTTCTTTTTTCAAGATAGAACGAAAAGAAGTAAAATTAAAACAGCCTTTTTTTTTTTGTTTTTTTGGCTAAACATACTTTACTTCTAGGTAAATATGAATTAATAAAAGATTAAAGGGTTTAAAACCAGGCTCCGAAAAGGGAATTAAAAAGAAATTTTTATTATTAACATAAAGATCTACCCTAAAGTAGGGTACCAAAGCTAAAAATTTATCTCTAATTTTGTTTTTTATGAAAGCTAGGATATAAAACAACCTTAAAAAAATAAGATTTTATTCTATTACTTTTTTGGACTAAACATAGGAGATGTAGCAAGATAAATCTGGGTGCGTTGAATTTTAATGATGGCTAACAATGAGTTTTGGCCAAATTGTAAATATGATTTTTATAGTATTACTTACATAACCAGTGCTATGCTTTCTATTAATAAACCTAGAACTAAAGCTATCTTAAGAATAGGTCATCACAATAGAGAAGTTTTAGATGTTATTATATGTGGAATGCTTGCTGACTTTTGGGGCGATACAATATCACGATCTGAAAACATCTTATATAGTACTCGGTTTCAAATAGAACAAAGTATAAGTAATGCTGCTTATATTCATTATTTAACTTTATATTTTTATAAATTAGGTTATTGTGCTCGACCTATACCTGTATTAGTGAAAAAAAAAACAGGAGCTAGTAACTCCGATTTTACAGAAAAAATACTTCTTTCGTTAGCACCAACAACGAAGAGTTGAATAATGCAAATATAATAAAAAATAGATTTAATTATAGACTTACTCTTTTTTCGTTTACTAGTTTTAATTGAATTTACGATTCTTTTTATACTAATGATAAAGGTGAGAATAAAATAAAAAAGTTCCATGATTTATATCGGAATATTTAACACCCTAAGGATTAGCACATTGAATCATGCAATCAGGATATCCTTATGCATTAGAAAAAAATGCATTGATAATTAACACTAAAATAATGAATATTTCAGAAATAAATATTATTAAAGAAATTTTATTAAGTAAATATAATATTGAATCTTTTGTTTACTCTAATAATAACGAAAATTTTAATTTTATTATAAAAATTTATTTTAAAGTTAAGTAAAATTATCGCACCACATCTTGAATTTTTATTTTTGATACATTCTGATTATTTATCAAGTTTTGTTCAAATCTTTAACAACTTAGAGAAAAAAAATTGTTTTTGATTTATTCATACCTATTGTAATTTATAATAATTTATCTACAGATATTAATAAAAAAATTATAATTAAAGATAATGAAGGTAAATCAGGCATTTATAGATGGACAAATATAACAAACGGAAAGAGTTATATAGGATCAAGTAGTAAATTAAATAAAAGATTTTTAAATTATTTTAACTATAACTATTTAATAAATCCTAATAGAAATATGTTAATAAATAAATTTTTATTAAAGAATGGATATTCTTCGTTTAAATTGGAAATTTTAGAATAATGTGATGTCAATTTATTAATTGAAAGAGAGCAGTATTATATAGATTTTTTTTATTCTGAATATAATATTTTATATTTTGCAGGAACAAATTTAGGATTTAAACATTCTGTGAAAACTTTTAATAAAATTAAAAATAAGATTAGTACTCCTGAACAAAAGTTAAAGTTGAAAAAACACTTATCTAATTTAAATTCAAAACTCTTTAAAAATAATTTAGAGCTAAGCTTAGTGAAGGAACTTAAAATTTTAATCGTTTAACAAAAAGTAAGAAAGTAGTATTTACTGATATAAAAACTGGATTAAATTTAACTTTTTCTAGTCAAAGCTTTAAATCTTAAAATTTCTAAAAATACGATTACAAAATATTTAAACAGTACTAATTTATACAAAGAAAAATATTTAATAAGTAATAATTAATTAACTTAAAAAAGTATAATTTTAACTTTCATCCCAACACGGTGGACTTGTATATTCTATTCTATTCAATGTAGTACTACCCTTAACATATAGCAGGAAGATGCAAGATGGTTAAGATCAAAAAGGTCAAGGTATTTTTATATTTACAAATAGTTTTACTATTGAAGAGTGTAAATTTTTGGCTTTAACGTTAAAAAAAAAGTTTCATCTTAAAACTAGTGTCATAAAATCTGGTAAAACTAATCAGTGAAAGTGGCGTATATCTATATGGAAGGAATATTTACCTAGATTAGCTGAATTAGTAGGGCCTCATTTTATTCCCAAGATGGTATATAAATTAAAGGGTTATTTATAATTAAAGTTTTCTAGAATTGCCTGCGAAAGCAGGGTTTCATATTTTACAAAGTCCAGATACTAGGGCAAATCGTAAATTGTTTTATAAAGATTTGGTATAGAAGTATCTGAATACCTTGACAGAGGTATTGGTTTTAAACTGGCTATACTAGTGAAAACGGTCAAAGAAATTAAATCTGTTTCAAGACCGTCGGTTGTAAACATGATCGCTACAGACTGGGTCACTAGTGGGTGTCTGAAATGATGCTTAATGTACAGTCGAAAGGTTTTAATTAATAATTAATTACACAAGGCTCTAATTGATGATTATTAGAAAGATCTATATTGATTGGGGATTAATAATTTGATAGAGTACAGGCTCATTAATACAAGATTTTACTTTAAATAAGTATGTATAGTGGGAAACCTTTGACCGCTTTCTTGGGTTACGAACATAGCCCAAAATGGTTTAATAATAATATTATTTTAATTAATAATTTAGAAGCTGTTCTTTTTTTTTTCTTTGCTTTCTAAGAAAAATTTACCTAATTTAAGTAATTTATCCTGCCATAGTTGCTACCGCACACTAATAATATCAGGTAAAATAAATAATTTTTTTAAAGATAAAAATATAAATCCAGTATATGTTTATGAAAATTTAGATTTAGAAGAAAATAGAAAAAAATTAAAAAAAAAAAATAAAACAAATTAGGAGCCTGGCGGGTATTTATTTGATTCTTAATAAAATAACTTTAGAATATTATATTTGTTCAGCTTCTACAAATCAAATGTATAATAAATTTTTTAAACATTTAATTTATTTAAAGGGAGGAAGTTAAATAGTCAAATTAGCAGTTAAAATATATAAATTATCTAATATTGCTTTTTTAGTTTTAGAAATATTTCTACCTGCCGACAAAATTGTAAATCCAGTTAATAATAAACAGTTGTTAGATTTAGAAGATTTTTATTTAAAATCATTATTACCTAATTATAATATATTAACAGAAGCTGGTAATAATTTGAGGGGTTATAAACATACTGAGATATCTAGAATCAAAATGAAATCTAATTATAGTTTATAAAGAAGATTAAGAATAGGTGAATTAAATAAAGGTAAAATATTATCTCAAGAAACTATTAACAAAATGAAAGATAAGGCTTTAAAAAAAAGAAACTTATAAATATTCCTTATTTGGCTTAAATAATAAAAATAATAAAAATAATAAAAAAAAAAAAGTTCTAAACCTTTATTAGTATTTAATTTAAATGGCACTATGTATGGAGAATATAATAGTTTAACAGAAGCAGCTAAAATTTTAAATTCTAGTTTAAAAACAATAAGTAGATGTTTAAAAACTGAGAAAAAAAAATACTAAAAAGACAATGGATTTTAAAATAAAAAAAAAAATAAAATTTTATTAAATCATAGTCACACAAGTTTAAAAGTCTATGTAACTTCTAGAAGAAAGTAGACCTTAAAGTGCAATAATTTAACAAAATAATTGGCTTATTTTTATAATAAGTTGGCAATATTAGTGAAAACGATCAAAGGATTTTAATCAGAGATCGTCGGTTATCTAGATGATCGCTACAGACTGGGTCACTAGTGGGTGTCTGAAATGATGCTTAATGTACAGTCGAAACTTTTAACTTGAAATTTAAACTAACTTCAGTTAATAGAATATACGAATTCAAAGTTATTCTATCATTTTTAAAAAATTTTAAAATAAAAATGAAAGTAGTATGTATTACCTATGGGACAGATTGAAAGCCCTGCCTAGTGCACAGGGTTATACAGTCTAATGCTATCAAACTCCGGGTAACTCCTAAAGCTTTCAATACAAAACAGTAACCTGCAAATCGGTAAGCTGCACCTCCTAGAGTAATGTCTAAGAGATAAGTAATAACTTGAAAGATAAGCGGGAACGCTAAATGGATAATCGCGGATCTAAACCACAAGAGTGGACTTGTTAATGGAACAAACCTGTCGTCCTATCCGAGTAAGGTATGTCGTTAATCGATCCACCCCAAAAGAAAAGCCTTCAGCACACTCTCTGGAAAAGAGCAGAGACTAAATGGTAGCACGTTATTGAAACGGTATGGTTTGGAACCCATATGTCATAAGCGAATAATCCCTTAAAAATAGCGTATCAATTCGTATAGTGAACCCTACCAAGGGAGCTGGAAACTGAGAATACCTACCTTTTAGTTCTAGAAATAAAAAGAAAACGTTCAGGGCTCTTCAAAAACGGTTTAGGAGTCTTCCGGTGCTCTCTCTAAGATTACCCTATAATTATATAATCTTATAAACACGACCTTCTATAGGATGGGTTCTCTTTCCTGACATCATTACACACCAATGCAAATACGCACGGGAGATATTTCAATAGCGCAAGATATAGTCCAATAGCCCCCGAAAGGGGGCGTTATACGAACAGCACGGATCTAGCTCAGTAACTGTACCACAGAGACACAAAAACTTTGTTAGAGAGCCATCTTATGCAATTACATGGAAAGCATAAGACAAAGATCAAAGTTCGGCAAGACATGGAGTCTATGGGGTTTCCTTATTAAGCCCCAAATATATAATATATTTTTATTTTTATTTTTTTTAGTACTTATAGTTCCTTTTGATTTTTATATTACTTCAAAAGTAAGTAGACTTAAAGGTATTTTAAGAATTGGTCCGCATAATAAAGATGTTTTATCTATAATATTTGGATCTCTTCTTGGAGATGCTCACGCTGAAAAAAGAGCTGGTGGACTAGGGACAAGAATCAATTTTTATCAAGAAGCTGTTCATGTTGAATATCTTTATTATTTACACAAACTTTTTTCTAATTTAGGTTATTGTAATCCTAAAATACCTGCTGTAACAAGTAGATTAGGCAAAAAAGGTAAATTAAGACAAATAGTTAGATTTAGAACTTGAACTTACACAAGTTTTAATTGGATACAAAATTTATGGTACAAAAATAACATTAAACAAGTTCCGGCAAATATAGCCGAATATTTAACTCCATTAGCTTTAGCAATTTGGATCATGGATGATGGATGTAAAGTAGGAAAAGGTTTAAAATTTTCTACTAATTCTTTTTCCTATAATGAATGTTTAATTCTAGTAAAAGCTTTAAATGATAACTTTAACCTTAAAGCTTCAGTTCAATCAGCGGGAAGTAATGATCAATACATTATCTATATTTGGAAAGAATCAATTAATGATCTTAGAAATATAGTTTCTCCGTATATTATACCTGAAATGAAATATAAAATAATTTAAAAATATAAAATATTATATATAGTTATATGGTCTTATATAAAGCAATTTTTACTAAAAATTTATAGATTTAGCCATATAGCAATACTGATGAAAACAGGTCAAAAATGTTTGTTTAGCATTAAGACCGTCGGTAGAGTAAACTATCGCTACAGACTGCTTCATCGCTGGGTATCTGAAACGATGCTTAATATACAGTCGGGATCTTTTTTATTAATTAAAAAATTATAGTCAGCGCTATAACTTATTAAATAAAACACAAGGCTTTATACTGTATTAAATTACAATTATTTTTACTTATTATTAAAATAAGTATATTGTACATGGTTTGCTTGTTTTAAACATTTAAGCTTAATACAAAGCTAGAATAAGCAAATTAAAGATTTGGCAACAGTAATTACAAATTTATTAAGTGCTATACCAGTATTTGGACAAGATTTAGTAGAGTCAACATAAACCACAGAATTATGTAGTTGCTTAGTATATTAGTTAAATAATTTTCCTGTATTAGCAACAATCGGAACAGTTAGTACACAATCATCAAGCATCATGTATCAAGCATTAAAAAAAGGAAGAAAATTAAGATGCAACGATAAAAAAGCAACAGGCCTATCTTAGAAGTTTATAGCTTTGTTATTTGTTTTCATAGATTTAGCCGTATAAGTTTAACTAAAAATAAGTAAAAGTACTAAAGGATTGTTACTATAGGTATCAAATTAATTATTTTTTTAAATTTAGAAGATATTTCTAGTTTAGATTATAATTACCCAGTATTCAAAAAAGGCAAAATACAACTATATAGATAAAAAATCCAATTTAATTTTAAATTAGTCATTAGTAAAACAGACTTACAATAAGTTATTTTTCCAATATTAATACATCAAAATATATATTTATATACTTAGAGTATTAGAAGAGCTCAATTTTATCTAGCTATGCTTATATTTAAAAATGATTTAAAACTTTTTAATTGAATATCTCATTATAATAAGTTACCTACAATTTTTAATGACCTAAAACAGCATCAGAATACTTTAGTTTAGCTTTTTTGTGTGGGTGTGTTTTTTTAGACCAAAAATAGTTTAATAGTTTAGTAGTTTTTACAAATGCTTTTTATAAAAAAACCAGGAAAAATAATGCAATTAAAACAAAGAATTCACGTTCAATTATTTTAAGTTTTCAAACTATTGTTTAAAATTAATATAAATATTTTAATTAAAAATGGTAAATATGCTCAATTTTCTGTTAACTCTAAAACAGATATACAAACTGTAATTGATTTTGTGTCGTTCTCAGGTTTAGTCCTTTAATCGGCTTAATTTAAAATAAAAATTAAAAATGTATAACAAGTATACAAAATAGTTATAGATACAAAAATCTTAATTTTCCTTCCTAAATAATATTTATGTATATTTACTTTAATTCTGTGAAGATCGGCTCCTTAAAACAGTAATGTTTTACTGTCAAATGGGGTAAATTGCAAGGACTTCTTAATGATAGTAACATCTATATACCTGGCATTTCCAGCACCTATCGATATAAGATATAAGATATAAGATATAAGATATAAGATATAAGATATAAGATATAGTGGCCACCCCCTAATTTAATTAAGAAAATTTGCAACGAAGCTTGAATCAGTAAATCCAAATAGGTTTCAAGAACGTTCAACGACTAATGAGTGAGTACTACTAACAATAAGCTCAACACGATAACCCCACATCCAATTTTTTAAACTTATTTAGATATCGGATGAATACATAGTCTAAACATTGTCGTGAGATAATGAAAATATAATTAAATAATATATTGTTAATATTTTGTGATATGAGGTGGCTTCAGTATAAGTAATGCCACTCTTAATAGATTCTTCTCTCTACATTATTTATTACCTTTCTTATTAGCTGCTTTAGCAGTTGCTCATTTAATTGCTCAAATGTAGGGCCTTTATATTAGAGATAATATAAATAGAATCAAGCTATGTGCTGAAAACTTCTAAAGGCTTAAATACCTTAAAGGTAATAAATTTAAGTATATTGCAATGGACAATCAGCAGGTAACTAAATTATTTTAGGGTATATTTAATATATGTGTAGGAACCTCAGAGACTACAAGCTTGACACCTCATAAGTTTAAGGTGAAGATATAGTTCAATTTATAATGAAAATTATAAAAATTATTGCATAAATCAATATTACCTATAAATAGATTTTTACACATAAGTCACTCTTTAAAAAGAATGAATAAAAATGAAAGATCAAAATTCGAATTAGATTCTTATTTAAAACAAGTATTAATAGGAAATATTTTAGGAGATGTTCATATGAGAAGATTTTCTGATAAATCAAATGTAAGAATTGTATTTAGACAGGGTTATATAAATGCTTCGTATTTATTACATTTATATAGTTTATATCAAGAATTTGTATTAACTCCTCCTTCAGTCTCAAAAGTTATAGATAAGAAAACAGGAACAGAGAGATATAATCTAAGTTTTTCTACTTTAGCTTTTCCTTGTTTGAACGAATTATATGAATCTTTTTATTTTGAAGGAAAAAAAAATAATTCCAAATAACATAGCAAGTCTTTTAACTCCAGTTAGTTTAGCCTATGGATTATGGATGATGGGAGTTTTACCGGATCCGGTCTAAGATTAAATACTCATTCTTTTTCTTTAGAAGAATTAAATTTATTAATTAAAGCGTTAGATACAAATTTTTCTTTTGCTTTAAAAGCAACAATTAATAGTTTTAATAAAGAAAAGTCACAATATACTTTGTATATTTCAAAAAATCAAATGTCTTTAGTTATTGATTTAGTTATTGATTATATTCATAAGGATATGTTATATAAATTAAATATTGATTAGCAATATAACTTGCTACATGAACACGGATCAGGAAATCCTAATGGGGTAACTGCAAGTGGAGATAGATATGCAATGCATCCTTACTTTATATTTAAATTGCGCCGATTCGGTATGGTTACGCACCCTAGCCCCTGGGCTGAGCAAGGGAGATTTTGTGTGAAAGAATCTAGAACGACATACTTAGGTACTGAGGGAAACCTGGTGCTGAACAGAGCATGTATGCAAAAGGTCTTCGAAAATGCAAATCAGCTAGCGTTCAGAAGATCAGTTCAATTAGATAAGGTTAGAGCTATACTGCCCAAATTCCAATTTTCATTTCACCCTCATAAAGGTGGTTATCTTAGCTGCAAAGAGATAATCCAATCTATATTCAGAGTAGGCTTTAAAGACTCCGAATTCACACATAGTTTGGGGAGTTGTACAAAAAGTACAATAAAGAAAATGAACGGAAAACCTAAGTCTAAATGCTCACGTAGCCATATAAATTCGGGTCCCGCTAAGGCTAGTAACAGCTATGCGGTAAGAGGGTTAGGAGTAGCAGTCGATTATCGATACGGAGTACTTAACGGTACTAGAAGCACGCTAACTACGTCACTGCGAAGTAGCCCAATCCTAAATTTTATCAGAGAACACAGTACAGGAACAGGAAGTTCAATAAATGTACTGTCGAGGCTGAGAGATCTTCACGAACGATCTAAAGAATATCCTAATTTACCTATTGATAGAGACTTGTACAAGACCTTTATTCTTAACAAAGATATGTACCTTATGGCTTACAATAGATTAAATTCTAAACCGGACAATATGACCCCTTGTATCTCACCAGTTTCATTTCCTAGGGATATTAATTTTACCTATTTTATAGAAGCCCTTATAGCCGAACTTAAATCAGAAGCATTTTCATTTTCTCCAGGTATAAGAATAATGATCAATAAGGCTAGTGGTGGTAAAATACCCTTAACTATAGGAGATACTCGATATAAGTTAGTCCAAGAAATAATACGTATTGTTCTTGAATCCATATATGAGCCAATTTTTAAGGAGACCTCGTTTGGATTTAGACCCAAATTAAGTTGCCATACAGCACTTAAATACGTATTCAGTAAATTTAAAGGTTGTGCTTGGTGGATTGAGGGAAATCTAAAAGGATACTATGCTGAGGATAAAATCCCTCATGATAAATTAATGGTGCTCCTTTCTACAAAAATAAAAGACCAAAGATTTCTTCAACTTATAAGAAAGTACCTAAAAGCAGGGTTCAGCAATGGCAATATTCAAGATAATAGGGCTATATATGATATAGTAGGTACTCCACAAGGATCCATTTTAAGTCCAATTCTGGCCAATATTTATCTACATCAATTAGATGAATTCGTGGAAAACCTTAAAACCGATTTCGATATTTCCGGAAGACAACAACCTATATTAAGAAAATTACAATGGCAGATAACTAAGGCCAAAAGAGAAGGAGATTTTAAAAGAGTTATACAACTTGCAGCGGATATGAAAAACAACTTTAACAAATTTAATGGCTCTTGAAACAGGAAGCTAATGTATATTCGATATGCGGAAGAATGGATCATTGCAGTCAACGGAAGTTACTCTGAAACCAAAAACATTCTAGTAAAGGTAACCATTTTATTAAAGGAACTTGGTCTAACGGTTTCTCCTACTAAAACAAAAATTACCAATACCTACAAAGAAAACGCTATGTTCTTAGGTACAAATATCTCACATTCCAAAGCAATAAACTATAACCTACACAGAAAAGGTATATTAAAGATAAACTCCGGTTTTTTAATTCTAAATGCTCCTATGGATAGAATCTATAAGCAACTGATAGAAGCTGGACTAATGTCTAACCATCGAGGAATCTCCATAAATAGCTGGTTAAGCCTTGAAACTAGACAAATAATAACTTTAGCAAACTCTATTATTAGGGTTTATGAGAACTACTACTCATTTGCTTTAAATAAAGGTAAACTTTGTTCCTATATTTACTATGTCATTAAGGACGTGGTGCTTAGAACACTAGCTCACAAATTTAGTTTAAACTCCAGAGCCCAAGTTATTAAGAAATTTGGTCCTGAGATATCGCTTTATGATCATAACAAAAGAGATGTAAATAATAAACCAACCTTAATAACTAAATTATACAAACCCCGATTGAATATTTGGAAATTTAAGCCCTATACTGTCAATACTAATATACAAGCACTGTACACTTCAGACCTATCTCTAGCGAAATTAGATAAATTAGCCTGTGTAGATCGAGATGTGGTAGCAACCACAAAATCTAAAAGAAAACCATCCATACAAAGACAGAAATCCATCACAACCGTGCCAAAAAATACAGCTCCTACACAAAAATAAAGGTACATTAGACTATTTAATGTCTAAAAAACAGCTAAAACTAATTCCCGTTTGTCGGGATTGTAACAAGACTCAGCATAGTGTTAAACAAATTATTCTCAAACCAAGAAAGGTAATAAAGATGAACAAACAAATTTAGGATGGAGAGCCGTATGATTACGAAAGTATCCCGTCCGGTTCGGTGACGAGCCATGCCAACCCACAAAATTAATAATAATAAAAATGGGAGTATGTCTTAGTTCAATGATTTAGTAACTATCTTTGCATTCTTCTTAGCATTATCTATTATGGTATTTTTTTACCCTAACGTTTTAGGTCAACTGTGGCCTTTTATAATATTTTTAATAGTCAATATTATTAATAAATGTGCTATAAGCTGGAAGTATATACTAAAATTAAATTTAGTTAAAATTTATAATAGAACTATATTTGTAAGTGATTTAATTTTTAATGTTAATAAATTTAGAGATTTCGTTTCTTTGGTTTTTAGTTTTAGATTATTTCCCAATATAGTAAGATACTATTATAGAGTATATAATCAGCAGATAACCAAAGTTATATTATATTTGACTCTTTTTACTATTAATCTTTTTTGGGTTTTAGTAATTATGAGAGGCTTTATTTATTTAGATTTATTAAATTATGATTTATACCTAGATAAATTTAGTTTGATTTTATTACGAGTAGGAATTTCAGAGACTATATGCACACATAAAAATAAAATAAAAAATAAAATAATCTTAAATCCTTTAAAAAAAAGACAAGGGTTTCAACAAATGGCTACTAAGCCTTTTTATAAAGATAATTCAACACAAATTAACAATTTAAAGCAATCTTTAGCTAAAAATTTAATTGCAAATACGAAGGTTAAAGATAATCATAATAAAGAAATAAGCTTAAAATTTAAGCAATGGTTTGCTGGAATAACAGATGGAGATGGTTATATTTCTGTGAACAAATCAGGAAATGTGGGGTTTGAAATGACACTGCCTAGTTGTGATGAAAGAGTCTTACGAATTATTCAAAATAAATTTGGAGGCAATGTTCATGCTAGAGCTGGAATGAAAGCTGTAAGGTATAGAACTAAAAAAAGAGAAACAGTTATTAATATAATTAATTGTTTAAATGGTTTAATAATTAATAATATTCGACTCGCACAATTGCATAAAGCTTGTTTCGCTTTAAATATACCCATCAAAGATTCCGTTTCACCTACTATAGATTCTGCTTATCTCAGTGGTTTATTAGACTCTGACGGAACTATTAACTTTTATTTACACAAGTTTAAAGATACTTTCAAATATCAATTAACAATAAGCATAGCTAATAAGAGCAGGTGTAATATCGAATTTTTATTAAATATAGGTGGTAAAATCTATTTTGATAAAACAAATAATGGTTGTTATTTTTGGAAAGCTAATTCTAAGCTATTGCATTTAAATTTATATGATTATTTTTTAAATTTTCCTCCTAAAACAATTAAAAGACATAGAACTTATTTAATAAAAGAATTTCATGAATTAAATGATTCTAAAGTTTATAGGGATACTAATAGTTTGTCTATGAATTATAAAATGTGGGAAAGATTTTTAAAAAAATGGAATAATAAAAATTAGTTACCCCCTTTTTCTGGTCTTCTTTAAAAAAAAGAATCTTTTTTACTTTTTTTATTTTTTATTATTACTTTAATTAATTCGTTAGTTAAAGACTTATATGATTTATACTATTTATTTAAAATTATATAAAGGTTTTGGAAGAGATAGTCCAATTCTTTAAATTATAACAAAAAGTTTTGCATTTTTCGGATTATCCTTTAGATTCTTCCTTAGCTTATTTATCTGTCAACCCTTGGTTTGTTACAGGACTTGTAGAAGCTGAGGGGTATTTTTCTATGTATAAAGATTATAGAAAAAAAAACAGCTTTCAATATAGCTTTTACGATTGAAATGCTAAAAAGAGATCAGGATCTAATGGTAAAATTCAAAAACTTTTTTGGCTGCGCCTTTAACGAAAAAAAAGGTACTTGTAAATATTCTGTGATAAGTATTCAGGATGTCGTTAAATATATTATACCTCATTTTTCTAAGTATCCTTTAAGAGGAACAAAGTATTTGGACTTTTTAGATTTTTCTAAAGGAATTCATCTTATTTTAGAAAAAAAGACATTAAACGATTCTAGTGCAATATCTAAAAATGTAGAGACTATTTTAGATCTTATTAACAATATGAATAAAAAAAGAATTTTTAATTCTCTATTTGTTCCTACACATCTTACAGGTGTTCCTTTAGATCCTAACTATGTTTCTGGTTTTATTGAAGGAGACGGATCTTTAATATTAGAGTTAAACGGTACTAGAAAATATAGAATGAGTATTTCTGTAGACCAACATTATAATAATTATACCTTATTAGATTCCCTGAGAGCTGTTTTAAACATTGATTCTTTATTGATAGTGAATAAAACTACAGGAGTATTAAAAATAAGCAAGTCGGGAGATAAGTATTTTAAATTAATTTTAATACCTTTTTTTATAAAATATCCTTTACATGGAAATAAGTTAGTTCAACTATATAAGCTATTACTTATTTTAAGTTTAAAGGAATCTTCAGAGCTATCTAAAATAGAGGGCATCTGGAGAGACTCCACTTATACAGATATAACTGTAGAGAGTATTAGTATATTATACTCAAAATTATCACCAGTTAAAACTATATATAATTCTAAGGAGATAAGTGTAATAAGTAAGGATACCTTATCTGTGACAACTTATGAATCTATGACACATTGTGCTTTGGATATGAAAATATCTCGAAAGACAATTGCTAAGTATTTAAATACAGGACTTCCTTATAATGGCTTTATTTTTAATAATATTTAAAGAGTATGCACAGTGACAACTTTATACCTGCTGACCCTATGGTGACTCCTGCTTCTATTGTTCCAGAATGGTATTAAACAGATGCCTTGGTTAAGGGTAACCTTATTATAAATAAACTTTACTATATGCTGGAAAATCCTAAAGTTTTAAGTACTAATCAAGTTTTAGCTTACCTGATTTGCATTCAGATTTGACATATTTTTTAATTAAAGTAACTAAAAGCTTCTATAGTGAAAATCTTAAAGATAATACAATGGATAATCAGCAGGAAACGAAATTACATTAAATTATGTGAGAGTATGTTCCTCAGAGACTACACGTAAAGCTCCTTTGGTTTGTCTAATGAATTTTTGTTTAAGGATGAAGAGATAGTCCTGCCCTTACCTAAAGATATTGGGTAATATATTATTAAATTTTTAGATTTGATCATTTATATAAGTTTAATAAGCAAATTTAGGCACTGCGAAAACAAAGATTATCTAATTTAGATAGATAAAAATTGTCTATCGAATATCCTTTAAATTAAATTGTTCATGGATTTTATTAGGTGAAGGTCAACTAAAGCGAATAACCTTAAATGGTAATTCTATATTTATTTAAGGACAAATTAGCTTAAGAAAACATCACTATAGTTAATTTAATCATGTTTTTAAATTATTTCAACCTTATTTAACTGAAGATTTTAATCTTAAAGAAAGATCTTTCACAGTTAAAAGAACTAATTAGAAGTATTGTTCAGTTAATTTTGCTAAACTATCACTACCTTGTTTCAACTTATACAAAAATCTTTTTTATAAATCATAAAATATTAAAATAATTTCTTCAAACATAGGATCACTATAACTTCTTACAACGATCCTAGAGGATTAGCCTATTTGATTAGGGTTTTCTTATTGGATGAAGGATGATGGTTCATTTCAAGTAAACAAGTAAACAAGTAAACAAGTAAACAAGTAAACAAGTAAACAAGTAAACAAGTAAACAAGTAAACAAGTAAACAAGTAAACAAGTAAACAAGTAAACAAGTAAACAAAAAAAAGGTTTACATTTAAATACTTACCATTTTAGAACCACAAATAAAGAGGTATTAAAATTAAAGATAAGCCTAGAAAATATGTTTTTTTGTTTTTGATAGAGTTAATACATTTTTAAAATGTTATATTTATAAACAATCTAAAGGACCAAGAATATATGTATAAAAAGAAAATATTGGTTTGATTAGAGATCAAATATCACAGTTTATGCTTAAAGATATGCTTTACAAAATAGACTGCGAATGCTAGAAATTTAATTAATATTAAAATTGATCTGTTACCTTTCTATGCAATATTAAGATCAATACCAAATAAACTATTAGGAGTTATAGCAATGTTTGCGTCTTTATTAATATTATTAGTTTTACCTTTAACAGATTTATCTAGAGTTAGAGGTTCTACATTCAGACCAACTATGAAAATTGCCTTCTGGTTTTTAGTAGTAGATTTCTTAATATTAATGTGGATTGGATCACAACATCCTGAAGAGCCTTACGTAACTATAGGTCAATTAGCTACAGGATTCTATTTTGCCTGGTTCTTATTTTTAGTACCATTTATAGGTCTAGTAGAAAACACTCTATTCGATATAGCTACAGATAGAAATTAAAATACTTCAATAAATTTGTAGTAAATTAGCTAGCAACGTATCAAACCCCCTCCTTTGTCCACCCCCTAAACTATAACCTTTCATCATATGGAGGGAAACATTTTTTTTAAATAAAGTTAGAATGTGTCACACTTCTACTCTAACTCCTGGGTTTAATGGTCCAGACAGTAGAGATATGGTGAGTGACTATGATTTTAATGAAATTTTAAGAGGTGATGGGAATCTAAGTTGCTTTTTAAATGACTTCTTACAAAAGAAAAAAAAGAAAAAAAGAAGTATTTTTATATTAAAAATTAAATTTAGAATAGAAATGGCTCTAAAAGATAGACCATTATTAGTCTACATTAGAAATACGACGTAGGTATTGGTAATATTTACCTTAAAAACACTGAAGGTATTATACCAGAAAAAGCTTAAAATAGATTAGCATGGGAAGTTTATTCTTCTTCTTCTTCTTCTTGTTTGGATTAACTATTAAAGATAATCAGTAAATTTTACAGCCTTTCTTTAAATAAAATACAACTAAACAATTAAATTATCTAGCTTGGAGATAAGCCTATTTTCTAGACTATCTATTAAATCTAGATAAGGTAAACTAGACCTAGTTGTTCAAGATAAAAATTTAAATTTAAACTATGAATAAAAAATAGAGTTAACTTTAATCAATAACCACATCACAAATTGGATTGTGACTCCCTAGTGGCTTAAAGGTTTTATTTGTTTTTTAATTTAACCCTTTTTTTTGATGAGTTGCTTTCTAAAACTTCTTCATCAACACTTTGAAATAGGCCTTACTTCTATACAAGCCCCAACCTGTTCAATAAATAAAACACTAGTCGAGGAAGTATCTAATTTCTTTAAAGTTTAATTTCAATGATATGAAAACCTTAAAGATTTATAAAAACCTGTTCAATTAAATGATAAAAGTCTATCCTACCAAATGTGCTTTATTAGAATATCACATATAAATTATATCAATAAAATATTTATACCTTTCTTGGTAAACTTAACTTTCTTAAGTAAAACAAGTTAATAGTTTTAAAGATTGAAAAACACTTGCATTAATAAAAATTGAGTGGAAAACATTTAACCCTTGAAGGTAAAATTTAAAATTATTTGCGAGTCTGTTTTATAAATAATTCATGATTGGACTTAAATTAAAGATAAAGGTGTTCAAAATAAACTAGCAATTGAACAGTTAGATTTATATATTAAACAGCTTTTTGCTTATACTTCTGTGGTTAAGGATAGCCGAACAAGAGGCAGTTTTGTAAAATTTAAAATCTTTCCTCTAGTAGGTCAATAAATTTAAAATTTAAAATTTAAAAAAAAATCCAGTTAATTTAATTATTATCCAATTAATATACAAGAAGTAGCAGACTTTTTCCAAGTTTCTAAAAACTATTAATGGAACGAGGAAAACAATAACCCCCTAGTAATTATTAATAATAAACTTAAATGTGTAGTTAAGTTAATCATTAACGAAGCAAATTTTCTTTGCTTTATTGCATAATAATATTGTATATATTTATAGGAAACTTTTTGTTTATATTTATAAGTTTCCAGCAAAATTTATTAAAATTAGTTTATACTTTATATTTAACAATCAGTATATACCCGATTATAATAATATAAGACATTTCTAATCTAGATTAGTTTTATTAAGCTAAAGTAGAAGGAATGCATCAAAGGTTTAGCAAATCTGCTGCTGATCTGATGCAGTATTTTTTTAATTTAAAATGAAGCAGCATTACAAGATGATGTTGTTTTTAACTAAATTAAAGCAGAGAGCTAGTTATATATTTAAATAGTCATTAATAAGATAAATATAAGTATTAGGAATTTACTTATTAATAAGACAATTGTATATAACAAAATAAAACCTAATAAACCGTGTGATTGCTTGGTTTTAAAATAACAGCAAGAATTAAATTAAGATAAGTCTTAGGATGCATAGTAATTGAGTTACAATTGCGTTTAAGTTTAGAACAAAATTAATTTATTGCCAGATTAGGCCTTAATTTAAGGGTGTAAAAAATTTTTTTAATTTATGTATCAGATCTGCTCTGGACTGCTCTGCTCTGGACTGCTCATGTTCAGTTTTAGCCCACCCTTTATATCTGGCAAATTTACCTTGTTTTTAGAAGTAAACAATAAATAAAACAAACAAAAAAAAATAAAAAGTAAATTAAATCTAAACCAGTAAATTAAGACAATAAAAAAAAATTATTTTATTTTATAGATGATGAATTTAGCTAAATTAACTCATTTAATTTCAACTATCTACAATGATGCTGCTCAACCATGGCAATTAGGTTTTCAAGATAGTGCTGCACCTGGATTTACAGGAATAGTTACATTACACAATACTATAGGTTTCTATTTAATAGTTATATCTTTAGCTGTATTTTGGGTATTATTTAGTATTGTATATTACTTTGATTCAAGTAAAAATGCTATAGCACATAAATATTTAACACATGGAACAGTATTAGAATTAGTTTGGACAATAACACCAGCTTTAATTTTAATAGCTATAGCTTTCCCTTCATTTAGATGTGCGCCGTGCGATACCTCTACCGAAAGAGGAACCTCTAAGCATCACGGAGTCGGTTGCCTCTCAACTGAATGCTTACCACCAAGTAACGCCTACGGAGTACCTAATAAGGCTCCCGCAGGTATAGCAGTTACTGAAAGTCCTAAAGGTACTGGACTGCCCCAGAACAACTTAAGGATAAGTGGGGAGAACAAGACTAGGATAACAAACTCGATTTACACATTGACAGGACACTGAAGGCCCTTTGGTTCTAAGCAGAATATGTTAGCCAGAGTTTCCCCAATAGCTCATGATAATAGTCTAAGTATCATGGGTACTCCGAAAGGGAAATGTCACCAAAATATTGGTAGCGCAGCAAAAAATTTGTGCGAGGGTCTAAATTCTCATAACAACGCAGGTAGAAGGTCACCACGGGATCTAACCGCCTATGCCCTTAGAGGATTACGCGGGGACGGAACTTCCATAGTAGTGACTAACACGAAGGGAAGCAGTTTAGTCTGCTCCAGAAGTTTTCATTCATCCCACAAACCACACTCATTGGAGCCGAATTCAAAACGTAACAATGTTTCAGTGAGAGCTTGACTAAATATGGAGCTAAAAGCTCACTTAAATGGTCAGAATAAGTATATCAACCTAATCAAATTACTTTCCAACGAAATGTTCTTAATTGCCTGCTACAAAGTCATAAAGGGAAAACCCGGAAATATGAGCCCAGGAGTCGACAAACAAAGAACAACAATCGATGGAATCAGCCTGAAATGATTTCAAGAAACTGCCAAAAATATAAAAGCGGGTAACTTTAAATTCAACCCGGTGATAAATAAAGAAATCCCCAAAGCTAACGGAAAAATGATAACATTAGGTATTAGTGATCCTCGTGATAAAATTGTTAAAAAAGCCATCGAACTGATTTTGAGCTGTATCTGAGAACCAAAATTCGAAAATACTAGCTACGGTTTCCGTCCAGATAGGTCGGTTAAAACAGCCCTGTATCAACTATTCTTGCATGGAGATAATTACTCTTGAGTAATACAAGGAGACATAACTAAATGTTTCGACAGAATACCTCATGCAGTAATAATGAAATGCATTGAGAAAGAGATAAAGTGTGAACATACATTAAGATTAATCAGAAAAATGCTATCATGCGGTAGTGTTGACGCGAAGACCGGTTGCATACTTGACACCAAATCAGAGATAGGAACTCCTCAAGGTAACATTGTTAGTCCTACCCTTGCTAATATCGTTTTGGACAAGTTAGACAAATTCATGGCCAAATATAAAGAAAGCTTTGAATCTGGAAAAAAAAGACAGGCAAATAGTAAGTACATATCTTTAAGAAACCGAAGAAGCAATACTAAAGATGTTGAAGAGAGACTTAATTTATGGAAGAGAATGAAACAGATAAGTTATGTAAATTTCTGGGATCCTAATTTCAAAAGACTCCTATATATAAGATATGCCGGCGACTTTGTTATTCTTATTATAGGCTCTCACAAAGAGGCTATTAGAATTAAGAGGCACGTTAAAGACTTCCTTCTTAAGGAAACTGGTTTAGATCTGAACACAGAGAAAACATTAGTCACTAGCACTAACAAAATTTTTGAATTCTTAGGTGCCAGCTGCAAACGATCTAACACCTCAAATACTCGAATTGCTCCTGGCCTAACCAAAAGAACTGTACCGAGAATGAGAATCGATATACCTATAGACAAATTAATGAATAACTTCGTTAAGAACAAATTATGTAAGGGAAAAGATCTCCCAACGGCCAGAAAAGACTTGGTTAATCTAGACCACAATGAAATTCTAGCCTTCTATAACAACAAAATTAGCGGAATCACAGAATTCTACAACTTTGCCAGAAACTATAGTGCTCTTCACAGATTTATATGATTGCTTAAAGCTTCTTGTGCATTAACACTAGCTCTTAAGTTTAAACTAAGAACTACCAGAGCAGCTTTTAAGAAATTCGGACCACTATTAAAATCGGAAGACGGACTAGAGCTTAAGATCCCCCAAAATCTTAAACAGAAACTCAAGTTCGACGATAGCAGAGGAGATATAGAAAATATTTTGGAAGGTTCTTGATCCGCCAAAATAACCAAATAAAATTTGTTAAAATCCTGTTTAATCTGTGGTTCAAAAACTAAAGTAGAAATGCACCATGTTAGATCGGTTAAAGATGTTAGAAGTAAAATGAAAACCGGAGAAGCTACTTATGAGGAATGAATTGGAGCTATGAACAGAAAACAAGTTCCTTTCTGCAGTTATCACCATAAATGTCTTCATTCAGGTAAACTTCATCACTTCGAATTGAGAAGAATATACGAATTCAGGGACTAAAAACACAATGACGCTTTACACGACTAAACGGAGAGCCGTATGATGGGAAACTATCACGTACGGTTCGGAGGGCAGCTATGCTGACCCCTACTATTATATTTAATGGATAAACCTGATCTATACTATGATATAGCTATAACAACTTTGACTAACTTCGTTACACCTATCAGTAAGATTTTATCTAGATCTACTGAAGTAGTACCTTTTGGTGTAACAGGATCAAGCAACAACATTAGACTTAATAAGCATTCACGGGATATAACAGTATTTAACAATATGATCATATCACAATTAGTAGGCCATCTTCTAGGAGATGGTTCGTTACATTATTCGAGAACCTCTGTAACACCTTATTTTGTATTTACTCAAACTATTAAGCGATTTGAATATATATGGCACGTTTATCTTACACTTAGTTCCTACTGTGGTAAAGTCCCATTCTTTAATTTGGGTTTACGAAAAGGAATACCTCATCCTTTCATTCAAGTAATGACTCGTAGTTACCCTGCTCTAACTACATTGCACAAATTATTTTATAAAGTTAGTGTCACAGGTGAAAATAGATATACAAAGGTTATTAGTACAGATTTACTACAATATCTAAATCCTATTTCTTTAGCATATTGAGCAATGGACAACGGTTATGTGACTCCGAGCGGATTTTATTTTCACACTGAAGCTTTTACAATTAAGGAATGTTATCTGTTGGCTGGCATGCTTCATTACTGTTTTGGACTGTTTAGTACAATCCAATTACATGAAGGTAAACCTATGATTAAAATTGCTGCTAAGTCTATGTCCTTATTTTGATCTATTGTTACACCGCACTTTATCCAATCTATGTTATATAAGCTAATAAATATATAGAAAAACTTCGTCCCCTTTAGCTAGAAGGCTAATTGAATAATTTCGCTATATGCTGGAAACTCTTAATGCTTCTAGGTACGTTTAAATAAAAATAAGTAAGCGTCAAAACCCTAGAGATATCGTTATATTAGCGAATGTTGCTAATAGCGTTACTACTAAACTATCCCGCGACAGCGCTTATGCGGCAGCATACGAAGATGCACCCATGACTGGGTGATAATAGACAATCAGCAGGAAGCCAAATTGCATATCCGCAAAAGTAGGATCCTCAGAGACTATACGCGAAACATCCTCCTAATCTCTCGTGCACACCACTGACAGCGACCCCAGATAGGGACGATGATATAGTCCAACTCTTCTCTAGCATTAGTCACTCTAAGTATAGAGAATTAAAGGAAGTAATTTCACCAACATTAACAATTAAAGTAGTAGGTTTTTTTAAACGATAAAAATGGCCTCAAATCATATATATTAAATAAAAAAAAAGACACCTGGAGTGATAAAAAATTTCTAGGTAAAAACAACACAATAAAACACACTTTTTATAGTAATAATTTAAAAAAAATAAAATTTTATCAAGGTTTTATACACAATAAATTAGATAGTAAATCCTTTCACACTCAGTGTAGATCAATAAATCGTGTAGGACCACATAATTTAGATGTAATTTCAGTCATTATTGGGTTAATCTTAGGAGATGGTTATTTACATAATAGAACTGGAGAAGGGATAAGACTTTGTATAAGACAAAGCATAATACACAAAGACTACTTATTTAGTTTGTATGAATTTTTTAATAATAATGGTTATTGTAGCAATAATCCACCTAGAAAATATACAAAAAAAATAAAGGGAATAGAAAAAACTTATTATGGATTTGAGTTTAATACTTACACATTTAGAAGTTTTATCTGGTTACATGATTTGTTTTATAAAAAGGGTAAAAAAGTAATAGGAAATAACATTGAAAAATATTTTACGTCTCTTACTTTAGCTATTTGGATAAGCGATGACGGAACCTTTGTAAAAAGCAGTGGAGGTGTAAGAATTGCTTGTAATAGTTTTAGTTTAATAGAGGTAGGATACCTAAAAACTATTTTAACTAATAAATTTGATTTAGATTGTACTATCCAAAAAATACAAATAAAAAATCAGTATTCTATTTATATAAAAAAAAATTCTATTGATAAATTAGAAAAACTTATTTTACCTTACTTACATGTATCTATGCATTATAAATTAGGATTACAACCTTAAATTAAAACCTAAAAATAAATATCTTAATACTATTTTTAATTTATAAGTTTTATAGCTATAATTTTTATTGAAAAGTGTTAAATTGAAAGTTCTTTTTACTCGCTTACTCTTTTTATTAGAGTATTTTACTATTAATTAAAAAAGAAAGCACATATATATGATAGTCGTGAGATGATATTAAATTTTTTATCTCTAAGAATTTGACAAATTTCTTTAAGGAATACAAAAATAGTTTAACTTTAATAATAAATTATTATAAACTATGAATAAATTCCTTTGGCGACACTAGTGAAAACAGTTAAAATACTATTATTAAATTAATACCGTTTAATAGTACAAGACTGTCAGTAATTGAGTTGTGTTTGTTATATCAATTATTGCAACAGACTGGGTCACTGGTGGGTGATATAAAAATTTTATATTGCTTAATGTACAGTCGATAAGATTTAATTATCTTGCATCAATGGTATTGGTGTGCGCCCTCTAATTATTATTATTGTTGCAGCTTAGCTGTTTACCCTGTGACGCTGGGTAATAAAGGAACAAGCTTACCTAACGCCGAAAGGCTAGGGGAGTCTAGCATGCTTGCAAAGATATTTTGAGTGTTTAATTTCCAACACAAGAACATTTATCAACCTAAATCTGTAAGGGTTTTTTTATGTAGATTTTATCGAGTTAACACTACTCTGGCTAATACGGAAATTTTAACTAGCCATCTAATTATACATACTAAAGATCAGTTGGTATTTATAGTCACAATTAGAGATTCACTACAACTGGTAGGACAGAATTTAGAACCTAAAACAGATAATTACAATAATAATAAGAATTGGGGATTTCCTAAGGGAGGTAACTCCTATCTTCGGGCTGGAACCAAAGAATGGGATAGAATAAACAAAATATCACATGGAAACGGAGTCTCCGTATTATGAGCTAATAACTCAAAAGGGAGACAGTCTTCTAACATTTTTTTAAACCTTTCCGGTAGATACTACTCGACGGGTGGAGACAAAATAACAAAACCCTTCATAAAACGGGAGATTGAATGCTCGTATAAACAATTGTTTGACGTAAATATATATAAATCCGCTTATCTAATGTTGAAATCCAACCCTGGTATTATGAGCGTAGCTACTGATAAGGAAACTCTTGAAGATATATCTTTAGACTGGGCTCTAGAAGTTATAAAGCAAATGAAAGATAGAAATTTCCAATTTAAACCTTCATTGAGAGTATCTATTACTAAGCCAAACGGTAAAGTTAGACCTTTTGGAATTCTTTCACCTCGGGATAAAATAATACAACAGGCGATAAAAATGATGATAGAATCGATATATGAACCTATATTCCTTAATACGTCTCATGGATTTAGACCTAATCGATCCACTACCACAGCGATATATGAAGTAAGAAAATGAAAAGGAATCACATGAATGATTAAAGGGGACATAAAAGGTTACTTTGATAATATAGATCACCATACTCTAGCTTCCTTACTTAAAAAACAAATCAAAGATAAAAATCTTATGGATCTATACTGAAAATTAGTAAAAGCTGGCTACGTAAATGACGGTAAATTAAATAATTCTAGTTTAAGGGTTTCACAAGGAGGAGTACTTTCTCCTTTACTGTCAAATATATATCTTCACGAATTCGACGTATTCATGGATTCTATGATAAAAAAGTATAAAAATTGGAATAAAAAAGTATCTAAAGCTAATCCAGTGTATAAAAATTTACGAAAAGAAATTTCTCGTTTAAATAAAAACGATCATCTTAAAGAATTTCCAGAACAAAGAAAAATAATAAAAAATCTACAAAACTCACTGAAAAAAACTCCAAGTGTTCTAAGAGATGAAAGTACTGCCACCAGAATCTACTATAACAGATATGCGGATGAATGAGTATTAGGAATAAGTGGAAGCCTAAGTTTAGCTAAAGAAATAAAGGAAGAGATACATAACTACCTTAATAACACCTTAGCCTTAAATCTAAGTGAAGAGAAAACTAAAATCACACACTTAGAATCAGAAAAAGTAAAATACTTAGGTTTTCTAGTGTCCAGAAGAAATCGTAGATATACTGAATCTCAAATTACCAAAGTGAAATCAAAAGGGATAAAAAAGGCTTATGCTTCAGTCATCATAGAAGCACCAATAAAATTACTGATAAACAAATTAGTTGAACAAGGATACGCCTGAAAAGGTAATAAACCTCAACCCAGAGCCGTTACTAAATGAATCTATATGAAACCCGAAGATATTATTTTAAGATTTAATGCTGTGATCAGAGGAATTTTAGAATACTATTCTGCAGTAGAAAATAGAAATCAATTTAGTTATATACTTTGAATACTAAAATTTTCAGCTGTATTTACTCTATCCAGAAAACTAAATTTAAGTCCTAAACAAATATGAAAAAAGTATGGAAACCCAATAACTATAAATTACAATGTCAAAGACAAAAAACGATCAATAAAATTATATGAACCCAACACCTTAAGTAGAGATAGAACTTTAAAATTAGGAAACTATTTTAATTTTGATCCCTTTTCAATTCAATAATTCGCTGTTCACCACATTTAAGATGAAGAATGTATTATATGTGGTAATATAGATAATGTCGTATTGCATCAAGTTAAACACATTCTATAAGGATAGGAAAAAAAAAATTTACACAAATTATGCAACAATTGAACAGAAAACAAATACCTGTTTGTCACAACTGTCATACTAAAATTCAATCAGGTAAATATGATAGAATAGAACTGAATATATTAAGAACTACTCAATCCTAATACCATTTGTTTAGAAGATGGAGAGCTGTATGCGGGGAAACTTGCACGTACAGTTCGGAGGGAGGATAATCGTTGCCAGTTATTACCTAGTAATAATCACGGTGCGGATATTCAACCCTACCTTATGAATATTCTGACTTCATTACAGAAACTGGTGAATCTATAGATTTTGATGTGCGCGACGCGTTCTCTTCCTATCGCGGATCTTTAAGATCCATCTATTACTATTACATGGATATAACACCTCACTTAGCTAATGGGGAAAGCCCGATGGTAAACACAGCATGTGAGACGAAAGCGGCAAGGGTACTAAACCAGATACAATACTACGAACCGCAAGTTATTTCTCCTATGATGAAGGCTACACTGCTTAAATCAAATCATCCAGAGACCCCTATCTATGGGTATTGCCATTTCTGGGATGGGGCAATTAGTTTGTTACCCGCTTTGAATCAAAGAGCGAATAAAATAGTCAATACTACTCAGGTCGTCAGAAACGATCACAACGATGAGAATTTGGCATCTAAGGGAGATGTACGAATAGGAAGCGAAACCGTTGGATTACCTAAAAGTCCAAAGACTCATGGTAACGGAGTATCAATAGTACCTGCTTTGACACACATCATATCAAAATACGTGGGGGGTAATGCTCCCAGAAAGGGAAGTGATACAGTCAATCCTCTGTATATGTTTAGAAGATACAGCACAAGATGTGCTACGCAAACAAGCAGTGTTTCGGATAAACTATACACCCTAAGAAAAAGATCAAGCGAAAGTCCAATAATAGACAGAAACTTAATCAGCCTTTTGAGCAAACCTGCTCTTTTGGAAACTGCATATAACAACATTAAGAGCAAATCAGGTAATATGACCCCGGAAATTACACCAGAAACATTGGATGAATTAAACTGGGAATGGATCTTAGAAATATCGCAACTACTGAAATCTGGTAAATTTGAATTTACGCCTAGCAGAAGAATACAAATCCCCAAAGAAACCCCCTCACGTGGCAAAAGACCACTTTCAATTGGATCCCCTAGAGACAAGATTGTACAAGAAGCCATGAGAATGATTCTAGAGGCAATCTACGAACCACACTTCTCGGAATACTCCCACGGATTTAGACCTGCTAGAAGCTGTCACAGTGCACTTAAGATCTTCTATACTAAATTTCAAGGAGCGAACTGGGTTATTGAAGGAGATATTTCCAAATGTTTCGACACCATTGATCACGCCAAGTTAATGAACTTAATAGAACATAGAATTCAAGATAGAAGATTCACACACTATATCAACAAAGCCCTAAAAGCAGGTTATTTCGAATTCAAAGTTTACCAACACAACATCGTTGGAACACCACAAGGATCCATTATCAGTCCTATCTTGGCTAACGTCTTCTTAGATCAATTGGACCAATTTGTAGAAAAACTACGTGTCGAATTTGACAAGGGACTTAAACCTAAAAAAAACCCCTTAACCATAAACTTAGAAGGACGAATTACCAGAGCAAAAATAAAAGGAGATATGAAATTAGTAAGAAAACTTAGCGTGGAAGCGAGAGCCCATAATTACATAGATTTTGAAGATCCAAACTTAAGACGTCTAACGTACCTGAGATATGCAGACGATTGGATAATCGGAATAAGAGGTAAACTACAAGATACCAAAGACATACTTGCAAAAGTAACAGAATATTGTGAGGGTATAGGCCTTAAATTAAGCCCAGATAAAACTAAAATAACAAACCTTAACCAAAACAAGGCTCTATTTTTAGGAGTTGAACTATCTAGAAGCAGCAATTTTGTTACAAAGTTTACCAGAGTTAAATCTAGCTCCTCAACCAAAAAATACAACTCACGAGTGGCCAGACAACTCAGAATGACGGCGCCCCTACAGCAAGTGATGAAGAAACTAACTGACTCCGGATTCATAAAAAACCAGAAACCGGCGCCTAGATTCTTATGGTTACACAAAAGCCACGATCAAATAATACAACTATATAATGCAGTATTCAGAGGCTTTCTTAACTACTACTCATTCGCCCACAATTATTCAAGTCTAGTATCCCTACTTAATAATATCCTAAAACAATCAGCTGCTAAACTACTAGCCGCAAAATTTACCCTGGGCACAAAAAGTAAAGCCTTCGCTAAATTCGGACCTTACTTAACTTCCCCTAACAAAAGCTCATTCCTTCGACCAAGCTATAAGGCGATTGACCTAAATTTAAAAGTAAAATCTTCCTATCTCTTGGAAAACATTAAGGGGTTATAGTTTATAAAAATTCCTAGCGAGTCTTTTAAACCTTACCTGCACATCGAGCTCCTCTAACTACAGGGTTGAAATGCATCATATCAGAAAAATGAGTTATTTGAACCCCAAAGTTAGCGCATTAGACAAAATGATGATGGTTGCAAACAGAAAAATAATACCACTTTGCAAAGCTTGTCAGATGAAATTAAAAAAAATCATGACAAGTAACACTCAAAAGAATAAATTGGGAATAAGATTGACGGAGAGCCGCATGAAGTGAAAGTTTCACGTGTGGTTCGGGAAAGGGGCTCGGCAGCTGGTCAAAGGCTTCGATCTCTAGTTCACTCTTACATGCTGCCTGCTTATCGATCTGGGAAATCGATCCCGTGGGCCCAACTATCAAACTCCGGGGACACCCTAAAGATCATAGTACCAAGCCATAATGGAAACGTTATGTGTGGCCAGAATAATTACCTGGGTACGGTAACAAGCTATGATATGAACGAAAGTAAAATGGGTTATCGCGGATCTAAATCCAGCGCTATTGCACTGGTAAAAGAGCAACGAGTGGACGGTAGTTACAGTTTTCTAGTAGGACTGTTAAGGTGCACTCTAATGGCCCCTGTAAGGGGGTATCAAACTGAAATCCTTTCTAACAAAATTAATGTATCTGAAAATGTAGTTGTTACAAAAAGACCAAAGTTAAATAAACTAGATCCTTGGTTTATGTCCGGATTTGTTGACGAACCATTTACTTCAATTAGTTGTTCTAATAAATTAGTTGTATGAGGTACTAATATGTCGTCAGGAGTAGGGATGGGTCTAATAACAAGACAGATTGCTAAGATGTATAAATTTAATAATTATCAATATTCTGTTGTAATAGGGTTATTATTATCAGATGCTTGGATTATTTATAATAAAAGATCGGTTAACCCTCGAATAGGTTTTAAACAATCTTTTGCAAAATTTGAATATCTTTTTTCAGTTTTTACCATATTATCACCTTTTTGTAATAGTGTACCTGCTCTAGTTACGAATATAAGGAATAATAAAAAAAAATATAGCCTTAAAATTTTTTACTCGATCTCTACCTTGCATTAAAGATATTCATTTACTATTTTATGAAGATAATAAAAAGAAAATACCTCAGGATATTTACAATTTATTAGATCCTATAGCATTAACTCATTGGATATGTGGTGATGGTTCGGTTTCAAAAAAAAAAAAAAAAAGGTTTATTACTATGTACAGATTCTTATTCAATAGAAGATGTAGTAAGATTAGTGAATGTATTAATAATACGTTATAATCTAATCTGTACAATTCGACTACATAGAGAAAATCAATATAGAATATACATTTCTGAAAGATCTTTAAATTCTTTAAAAAAATTAGTTTTACCATATATGGTTAATTCTATGAAATATAAAATTTGTCACTAAACTCGGAATTATTTATTAAAATATAATCCAATTTAAGTTGTGCTTAGCTCTACATCCATACAAAAGGGTTGTTTTAGTATTGAATTATATAAAGATTCTAAAGCTAAATTTAAGTATACTCCTAGATTAGTTTTTAGAATTAACTTACATGTTAAAGATTTACCAATTCTTCTAAGTTTTAAGGATATATTTGGAGTGGGAACTGTTAGTACAAAAGGAAAAGTAACTAGTTATACAGTTAAAACATTTAAAGATCTTGCGGTTATTGTTAACCATTTTAAACTATATCCTCTTGTTTCCAGCAAATATCTTGTGTATCAATATTGGTTACAAGCTTATAATATTTTGGCAACAAAAGAACATTTTAATTATCAAGGTATGACAAAATTGCTTGCCTGCTACATTAAAAAATTTAACTAATTTCGGATTATCTGATAGTTTAAAAAAAAAACAAAAAACACACAAAAAAAAAAAAAAGCTTTACCTGATTTTAATATTTCTTTAATTGATACTATGTCTTACAATTTTAAGGGTATTCCTCATGGAATGTGGGTAGCAGGATTTGCAAGTGGAGATGGATCTTTTTTTACTAAGTTGACACAGTATAAAGATACATTTCATACAGGTTGTGTTTTTAAAATAACTCTTCATCTTAAAGATACTGCCTTATTAGAAGGTTTATACGATTATCTTTCAAAATACTTTCCAAATATTTCTTTCAACAAATATAATTCAAGAACAAATAAAGGTATTTTTTTTTCAAAACAAACTGTAAGTTTAAATATTTCAAATATTAAAGATATAGGTAATATTGTAATTCCTTACTTTGGATTTATATCCAGTCTTAGGAATAAAGAAAATGGATTATAATGATTTTAAAAATATTTATAATATTATTTTATCAAAAGGTCATTTAAGTTATGAGGGTTTGGCCCAAATCCAACAAATTAGGAATAATATGAATGATAAACGAACAGTATTTTAACTTTGGGTTTTAACAGATAAATTTTGTTTGATAAATTCAGTTAGCCATGGAATCAGATTTAGAATTAGGACAATTTAGACTATTAGATGTAGATAATAAATTAATTATACCAGTGGATTGCCACATTAGATTAATTGTTACTGGTAAGACATCTTGCCCCTATTAAGTTTATGTTAATATAAACAACAACAAAAATTTTATTTTTTTTTTTATTTTTTAAATTTAATTTGAATCTCGCTATTTGCTGGAAACCTCTAATGTTTAACTTACCTATATTTAAATAGGTGAAAATAATTAAAATGTTACAATGAGCAATCAGCAGGAAACCAATTAGTGATAGTATTAGTATAATAATTACTATAGTAGGATCCTCAGAGACTACACGCGAGAAATTTTTTTTAAAATTTAAGATATAGTCCAAGTATAAAAATTTGATTAAACTTTAAACGGAGATAGAAAAATTTTTATTAATAAATATTATTTGTACTACTCTATTTTTAGTAAATAAACAAAACTATTATTCCATTTCCTGCCACGTAGAAAAAATAAATTCTAAAGAAAGGAAAAATTATAATAAAATAGTAAACAAGTGTGATAATAAAGTTTACAATATAAATATAGTTATTTACGGTTCTAACTTAGGTTCTACTGTAAATTTGAATAGATTTTCAAAAAATTGACAAAAATTAATATTTTACCTTCCGATTTATATTCTATAATAGTTGGTAAATTATTCTCAGGGTTAAAAAAAAATAATAGTACATTTAATACTAGATTTAAATTTAAACAATCTATCGATCATTATTATTATGTAATTTATTCTTTCTTAAAACTTTCTCATTATTGCTCAAATATTCCTTATTTAGGTAAATCTATTCGAAAAGGAAAAATTTGGTTATTCCTTAGAATTTAGTACAAGCCTTGTTTAAATGAATTATACTTATTATTTTATAAAAATAAGGTATAAATAATACCTCAGAATATTTATGATTTATTAACTCCTATATCTATAGCACTTTGAATTAAGGGAGATGTGCTAATTTAAATAAAGGTTTAGTTTTATGTACAGATAGCTACACTTTTGTTTTTTATAATTTTTATTACAAGAGGTGGTAACATTAGTAAATGTATTAAAAATAAAATATGATATTAATTGTACAATTCAAGGTATTAAAAATAATAGACCTAGAATATATATTTTAGGTGAAAGTATGCTTAAGTTAAGAACTTTAATTAAACCTTATATTTTATCTCCGATGCTTTTTAAGCTAAAAATTAATTAAATTTTTATATTTGGCTGATGTAATTCACAGCTTTGCTGTACCTTCTTTAGGTTTAAAATTAGATGCTTGCCCTGGTAGATTAAATCAACTATCTTTCTTAGCTGAAAGAACTGGTACATTCTACGGTCTTATGGCCTAAACTATAGTGAACCTATAGTTATAAACTATAAAATTGCGGGAACGCCCTAAAGCATTCATAACCAAGTAGGAGTAGTAATATATCTTATGGCGCAGGTAATGACTCGCGGTATGGTAAAATCATGATTGATAATTCAATGGGTAATCCGCAGCCAAGCACCAAGTATTTTGAGGGGTATGCTGATTATTATTGGGTGTGCAGTTCATCGACTAGACGGTAGTTGGTATTATTTTTATTACTATTATAATGCTTAAGGTATAGTCAAACCCCACCTGAAAGGGTGCAGGAAAGTATAATTTATTATATTTTCTGTTTATTAGATATACATAATAATTAGTGTGTTTAGGGAAAAATTTTTACGATAGTTTGCTAAACTTTTATTTTAATGTAAATAATTTAAGTTATTTTTAATTAATTGTATTATAAATTATTATTATAACATTTTCAATCTGAAAGTTGCTTATTATAGTATTTTATTGCATAGTGAAATTAATCAAAGTATTCTTAATAATTCTATTTTATTTGTTAAGCGTATAAGTTTAATGGCTTGTGCCCCTATTAGTAAAACTTTTAATACAATTACTACTAGAGCTTTTAGTACAACTGCTACTAGACAAGCTGAAGATTTCAATTATGAGTTCTTAGCGTTAGAACATATTAATAGTGGAAAACCTACAACTGCTTCTGTAATTAATAAAATATTATTAAATCAGGATATCACTATTACTGATTCTAAATTAAAAGAATTATTCAAAGTTGAAGGTGTTGAACTAAATTTACTTACATCTAGTTTGCCTTTGGCACAGGAAGATTATAAACTTTTTTCAGAATTAACAGGTAATTCTAATTATAAAGGGCATTTCGGTGTATATATGTTTATCCATAAGATTACAGGTCAAAAATATGTAGGTTCTTCTAACTTGTTAAGACGTAGAATGGATTATTACTTTAAAGGGGATTTTCCTTTAATGGGGAAATTTTTACCTTTACTTGCACAAGAAGGATTAGGTGCTTTTAAATTAATTATATTTAAGTTAGATAAAAATAAATTTAATGTTAAGGATGCTTTAATTTTAAAGCAATATCATTTATTAAATAAAGAATTTGATCTAAATACATTAAGAGTTGTTAATGCAGAGTCTTCAAAAGGTGAAAGTGTGTATGTTTACGATTTAACTTGTAGTACTCTTTATTATCATGCTAGCTCAAAAATTGAGTTAAAAAGAGTATTAAAAGTTCACCCAGAGACATGTAAAAAATATTTAGATTCAAACCTTCCTTATCTTAATAGATTTTTATTGTTAAGTGGCTTAATTCCTAAAGCAGTTATAAGTAATATGTCCACTCAAGAGTTAATTGATATAATGCAAAAAGAAAGACAAATTACGTATACATTAGGTACTCGTAGAAATATTCCAGTGATCTTAGAAATTAAAGATGGAAATAAATTTGTTGATTCTTGAGGTCAAACTCTTAAATTTGATTCTCTAACTGCATGTATTAACTATCTAAAAGACTTAGGGTTAATTATAAAAAGAAATACTCTTTCTAAATATATAAAAATTGAAAAAGAGTTCTATCATTTTTTATGTAAATATTCTGAGAACTCTAAACCAGATAACTTTGAAGAAGTAGGATTAATTATTGATGAATACAAAAAATTATGAAAAGAAGATTTAGTTGTTATTCCAAAGGTTAAGAATAATAAAAAAAATAAACCTATATTAGTAAAAGGTCCTGATTTTGAAAAAGAGTTTGAAACTATTACAGATACAATCAAATATTTTGAGTCAATTAATATTAAATTAGATAGAAAATATTTATCTATTCAATTAAAAAACGGTAAACCATATAAAGGATATTGTTTCCATTATTTATAAATATCGTAGCGCAAGCGTGATTAGATATATTGGGGCTAGCGCAAGCTATAACTCCATTTTTACATTAAAAATCGTAAAGAAAATTTGCAATGTTCAGAAATTTGCTTGCGACTAGGTAGCGTTTTTGATTATGAGAGTGATGTTGATATTTTTCTATTACTACTACTTTCTACTAGCGAACTAATAGTAATATACGACGTTATATTGTTAGAGCTGAGTTTAAAATGCACAACTTTATTATCCCACGTAATTAAAGGAGTGATAGCTAGGCTTTTTATAGGATATATTAGAAATATCTATAAATTAATTAATATGAAGATTAAACTGATTGAAGGCCCTTTAACGCGTTTCTGGTATTACGGTGGTTTACTAAAAAATCTTTTCAAAAGATTGCAAATTCTGAATATATTCGAGCAATGGAATATATTTTGTAGTAGAAAAACATTAAAAATTTGCAGGGTTACAGGAATAATGAGCTTATTAATTACGTCGATCATAAACAGTAAACTAGGAAACCCCGGATACCTTATTACTAAAATAGTAAGGTGCTTAGGATATATTAAATTTTTAATATACTCTGTAAAGAGGTTAATACAAAGTAACTTGTATTTTAACACCTGGCGGGGGCAGGATGACCACCAAGCGGGTACTTTTAGACCGAATACCTTGCAAAATTGGTCTGCTTACACATTCAGCAAGTTTACTTACCGAATGAAACTCCATATAAAATATAACCATTTTATTACCGGAACTCGAGGTTTTAAAACTAGTTCTTCTTTACCTAAAGGTGATAAAAAACCAAGTTTAATTAAGCCATCATCTCATTCCTTTATAGATAAAAATTTAACTTATGCAATCTTAGCTCAATTAAAAAAAGGTCTATGACTAACTCCAGAGTTAAAAAGAAGATTAAATTTATTTATAGAGAAAAGTCAGTATTTTCTTGCTGAATCCTCTAAGAAAACGGGTATGAAATCTCCACAAACCAGAAGGTTATTTGAGTTATTCATTCACAGTTTATTATTTCAAGTACAGGCTATAGAATTATTATCTAAAAATCCAGGAAGTAAAACACCAGGAATAGATGCAAAAATTCTAAGTAATACATTTAATAGCAAATTTGAACTTCTTAAACTCTTAAAGCAATTCAGATCCAATAAGATTATGCCTTTGAAAAGAATACTAATTCCTAAGAATAATAATTTGAATGAAAAAAGACCTTTATCTATTCCTTCTATTTTAGATAGAGCCACTCAAGCATTATTTTGATTAGTTCTAGATCCTATAATAGAACCTCATTCAGATCTATTTAGTTTTGGGTTTAGAAAAGGTAGAAGTAATGTGATGGCTTTAGCCACACTACAAAAAGCTCTACAAAGTAAGGGAGATAGCATTAACCGTACAGTAGATACACAATATATTTGAGATGCGGATATAAGAAAATGTTTTGATAAAATCAATCATAATTGATTATTAACGAACGTACCGATTCCATCGAAATATTTATTTATTCTAAATGGTTGGTTAAAAGCAGGTTTTATAGGTTTTAATGAGACTAAAGTTTATCCTATCAGTGAAGGTATTCCTCAAGGAGGAATTATTAGTCCTTTACTTATTAATTTCACTCTTAATGGCTTGGAAAATATTCTTGAAGAAGCAAAACTAGAATTTAAAAATTCTACTAAACATGCATATCTAAATTACAGGGAAATAGATGGATTCAGTCTGTATGTTAAATCTGTATCCAGAACTTTTAAAGATCGAAAATTTAAAAATCGGTCAATAGCCTGTAGAATTGTTAGATTTGCGGATGATTTTATAATTATCTCAGGTTCGGCTAGACTTCTTAAATTAATACAATCAAAAATTGAAAAATTTTTAGAAATTAGAGGACTAGAAATACATCCGGATAAGAGCAAAGTTATTAAATTTGGAGTAAATACACCTTTCAACTTTTTAGGTTATACATTCAACTATATTATAAGAACTAATCATATCAGAAATAAATTCTTACATCATAGAAAACATGAATGAAGACTTAAAGGAAGAGCTAGACTATTTACATATCCATCCGCAGAAAAATTTAAATCTTTCAAATACGCTTTAATAGATTTATTTAGAAATAATCTTAATACTAGCGCCTTTGAATTAATAGCTGCACTTAATCCTAAGGTCACAGGATGGGTTAATTATTTTTCTTTCTCTAATTCTGCAGGAACTTTATCTTCACTTAAGAAATTTCTTTACAATAGAATCAAAGTCTGAATGCTGAAAAAACATCCTAAATCCTCTATTATCTGATTAAATAATCAATACATGATGCTGGATTTAATAAAAAAGCAACACAAACTTGACTCGGCGACTTACGATGCTTTACAAATTAAAATTCTTAACCATGAAAGTGCAAGAACTAACAAATGGAATTTTTATGGGTTATCATTCAGAGACTCTAAAAAAAATACTTATAATATTCCTAAGTTAAATATACTTAATTGGCCTACGAATATTAAGAAAATAGTAGTATTGACAGTATTCGCTCCTGCAAGAAAACTCTTGAAGACTAGTGTGTATGACAACAAAGATCAATGAGTTAAAGAATCGTTAAAACTGGCCGCATTACATATTAATAAAAAGTATTCACTGTTTGATAGTTTATGAAAAAGGGACGGTGGCCTATGTTATTTCTGTCATAATTTATTTACTCTAGATGAAGACCAAAGTAAAATAGTGGTACATCATAAAGAAGATTGAATATTAAGAAAAAATAACAAAATAGATAACTTAGCTCTCTGTCATGAAAGCTGCCATGTAGATTGGCACAATTCTAATTCTAGATTAACTTCGGAGTTAAAATCTGATCTGAAAAGTATTACACCAACAATTAAATTCAGCAAAAATAGAAGAGAACTTAAAAGTCCCAAAACAAAATAATTAAGTGTTGTGAAAACTAACCGTTAATATTAAACAAGGATATATTAAATTTGTATAATAATGTCTCTGAACTTATTAAAATAAATTTATAATACGTGGAGTAGAGCTCTATGCATCGAGAGGTGCACGTTGAGATCATATGGGGGTTTTGTAGGCGACTACTATTTCTATCCAAGCGGTATCTGGCATGGTTTCATGCCAATCGTAGTTGAGGCAGTATCTTCACCTGATTTTTTAGTTTGGGTTGACTCAGCTTCTCAATAAAATAAATAATTATTTTTAAAATTTTTATAATTGGACCAAAAGCCTTGTATCTTCATAAATATAATTTAATTGTCTCAAATTTATTCTAGTTATAAATTAACAAAAATGCTACAGCTGTTGACTTTAGCTATTAAAATTTAAGCCTGCCAATGTTTAAAAAAACTAATTATAGTATATGCAGAATATAATTTTATATTTTTAACTTGAATTAGCTTGTATACAATATTTATTATTTGACCAAGGCATCATATATGCTCTTAATATATGATAATAATGGTAACTAAACCCCCTATCTGAAAAAGATCTAAACTTAACTGAACTGATCTTAACTGAATTGAACTGAACTTTTGCTTGATTAACTATTATAAATTTGTCATGAAAATTGACTTAAACTTTAATTAATTTTTTCTTTATATGTTCATTTTATTGTATTAATTTTCTTTATATAAATTAAGTTAATTTTTTTTTTATTTGATTGACTTTTATATATAATATACGGGACTGCCAACCTATACAAAATTGTACACTTAGAAGATAAAATCTTCAGTTCAGAAACAAAAATTAAAGCAAATAAAGAACCTGAATGGATTTCCTTAAACAGCAATTAATTATTTATAATTATAAAAATATAAATAAGATAAATTAAAATAATAAAAAGGTTTTAGTTAAAATAGGACTAAAAAAAGAAAAATGAGTTTAATAAATTAAAAAACAAAATTTGTAAAACAAATGAAATAAATTTATATAATGAATAAAAATTATAAAATGACAAAAAAAATTTAAAATTTAAAAAATAAATTAAAAGAGTATAATATAATATTAGATTAGATAAATTGCAAAAAGCAAATAAAATAAGACAAAGTTAATTAGAATTGAATTAGCAAAATCCATTTTTTATAACATTTTTAAATTGAATAAATGGTGGTACAGTTATGTAAATTCTTTAAAAAAAATTAAATTTGATCGAATTATTCTGTATGAGTTTAATTTTGGCTCTGATTGAACGTTTTTCAGTAGTTTTAAGACATGCGAATCAATGGAACCTCGTAATTAATAAGGTAAAATAATGTTAATTATGTTTTTATATAAAATATATAATAGTAACTTAATATTTATTTTAGTAAATTAACTTGTTAGTGGTTAGACCATGGTGTAAAGGTGAGTAATAATAAATAAGATACCTTATAGACCTCTCGAATAGGGGATAGTTTAATTAATTTTCAAAATTTAAATTAAATAGTATATAGTTTAAGATGAAACTATTTCATATAGTGAAACTGCTCAATCCGTTTTTCTAGTGGAGTATCAAACAATATTAATTTATTATTTAGATATGAGTTATATAAAAATAGTTATCAGCTAGAATTAATTAAACATAAATTAGCATATTTATGATAAAGGATACGATATTTTATATAAATATAGTTATATGTATTATAATATAGGATATCAATATAAAACTATATACAATAAAATTAAAAATAATAATAATAAAAAAAGTATCGCTATAAGAATTGATTTATTTTGTTTAATGGTAGTTGGAAGGGTAAAAGCCTAACAAGCCGATGATCAATAGCCACGTTTGATAGAACTAATGGCCACATTGGGAATGAAATGCCCCAAGTAGAGTAATCTACCTGCAGTCGAGAATATTAGTCAATGCTCGCAAGAGTGAACTAGCTAACTGAAATCTTAAGATCACTTGTAAGTGGTACTTGAGATAACGTAAGGGAAAATAATGATTGTACCTTACTATAAGTGTTGTCCAAATAACTGGTGCCAGAAGACTCGGTAAGACCAGGAACGCAAACGTTAGTCGTCCTGTTATATGTTATAGGAAAACATTATTATGGGAAAAACTGCCAAACTCCGGGGACGCCTTAAAGCTTAGGATACCAAGCTATAATTGAAAAATTATAAGTGGCCAGAATAATTACCTGGGTATGGTAAAAAGTCCTAAGATGAAGGAAACTGAAATAGGCTATCGCGGATCTAAATCAAAATTTCTATATATCCCAATACCAAATAATAGAACTTTTGTAAAAGAGCAACGAGTAGACGGTAGTTGGTTTTTAATTAAAAACTTAAGGTGTACTCTAATGGATTTCGAAAGAAATTATCAAACCAGAATCCTTTCTAAACAATTAAGTATTAGAACTTTTTCTACTTCGGATTTTAAATCTAAACTAAATCCTTGGTTTGTAACAGGTTTCACAGATGCTGAAGGTAGTTTTTGCACTACAATTTATAAAAATAAAGCATACAAAACTGGATGGGTTGTAAGATCTTTTTTTCAAATAGGATTAAATCAACGAGATAGTTCTTTAATCTATCAACTAAAAGACTTTTTTGGTGGTATAGGTACAATAAGCTTAGATAAGAAAGCTAATGTGTTAAAATATTCAGTAGCTAGTCTTAAGGAATTAAGTTCTATTGTAATCCCTCATTTTAAAAAGTATCCTCTTCTAACTCAAAAAGGTGCAGATTTTTTATTTTTTGAGCAAATAGTTGAGCATATGAATAAAGGTGCACATCTTACAGCTAATGGTTTAAAACAAATTATTAATATTAAAGCATCTATGAATACCGGTTTATCTGAAATTATAAAATCAGAATTTAGCAATAATATTAATCCAGCAAAAAAAGGGATTATTCAATCTAATATTATACCAGATCCAAATTGGGTTTCAGGATTCGTAAGTGGTGAGGGAAATTTAGATGTTGGAATTAAAAAGTCAAAAAATATTATTGGTTATCAAGTATATTTAAGATTTAGAATATCACAACACGCCCGTGATGCTACCTTATTGGAGCTAATAATGAATTACTTAGGGGCTGGAAGACTAGAAAGAGATTATAGAAATCCTGCTTTATATTTAGTAATATCTAAAATTTCGGAGGTAAACCAAATAGTTATACCATTTTTTAATCAATATCCTATTTGCGGTATTAAATATCTAGATTATCTAGATTGATGTAGAATTGCTAATTTAATCGAATCCGGTGCTCATTTAACCAATGAGGGTTTAGCTGAAATTCGACGGATTAAAGATGGGATTAACACAGGTAGAAAATACTAATATAGCAAGATAAATCTGGTGACCATGAATCAGGCGTAAAGGGTAAGTAGGCAGCTTTGAAAGTTATTAGTTATTATGCTTTGTCTTAATTGATAAATAATTTAATAATGAATTAAAGCTAGAATCAAAAAGAGGATAAACCAAATAATGTTTAGAGTAGGGATACAATCCGTAGATACTAAATGGAATACTTAAGGTGTAAACTTTTATCCAATAATGATTGACGCTGAGGAACGAAGGTGAGAATAGAAAATAGGATTTGAGACCCAGATATCTCTCACTGTCAACGATGAGTGGTAGTTGTTAGTCTTATTAAAGGCTAGTAGCGATGTTAACGCGATAACCATTCCGCCTTGCGAGTACGGTTGCAAAACTGAAACCAAAAAAATTAGTCGCTCTTGAAGCAAACGAAGTGAAGCATGTTGTTTAATACGTCAGTACGCGTAAAATCTTACCAGTTCTTGAATAGTTTCTCTTTATTTGTGTTTCTGTAGCTTAGGTTGCAGCAGCCTTTTTTTGTTTAAATTTTTTTTTTAAAAAGAATCAGGGAGATACTACTACTAATGATTAAAATTTAATTAAAATTAGCAGTAAAGAACACTCTTGGGTGAAAATTACAGGTGTTGCATGGCTGTCGTCAGTCCGTGTCTTGAGAAGTTAGGTTAGTTCCGCCAACGGACGCAATCCCTATTGTTAATTTATACTTAACATTGAATGATTTCTAAAAGTTATCACAAGGGGCTAAGACAAGTCGTTATGGCCCTAACGAACTGGGCTGAGAAGTGTTTTGGGAAAACATTAAATTGGCATAAACTACCAAACTCCGGGGAAACCCTAAAGCTTAGGATACCAAACTATAGTCTAAAGGCTATAAGTGGATGGAGTAATGATTCATGTAAGGTCAAAAGTCCTAAGATGAAGGAAACTGAAATGGGCTATCGCGGATCTAAATCAGAATTTGTATCGCAAACAGAAACTGTAAAAGAGCAACGAGTAGACGGTAGTTATTGTATAACTAATAATATACAATTAAGGTGTACTCTAATGGGTTTTGAAAAAAATTATCCCGTCAAATTCCTTACTAAACAATTAAATAACAGAAATTATTCTACTATAGTTTGTCAGTCTAAGTTTAATCCATGGTTTATTACAGGATTTTCTGATGCTGAAGCTTCGTTCATTGTATCTATTTATAAAACAGATAATCTTAAATTAAAGTGGAGAGTAACTCCTAATTTTTCAATACATATCCATATTAAAGATATCGAATTATTAAAAAGTATTAGAGATACCTTTGGTGTAGGAAAAGTTAGACAAAATAGTATTAGTACTGCTGTATTTAGAGTTGATAATTTACAAGATTTACAAGTTATCGTGAACCATTTTGACAAATATTCGCTTATTGGTGCTAAAGTTTCTGATTTTATTTTATTTAAAAAATGTTATGATTTAATTAAGCAAAAACAACATTTAACTCAAGAGGGCCTTGAAAAAATATTAGCTTTGAAATGCAATCTTAATAAAGGTCTTAGTGATGAATTAAAAGAAGCTTTCCCGAATATTATTCCCGTACCTAGACCTTTTTATAAATTTAAGGGAATTCCTGATCCTTTTTGGATCTCTGGTTTTGTTTCAGGGGACTCAACATTTAGTGTTTCTTTAGAAAAATTTAATAATAAAATAGGTTATAGAGTGCGATTAATATTTGGAACTTGTCTTCATGTTAGAGATAAAGAATTATTAATTGGTATATCAAATTATTTTTATAAAAATATCTTAATTGGTAAATATATTTATGAATCTGAAAAAAGAGAATGTATTCTACTTCAAATTAAAAACTACTCTGATATTGTTCATAAAATTATACCTTTTTTTAATAAATATCCTATACTAGGAGTAAAAAGCTTAGATTTTGCCGATTTTAAAAAAGTATCAGAATTAATGGAAACTAAAGAGCATTTAACCGAATCAGGTTTTAGCAAAATTGTAAAAATAGTAAAAAAAATGAACTTAGATAGAAATAATTTCCAGTCGTCAGTTACTTAATGCGAATAAGTAGCTAAGTTAGAAGATAAAACTTAAAGTTTACTTCATTTAATTGTAAGTTAAATTTGATTTTCCATGATAGACGTGCCACAAAAAACTTTTACAAAGTGACGCAAAACTTTAAATAATTTAAAAAAGAAGAGCTAATCATTAAAGAAAGTTAAAATATTTTAATAAACAGATTGTTGCCTGAAACTTGGTAACATGAAGAAGGAATTTCGAGTAATCGTTGATTAGTACGCAACGGTGAATAATGCATTCGGGATGAACTAACTGTCTGTCGCTGGGGCGAAGCTCGGGATGGGGGAAACTGTCGCAAATTTACAACTTCTACAAATCTTTGCTTATTACTCATTTTATTTGACAATTTGGTATTGTTTATTGTTTTGTTTTTTCTAAGCTTTTTAGAAGGAATTTACTGCTAAGTTTGCTAACTATGTGTCTTGTAAAAACTAGAACAGCAAGATAATAGATGTGTCTCTTAGTATAAAAAATAACACAATTTACCAAGTTGTTGCTGTTAAATTGGCAACAATTAAAAATTTAATTTAGCTATAGCCCTTTATGTATTTTTATTATTTAATTATTTAAATAAAAATTAATAATCTTTGATGGTATTTATTTACTTGAAATAGTTTGTTGGTTTTTACATTTAGGTCGGGTTTGTTAAGCTAATTAGTATCAGTTAACTCTTCTGAGTAACATCTCAAAAGTCATAGCAGGGTAGCCGTACTGGAAGGTGCTGCTGGAGAATAGATCAATATAAACCCCCTTTCAGCAAAAAATATTATTTAAATATATTTATAGATTTATATCTGATTAGTTTGTAGGGGAAGGTAAATAAAATTTTATATTAAAATTAAGTAAGTCAACTTAGGTTCCAGTAATTGCTTACTGCTTATGTTTGCTTTTGCAGATACAGAAAAAATAAAATCTGCTGCTGTGCTGTGCTGTGCTTTGCTGTTTTTGTTTTGTGTGTTTTGTATTAGATAGGGGATACCCCTTTTTTTATTCTTCTAATTATTTTAGTAATAGTACTCAATAACTATTTTTTATATATCTTAGAGTTTTTATTTTTGGACACTTTTTTTTGGGTTGTTGTTTTTGCCTTGGTTATGTATTTTTTTGTATGATTTTTTTGTATTAGAAAGTCAAAGCTGATATTACAATTTAAGGATATAAGATTTCAACTCAGGCAATAAATAGATTTATTCTTAATTATTAAGGGGGTTAGCTGAGTGGTTTAGCAGTAAATTTACACTTTACAGACAGAGTTTCGATTACTCTACTCCTTAAATTTTTTAATCTTATATATTTTTTATAAAAGTAATAGTATATAATTTATAATATATAAACAAATAATAGTAGTTGCTTAGTTGCTTAGATATATTTTATAGCCTATTCAATTTATTTTTATCTAGCTGCAACAATAACAAAAAAGCATTTTATTAGTTTACTAAATTACAACTGTTTAATTTTAATAAATATAATATTAATTTAAGACTTTAGCATAATGGTTAATGCAGTTCGCTCATAATGGATATTATAAGGGTTCGAATCCCTTAGGTCTTATTTGAATAGGGGTTCATCAGCAATTGAATATGAATAGCAAGTGATTATAAAAAAATAAAAAGGTAGTAGTTGCCTGCTTTCATAAGGAATCATATCAGTCTAGCATAAGGTAAAGGATAAAAATAATAATTATCCAGGTTATTAAATAATATATATATTTAAATAAAGGGTACTTGGTCGAGTCTGGTTTATGGCGCTCGTCTTGAAAACGAGTACTTCCCAAAGAAGTCGTGAGTTCGAATCTCACAGTGCCTGTTTTTATAAACACAAAATAAAAAATATTTTTAATTAAATTTATTACTAAAAATTATGCCCCAGAAAAAAAATCTTATATTTAATAATGAACTAAAGATAGTTTTATTATAATACTAAATATAGTCAGCTAAATTTTTAATTTATTTGCTGTTGACTAGTTTCTTTTCCCACCTGCTTAATAGAAATAAAAAACAAAATTTGATACCAGTTTTAAACTAAAAATCTATTGATTGCAGCTAAGGAGTGCCCTATAAAAATTAATTTAATTACACAAAAAATGTTTTTTGTTTTTTTTTTAACAGCCCCAAAATGTAGCAAAAATAAAAATATTAACCATAGTAATATAATTTATATTGTAAACTTTATTAGATTTAAATTATAGTAATATAAACTATTTCAGATTTAAACTATTTTTTATAAAAATCAGCTATAGTATTTAATAACAAGATAGTTTTTACTTTTTTAATTTTATTCTCAGTTAAGAAACTATTTACTATTAGAATTGATTTAGTTTTAATTAAAAAATTTTTTCCCTATTTTAGAATATAAAACTTGTAAGGCTTTACCACTTATTCAATCCAAATTTGCAGACAAAGTAGTAAATTAAATTAAATTAAAATAAAAACAAAAAGTTTGGCTTGTTATCTCAACTACTATATATTAATTGTAATATTGTTTCTTACTTAATTAATTAATAATTTTTATACTTTGAATTTATAAATTTTATTTTAAAATAGAGAGTGGTTTTTAAAGTTATTAATGAGATCCTTAATCAAGCAAAATGTCAGTTTACACTATTAATGTGTATCTAAGATGAATTTAATCAATAATTAAATAATTAGAAACTTCTATATTAATAATTCGTTTCTTAATAGAAATTTGACTAAAATTAAACTAGAAAATTCATTTATACAAATTAAAGAATTCAATAACTCTAATATTAATAAATCTAATAATAACATGAATATTAACAATATTAACAATTAAAAATTGATTGGAATTTGATAAAGGATTGTAGAGTTAGTGTTATTTGGAAAGATTGGATATCTGATTTGGATTTTTCTAAAATGGTTGAACCTGTTCTAAAAAAAGAAATTGTAGAGCAAGTGTTTAGAGAGCAAGATAAGGATCATTTAAACAGTCAAGATAAATTAGGAAAAATTATGGAAATTTATGAATCAATCTAAATAGACTACTTATCTTAAATAATTCCCTATACTTTATAGTATTACTCAGTTAGATTTCTATAATAACAGTGACATGTGTGATTTTATTAAAAAATTTTTTTTTGTCCTAATATTAAAGTTAATATTAAAAAAACAAAACAATTCTATTGATAATGATGTAGTATACTTCTTATTAGGTAATATTCCAGCTAATAATACCTTAATTTGTATTGGTCATATTAACTCATGGAAAACTACATTAGTTTAATGGAATAATCATAAATATCCCTACCTGAAATGGACTGATTAAATTATAACTGAAAATGCAATTAAAAAGAAATAGGGTATTATAAATATCATAACAATAATGGTCATGTTAAATACTGATAAAATAGTATCATTTACCGGATATGATTCTAGGATAAACAGATTAAAAAAAAAATAGTACCAATTTCCTGATATGAATTTGGGATATACAGATAAAACAATTATATAATAAAAAAAAATGGGTGCTATTGATTTATAAACTTATGGTAACTAAACTAAATTAGGTGGATTCTGATAATTAAGTGTATATTTTGTATGTGTAGCTTATTTTAAATACATGTAATTATGATGATTATATTATTGATACTTCTAAAGGTTTAAATAATGGTTATGATATAATTAGAGTCAATTATTCCATGTTTTATTCAATTATACTAGTGAAGACAAGTAAAGTAGAAACGGATATAATTTATACGCACATAACCTAGGTAGATATGATTATATATTCATCTTTAAAACTTTAGCAGAAAAAGGCACTCAACCTGAGGAGATAAAGATATTCTAACTATTAGAATAAAAAGATAAAGAGATAAAATTAAGTGTCAATCTAAAGGATATTCTAAAAATGGTTTCTACAGCATAATATAAAAAGCTAAAAACATTTAATTGTACTATTAATAAAGTTTTAATCCCACATACATTTGTAAGTAAGGATAACTTAAATAATATTTGTCCTTAACCAGACATTAAATATTACTTTGATGATTTTATTAAAAATTAACTGATTCTATATTAAATACATACAATAATTTACCTGATACTTTTATTAAAAGATTTTATAGAATATTTCAAATCTGATGTTATGAGACTGTTATAAGCTATAGTTCAAATTAGCTAATACTACTATGTTAATTTAAATTTTAATATTACTAATTTTAACACATTACCTAGTTTAGCTTTAGTTAGTTTTGGTTTAGGGAACAAAGACAATATACATAAGATTAAAATGATTCAAATTTAGTAAAATATTTATATGAAAAGCTTATTTCGGAAAAAACTGTATATTTTTTTTTGCGAGTAGTGAGATATTTGTGATTGAAGGCTACCATTACGATAATAATTACCATTTTTCCTAAAGGTATTAAAACAGCTATGCCAAACTTTAATCCATTATTTAACAATAATACAGATTTAGATTATTATAAGTTAGGAATCGTGTTTGCTAAGATAACAGCAGATAAGTGTTACCTATTTTATTCTTATCAAAGATGAGGGGTTTTCTAACTTAGTTGTCCTAGTTGATAATTCTAGGAATACCTTTAAAATATTTATTTAAAATAAGGTATTTAATTTGTTGAAAAAGGGGTTAAACTTTTCTTGGGCTTGTGGATCTAAATAATTATTTAAATAAATCTACAGCAACAGATAGTGTATCTAAAATATTTCTAAATTAAATTTAAATTCTACTTACGGTAAATTTGGTAAAAATAAATAGCTCCAGAATATAATATTATATTACTTAATAAATAAAATGTTTAAAGAATAACTAAAAGTTATCATTATAATGATTTAATTTAATTATCATATGATTTATTCTTAATTAGAACTGTTCCAAGATTAAAATAAAATTAAGAAGATTATATGACGAACAATACAGATTAAACGATGAAGGGTAAATAAAAATAAAAAATATCTAAAAATAGAGGGATACCCTCAGCTGTTCAAATATCTTATAAATTTTTAAGCGTATGCTAGAGCAACAATGAATCCTTTCAAAATTATAGCCGCTAACCTAGCATTGACATGTAATAATAAGAATTTAATATTCTTAAAACCTTACCAAACAAGAATTGGAGGGAATTAGGTAAATAGTAGTTAAGGTCTAAGTTAAAAAAGGGTATATTCGTTAAACCAAAATTATACTTCTCCCCTTTTGAAGACGCCGATACAAATCAAATTAGGAACAAAGGTAGCGAAATCAAATTCAATAAATTATCTTAAAAATATTAAATCCAATAAGTCACAGGTAATAATATAATCACTGAGAAAACTGTGTTTAATGTAAACTGAAAATTTTTAATTATAGATGTTGTTCATTATTAAAAATAAGGTAACAGCAATTAAAGAGTAACCCACCATTATTTTTATGGTTATGTTATTTCTTGTATTCAATTCATTCATAATCAGTGACTCACACCAATGATGGTTTAAAGCAAAATTGATTCATTATGGACTTGAATTTTTTTTTTCTTTGTTTCAACTTTCAATATAATCTTCTGTACGATTTAGATAGAGTCCTTTAAGATTGCAGGCAGGTAAGTTTAAACAACTTTAAATTATCCTATAAAATATTTATAATTGAATAAACCTTTAATAAAATCATTTAATTTTGTATTTTTCTAATCAACAGTATATCCTGACGGTAGTGTTGATAAATTAATCACTTATTTGGTATTTCTATCTATAATTCTTTTTACACTGGTAAATGAAATTACATCTAAATCTTTAATAGTATCCTTATTATCATTATAGGATGAAACTTCTCCATTCTAAGTTAAACCAATAGGTTGGTAATAATCAGTTTCACTTATTATAGCAGCAACATAATGTTGATGAAGTTTTAGAACTTCGTAAAAGTAAAATATCAATGAAAGCAGCTTTTACTAGTTTAACATTTTTCTTCATATTGTTAGCTGTACTTGCAAAGCAATCAAGTATTATATAAACTGGTAATGATCTATCAGACATACTTACTAACACCAAGTGAACATTAGCTGCATCTAAAGAATGTATGAAATTTGGCATGATTGATCTTTTCATAGTTACTTTATCCACATAATCAGTAGGTACTGCTATATTAATTGTAATTGTAGCAACCTTACTTGTTTTCAATAGTTTTTTTACTTTAGTTTATTCAAACTTAATATTTGTATAACTAATTTGTAAATCTGCAGATGTAATTTTAATTTAATAGAAATATTTATCATACTATTGAAAGAATCAGATAATAATCTTAATGTAGGTAACTCTTTAATTAATAAAAAGTATACTATTTTAGTTCATTGACCAAATTATGATGAGGTGAGATGTAAGTACGTAAAGGAATATGTTTAATTATTTGCGGATAATTTTATAAAAACCCCCTGTAAGGGCTTTAATACCCCTATCATAATATAATCTCTTATACTATCCTATTTTATTTTATAAAATCTTATTATATCAATATATCTTCAAATGTTCTATTAGATTTTAACCAACAGCGGTCAATTAAATATTGTATGGTATTGTCATTAAAGATTTCTTAATCATTTTTCTATTTAACTTAACGTATCTTAATTATTCTATCTTAAATCTAATTTTATTAAATTTACCTAAGTATAAACATAAAAATATTGAGGGTAATAACTAATCACTCATCACTTAAGGGGGTACGAACTATTACTATACACATTAACATTAATTGCTAATTATTTTTTTAAAATTTATGCAACAATGTGTTGAATTTACTACAACTAGCATAGAATAATATAGGATTTTATATATCTTATATCGGATTTTTCAAGCTAGATAGTCTAGCAAACATAATAAAAATAAAATTTTAATTAAAATAACTTAATAGAATAATATAAAATATAGTAGCAAATAAGGATAACTAGATAGAATTTAACATACAGTTGAAAGACGAGGGTATTGAAATAAGGAGCCAATAATATTAAAGTTTAGTAATATACATTTGGGTAATAAATAGTTCAAGGAATTTTATTTGCAGGTATAATATATTTTATTATAAAATAAACAATATCAAACAGACCAAGATAAGCAAATGTAAGTTTATTAAAAAATAGTAACTAATAAGTTGAGGCATAGTTTAAAAAGTAAAGATCATATACTCTAGTAAGAGTTGTGTATAACGGTTAGTTATGTATACGCACAAGGGAAAAATAATAATAGAGATAATTATATATAATAAATAAAATAAATTAAATAAAATAAAAGATTATTTCGCGCATACCACTTCCAAGACTTACTAATTTATTAATTTAAAAAAAAAAATATTAGTTACTGCGCGCTACTTATAACCAGAACTAAATACTTAATCATTTATAAATTAAAATAAATGTTACTGCGCGATACTTAACACCAAAACCAATTAACTAATAAAATAAAATTTTTAAAAAGAATTATTACTGTGCGCTACTCTTTTTTTTTGTTTTTTTACCAGAACTAACTAATTATTAGTTTAATTTTTAAAAAAGATAAGATTACTCCGCGCATACTATACTCCAAGCTTAAGTAGCTAATAACTAAAAAAATTTAAATAAAATGTTACTGCGCGCATACTATGTTCCAAGGCTAATTAGTTAATAATTTATTATTAAAAAAAGATATATTTACTCCGTGCATGCTACGCTCCAAGACTATTAAATTAATCACTTAAAATATTATAATAGATATTAACTCCGAGCCTACTACTTACCAGAACTAAATACTTAATAACTCAAATTATAAAAAGAATATAACTGTGCGCTACTTAACACCAAGCTTAAATAATTTATTAACTTAATTATATTATAATAGATATATAGCTCCGCACACACTACTACCAAGATTAGGTAACTTATTAATTTAATATTAATAATAAAAAGTTATTGCGCCCTACTTTAATACCAAGGTTAATTAATTAATAGTTTAAATTTTATAAAAATAGTTGTTACTGCACGCTATTTAGCTCCAAGACTAACTAACCTATTAACTATAAATTAAAAAAAAAAGATTATAGCTACGCGCACTCTACACTCCAAGACTAGCTAAATTAATTACTAAAATTAATAATAATAGTAACTGCGCGCTACTCATTACCGGAACTAATCAATTAATCGTATAAAATATAAAGATATTAATTACTGCCCGCACATTACTTACCATAACTAATTAAATTATTAACCTAATAAATAGATAGCTAACTTCGCACATATTACATACCAAAATTAAATAACTTATTAGTTTATAAAAAGATAAATAGCTAACTTCGCGCTTCTTACTACAAAGGCTAAATAATTAAACACATAAAATTTTATAATAAAAAGTTACTCCGTGTATACTATATTCCAAGATTAAGTAGCTTATTAGTTTATAAATAAAACTTACTACGTGCATATTACACTCCAAGACTAAGTAACTTATTAAAATAATTTAAACAAAATACTTTTATACACAGATTTTTTAAATTTTAAATAACTAACTGAAATACTTTTATTTTCATATTTTAATTAAAAGAGCAAACCAAATAAAGAGCCGCTATGTAAATAATTATTGAATTTTAGATTTTTATCGTTAAGTTTATAAAAGATTAAGTTATTTAGATTTAAAGATAAGAATACACAACTCAGAAATTTAGATTAAACTTTCAAATATCAAGATAAATGAAGAAAAACAAACAAAATAAACCATATATTCTATACAAATCATGTTTATGTTTATGCTTATTGCAAATGCTTTTGCTTATTTATATGCTTATTTATATTTATATTTATATGCTTATGCTTATTTATATGCTTTTGTAAGGTTTGCTTAAAAGGAGTTATAATATAAAAATATAGGAATAGAATTAATCTTCAAATTAAAAATATTTTTTAAAAATCTAAGAATCTCAATGCTTATAATTTTACTTCTAAATTAAATCCAATACTAGAAAATTATTCTAGAAATCCTACGTATACTAATACTAATTATCCTACATAAAGAATCCTAGAAAATCTTACATATATTAATATTAGAAATCCTACGTATACTTATAGATTGATCGGATCGAAATAGAAATATTTATTTCATTAATAGATTTATAGAGATACTGAAACTTATACTGTTTTTTATGCTATTTAAATCTAGTATTAAAATGATTTATAGAAAAACTTAAACGGGTTTTGTTATTTTGTAATATGTAAATTATACTTTACTTAAAAACACAATTATTGAAGAAATAGAGGAAATATCTAATAAAGTTATGTATTTAAAATATAAAAACGTTAAATTTAAACAAAAGGTATTTAAAAATATGAATATAGAAAAAGAGGTAAAATCAAAAGTAGATATTTAGAAGTTTTAACTAAAAAGTTAGATTTTATTATTTACAATATATTATGTTTTGAAAATAAATAATAGAAATATAAATATAAATGCATAAAATCTTGAATATATTAAATTATTTAATAAAATACTAAAAATTACTTTAAATAAATGGGTCTAAATTATAAATTTATATATATATTAATGAAAGCCGCTAGCTACGCTAGGTATATTAAAATTATATACTATAAGTATAAGTCTCAGTCTAAATTGTGGAAATACTCTAATTTTAGAAATAAGGTATTTATGAGATTAAACATATTCTAAATATTAAAATTTTACTATTAGATCTATCCTGAACCATAAAAAAAATATTAGAGCAAATGGAGTTTTAAAAGAAAACAAAGGATGTAAATAAGCACTTAAATAACAAATTATATTAGAGCAATTTTATTTTGTTAGAGCATTCTTTTGTTAGAGCATTTTTAGTGCATTTAGTAGAGCATTTATTTATTTAGAGCATTTATGTTATTTTATAAGACTAAAGTAATTATAAGGTACTGATTTATCAGGAAATATTATTCAGCTAAAGTTAATTATTTACTTGACTTGGTATAATATATAATATACATATATGTTTAATATGTTCGTACGATTATTTAATCGTATTATTTCTTTTTATAATAAGATTATAGCACGAATTAGCACCGAATTAGCAGTTATATTAATGCAGTGTGTTTTTAAATAAATAAACTTTAAACCATTAGAAATACATATTGAAAAGTCGAGTTAATATAAAAAACTATTATTTATAATTATCTTGGAAATTAATTTAAAAAATAAAATGACTTAATGACTTTTTAAAGAAATACCTTAATACTTGATATATATATTTATAATTATTAATCTTAGCAAATTAAAGGTTTTACTTATTTCTATTAATACTAATAATAGATAACAAAATAAACCTATTACAAATTAGAATTTTTGAGTTATTTATCTAATACTTATCTGTTCTAGTCTTTTATTCTTATTTTTCTTATTCTTAATCACGTCTTCACTTGGTACTTCTCTATTTAACTCTCTTTTTATAATTCTCCATTCTTCTTGAGGGAAACAAGCAAATTGCTTTAAATTTAAATTTAATTTAATTATTAAGTAACAACTTGTGATATCTCTCATTTGGGAAGGATTGTCATTGGTAAGACACATTACTTGCTATGTAATGGACTATGAGTTCTGATAGGATCGACTCCTTTTCCTTCCGCTGCTATATCACTTTCATTATCATTTATTTTTAATCTAATCTAGTCACTATCACTAGGAAGTTAATATTATATTTTAATAATTTTTTTCCCTAACTAATCATTGAGAGTTTAAGAAACTAAAGAAATGATCGTAATAAGTAGTGGCAATCTTAACTTTTAATCCAACAGCTCCATTAGTATGATTAAATCAATGCTTTCCTATCCTTAAATGGTGAGGCATTAATAACTGATTGTATCGAAGAATAAATTTAGTATGAGTTACCATAGGGGTAGTGAATGCTCCTTTAATTAATCTCAGTTTCTGACTACGAGAAATAGTTTTAATACTTTAATATTGAGAGTTAAACCTAACATTAAATTGAATGGAAGGAGGGGTTGAATAAGAAGATGTCGGTTAGTAGAGAGAGCAGTATTGAACTTAAGATGAGAAGAAGTGAAAGTGGAACCGAAATTGATAATGTTACGATTGTTTTGATCTATCACTACCTGTCTAACTCAAGCCATAAGCTTATAAATAAATTTAGGTCTGGATAAAGGATTAACATTAGGAAAAGCCTTATTAATCTTATATCGATAAGAAGTAGGAAAAGTTTTGTATTTAGTCTCAACAGCAAAGGAAAGAAAATGATAGTAGTTTTGAGCGGAGTAAAGCGGTCGATGCAACTTAATTAATTTAAAATGAACTTCTTTCAGGTAGCAACTCTCAAGTCAGGGGTTGAATCCAAAATAATCATCATTAATTAAACCATTAATTAAAATATTAGTTAAACTAGTGAAGGTTGATTCAAATTTCGAATTAGGGTTATAGTTAAATGGAGAAAAATAAAAGAAAATGATAGTCACTTTGTTAATACTATGTTTAAAGATGGGGTCAGTAATAATTAATCGTCTCTCAAATGAATTAAAATCAAAATGAACTGAGAGTGTTAAGTAGTAACGAAGTAATGATATCACAAATCGGTCTATGATATTAATAGTCAATTCATTTTTCTTATCATAATTGAAGGTTTGAGTAGTAAGTCGACTAGTAATAGAAGATCGTTGTAATCGATAGCCATGTTGACCTATTAACTTAGGTAATTGATCCAGACTCTCATGTTTCTGAGTAGATATTTTTTTAGCAGTCAGTTTGACTATAGTATTAAAATAAGATAGTGTAGTAGCAAAAGTCATAGTAAAAGAAAAAGCATTACATAAGATAGTAAAGAGTGAAAATAACAATGTAGTGAGATCTCAGTGATGTTAACTGGAATTAACAGTGAGAATTTAATTTATCATATTATTTGATTACCCAATGACGGGATGACTAGTTATTAATCTTTTGTTCAGCTTATACCTCAACCCTCCTCATCCACTAAGCTTACATTTCATTTTATTTTTTCACTTCTTTCACTCTATTCTAACTATAATAATTAATAATTATAATTAAAAGATACTATTAAAAAGAGACAGGGAAAGCAACCAAGAGAGGTAACAGAGAAGGGACAAGTAATAGGAAAGTGAAAACGAGAGGTAATAATACAATTCAACAGAAATTAATTAATAAATCATAACGAAGTCTTGGGTAGGAAGGTATCAGTCAGATAAAGGTAAATATTAAAATGATCGTCTTAATCCCTAATGAAGGTCCAAAAGATGGTCCCTCTATAGCGAATAATGGTAAATTAAAAAAAGATAGTGAGAAAAGTGAACCAATTAAGTTAGTACTTAAGTAACCACCTAAGAAAAGAATCACGTTAATAGCAGAGATCAACATGATGTTTGAGTCTAAGAAGAAGAAAACAAAAGGAGCTCCTGAGTATTAAGTGAAGTAACCTGATACTAGTTCAGAGTCGGCTTCAACGTTGTCAAACGGTGGTCTATTTGTCTCATCAACTGATGCGATATAACAAATAATGAATAAAGGTAATAATGGTATAGCAAATCATATTACTTTTTGAGTCTCGATGAAAGCTGTAATGTTTAACTGTGCGGTTAACATGAGACAAATAATAACAATAGTAGTCAAGACAAGTTCATAACTAATTAACTGCGCGGTGGATCGAATGCTACCGAGTAAGGAATACTTACTATTAGATGATCACCCTGCTAATAGTACTCCAAATACTCCAACACTTCCTATTGCGAGATAGAATAGGAGACCATATTGTAATTCTTAAATTGCTATTGCTGGACATAGGGGATTAGTGTTCAACCTATTAAAGCAGAACATAGAGAAATGATAGGGGTAATGATTAAAATAATGTAGTTAGATTCGCGAGGCAAAATGATTTTTTTAATAAGTAGCTTAAGAGCATCAGCGAAACACATTAGTAAACCATAGTACCCGACTGCATTCGGTCCAAGTCGTCGTTTCATGAAACCCTTTCTGCTATAGTTAAATAAGCAACACTTAGCAAAATGCATATTACGAGGATTAATATTTCAATTAAACTAAATAACATTCCTTAGTTTCTGAGATCAAAATGAATTTGTGAATCAATACCTCAGCTATCACACTAGATTCATTATTTTCTATTTTACCATATCACTTTAATGAAGAAATTAAAATCTACTTAGTTTTCCGATAGAGAGTAATAGTTATTGCTCCTATTATACTTAATAGTAATATAAAAGCCAAAATAAAAATAGCGTGTTTACTATAGAGCAAAGTACCAATTAAAGATAAATGATTGATAGGAAAGAAATTAACTCAAGTAGTGAGATAAGTAAGAGACAAATTCAAATTAAAGAAATTAAGATTAAGAGATCATTGGTTCAGTAGAAAGGGATAAAGTGAGATAAGATTTTTATTAAAATAATAATAGCCCATTAAAAGTGAGAGTAATGAGAAAATGAAGGGTCAATCTCGCATAGTAGAAACATAAGTTAATTCACTGTATTGAACGTTAAGTAATGATAAGATGAAAAGAAAAAGAATTGCTATTGCTCCTATATAGATTAAGATATAAAGTAAGCTCATTATTGATAGTCCTATTAGATAGAAGCTTACCATTCCAAATAGTACTATGAGATTCAATATGGAAATCACTGGATTTCATGCTATGACAACTCATATAGCGGAAGCCAAAATCATAAAACTCACTATGGTTAGTAAGGAATTATCATGCATTGCATTAATATTAGTCAGTTGAAAGAGAGTCATTGCCCTAACGAAAGTGCCTCATTAATTTTAGTAGAGGTTGTATCACAGTAATCTCACAATAAGATTAATCAATTTAATTAAAAAGATGCCCTTAATATTAAGAACAATCTTAAAATTGAATAGTACCAAACAAGAATTGAACTTGTGTCTGAGCATTAACAGTGCTCCGCTCTAACCTATTAAGCTATTGGAACAAATTTATTTCCCTAATGAAAGTACGATTAAAGATGAAGGAAGTAAGAATTGAACTCACGAAAGCTAATAAGCTATTGAGACTACAGCTCAACTCCAAGTACCAGCATTGGATATTCCTCCTAACAGATCGAAATTCATTCATAGTTACTTAATAATTTAATTGCCAAGTTCCACTCTTTGTTACTATTAAAGCTTAATGGTTAACTAGCTCTCTGAAGTAACTCATTGCATAATACTTACTTAATTAAATTTGAATTATTCACTATAGCCCTTATTACTTCTTCTTTAAGCTATCATTTACTTCACTCTATTAATACTCATACTAATTAATGAATCTTAATCTAATCTAATTCTCTATAAGTGATAGAGATAAGTAGCTGATGAGAAATGAAGGAATTGCGTGATAGCACTAGGGTAAAGACCAATAAAGAGAGTAGGAAAGAGTAAGAGATTGAATAGGAAGAGTTCTCTATTAGAAAGATCGTGTTGAACAGTGAGATGAATTGATTTTTGTCCCCCTGTGAGTTTGTTAGTGAGTTTCATTTGATAACAAGCGCTTAATAGTACAGAACTTACTGCTAAAGCCGTGAGTAAAGGAATACGTTGAAATGCACCACAGAGTGAGAGGAATTAACCAAGGAAGTTAGCTGAGAGTGGAGTACCAATGTTACAGAAAGTAAAGATTACTAAATAAAGAGAGAAGAGAGGCATGTAGCTACTCAACCCTGGTAATAATGTAATAATCGATGATGATATCTGTCATAGATGACGCCTCCAACAACAAGGAACAAGGCGGGAGAAACGAAACCCTGGACTAAACACAATAAGATCGAGCCTTCGATCCCAATAAGGTTATTAGCAAAGATTCCTAAGACACAGACACCGAGATGACCGATTGAGCTGTAAGCAATAATGAGTTTGAGATCAGTTTGGCGTAATGTGATCAAACTAGTCATAATGATAGTTAAGGTTGCGATCAGTGAAACAAAGGGAACAAAAATAACACTTGCTTCAGTGAGGTTACTTAATAATAATCGAACGACGGCATAAATAGCAAGTTTCAAGATGAGCCTAGCTAAAAAATGGAACCAGCTAATGGTGATTCAGAGTGAACAACAGGCAATCAGACATGCACAGGCATTAATGGTGCTTTAACTGCTATACCAATGAATAGACCGATTCAAACGACGGAGTGAAGGTCAAGTGATAAGATAACAGTAGAGATAGTAAGATAGTCCCCTGTGTTCAAAATGAAAATTAATAATGCAATAGACAGCAGCATGAATAGAGAGCTACCGAGAGTGAACAGTAGAACATAGTTAAGCACCTTATCTGTTTATTTTGCCCCTCATATTCCAATGAGTAAGAAAAGAGGAGGGGTTCAAACAAGAGATAGAAGTTTAGTAGGTCGAGACAGAGGAAGTTAAGAGTGAGCAATGCTCCTAATAGCACTATGATAAAGCCTTCATTTCTTTGTATATTTTGTAATTTGATAATAAAGCTAAAGGAATTAATAGTGAAGTTAAGATAATAAGAACTAATGAAATACCATCAATACCTCAAGTAATATTAAAAAAGTTATCAATGAACTGATAGCCTATTTCACTACAATCAAACATGAGAGCATAATAAGTGGTAACGAAAATAATTAAAATTGAAGTCAGAAGTGCTATTTGCTTAAGTAATAATGGTTTATTTATCTCTAACACTTTTATCTTATTCACTATAATCAAACTGACTAATCCTATTAAATTAATTGAGAAAATTAAACTTGTCATCTTCTATAGCGATTTAATGTGATCTTTTCTTATTAGACTTAATTGATATTTAATTCAATTAAAGATAAATTGATAGTTACTTAATAATTCAAGACTTCTTCTTCTGAACCTTACTAGTTTGCCTAATGCTTACTTCTTTATTTAATAATAATCATTAAAACCAGAGATGAGATGAACTTTAACTTTATTACTAATGATTAAAGCCTTCAATAACAATTTAATTTAATTTCACAAATGATATTACTAAGTAACTTCAGTCTGTAACTATAACTCATAGCCAAATGATTACTCTTTTTTCTTTTCTAATAGAGAATGAATTAAATGAGAACTAGTTCTGTTTTCCTACTCAATGCTAAATGATTAGTCTTTGAAATTAATAGGAAATAATGATAGTTACTTAATAACTACTGATTAAAGTCCTCAATACTTAATTAATTAATTATGATAAGTTAAGAAAGCAATAAGTGTATCTCTAGTTATTACTACTTACTTACTCCCTCAATTCTTTATTTTAATTTTAATTGAACATTAGTCTGTGATCATAACTCAATGCTAAATGACTAGTTCTAATTAATTTAGTAATTAATAATGATAGATAAGATAACTATTGATTAAAGTCCTCAATACTTAATTTTGAATGAACATTAGTCTGTAATCTAATTCAAAGCCAAATGATTACTAATTTAACTTTCTGAATGATAACTAATTTAACTTTAGTTATGAATGATTACTAATCTTACTTTAGTTCTTAAGGCAAAAATAGTTAATATCTCATGATTACTTCTTACTTATTCCCTCATTCTTTTCTTAATACCTCAGTTAACTCTACTCTATCACTTCTCTAATTAAACTCACTTCCTTTTTAATTTTAGTACCCATTTACAATGCCTCCTTATTATTAATTCAAATAATGATTAATGTTATATTCAATCTGACTGTAAAGAAAAAGATCAGACCAATAGTTAATACCTCTATTTCTAATGTAATTTAATTAATTAATATTAATCTCTCTAATGAAACTGACTGTTAAATGAGAAGATCAGTAAGCAAGAACTAAATGAAAAAGTAATGCCTACTTAAATAAGGATTATTATTATTATTATTATTATTATTACTTTCCTACCCATTATTAATGCCTATATTAATTAATCTCTCTAGTGAAACTGACTCTTATTCTTATTATTAGTACCCATTATGAATGCCTATATTAATTAAAAAGAATCCCTCTAATGAAACTGACTGTTTTAATTATTAATTTTGATTTTTGTTATAAATTAAGTACCCATTATGAATGCCTAATAGGAATCTTAATAAATGAAAAAGGATTAGACTAGGATAATAGTGATTAAAGCTATCGTTATTAAATTAGAATTATAATCAATAATCATTAAGAGTAATATTAAAGTTAATGCTATAAGGAGATAAAGGGCATAAGTATGAAAGAAACCTGTATTCAGTTTTGATACTAAGCGAGCTAAATAATTGAATGTTCTTCAGCTTCCAAGGGACCAATTAGAGATAAAGCTCCTTTGTCTAGATGATTTAAATTACCACTAAGATTTAATCCGCCTCTTATTATTATATTATTTAATAGTTGATCAAAGAACAATTTGTTATTTTATGCATCATATACGGATTTCATTATGGAATTATTGAATATGATTAAGAAATGATAATTAAATTCATAAGTGAGAATCAATAGGAAAGTACCAATTAAACCATTAAGAAGTGGTAAGAGTTTGAATAGGGAAGGAATGCTAAATTCAGTCTCAATAAGTGACTCATGGCAGGGATGAATGAAAAGAGCGTTAAACTCAAGACCAATTCCAAGCTCTCAACAACTAACCTAGGAATATTGATCCTAATGATAAGATTGCCATAGGGAAAGTCATAAGAATATCTGATTCTTAAATTAAAAGATAAGTCAGTTTTGTGTGATTAGGAACATTAAAGAAAGTTAATATTAATATACGAATACTATAAAGTAAAGTTAATGTAGCCGAACTGACAGCTAATCAATAAATAACGAACCCTGACAGATCATATCTACCGAAAGCGGATTAAATAATGATATCTTTACTAAAGTAACCAGTGAGACCAGGAATTGCCATTAGAGAGAGAGAAGCGATGACAAGACAAACATAAGTAAAGGGTAAGTACCGAGTTAAGCCTCCGTATTGTCTCATATCTTGAGTTTCAGAGATGAATGAGTGAATAACAGAACCAGCTGACATAAACAAGAGTGCTTTGAAGAAGCTATGACATAATAGATGGAACAGAGCTAAGTTATAACTACTCAAGCCTATTGCTATCATCATCATACCTAACTGACTCATAGTTGAAAGTGCTATTACTTTCTTTAGGTCATTAGTAACAATAGCAATTAAGCCCGCAAAACGGTAGTAAGTCCACCGATTAAGAGAATGAAAAAGAGTACGTTAGGAGCATACTCCAAGATGGGACTAGATCTTAATAAGACAAAGACACCAGCAGTAACAAGAGTAGCAGCATGCAATAGGGCTGAAACGGGAGTTGGAGCTGACATTGCAAAGAGTAATCAAGTATGTAGTCCTAGTTGAGCACTTTTAGCTGAAGCCGCCAATAAGAAACAAATCATAATACAATTAAGAGTGTCAGTCGATAAGTAGGGACTAAGGCTATGAACTATAGTAAAGTCAACTGAACCCATCGTTCAGATCAATATTATTAAACCAAGAACAAAAAATGCATCTCCACATCGGTTGAGTAGGACAGCAGAGAGCGCTGACTTCATAGCTGATAGCTGTGTCAATCAAAAAGAAAATAACAAATATGAAGTTACTCCAATGAACTCCCATCCCACGAACATAATTAAGTAGTTCCCACTGCTAACTAACACTTCCATGAAGAAGGTGAACATTGCGATATAGCCAAAGAAACGAGGGTGATGTGGGTCATGTCTCATGTAACTGACTGCATAAATGTGAACTAATGCTGAAACAGTCAGAACTGCTAGGAGTAATGATACTGTTAACTTATCAAAGTTAAACCCCCACTTCACTAGTAAGTTATCTATCTCTAATCATGTACCCATTGTTATTGCTCTCTCTGCACTCTTTAATACGATAATTTTAAAATAATAGAGATTAATTAGGGCAGTAATGATAATTAAAATAGTTGTACCGTACTTACTGAGGGTTTTACCTAAGTAACGACCAAAAAGTAGTGAGATTAGTGTGGCAACTAGGGCTAAGAATAACACTAATAACATAGTATTAAATGTTAAGAGTAATAGTACCACGTAATCTGTAATATGCAATTAGTATCGATAAACCGATAGCTGATTCAGCTCCTGCAAGAATTAATACATAAATACCAAATAATAAACCACAAGCATCGTCAAACATGAGGGCGGAATGAAGAATGATTAATGTCACACTTAATAACATTATTTCAATTGCAATGAAGAGTAATATGACATTCTTATGGTTAAAAATGAAACTCAATAGCCCGATAAGGAATAACAATAGTGAGATAGTCATTATTGAATTATGAGATGGAATTGTAACCTATTACGGGACAAAATCATTACTTTTTTAATTCATTGCTTTAATCAGTAGTTCTCTCGTCTGTCACTTTCTTTCTTATTATTAATCATTGATTCACAATTATCGCTTTAGTTACTAGTTATCCTGTCTTATCCTCACTTTCTTATTTGTCATATTCAAACTCACTATCATTTCTTTCATCGCTTCAGTCGTTTATTATCACTCTAAAGATCTAATGGCAGAATGAGTAGTAATTAATCAAGTTAACCCCTGAATTATTAAGTAAGTTGTAATGATTATTTAATAATCTATTTGTTAATAACCCCTTTGTTGATAAGGATAAGAGTGAATCCTTTGCTTAATTAAGTCAGTTGAACTAGGGAAATAAGATTTTAATATGCCTCAATTAATACCGTTTTACTTCATGAACCCTTATGGTTTCCTATTGATTATGACTCTAATAATATTAAGTTCTCATTATGTGTTACCTGCTATTTTGAGATTGTTTCTTACTCGTCTCTTTATCACTAAACTTTAATTTTGAATAAGGTTCTCTATCAAATATCAAATATCAAATATCAAATATCAAATATCAAATATCAAATATCAAATATCAAATATCAAATATCAAATATCAAATATCAAATATCAAATATCAAATATCAAATATCACTAAAAAAAGAAAAAGATAGTGAGAAAGATAATAAGTTAATTTAATTTTCTCTCATGATACTACTACTAAGATCTCCTCTCGAACAATTTGAAATTAAAGGCTTAATTGGCTTCAACTTTCCCTTCGTTTAATTGAACTTCATTAACTTCACTAACTTCAGTTACTATTGTGTGATTACTCTCTTTATCTTTAGTACTCTTATCTTATTAAGCAACGACGGCTTAAAACTAATAGGATCCCGCTTAAACTGAATTAAAGAAGTACTGTACTCAACTATTGTGAATATGGTACGTAATCAGATAGGAGGTTAAAAAGGTGAATTATATTTCCCCCTAGTCTTCTCATTGTTCATTTTGATTTTAATTATTAATCTCATTAGTATGATACCTTACTCTGTTGCTCTTAGTTCTCACATTGTGTTAATCGTCTCATTGAGTATTACTATTTGATTTGGTGTTACTATTGTTGGACTCTCTACTCATCAATGGGAATTATTTAACTTCTTTGTTCCTAGTGGTTGTCCTCTCATTTTAGTTCCATTACTTGCTGTGATTTAATTGATCTCATATTTAGCGAGAGCTATTTCATTAGGACTTAGACTTAGTGATAACGTCTTAAGCGGTAATCTCTTACTAGCTATCTTAAGTAACTTAGTTTTCACTTTAATGTCAATCTCATTAGTTTATTTTGCTCTTGGTTTCTTACCATTAATTGGTATATTAGGAATTGTTATCTTGGAGTATGGTATCTCACTCATTCAAGCTTATGTCTTTTGCAATTTAGCCTCTAGTTACATTAAGGATTTTTTTTATCTTCATTAAGTTTTCTTCTTAGTTTCCTGTGAGCAATTAGTAAATGAAAATCGAAATAATAACGTAATAGTACCATATGAATTCAATATTAGTTTATTAAACAATAATTACATTTATTCTTAGTCACTTTTACTATGTCATACCTATGAAATGAAATAATTTACAATGATGTACCTCGACCATGAGGGCTTTACTTAAAAGATCCCGCGACAACTTCACATGAAGGTATAATCGAACTCAATAACATAATAATGTTCTATTTAATTGCGATACTCTGTCTTGTTACATGATTGCTTTTTAATATCATTCAAACATATGGTCGTACTCCTATTTCTTTAAAATACATTAAGCATGGGCAAACAATTGAAATAATTTTAACTATTTTGCCTGCCATTGTGTTGTTAACTATTGCATATCCTAGTTTTGTCCTATTATTTATATGTGTTGAAGTAATTGATCCAAGTTTAACCATAAAAGCAACTGGAATGCAATGATACTGACGCTATGAGTATTCTGACTTGATTAAATCATTAGGTGGAACAATAGAGTTTGATAGCTATGCTATTGCTGATGACTTATTAGAACCAGGTCATATTCGATTACTTGATACTGAGACCGCCGTTGCTGTTCCTGTTAATACTCATGTTCGATTTGTTGTTACTAGTGGTGATGTACTTCATGATTTTGCCAACCCTAGTTTAGGAATTAAAGTTGATGCTTGTCATGGCCGATTAAACCAAGTTTATGCTCTAATACAAAGAGAAGGTGTATTCTATGGTATGTGTAGTGAACTCTGTGGGACAGCTCATAGCCAAATGCCTATTAAAATAGAAGCAGTTTCACTCGAATTATTCCTTTACTGACTTCAAGAACAAGAAGAGTAATCCTCTTATTTCATTTTTGATTAAGATTCATCTTTAATGAAGGCTTCAACTTATAGTTATCTCTCTCTATTCCTATTTATCTCTTATTTGATTTAATGACCGCTTTAGTTGAATATTATCTACTCTACTCTATTCTATTCTACTTTACTTTACTCTATTATTTAATCTTTACTCTGTTCTTATGATTAAAGCCTAAGGCTTAATATCTAATCATCTTTAATGATAGCTTTAGTTGATTATTATCACTGTCTCTGTGTCTTTATAAATTAAGTAAATAGCTTTTCCGCATCTATGCTTTGGAAGTTAATTAAAGACAAAAAGACTAGATAAAAATAAAATAGATTTTTTAATTAAATAATAAAAATATTAGTCTTTTTTAGAGAAAAAAAAAACTTGAGTTAGCTGTTAAATATTGACCTAGCCATTTACTTACATGTTTTATAACTGCTCCTTGCTTTAAATTGCTCCTTGGATTTAATTTCTTATTAGCAATACTTCTTCCTTGTCTAGTGCACATACAAAAGTTAAAAGCGAAAGAAAGTGCATTATCTAGCACAACCTTAATTTTTATAAAAACCTAAATTTTCTTTTCATTAAATAAATTATTGACGCTTCTAACAATTCATCTTAATTTTAAGATTAACTACTAAGGGAGAAAAAGAAACTTATACTTTATAATCAAATAATTTAAAATAGAGATTAATTATATAACTGATTGGTGAGTTATACTATATAATTCCATATTTTATTTTAGTTTTAACAATAAAATTTATTGATCTTAGTTACTAAATCTGTTATCCGTTCAATCTTTTTTTTTAATTTTGATATATTATTATATATAATATTCCTGATTATCTATGACTTAGATATAATAAATGAATTTAAGTTATTATAATCTATTTTGATAACTATGACCTTGGTAATTATCTTTAAAAACTAGTTTTAGAATTAATTAATATTAATATTTATTCGATAAAGTGATTAACCAAAAGTTACAGAATAGATTCCTTTAGACTTTTTTTATTAAAGATAAATTTTTTAAAAAAAAGAAAACCCTTTTTAAAAGCCATAAATCAATGGCTAATTTTTTCCTAAAAGTGACTCTTAGTTTTTGTATAATAGACATAAAGATATGTGGAAATCAATTATAAAAATCCATTGTTAGTTTAAATATTTTAAGAAAGAAAAGAAATCTTCGTAGCATATTGTATTTTTTTCTAAGAGATTAGGAGCGCTTCAGCTATTTTAACCTATATCTTATAACTAAATATTATAGATTCTAATATTTTAAAATGATATTCGTCTTACTTTACTAAAAACAAAAAAATAAGGAAATATTATAGTAGTTATACTTCGTTTATTAACAGTTTTATATGACTTACTTATATTGTTCTAAATACTAACTAATCTTTGGCTTAATTTATTAGCTTTTATATTAATTTCCTAGGTTTTTATTGGAATCAATTAAATTGATTTTTAGGACTTATTATTTAATAATTATATCAAATTTTGTTTTATTTTTGCTTTAAT
>Ga0153918_1000108_pt1 | contig 67734 bp, 61 predicted proteins | sample TSFL002MetaG_FD_104687 | JGI IMG/M metagenome (GOLD analysis project Ga0153918, IMG submission 104687) | Attine ant fungus gardens microbial communities from Florida, USA - TSFL002 MetaG | ecosystem: Host-associated > Fungi > Mycelium > Unclassified | place: USA: Florida, Paynes Creek Historic... | reverse complement strand
TAATTACATCTCCATCAGTTGCTGATGTTGGGCCGGTAAATGACTGCGCTTTTGCGCCCAGACCTAATGCCATCAGCATCAGGATTGAAAATAATTTTTTCATGGTGTTTGTGAATAGGTGTTGGATGTTTGAAGCGAAAATGGCTTTCGAATTCTTCATGGTGGATTAAGTGATAGATTTAGTATTACGCACAAAATTAGAGCAATGCGATAATTTATTCTTTTTACGAAAATTACATTTCAAATGTTTCGTAATGTTTAAAAAAACTTAAACTTTAACAATAATTTAATGAGCGTATTTAATCGGCTTGTTATTAACCATTTGTAGGAAAAGGAGCACTATCAATAATCTATTCCATAGGATGTTGCATCCAGTGTATACACTGCGCTAAAGCAATCTTTAGAGAGAGATTGTTGCGCCACCAAGACATTGGCTTAGGGCTAGATATTATAAAATGAAGAGATGTTAAGTTGAGGCTTAACTAGGCAATCAACTTGGCAATAATCTGGTCTGCGGTTAATTTTTCCTGGGTGCCGCTTTGCATATCTTTCAGGGCCAGCTGTCCGCTTTGCATTTCGTCACTACCAATCATCACCACGTAGGGTATTAGCTTACCATTGGCATAGTCCAATTGCTTCTTGATTTTGGCACCTGCGGGATATAGTTCCGCATTTACGTTTGCGTTGCGCAGGTTTTGCAGCAAGGGCAAAGCAAAAGTTTCCCCCTCGGCATCAAAAGGACAGATCAGTACGCGAGTTGATTGATCTGTAGTAGCCGGGAACAGGTTCAGTTCCTGCAATACGTCATAGATCCGATCGGCGCCGAAAGAAATGCCGACGCCGGTCAGGTCTTTCAAACCAAACATACCAGTCAAGTCATCATAACGGCCGCCACCACCAATGCTGCCCATTTGCACCTCGTTGGTTTTCACCTCATAGATAGCGCCGGTGTAATAGTTCAATCCACGGGCCAGGGTAATATCCAGCTCCACTTTGGCGCGTTGCAGGGTAAAGCTTTTCAGGTAAGTAAATACTTTTTCAATCTCTTCGCAGCCTTTCATACCGGTGGCTGATGCAGCCAGTACACTACGCAAGCTTGCCAGCTTCTCTTCATTAGTGCCTTCCAGCAGAATGATCGGTTTGATCTGCTCTATATTTTGTGGTGTAAAACCGCGTTCCAATAGTTCTTTAGTTACGCCGTCCAGGCCAATTTTGTCCAGTTTGTCAATGGCCACGGTCATGTCTACAATCTGGTCGGCCTTGTCAATCAGCTCGGCAATACCCGAGAGGATCTTGCGGTTATTGATCTTGATGGTAAAATCGCGCAGACCCAGGTTACTCAGCGCCTCGTCATAGATCAGCACAAACTCAGCCTCGTTCAATAACGATGGCGAGCCCACAACATCGGCATCACATTGAAAAAACTCGCGATAGCGACCACGCTGCGGCCTGTCGGCACGCCAAACCGGCTGAACCTGGAAGCGCTTGAACGGGAAAGTGATCTCATTCTGGTGCATCACCACGTAACGGGCAAAAGGCACGGTGAGATCATAGCGCAGGGCTTTTTCTGAGATGATACTAGTCAGGCTTTTAGAGTTAAACTCAAAGCCTTCGTTCTTTTGCTTTTTGGTTTCGGCATCGGCCCAAAAATCACCACTGTTCAATATTTTGAAGATCAGCTTATCGCCCTCTTCGCCATATTTACCCATCAGGGTTGACAGGTTTTCCATCGACGGGGTTTCTATTTGCTGATAGCCATATTTGCGGAACACCGCCTTAATGGTATCAAAAATAAAATTGCGTCGCGACATTTCTACTGGCGAGAAATCGCGCGTGCCTTTGGGTACAGATGGTTTGATGGATGCCATAGCGCGCAAAGGTACAAAATGAGCGGATTTTTGGAAGGCAGATTATACACGTATAAGGATATCTTCTGTCAACGCATCTGCAAGAGGCACTGACGGCGGTTTCCCCTCTCGAGAGGGGAGTTGCAGGGCATTGCTTTAGCAGTAGCTCGCATCAGGGGTGTGTCCTTTTCAAGGGATTTTACAGAACGATCTATCTTTGTATCCGCTGTGAAAAGCTCCCTGTCCGCCGTGGTTAAAATCCACCGCCAAAAAACCTTAACTTTGCACCAAATGAATAAAACAGCCAGTAACAGGTTTTTTGAGGACGTTGCCATTATAGACATTGCCGAAGAAGGCAAGGGCGTGGGCAAGACAGATGATTTTGTGCTCTTTGTAGAGAAAGCCGTACCCGGCGATATAGCCGATATTGAGGTTTATAAAAAGAAAAAGAATTTTGGCGAAGGCAAAATTGCCAAGTTAAAAACGCCATCGCCATACCGTACCACCGCATTTTGCGAGCACTTTGGTACCTGCGGCGGCTGCAAATGGCAGCATATGACGTATGAAGCGCAATTGCAGTTCAAGCAAAAATCGGTTACCGATGCTTTGAGTAGATTGGCAAAGTTGGAGATTGAAGATAAGATGCTACCTATCCTGCCATCGCCGGAAGACCGCTACTATCGCAACAAACTGGAGTTTACCTTTAGCGACAAACGCTGGCTAACCGACGGCGAAAACCGCAGCGATGAGCCGGCCGATATGAACGCCCTGGGTTTCCACATCCCCGGTCGTTTTGATAAGATTCTGGATATTGACCACTGTTACTTACAGGCCGATCCATCCAACAAACTGCGCAACGCCATCCGCACTTATGCCAAGGCTAACGGCTTGAGTTTCTATAACCTGAAACATCATGAAGGTGCGCTGCGTAACCTCATTATCCGCACCTCAACTACCGGCGAACTGATGGTAATTGTGGTTTTTGCTTATACAACTGAAGAGGAAATCAACGGACTAATGTCTTTCGTGGCCAAGGAGTTCGCGGAAATCACCTCGTTGCTATACATCATCAACCAAAAAAAGAACGATACTATTTTTGATCAGGACGTGCTGGTATGGCACGGCCCCGAATATATTCATGAGGAGATGGAAGGCATCCGTTTCCGTATCGGGCCAAAATCATTCTATCAAACTAACTCGGTGCAGGCGCTGCACCTGTATGAGGTAACCCGCGATTTTGCAGGCTTTAAAGGCGACGAACTGGTGTATGACCTTTACACCGGCGCCGGTACCATTGCCAACTTCATCGCCCGCGGCGTTCGTGAAGTAGTTGGCGTAGAGTACGTGCCATCGGCCATTGAAGATGCTAAGGTAAATTCGGGCATCAACAACATCGGCAATACCAAATTTTACGCTGGCGATATGAAAGATGTGCTGAACGCCGAATTTGTTGCTGAACATGGTAAACCGGATGTGATTATCACCGATCCACCTCGCGCCGGCATGCACCCTGATGTGGTAGCCCGGCTGATGGAAATCGAGGCACCCAAAATTGTTTACGTAAGCTGTAACCCAGCCACCCAGGCCCGCGACCTGCTGGTGCTGAAAGAAAAATACGACGTCGAAAAAATAATGCCGGTAGACATGTTCCCGCATACACAACATGTGGAGAATGTGGCGCTATTGGTGTTGAAAAGCTAAAAAGGTCATCCCGAACTTGTTTCGGGATCCCATCAAACAGGTGAACGAACTCAAAGACTACTTAGCACATGGAATGCCGAAACAAGTTCGGCATGACGGCAATATTATAACATGGAACCAGAAGAACTACTAAATAACGGTGAAAACCAAAAGGGCGAAAGCCCGCTCAAAAGCCTGGAGGTTGATTTACGCTTGTACAGCGAGTCGCTCAAGGAGGTAGCTATGGAGATTATCGTAGAGGGCCTGTCGCGCTACCCAATTTTCGTAGCACACCAACATGAGGTGGCCTTGGGCGAGATGATATTAGATAAAGAAGAACTTAACACCGACTGGAGCGTCCACGCCTCAACGCTAGAAGAATTTGAAGAGCGTGGCATCATTAACAAAATGCTGAAACAGCGGTTTATTGACAGTTACAAAGATCCGCAGAAATACATGTGCGTGTTTGTAATTGTGCCGGAAGGCGCCAATTTTGTTTATTTTCCGTATGTGAAAGAGTAATTATCTACCTTTAACACAACTTAACTACCATGTCAGACAAGCGCATCGTTATACTTAATCATCAGCAGATCCAGCAAAAGCTGGACAGGATTGCCTACCAGATACTGGAAGATAACTTTGACGAACCCGAGATTGTGATTGCCGGCATTATGCCACGGGGCAACTTTTTGGCTGCGCGATTGAAAAAGATCCTGGACAAGATTGCGCCTTTTAAAAACACGCTCATTAACATTGAGTTAGATAAATTTAGCACCAGCCTGCATGCCCAGGCGGATGTAGAGATTGTGGCCTGCAGCAATAAGGTAGTGATTTTGGTAGACGACGTACTGAACAGTGGTAAAACCCTGGCCTACGGCTTCGGCGTATTTCGCGATATCCCGCTAAAAAAACTGCGCACCGTGGTACTGGTAGATCGCAACCATAAAAACTTCCCAATAGCTACCGATTATTCTGGCATCGCGCTGTCTACCATTCTGAAGGAACACATAGAAGTAGTGCTGAGCGAAGATGGCGGCGAGGATGTGGCATATTTGAGATAGGCTCCAAAAAGCCTCACCCCGGCCCTTTCCAAACGAGAGGGAGCAGAGATCAGCACACCTATAAAAAGAGAAAGGGGTGTCACCCTGAGCGCTGTCGAAGGGCGAGCGGGGGCCTCGTCACGATGCTACACAGTGGGCATACCCATCGGGATGCTTCGCTATCGCTTAGCATGACAATGTTGTAACTCTTCCGGTCTTACGGACTAGCTCAATACTTCTTACTCACATTATACAGCACATTCAAATCCAGCTGCGTCATCTGCGGCGAATTATCCGTTTGTACAAAGTGGCGTTTAAAGGCCACTATGGCTGCTTTTACATCGCTTACATCGTACCCAATAAGTCGCAAGGCTGTTAGGTAGTCAAAGTTATCGGGCGGTAATTCCAGCACCTCATCGCTCCAATAGCCAAAGCCTTTCTCCGCCAGTTTTTGCCAGGGGAACAGCGGCCCGGGGTCAGGCTTACGTTTTGGCGCCCAATCCTGGTGACCAATAAAGTTGGCGGTAGGGATGTTGTAAGATCTTTTCAGCTTATCCAGCAGGATGAGCAGGTTTTTAATCTGGGCATCGGTATAAGGCTCATTCCCGTTATTATCTATCTCAATACCGATGGAGCAACTGTTCATATCACTCACACTGCTCCATTTGCCTAAACCTGCCTGGTTAGCGCGCAAATAATCATTCACCATGTGAAAAACGGTTCCATCTTTAGCTATTACATAATGAGCGCTTACCTGGGTGCTTGTGATAGTGAAAGTATGGAGCGTTTGCTGAACGCTATCCTGAGCCGTAAAGTGGATGATGACATAGTTGGGCTTACGCATGCCAAAGTTAACCGTCCCCACCCAATCCGAAGGCACCTGCGCTCCAACGCTATCCGTCAACAAAGCCGGTTGTTGTAGTGTTAATACCCGCGCAAAACTATCAGCCTGATGCTGATACACTTTATTGGTTGCCGCGTACGGACTAACAACGGCAGGGGTAGCCGCGGCCAAGGGCCCTTTGTGCGAACAAGCCGCCAGCCCCAACAGCGCCAGCAACGGAAAACAATAGCGTAGTTTACTTTCCATCAATAACAATTATACGGATTTGAGGGGAGGGATCACCTTAATATGTTGCTTAAATTCATTTAAGTTACTCGCATCTCTTAATCGGTGTATCATGCTGTGACAATTAGAACATAAAACAACAAAGTCTGTTTTAACATTCAACTCAACTTTCCCTGATCCAAGTTTTGACAGAGGAGTAAGATGGTGCGCCTCTATATATTCTTTACCAATCTCACCATATTTCTCCTCAAAATTTAAGCCGCATGCTTTACATGTATAACCTTGTGCTTTTTTTACTTCTTTTGACAGTTGAATGTTTCTTTCTATCCGTTTATGAAATCTAAACTTTCTAAGATCTTCAAAACCAACATAGGCATCTTCCCCATCTTCCTTACCTGCTTGTGAAGTTGGCAACCCTTCATTATATGAAATTATTTCGTAGAGCTTTAGAACCTCTATTAAATCTTGTCGCAATTGATTCATATCAGGCACATTAAATGAAGAATAATACTTTGAAACAATATTTCCTGACTCATAAAATCTCGCAAGCGAATTTTTCTTAGAAATTCTCAAATCAATTTCATTTGTATTAAACGTCGACCTATCAATATCAATTTGTGCTCTAAAATCTTCTGCTTTTATTTTTAAGACTTTATTAGTGTCTTTAGAATTGTACTTTTTTCTAATCTCCGTTACCCCCTGATTAAGTGACAAATAAAAACCACTCATGTCTTGTCTAAAGAGAAATACTGGATAATAGCCAGATTGCGCTGTGTTTGTAATCAAGATATCAAAGATTGCTATCCAGGGAGTAGCGGACCAATTGCCATGACCAGATGAACCAATTACCTTATATCGCTCTTTCTCCAAAATGATTTCATTAATAGAAGCCGGAAGAGTTTGTCGGAATAAGGTGCCCATGGGGTGATCTTTAAAGCTTTCACCATACGCTACATTATATTCTCTCAATACATTCTCTAGATATTCTTTCATAAGCACCAAAATAATATTATACAAACATTTCAATAAAACAAAAAATCCCCATTACTCTTCGCAACGGGGATTTCCTTTTATGGTTAAAGGCGTTTTACGCCTTCTTCTTCGCTTTCATCAAAGCCGCAGTGCCCGGCTTTTTGCAACAACTTTTGTCGGTGCATTTAGCTGCCGGTTTGGTGGCTTTCGGCTTGGTGCCGTCAGCGAAGCAAGTGGCGGTAACAGCCAGCGCCAGACCTAAGGTTAATGCTATCTTTCTCATTCTGCTTTTGGTTTACGTGGTGCGCGTGGCTTTGGTGCTGGTTTTTCTTCGGCGTCAGCATCCGCAGCTTTTTTTAGGGGCTGTCTTTGGTGCCGGGTGTTCAATAATCAGCGTGGCTTCCTTTTCTGATTTGGCAGGTGTGGTTGGCTCCGGAGTTTCTTCGGTCAGTTCGGCTGCTGCTTTCTGCAAGGGCGATACGCTTGGCGACGGCAGTTCAGCCAGTATCGTGCGGCCACCTTTTACTACATCACCAATCTGTACTTTAATTTTTGAACCCAAAGGCAGAAACAGATCCACGCGTGAACCAAATTTGATGAAACCAAACTGATCGCCCTGTTCAACCACATCGCCTTCTTTTACATACCATACAATACGGCGGGCCAACGCACCGGCAATCTGGCGGAATAACACCGGCACACCGGCTTTATTCTCGGTCACCACGGTAGTGCGCTCGTTTTCTGTGGATGATTTCGGGTGCCAGGCTACTAAGTATTTACCTGGGTGATATTTAAAATATTTAACTACGCCGGCAATAGGGTTACGGTTTACGTGCACATTGATAGGCGACATAAACACCGATAACTGTATGCGGCGATCTTTAAAGTACTCATCTTCTTGCGCTTCCTCAATTACCACCACTTTGCCATCGGCCGGACAAAGCACCATCTTGTCATCCTTATTGAGCTTGATGTTCGGGCTGCGGAAAAACTGCAGGATAATTACAAACAGCAGGAACGACAAGATGTAGATAAACCAGCGCAAAGCAACCGCTTCGGGAAAGTAAAACTGCACCAAGGCATTTAGCACCGCAATTACCAGTATACAAAGGGCCATTGAGGTATAGCCTTCTTTATGAAACTTCATAAAAATCTAGATTTTGGGCAAAGCTACTAAAGTTTTTTAACAGCCGGGCACTGTTTTAGACACAAACCCCGCTGTATTAACCCTGTCTGGGCATTAAATATAGCAATAGGTTAACAGATCGGGGGTTATTTGTTATTTTTACGCACACACAAACAAGGATTAACCACAACAATGAAGAACACTGCCTTAACCGCTACCCACCAAAGTCTGGGTGCCAAAATGGTGCCGTTTGCCGGCTACAATATGCCCGTACAATATGCAGGCATCAATATTGAACACGAAACCGTGCGCAAGGGCGTAGGTGTTTTTGACGTAAGCCACATGGGCGAGTTTATTTTGAAAGGCGATAAAGCGCTTGATCTTATTCAGCGTGTTACCAGTAACGATGCCTCAAAACTATACGATGGCAAGGTACAATACAGCTGCCTGCCAAATGAGGACGGCGGCATTGTAGACGACCTGCTGGTTTACCGCATTGACGATAAAACCTATATGCTGGTAGTAAACGCCTCAAACATTGAGAAAGACTGGAACTGGATCAGCCGTTTTAATACCGAAGGGGTGGATATGAAAGATATTTCAGACCGCACCGCACTGCTGGCCGTTCAAGGGCCGAAAGCGGCTGAAGCACTGCAAAGCTTAACTGATATTGATCTGGCCAGCATGGACTACTATACTTTCAAAAAAGGTCAATTTGCTGGCTTGGATAATGTGCTGGTATCTGCTACCGGCTACACCGGTGCCGGCGGTTTTGAGCTTTATGTTGATAACGAAAATGCCCAGAAACTTTGGGACGCCGTTTTTGCCGCAGGTGAAGCATTTGGCATTAAACCTATCGGCCTGGGTGCACGTGATACCCTGCGCCTGGAAATGGGTTTCTGCCTGTATGGTAATGATATTGATGATACCACCTCACCGCTGGAAGCTGGCCTGGGCTGGGTAACCAAATTTAGCAAAGAGTTTACCAATAGCGCTGCCCTGCAACAGCAGAAACAAGACGGCACACGGCAAAAACTGGTAGGTTTTGAAATGATTGATCGCGGCATTCCTCGTCATGATTATGCCATTGTTGATGCCGATGGCAACAACATCGGTCGCGTAACCTCTGGCACGCAATCGCCATCGTTACAAAAAGCTGTCGGGTTGGGTTATGTAGCTAATGCTTTTGCTAAAGAGGGCTCGGAGATTTACATTAGTATTCGCGATAATAAGGTGAAAGCCCGAGTGGTGAAGCCGCCGTTTTATAAATAGCATTTTGTGGGCGATGCAATGGCCCTGCCAGGTTAAGCGCTCGTTATAAATCAGCGCAAAAGAGAACGCCGAAGTTTAAGTATAGCTTCGGCGTTCTCTTTTTAGTTTAAAAGATTTTATCTTTAGTACATGAAGCACCTGATAACCTTATTATTATCCTTTATCGTATTACAAAGCTGGGGACAAAAACTTGTCCCGATTGATCCTATCCACAACGTAACTACCAAGCTGGACTCGCTTTTCAAACACGTGGGCGAGGACCAGAAATTTCAAGGCCGTATTTATGAGGTGAACTTTTTAGGAGATACCGCAGCAGTCTTAACCTGTGGGGAATATAAGAAAACCAAACAATCGTTATTTGTTTTAATACGGGACAAGAGGATTCTATCTGATCCCGGACTGATGAATGTACTTGGTTCGTCAATCCTTACCAAAGGGGTTCTGACTGATTACGACGGTCATCCAACCTTTATTGTTGATGAACGGCATCCTCAAAATATCATTACAATAGTAGATAATCCTGCACCTCGGGGCAGGTAAATCTTAAATAATTTATGGATGATGACCGTTTACCGCCAATGCCAGTATTTATCCGGCGTGATGCATCCGTGCATCTTCACATCAAATTCGTTTACATCACCAATGCGCTCAACAGGCTCAAACAGTGATATACCTATAAAACGTGCACCTGGCCGGCATTGTGCGCAAAACCTGTCATAAAAGCCTTTGCCATAGCCAACGCGATAGCCTTGATTATCGAACACCAGTAACGGCAATAATACCAGGTCAATTTCTTTTGCATCAATCTCGTTGCCGCTAACCGGCTCGGTTATGCCGTATTCATTAGGCGCAAGAATTAACTGATTATCATCCGCAAAACTGCGCATAGTAAGCGTATCGAAATCAGTCTTCGGGAAGACGATTTTTATTTCAGGATGATTTGCTTTCAGCCAATCCCGAATTAACCAAGTATCAGGTTCTTTACGTTCGCGCATCGGCAAAAACAGGTGGATGCAGCGAATACCCAACAGCCTGAGATGCTTAAACTGATGCAGAATCGATTGATTGATTGATGCATACTCATCCTCAGAAAGCTGTTCGCGCTTTTCCTTATATAATTTGCGAAGTTGAGATTTGGTCAAAACATTAACTGTTAATAGGCCAATATACAATTCCTAAGAACAACAAAGCCCCGCTTCATAGGCGAGGCTTTATATATGCATTTAGTTTTAATTAGCTTTTAACACGCTCTGAATAAGCGCCGGTAGCGGTATCAATTTTCACTTTATCACCAATGTTGATAAACAGCGGCACGCGAATTTCGGCACCGGTTTCAACGGTTGCCAGTTTAAGGGCGTTGGTTGAGGTGTCGCCTTTTACAGCCGGCTCGGTGTAAGTAATTTCCAGATCTACAGATGATGGAGCTTTGGCCATAATCGGCTCGTCGCTTTCAAAAGCTACAATAACGTTCACGCCCTCTTTCAAAAACTTAACTGCGTTACCAAACAGAAATTTAGGTACGTTGAACTGCTCATAAGATGTGTTGTCCATAATTACCAGGTCGTTACCATCTTCATACAGGTACTGGTAATCGTTGGTTTCTACGCGGGCAATATCCACCTCCTCGTCTGTACGGAAGCGATATTCAACCAGCTTACCGGTTTTAACGTTACGCATACGAGCCTGGTAAAAAGCGCGCAGGTTGCCCGGGGTACGGTGAATAAACTCCTCTACCTGAACTAACTCGCCGTTAAAGCGCAGTATATTTCCGTTTTTGATATCTGATGCCTTAGCCATAATTTTAATTGAGGCGCAAACTTAGTTACTTATCTGCAAAACTGCAAGTTACCAGCCGCCTAGTTACCCCCTCTAAATCCCCCCCAAAAGGGGGAGACTTCATAAAGCCCCTCTCCTTGGAGAGGGTTTGGGTGAGGTCTACTTCAACTCTCCAATCACATTTCCATCCGTATCCAGCTCTACAACTCTGTAATCATGTTTTTTCAAATCAGGCAAAATCCGGTCTTTGTCGCCCACCAGCAGGATGTTTAGCTTATCTGTGGGGATGTATTTATTGGCTACGGCCTTGAGCATGGCAGGGGTGGCACTGTTGAGCAGCGTCATTTGCTGATCGAGGTAGTTAGCCGGCAGGTTATAATCCAATATACGCGATACAAAGCTGGCTTTTTGCAGAAGCGTTTCATAACGGAGCGCGTTACCTTGTCCGGCTGCTTTTTTCAAGAAAGTCACCTCATCTGTCGTAGGACCGGTTTTATTGTATGTGTTGATCTGATCAATCAGCGCCACCAGCGCGCTATCGGTTGATGCCACCCGGATGCTGGAGCCAAAGCTGAACGTTCCCGAATATTTATCGCTGGTAAAACGACTGCTGGCACCGTAGGTCCAGCCTTTGGTTTCGCGCAGGTACATGTTCAGTCTACTGGTAAAATCAGTACCCAGCGGATAGTTGGCCATAAAAGCTTTGTAGTAATCGCCAGCAGGAGCGTAAGTGAGGTTGGTGCCGTAGCCTACGGCAAACTGGGTTTGGGCTGCATTGGGCACATCAACCAGGTAAATTTGGGTTTTAGTTACAGGAATAGCCGGCGCTGGGTTTTGCAACATCACCTTTGTTTTTGGCAGCTTGTTTAAAAAGGCCAGTTGGACGAACGCATCGGCTTCTGCGATATCGCCCGCTATCACCACCTTGGTGCCGTTTGCAGTGATGTAGTTTTTGTAATAGTTTTCAATATCCGGCAGATGAATATTTTCCACCGTTTCTTCAGTGCCGTTTTCGGGCATACCAAGCACATTATCGGCTCCGTAAACAATGCGTGCAAATACCGGGGCGGCAATGGTAGCGGGGCTTGCTTTTAATACTTTAATCAATTCTATGCGTTGTTTTTTATCCAGATCAAAAGCCGGTTGGGTAAACTTCGGTTCCAGCAGTCGTTCCTGTAGCAATGCAATAGTTTTGGCAAAATTGTTTTTAAGTGATTGTACCTGAAATACCAACCCATCTACACCGTTACTGATGCGAATGCTACTGCCCAGTTTCTGCAATTCTATAGCAAATTGCTCGGCGGTGTGCGTTTTGGTGTCCTCATTCATCATCGTTGCAAACAATGAGGAGAGGCCAGCTTTAGATAGATCCTTCGCGTCTGCCAGATGCCCGCCGGGGATAGTCAGTGTCATAGCTATCAATGGTATCTCTGTATTGGTTACACCTATTACCTTAGCACCAGACGGCAGGTCTTTGCGCCAGAAAGCCGGCGTTTTTATAGCTGGCACCAGGCCGAGGGGCGGCGTTATTTTGCGGTTAAAATTATCTTTTGTTTTTACATAAGTAAGCTTACCATAGCCATAGTTGGGCGCCAAATAATTACTCTTATCAACTGTATAGTTATCAGGCCTGGCCGGGGCCGTTTCTTTCTTAGTCAGTATGCTGAGCACTACTGCACCTTTACCTTTAATGTAAGTATGAAACACACGCATCACATCGGCCGGAGTGAGTGATTGGTATTGTTTCACTAAATCTGCGGTTTTGTTGGGGTTACCGGTAAACGTTTGGAACTCAGCCAGACGCGACACCTTGCCCGCTACGCTTTGCAATCCGCTTACCACATCGACTATTGACTGGCCTTTGTATTTTTCAATATCATCGTTCGTCACCCCGCGTTTCTCCAGGGTATCCAACGCGGCATTGTAGAGGCGCTCCATATCGGCGAGCGACTTGCCGGGCAACGGCACCAGGCGTATGTTAAACTCACCCGCCAGTTCAAACAAATTACTAAAAGCGCTGCCCTGTAGCGCCTGCTCTTTTTTAACCATCGTTTGATAAAGTACCGAGGTTTTGCCTTGCCCCAATATCTCAGCCAAACACTCCAGTGCTATCATGTCTTTGCTGTAATCAGGCACGGTTGGGTAGGTGATAGATAGCTGTGGTATACGCGCATAATCGTCAACGTAAGATACATAACGGTTTGCTGTCAGCTTCACGGCCGGTACCGTAACCGACTTTACTTCCGGCCCGCGTCGGATACTGCCGAAATATTTCTCTACCATTTTTATAGTACCTGCCGGATTGAGATCACCACCAATAGTCAGCGTAGCATTATTAGGACTATACCAGCGCAGGAAGAAGTTTTTCAGATCATTAACATTGCTGCGATTCAAGTCTTCAATATAACCAATGGTGAGCCATGAGTAGGGGTGACCGTAGGGGTACAGGTTTTTTGCCGTATTTTCTGATGCCAGCCCGTAGGCGCGGTTATCGTAATTCTGTCCGCGCTCGTTTTTTACCGTGGCACGTTGTACCTCAAAACGATCTTGCGTTACCTGCCCCAGCAAAAAGCCCATCCGGTCGGCCTCCAGCCAGAGGCATTGCTCCAGCACATTTTTAGGGACGGTCTCATAATAATTAGTTCTATCCCGTGTGGTAGAACCATTGTTGGTACCGCCATTACCTATTACAATCTTATCCAGCATACCTTTCGGCGCATCGTCAGATCCCTCAAACATCATGTGCTCAAAAAAGTGAGCAAAGCCCGATTTACCTATTTCCTCACGCGCAGAGCCTACATGGTAAGTAACATCCACATGCACCACCGGATCAGAGTGGTCTTCATGCAAAATTACTGTCAAACCATTCGGCAGCACATATTTCTCGTAAGGAATCACCAGTTCATCACCTTTTTTGGTCACCTTTTCAACCAGGCGGGCCTGGCCATAGCTCAGGGTGGTTAGCAGGCATAAGGCGGCGGCGGTAAATAACGGCTTTTTCATATGTTTAAAAGTAATTAACCTCTCCTAAATCCTCTCCAAAGGAGAGGACTTTTATTTGCATGTTCTTAAAACGCAGTCTAAAAACTCCCTCTCCTTCGGAGAGGGCCGGGGAGAGGTTATCTCCCAAATAATCCTTATCATTGCCCGCTATGGGTTTTTTGCAGCTTCCGGATGTTGGTACCGTTCATTTTCATGAGTATGGCTCGGGCAATCGGCCCCTGCTGGCTTTTCATGGATACGGCATGACTGGCAAGCAGTTCCATGTGATGGAGCAAACCATTCTGAAAGACTATTACGTTCATGGTTTTGACCATTTCTTTCACGGTCAAAGCCAACTGAATGGCTGGAGCGAAAAGCAGATCCTGGCGGGCATGAATAAAGACATGGTGCGCCGCTATATGGAGGCCTGGTTTGCCCAATATGGCGAGCAGCGCTTCTCTGTAATGGGGTACTCCATCGGCGCTAACCTGGCTTTGATTCTTGTTGAAGAATATGCGCATCTGATTGATGATGTGATATTGATGGCGCCTGATGGCCTGTCGGTTTACAAAGGATTCCACTTTTTGATGCATAACAACATCGGCCGGTTTCTTTTCAGTTGGGCCACCAAAAGCAAATGGCTGGCACCTATTACGTTGAAAGTAGTGAAACGCCTGGGTATGATAGATCAAAGCCTGTATACCATTGCTTATAATGAGATTGATACCGAAAAGAAGCGGCTGGATACTTATTATACCCTGAACCTGATCCGCCTGCTGAAGCCTGACACCACCCGTATTGCCTCACTAATTAATCAACATCATATTAATTGTATGCTGATATTTGGCAAGCACGACAAGCTTTTCCCAAAATCGGCAGCTATGCCATTTATTGGGATGTTAGACAAGGCCGAAGTTCATGAGGTGGAGCAGGGCCACTGGCTGGTGACTAAAGCATTAGATGAATATTTGCTAAATTACAACCGATGATTCCGCAGCGACGAGTACCCATTATTCAGGATATGTTTCAACGATATGTAACCTATCGTTTGCGCCGTACATTCAACGTGATGGAGTTTAATAAAATCGATATTAAACCCAACCACTCCATCCTGCTGCTGCCCAACCATTTTAGCTGGTGGGATGGTTTTCTGGCCTTCTGGCTGGAAGGCAAATTCTTCGATCGCAATTTTTATATCATGATGCAGGAAGACCACCTGCAAAAGCGCATGTTTTTTAACCTGACGGGGGGATTTTCTATCAATCCGCAGTCAAAAGAGATGATCACCTCGCTCAACTATGCGTCTAACTTACTGAGTGACCCAACCAATCTGGTCACCATCTTTCCGCAGGGCGCGCTGATATCTAACCATGCCGAGCAGATTACCGTTCAGCCGGGCATCGGTCACGTTATCAAAAAAATAAAAGGCGACTGCCAGATTGTGTATTACACCGTTCTGGTAGAATATTTTGAGAGCCTGAAACCATCGCTCTACTTCCACTTGCTGGATTGCGGCACCAATCACGGTTTTAATTTTGAGCGGATGAAAGAGCAGATTAACACACACCACCGCACGGTGCTGCAAAATCAGATCAACGTAGCCCATTAACCCACCACGCTGATGATCTACCCGCAACAAAACCGGCTGAAACATTGGGTGCTTGACACCTACGTGCGGTGGTCCGTAAAGCGGAATTTCCATCATCTAAAAGTGGATAAGGTTGAGGTATCTCCAGATAAATCAGTTTTGCTTATTGCCAACCATTTCAGTTACTGGGATGGGATGATCTTATATTACCTCAATCAACAGATTACAGGTAAAAAGTTCCATGCCATGATACTGGAAGAAACCGCTATCAAAGAGCCGATGCTGAAATATGCGGGCGGCTTTTCGGTTAAAAAAAACTCGCGTGATATATTGGAATCGTTACGTTTTGCGGTGGAACTATTAAATGATCCGCAAAATATGGTGCTCATCTTTCCGCAAGGCAAATTATATTCTAATTTTATAGGCGAGGTAACGTTTGAGCCAGGCGTCAGCAAGATTATGCAGCAGGCCGAGGGAAAATTTCAGTTGATGCTGGCTGCAATTTTTGCAGAAAACTTTGAGCATAAAAAGCAGGTAGTAAACGTTTATATCAGTAATGATGAGCAGCCCGGCAGCACAGATGCAACTGCTGTGCAAAAGCGCTATCAGCAACATTATGACCGTGCACGCGCACAACAAACCAAAATAGTTTTATAAAGTGTTTATTGTACTATCGGCCATTTTCTTTTTTCTGATACTGCGCTTTGTGGTAAGTCTGTTCAATTTCCTGTCAGACCCCAAACTGCGCCGCACGGCCATACATCATCAGCACCTGGTATCTATTCTCATCCCTGCGCGTGACGAGGAAGACAATATCATCCCCCTCCTGCAATCCATCGCAGACCAGGATTATCGCGATTATGAAGTAATTATACTGGACGATGGCTCATCTGACCATACCTACCAGCGCTGCGCCAATTTTGCGGCCAAACATGATGGTTTTCGCGTCATTAAGGGTCAGCCCTTACCGCCCGACTGGCTGGGCAAAAACTACGCCTGCTACCAATTGGCCCAGCAAGCTAAAGGTGAGTATTTTTTGTTTTTGGATGCCGATGAAAAGGTAGAACCCGGCCTGATTAACAGCGCACTGCACCGCATGCAGCTACGCAAGCTGGCCCTGCTCAGCCTGTTTACCAATCAGGAGATGCGCAGCACCGGCGAGCAACTGGTAGTACCGCTGATGCATTATATTTTGCTAAACCTGCTGCCATTGCAATTGGTTTACCTGGTAAAAAATCAGGCTGTTGCTGCCGCCAGCGGTCAGTTTATGTTGTTTAATGCCGAAGTTTATCGTGCCAATCAATGGCATGCACAGGTTAGGGGCAAAGTAGTGGAAGATGTAGAGATTATGCGCGCCGTAAAGGCAGGCGGCCACAACGGCGAGGCGCTGCTGGCCAACAACCTGATCAGCTGCCGCATGTACGAGAATTATGGTGAGGCCGTGCAAGGATTCAGCAAAAATTTTCTGGCGGCGTTCAATTACAATATTTTTGCCTTTATAATTTACCTGCTGCTGTTAACCGGCGGCCCGCTAATTGTTATCATGACGCTCAACAGCAACCTCATTGTTTTTATGTGCGGCTTGATCCTGCTCACCCGCATTATGATCTCGCTTTTATCGGGTCAAAACGTACTGCGCAATCTCATCTTGCATCCTTTACAAATGCTTAGTTTAACCGCTATCGGCTTCCTTTCCGTTCAGCAATATCTCACCAAAACCACCGTATGGAAAGGCCGAAAAGTTTAACTAACATACTCCCTATTACAGCCATTATTCTTTTTCATGTAGTCGGCATCATTGGCTTTAGTCTGCCTATGTGGCGCGATCTGTTTATCTACATGGTTCCCTATCATTTGCTGTTAATGCTGATGGCTATTTTTTATAGTTATGGGCGCACCAGCGTAAGATTAAGTATCTTCTTTCTACTTACCTACGTATTGGGCTACGCCTCAGAGTGGGTGGGTGTACACAAGGGCTGGTTTTTTGGCAATTACACTTACGGCCGCACCCTTGGCCTGCAGGTATCAGGTATTCCGCTGCTCATTGGCGTTAACTGGTTTCTGTTGATCTTCAGCGCTGGTACGCTGGTACAAAAAACGGGCATGCGCAACAAAGCCCTTCGCATTATCTGCGGTGCCGTATTGCTGGTGTTGCTTGACATTTGTATTGAACCCGTGGCCATGCGTTTTAATTACTGGGACTGGGCCAATGATATTATACCCTTTAAAAATTACCTCTGCTGGTTTTTGCTGAGTTTGATCATGCTTTCACTTTATGAATCCTTCCGGTTTAAAAGATTGAATTATGCGGCACCGATATTACTGGCAATGCAGTTTATTTTCTTTTTAGCGCTTAATTGGATGTAATACCTCACCCCAGCCCCTACTTTCGGGCGGGTGATAATATCACATTATTAGCTAAATCATTGCAAGGCACAAAGACAAACGGGCGAAGGGAGTTAACTCCTTTTAAACCCTGATTCAGATTAACACCTCGCACTCAAATCCTTCTCTCTGCAAAGTACTAGTAATCTGATCAGTGGATAACAGCAATCCTTCTACCCTTAGCACCTTATCGCAATCTTCCAGATCGAAGTTGATGCGCGCATCCGGATAATGGTGCAGCAATTTTTTGATGAGCCGCTGGCCTGTCCTCGCTTCGCATACGTTGGTTTTAAATACTTCGACCGTGGTCATGGTACTTAAGCAAAATGTGTGGCGATGTTTTGCAGTTGATGCGTGTGGCGACGGGTATGCACGTCCGCAAACGTCAGCAGTTCGAAACGCGATAGATGGCCCATTGTGGGAAATTCGCCTGCGGTACAAATTACCGTTGGGTCCTCGTTAGTAACTACATCAATCAACAAGTCAAACCCTTTGCGTAACTGATCAATCATTTCCTGTTTGTCGCGCGGCTGATCATCGGGTTGTACAAAATCAGGTCCTTGCATTTTAATATCAAAATTGAGGAAGATAGAAGTGATCTGAGCTGTATTCTGCTGCCAGTCGCGGTCGGCGGGCTGGGTAGGACCAGTAGTAAGCTGTCCTGTGCCGTTTATGGATAGTAAGATATGCTGTGCCACCTGTCCGGGCGTCCAACTCCCGTCAAACGGAATGGTGTTAAACTCATTTGTACTGAAAACTTCTAAAGCCGCTAAAAACCCATCCCTGGTTTGTTTAAGTTGTTCTGCTATTTGCTTTTCCATAAAACAAATTTAGGCAGATAAAGCGCGATAGTGTGATGGCCCGATGTGTCAAACACAGGGGGCGATTGCGACAATATATTTTGGTATTAATATATTATTTAACTTTAAACCTGCTTTTTAAAAGAAGAAAGCGCTTTTCATAAAAATAATAAGAAACATTAGCTACCATAAAAATCACTAAAAAGTTTACCCATATTGACTGGTTATGAAGTAAAGTATTATCTGGGTTGCTAAATAGTTGTTGCCAAACATACAGGCTATAAGAAATTGCACCGGTATAAACCAATATACGACTGTCTAAAAACTTGTTAAAAAAGCTTTGGGAGCTAAGGTTAAAAACGATAACCAAAGCAATAAGTATCGGGAACAACAGCACGTTGCTATAAGGTATAAATGCAAAAGAGGCTTTAGTACTGGTGAGCAGCGCTGTAACAAATATAATAAGGCTTGTATATTTTATAGTATTTCTATTGGATATGCTAATTATCTTCTTAAACAGCAAAATCGCAAAAAGGGCACCTACCAATATATTTACGGTGCTACCCAGCAAATTAATAATTATAAAAGCGAAGATATGTATGGTATGATTGCTATAAAAAACACCAATCTTATTAAATCCCAGCAGTGAAATAATTGGTACAGTAATTACTATAGCCAACATAATGGTTTTAGCCATTCTTAAGCTTAAAGCCAGTATCCCCGGAAAAACAAGGTAATATTGCTCTTCTACAGATAAACTCCAGAAATGTTGCAGGTGCCAGTTGTAGGTTGATAGCCTGGGTAAATTTTGGACCATTAAGGCGGCGCTAATAAATGATTTTACACCGATGTTTAAATGTAGCGCTGTGTTTAAAATCAAAAGAACTACCAGGTAAAGTATAAGTACCGGATAAATCCTAAGCAAGCGCCTTAGGTAGAATTTTTTTAAAGAGATCTTACCGGTAGTAATTTTTTCTTTGAGCAAAAGTGTGGTAATCAGAAAACCGCTGATTACAAAAAAAACCGAGACCCCTAAGCCGCCAACAATTGAGTTTACAGCCGGCGTTCCCATAACCGCATGGCCAAGAATAACCCATAAAATAGCTATGCCACGCAATCCATCCAGACCTGGTAAACGGACTGGCTGCAATACTTCCGGAATTTCAACAATGTCTGCATCCCATTTTTTCTTAAATAGCAGAAGATATATGCGTATTTTATTAAACATTGTTTAGGCTAAGCGTTGTACTTGCATTGTTATTCCCGTAATATAACCGTGCTCTGCGTTAATCGCCCACGCCGGCCACTTCTTCCAATACGGCAACGGCCTGGTTAATATCTTCCACATGCTCCACACTGAGACGCAGGCTGTTTTTGATCTCTTTCAGATTAGCCCGGCGATGATTAAACTGCAGAAAATCCAGTACGTTTTTAAAGGCCTGGCTTTCAAAATATGGCGATTTGGGGTTGGCAATGAAATAGCCACGCAGCACGTTCTTCTTCAGCGATATTTTTTCAAAGCCGATAGTTTTGCCCAGCCATTGCAGGCGCATGGTGTTTAGCATGTCTTTAACCGGGGCAGGCACGGGGCCAAAGCGGTCATGCAGTTGCTGCTGAAAGGCTTTTAGCTCTGCCTCATTCTCCAGTTTAGAGAGTTCGGTGTAGAGGTTGTAACGCTCGGCAATGCTGGTTACATATTCGTCAGGAATGAGGATCTCCTGATCGGTATCAATCTGGGTGAAGCTGACGAACGGTCGCGGCTTCTCGTCAGTAAACAGCCCTTTAAACTCGTCGTCTTTCAGTTCCTGGATGGCTTCATCCAAAATCTTGTGATACATCTCAAAGCCAATCTCGGCAATAAAGCCGCTTTGCTCGGCGCCCAGCAGGTTACCGCTGCCGCGGATGTCCAAATCGCGCATGGCTACGTTAAAGCCGCTGCCCAGATCGCTAAACTCTTCAATGGCACTCAGTCGCTTACGGGCTTCTGGGGTTAACGTGCTCATCGGCGGACTCAACAAGTAACAGAATGCCTTTTTATTGCTCCGGCCTACACGGCCACGCATCTGGTGCAGGTCGCTCAGGCCAAACATGTGCGCGTAGTTAATAATGATGGTATTGGCGTTCGGGATATCCAGGCCAGCCTCAATAATAGTGGTGGCCACCAGCACATCATAATCAGCGCTAACAAATTTCAGCATTACATCTTCCAGGTCATCACCTTCCAACTGACCGTGAGCTATACCAACACGTGCTTTCGGCACCAGCTTCTTAATCATCCCGCCCAGCTGCGGTAAATCTGCCACGCGGTTATGGATAAAGAATAACTGTCCGTTTCGGCCCAGTTCAAACTCAACGGCTTCTTTGATTAACTTCTCGTTAAACACATGCAGCTCGGTTACTACCGGCTGGCGATTGGGTGGTGGGGTGGAGATGATAGAAAGATCCCGCGCGCCCATCAACGAGAAATGCAGCGTACGCGGGATAGGCGTTGCTGTCAGCGTCAGCGTATCTACATTGGCGCGCATCTGTTTCAGCTTTTCCTTTACGGCCACGCCAAATTTTTGTTCCTCGTCAATAATCATTAGGCCCAGGTCTTTAAACTTCACATCTTTACTCACCAAACGGTGGGTGCCGATAATGATATCTACCTTGCCCTGCTGTAGTTTGTCCAGCGTCTCCTTAATCTGTTTGGTTGATTTGAAACGGTTGATGTAGTCAATATTAACCGGGAAGCCTTTTAATCGGTCTGAAAATGTTTTGTGATGTTGCGCTGCCAAAATGGTGGTTGGCACCAGCACGGCCACCTGCTTGCTATCAGCAACGGCTTTAAATGCTGCACGAATGGCTACCTCGGTTTTACCGAAACCCACGTCGCCGCAAATGAGGCGGTCCATCGGGTGCGGCGATTCCATATCGCGTTTGAAATCATTAGTGGCTTTTTCCTGATCGGGCGTGTCCTCGTAAATAAACGATGCTTCCAGTTCGTTTTGCAGGTAACTATCGGGCGAGAAGGCATTGCCGCTTTGAGATTTGCGCACAGCATAAAGCTTAATTAAATCGCGGGCAATGTCTTTAACTTTTTTTTTTGTGGTTTTTTTGAGGCGCTCCCAGGTATCGGTACCCAGCTTATTCATTTTGGGCACCGTCCCCTCTTTGCCACTGTATTTTGAAATACGGTTAAGCGAGTTGATGTTGACGTAAAGCAGGTCGTTATCAGCATAAATCAGCCTGATCATTTCCTGCATTTTGCCGTTGGTATCCACTTTCTCCAACCCGGCATATTTGCCAATGCCGTGATCAATGTGGGTAACGTAATCGCCTGGCTTCAGCTCGCGCAACTCTTTCAGGGTGATGGCCTGGCTGCGCTGGTAGCCTTTCTTAGGCTTGTATTTATAATAACGGTCAAAAATCTGGTGATCGGTATAACAGGCAATCTTCTGCTCCTGATCCACAAAGCCCTCGCGGATGGAAAGGTTAAGCGGGATGAACTTCACCGTTTTATCCAGGTCATCCAGAATTGCATATAAACGCTCTACCTGTTTTGGCGAGTCGGTTAAGATGTAATTTGTAATGCCTTCGGCGGTGTTATTCTTAAAATTGTGAATGAGCAGCTGAAAATCTTTATTGAACGATGGCTGCGGACGGATATCAAACTTGATCTCGTTACGGCCATTGTAAAAGAACTGTTTGCCAAATTCTATCACCGGGTAATCGGCCAGTTGATCGGCTATCAGTTTCTCGTCGGTGAAATTAAATTTCGGGTCAATCCACTCAGGATTCTGCTGCTTTTCATCAGCGCTCAACGCTTTCCACAGTTGATTTGCTTTTTTATAGCCCTCCTGGATGATATCAAACGTAAACTGCACATCTTTGATCCATAATTGGGTACTTGGATCGATAAATTCCAGCAGCGAAATATTGTTGGTAGTGAGGAACTTTGATTGTACGTTGGGTACAATGGTGATGCTCTTCATCTGCTCTACCGAGAGCTGACTTTCTATCTCAAACGTGCGGATAGACTCTATCACATCACCAAAAAACTCGATGCGGTAAGGCAGATCATGCGAGAACGAGAAGATATCTACAATACCGCCGCGTACCGAGAACTGGCCCGGCTCGTACACAAAATCAACCCTATCGAAATCATACTCTACCAAAAATTCGGTAATAAAATCAATGCTGAGTTTGGTGTTGATGGCAATCTCCAGCGTGTTTTTCTCCAGCGCCACGCGGTCAATCACTTTCTCGGCCAGTGCTTCAGGGTAGGTAACAATGAGTTTGCCGTATTCAGACGAGTGGTTCAACTCATTCAGTACCTCGGCGCGGGCCAGCACGTTGCTGCTATCAGCCTGGGTAAACTCAAACGGTTTGCGGTATGACGATGGGAAAAGGCAAACTTCTTTGCCGGTGAGATTCTCCAGATCGGCCTGGAAATAGCCGGCCTCATCACGATCTGGCAGTACAAACACCATGGGCTTGTGCTGCAAAAAATACAAAGCTACCGCCACGGTTGCATCGGCAGATCCAACCAAACCACGCAGCTGCACGCGGGAGTTTTTTGAAGCATTGAGGGCTGATGCCAGCTGCTTCACCCGTTCGTCGGCCTTATATTCGTCTAAAACGTCACGGATATTCAAAGCGCTGCAAATATAGATAAAGATTGGTTAAATGGAGATTAGAGATTAGTTTGAAACGGGTCAAAAATGACAATGATTTACTGTAAAGCCACATATTTGTGGCTCGCCTGCTATAGATACGACAGACATACGGAGCCACAAATATGTGGCTCTACAGAAACAGAAAATGACGGGCAGTTAAGCTACGACGCGTATGTCTTCTAAATCCCATTATATTTACACTTACAAATACTCGAACCACATTGAACCTGTCACCAGATCAGCATGAAAATACCTAAAACCTATGTTTTTAAACCACGCTGGTGGGTTTTTGACCTTCTCTTGTTTGTCGGGTTGCTGGGGGTGCAGGCTGTCTTTATTATTATTGCATGGCGGCTTCCGTTGGCTATTTTATTAATTTGTTCAATCCCTGCTTACCTGCTGTATATCCAACAATATGTTATTCGTATTATCTATCAATACAATAAAGTCGATGCTGGCAAAACGATCATCATCAACGAAGATCGAAATGAGATGACTTTCATTCAAAATGATGAAAAATTTATCATTCATAGCGAAGAGGTAGAGAAGGTGTTGCTATTCGATCAATCTAATTTAGGCAAGTTCGGCAGCTATGAATACCTTGTCATCTGTACCCATGACAAACAATTGCTCATTACCAATTTTACTATTCCGCTACAAGGAGTTGATAGTATTTTATCAAAGTTTCTGAGCAAAAAGCCACGTCAAACTTTTATAACCCGATTTAATTTTATTAAGCCCGAATACCTGAGCGTTTATAAATCAAAACGGCGGCCAGAGGCCGCCGGATAGTTGTCACTCGTGAAGACACGAGCAACTGCAATGTATTTATGTTTAAATGTTAATTAGCGCCCCGCGCTAACCGCCAGCATTTTACCTAAAAAGTATATTTCACACCCAGGCCTGGCGAAATATCAAAGTATGGGCCGTGTGCCAGTTCCAGGCGCGGCATCAGGTCAAGATTAATGGCAATAGGCGCTGTAGGGATTTTGTACTCCAGACCAATGATGCCATCTGCACCTAATAAGATGGTGTTGTTTTGATAGTTAATATCATCGGTACCGAAACGGCGATAAGTACCTGCACCTACGCCGCCAATGTGCGCGCCAAAACCGTAAAAGAATTTCAGCTTGTCTACATCAAAAACAGGTACATGTTTTTCCCACAGACCGCTAAATACAACGCCGTGAGAGCGGAAACCGACAATACCTTCCAGGGCAGTATCGTCTTCGTAAAAATATTTGATGGATGGACCAACCTCATAGCTGAAATGTAAGCCAACGGCCGTTTTATAATCCTGGGCTGATGCGTGCTTTACGCAGAAAAGTAGTGCAAAGGCAAAAATGATTAGGGAAGATTTTTTCATAGTTTTAGTATTTGCAATAAAACGCCTCTATTGACAATTTATTGACCATATAGTTTAATTTTTTTGTGACTGGAGGTCTATTAGCCAGTAGCTTATTTCATAAGTCATTGATTATCAAGATTAATTTTTCTTTTGACCGCTAATCGTTAATTAGCCGGCTACTGATTAACCTTTTTCTAATTTTGCAGTTTATATCCTACATTTGTGATTGCATGCGTAACCAGATCAAACACCAGGAAACGATAGACTACTTTTTGAAAGTGGTTTGGCAAACTGTGGCCAATCGCTACAATCAAATGGTGGCAGAGTTTGGCATTACACAATCTATCGGGTACCTGCTCATCAATATCAATGAGCAGGAAGGCACCACGGTTTCTGAAGTTGCGGCATTGCTGGGGCTAAAATCTACCAGTTTGTCGCGCATGTTAAGTCAACTGGAAAAGATGGATCTGATTTACCGTCAAAGCAACGAGGGTGATAAACGCTCGGTAAAGATCTTTTTAACTGAGCTGGGTAAAGAAAAACGCCACCTGGCCCGTGGGTTGGTAAAGCAGTTTAACAACTACCTTAACGCCCATATTTCAGAAAAAGATAAAGATCAATTGATCAACACCCTGAAAAAGATCAATCAGCTCACATTAAACTACAAGCCTGAATAATACCCGGGCCTTCCCGCCGTTGTAGTAGTCTAAAAGTTTAATTTGTTAAAAAGTGTTAAGCTGCTGTAATTGCCGTTTAAAACAATAAATTTGCCGATTGAAAAGTAAATGAGCCGGTTACTGATTATTTGTTGTTTGAGCCTGTTTGCGCTGTCGGCCTGTAAAAAGGCCAATGGAGATGTTGCGCAGATAAAAGAGCAGGCAGCAAAAGACGATCAATTGTTACGCGATTACATTGCCCAGAACGGGTTGAGTGGTGTAGCTAAACAGGTGAAACCGTTGGGTAGTAATGTAGATACCATAGGCGTTTGGTACATCGTAAGTAACCCGGGAACAGGCAGCAACGTAATTGCCAACTCATCACTTATTACAGTGGGTTATACCGGTAAAATACTAACTACCGGAACGGTATTTGCATCAACCGATACTTTTCACCCTGCTTATACCCTGGGTAACCTGATTAAGGGCTGGCAATTGGGCCTTACTTATTCGGGTGTAAAAAAAGGTGGTAAGGTGCGGTTATTGATGGCATCACGTTACGGCTATGGGCCGTATGATCAGCCTAACCTGAACCTGCCGGCAAATAGTGTGCTTGATTTTGATATTGACATTTTTGATATAACGAACTGATAACTTTTAAATGAAACCAATAACTTTTACGCTGATCCTGATTTGTGCTGTTGCTATAGTGTCGTGCCGTAAGGATAGAAATAATGTTGATATTAAAACATACGACCAACAGCAGATACAGCAGTACATGAGCGCAAATGGTTTAACCAGCAGCATGCAGCGCGACCTGACCGGTGGCGATACCACCGGTATGTATTACCAGATACTTACACCGGGTAACACTGCAAAACCTGCTATGGATTATCCAACCCAGGTGTCAATAGTTTTTACTATTAAAAGCTTTGACGGGAAGTACTTAGCTACCGATACCATTTCAAACCACTATTATGATTTTGTGGGGCATTTGCCGCAGGATAGCAAAATTCTGGGAAAAGGGGTTATGCTGGCTTTGGTAAATAACCTTAAATATGTAGGCGGCCGTATGCGTTTGCTGGTACCATCTCATCTGGCTTTTGGCGCTGCCGGTTTTGGTACAGGTAGTAGTGATGCCAACAACCGTATAGCCGGTAATCAGTGTCTTGATTATTATATTAACGTAATTGATGATCAGGCCACTTATGATGACGTTTGTATAAAAAACTATATACTGGCTAATAACTGGAAAGAATCTGATTTTACTAAATTGCCAAGTGGCGTGCGTTATAAAATTACCCGTGCCGGCGTACCTAGCAATACAGTAACATCAACATCTGTACTGGAAGTTCAATTCTCAGGATACTTATTTAATGGGGCTTTAACTGCCGACTCTTACAACACCAATACCGGAACCGGTGTAACTATTGATTTGTCTACAGATTCACATACAGGTTTGAGGCAGGCACTATTGTATGGTACCCCTGGTGCACAAATGACGGTTTTAGTACCCTCTACGCTGGCTTACAGCACCGGTAGCAACGGTGGAACCGTGCCGGTTAACAGCTGTTATCGTTATGACGTAAATATTCTGTCGGTACAACAATAACAGAGGAAAGATAATTCAAAAGCGTTGGCGTTCGATAAAATAGAAAGAGGCGATATCTAAACGATATCGCCTCTTTTGTTTGCGATAGTGCTTGTAAGGCGCTTATCTGTTCAGCGCGGTTTTAAATGCTTTGAGACAACGATCCCGTGCCATGCTATGGTCAACAATAGGTTGGGGGTATTTGCTAAAGTCGGCATACTCTGGTACCCATTTTTTAATGTATTCCATTTTGGGGTCAAAACGTTTGGTTTGCGAGCCGGGATTGAAAATGCGGAAGTATGGCGCCGCATCTGTGCCCGAACCAGCTGCCCATTGCCAGTTACCTACGTTGCTGGCCATCTCATAATCCAGCAACTGCCGGGCAAAATAGCGCTCACCCCAGCGCCAGTCTATTAGCAGATCTTTGCTTAAAAAACTAGCTACCACCATGCGCACACGGTTATGCATAAAACCCGTAGCATTTAGCTCGCGCATACCAGCATCAACCAAAGGGTAGCCGGTCTGGCCCTGGCACCAGGCTTCAAACTGATGCTCATCATTGAGCCAATGGATCCGGTCATACTCCGGACGAAAGGCATGATCCATAGTGTGTGGGAAATGATCCAGCACCATCATAAAAAACTCACGCCAAACCAGTTCGTTCAACCATGTTTTATCATGATGCCGGTTGGCCGTAGCCGCCAACTCACGAATACTCACCGTGCCGAAGCGCAAGTGCATACCAATGTGCGATGTGCCTTTAATGGCGGGGAAATCTCGCTTATCGGCATAGCCGGCTAGTACGTGCTCATAGTCGGTTCCCGGCAGTTGGCGGGTACTTTTTTCAAAGCCGATGTCTTTGAGCGATGGCCAGTGCAGGTGCCTGGTTTGAAGAAGATTTTTAAGATACTTTTTTACAGGGTAGGGCTTCAGGTAAAATGGCTTCAGTTTTTGATGCCATTTACGCATGTAAGGCGTGTAAACGGTATAAGGCTTGCCATCCTCTTTAGTTACCTCGTCGCGGTCAAAAATTACCTGGTCTTTATAAGTATGAAAGCCGATATCATGCTTTTTTAGTAGTTGTGCTATGGCTTCGTCGCGTTTTTTAGCAGGTGGCTCATAATCATGATTGGTATACACATCGGCCACCTGGTAATCCTGCAATATTTTTTTCCAGGCTTTCTCGGGGCTATCATGCAGGGTGAGCAGGCTGCTGCCATGTTGGTGCAGGGCTTCGCGCAAATCTTCCAGCGTTTGGTAAATAAATGTTACACGGGCATCGTCCTTATCTTCCAGTAGGTGCAAGATCTCCTTATCAAAAATAAAAAGACACAGTACAGGGTTCGGTCCTTTCAAAGCGCGGTAAAGCCCGGCATTGTCATCCAATCGCAAATCGCGGCGAAACCAAAAAATAGAGATGGGTTGTTGCATGTGAGGTTGTAACTGTTTTTTGTTTTATTATGGCAATATGCAGTGGCAAGCCTATCGCCGTTAAGCCACAAATATGTGGCTCTACATTATCTAATCATTGGAGCCCATCCCTTGGAGGAGGCTGGGGAAGTTTTTTCAATAGATCTCCATCAACGCCCCTTCTACCGTTGGGAACATAAACACAAATCCCGTTTGCTCAATTTTTAACGACGAGGCACGGATACTGTCCAGCACCACCATCGCCATTTCGCCAAATAGCAGTCTGATTAGAAACTCCGGAACACGCGGCAGCCATAACGGGCGTTTCAATTGCCTGGCTACAGCTTTGGTTAATTGCGCGTTGGTGACAGGGTTGGGCGCTACCATGTTGTAAACGCCAGACAAGTTTTCATGTTCAACCGCGTGCAGGTACATGTCGGTTACATCCTGCTGATGAATCCAGGGCATATACTGTTGCCCGCTGCCCAGCGGCGAACCGAAACCAAATTTAATAGGCATAGCCAGTTGCGGTAGTGCACCACCTTGTTTGGTAAGCACCACACCGGTACGAAATTTTACCGTGGTTAAGCCTAATGATAAGCCTTCGTCTACTGCATGCTCCCATTGCACACAGCAATCGCCTAAAAAATTATTAGCGGCCGGGTGATCTTCTGTTAACAACACATTGCCGTTGTTGCCATAATAGCTGATACCCGATGCCGAGATGACACGCTTTACCTGATGGGGCTTAAGTTTCATCAAGTTATAGATCAGCCGGATGGATTCGGTGCGGCTTTTAATGATCTCCTGTTTACGCTGGTCGGTCCAACGCTTCTCTGCAATGGGTGCTCCGGCCAGGTGGATAATCAGGTCAACCCCGTCAATGCATTGCTCGTCTATCTGCCCTTGTTCCACATCCCACAAAAATGTTTTTATGCCAGGCTCCTGTTTGGGCGAACGGCTTAATAGCGCTACAGTGTGGCCTTTAGCAAGCAACGCCCGGATAAGCTGTTTACCCAGCAGGCCGGTACCGCCGGTTAGAAGTATATGTTTGGTTGCCATTGTTTTAATTGCTTATTAATGGTGGGATTAAAATAAAGAAACCTTTAATTTGCCACTATGTGGTTTGCACTACATTTTCAAATAGTTGTTTCAATGTCTCTTCATAACCGAGGCACTCGTGAGGTACAATTTTGTTGATGTTATTATCGGTACAAACCCTGTTATTCCTCATACTTTCCACAAAGCTATGGGTCTGTGCATAGCGTGCACCGGTCAACAAATGTAACCAGTATGACGATAGCCGTGATAAGCGAAAAGGCAGTGTAACAATACCCCTTTTAAGATGATGTATCCTGGCATAACCTTGCATCAGTTGTTTAAATGTGACTATATCTGGTCCGCAAATATCAAAAGTCCGGTTATAAGCCGCTTCTTTTAATGCTACACCTTCCAGGTAGGTCAAAACGTCGCCAAGAGCAATTGGCTGGCATATGGTATTTACCCATTGTGGTGCAATCATAAAACGAAGCTTTTCGGTCAGCTTATGGATCATCTGGAAGGAAGGACTCCCCTTGCCAACAATTGTCGAAGCCCGCAGCACGGTTACAGGCAGAGGCCCCTTTTTTAAGGTATCTTCAATGTGCTGACGCGATGCGGTATGTGGCGAAGCATTTTGGGCGAGGCCTCGCAGGTAAATAACCTGCTTGCAAGAAGTTCGGCTCAATACCTCTACAAAATTATGTGCCGAATAGGCTTCCAGCTGGCTAAGGTCTTTGTCTTGCGACATGGATGGCACCAGGTAATAAGCCACGTCAACATTTGATGGAATGAGTGAGATACTTTCGGGCCGAAGCAGACTGCCGGTAACCACAGTAACTTTGTTCTCAAGCCCGATTTGCTGGTGGAACCGCTTTTTGTCACTCACCACGCATACCACCTCATGCCCTTGCCGCAGCAGGAAGGGAATTAGCTGCGCGCCAATATAACCGTTGGCCCCGGTGAGCAAAGCTTTCATATATGCCTATTGCAACAACAAAAGGCACTCACCGGTTTTATTACAAGATATTCTTAAAAGATTTAACGCAGGCGGTCGGCCGAGCGTACCAGGGCTTCGTCTTTGCGAATGTTGCGGATAGCCACCAGCATTAGCACTAAGCTAATAGTAGACAGCAGCACGCCGATGCCATAATTATCGGTACGTACCTGTACGCCGGCCAGCGCAGTATTTACGGTTTGTGCCTCCCAAAAGCTGAAAACGATAATGAGCAGCATGGCCATGTAGCTCATTACAATCTGCTTTTTGCGATCTTTATACATAAAGATGACACCCAGCGGGATCAGAGCGGCAGCTACAGCGCCAATGCTCAGCGCGGTAAAAGGTTTAATAAGCGTTAGCTGACCTTTGACATCCTGGTAAATGCCGGTAACTTTTATAGTAACTGGGGTGCCGCCAATGTACACGTTGTGCACCAGCGGAAACAGAAATATAGCGAACAATACGATTGAAGCGAACAGCAGGAAGATGCTTTGTACTCGTTGTAACATGGTTTTACTTTTTGTAAGTGCGAAGATAGGGGAAAAAGTGAATTGTTGATTTACCTGTATGTCATTTCGACGGACAGGTGAGTAACGTGCGGAGCGTGAGGAGAAATCTTAGCCCCCATGCTCAGCGTCAGGATAAGTTAAACGTCTAAGATTTCTCCCGTTGGTCGAAATGACAACATGCTGAGATACCAACAACTAAAATTCCACTACCTTTGCCCTGTGGCTGCACATCGCTTTTTTATTGAACTGGCTTACAAGGGCACTAACTATCACGGCTGGCAAATACAGCCTAATGCTGTGAGCGTACAGGAATTGCTGAACAAAGCGTTGAGTACCATTTTACGTGTACCGATAGAAACCACTGGTTGCGGCCGTACTGATACTGGTGTACATGCAACCGAGTTTTTTGCTCATTTTGATGCCCCCCACCTCCTTGAAGGGGGAGTTAATAAGGCGCTGGAAAAGTTGTTGGCGCCGGGAGGTAGCGGAGGACTGGTAAAAAGCCTTAACGGGCTTTTGCCTTATGATATCGGCATCAAAAATGTTATCCCCGTATATGCTGATGCTCATACGCGCTTTGATGCCACGTTGCGTTCTTATCAATATCATATTCATTTCTGGAAGGATCCTTTTAAGGAGGATCGTTCCTGGTTGCTGCGTGACAGGCCCGATGTGGCGTTGATGAATGAGGCGGCAAAGATCATTATGGAATATATTGATTTTAGCTGTTTCAGTAAATCTAACACACAGGTGTTTACCAATAATTGTAAGATTAGTCGCGCAGAGTGGGAACAAACTACTGATGGACTGGTTTTTCATATCTCGGCTGATCGCTTTTTGCGCAACATGGTACGCGCCATTGTGGGCACGCTGATTATGGTAGGACGAAAAGAAATTACACCAGAAGGCGTTCGGGCTATTATAGAAAGCAAAAACCGCAGCAATGCCGGTGAATCTGTGCCGGCTTGTGGGTTGTATTTGACAGAAGTGAGGTATCCGTACCCGTTGGGGTGATTTCGGATTTCGAATGTTCGATGTCGGAATTAACAAACAGGAAAATTAGGAATTGTAATATTGTATAAATCGGAAATCGAACATTCGAAATCCGAAATTAAAACATGGCTGAAGTAACAGGAAAAGCAATAGACTGGCGGTTGCTGGGCAGGGTGATGCATTATGTAAAACCCTATAAAGGCATTTTTGCCATCGGGGCGTTTCTCACCGTTTTTTTGGCGGTGGTGGCGCTGGCGCAGCCTATACTGATGCAAAAATCGGTAGATGACTATATTGTGGTGGGCAACTACAACGGCCTGGTGATGATTGCCTGCCTGATGATTGGTTTGCTGATTGTGCAAACCGTGGCCCAATACTGGCAAACTTTTTTAACCAACGCCCTGGGCGAGTCCGTGATTCGGGATTTGCGGATTGATGTATTTAACCACGTTACCGCCATGCGCCTGCGTTATTTTGACCGTACACCTATCGGGGTACTCATCACCCGCACGGTGTCTGACCTGGAAACCATTGCCGATATTTTTTCCGAAGGACTGATCTCCATCATCGGCGATATGCTGCTGGTGATTGCCATTATTGTTTGCATGCTGGTGAAAGACTGGAAGCTGGGCCTCATCACGCTCATCCCTATGCCGCTGCTATTCTTGTCGACCTATATTTTTAAAGAAGCGATCAAGTCATCCTTTCAGGAAGTGCGTACACAGGTGGCGCAGTTAAATACTTTCCTGGCCGAGCATATTTCGGGCATGAGCATCATTCAGTACTTCGCCCGTGAGGAGCAGGAGATGGGCAAGTTTATGAACGTAAACCGCAAGTACCGCGATGCCAACATCCGTTCTAACTGGTATTACTCTATCTTTTTTCCGGTGGTAGAGATCTTGTTTTCTATCAGTATTGGTTTATTGGTTTGGTATGGCTGTAAACGTATCCTGTCAGATCAGCAGTTGAACACTCTTTCGGCTACCGGTAAGGGAATTACACCCGGTACGGTGCTGGCCTTTATCAGCTTGCTCAACTTGTTGTTCCGCCCTATCCGTCAGTTGGCTGATAAATTTAACACCCTGCAAATGGGCATGGTAGGTGCCGACAGAATTTTTAAAGTATTAGACACCAACGATACTGCCCCTAACCAGGGCAAACAGACAACGCCCATCACCGGCGATATCCGTTTTAAAGATGTGTGGTTTGCCTATGTTGATGACAACTGGGTGCTGAAGAATATCAACTTCCATATTCGTCCCGGTGAAACATTGGCTTTAGTGGGTGCTACCGGTGCCGGTAAATCATCTACCATTAATATCCTGAACCGCTTTTATGAGATTGGCAAAGGTGAGATTGCTGTAGACGGCGTTAATATTGATGACTACGAAATGGGCTACCTGCGCTCGCGCATTGGCACGGTAATACAGGATGTTTTCCTGTTTTCTGACACCATTGCCAATAACATCAGTCTGAACAACCCCGCCATCACCCGCGAGCAGATCATCGCGGCAGCAAAAGATGTAGGTGCACATGAGTTTATTATGCGCCTGCCTGGCGGTTATGATTATAACGTAATGGAACGCGGCGCTACCCTATCAGCGGGACAAGCGCAGTTGATCTCGTTCATCCGTGCAATGGTGTATAACCCAGCTATCCTGGTACTGGATGAGGCCACCTCATCTGTAGATACCGAAACCGAGCACCTTATTCAGGTTGCGATAGAAAAATTGATGCAGGATCGCACTGCCATTGTTATTGCTCACCGCTTATCTACTATCCAAAGCGCAGATCGCATTATTGTGCTGGATCATGGCGAAATCAAAGAAACCGGCACCCATCAGGAGCTACTACGGATTGAGGATGGGTATTACCGCAAGCTGTATGATCTGCAGTTTAACTCGGCAGGGATAGAACGGGCCTGATTTGAACAAGGATTTTTCGTGAGAGTTCAATTTTAATAATCGCTCTAGACAGCTCCGCTGTTTAATGGATTCTAAGGTTTATAGAATGCTTGTTTTTTCATTCAATCGGATTTAAACCATCTTGTCATTTTCGACCAACGGGAGAAATCTTATACGTGCGATAGGTGGATCGCATGAACGTCGCGCGTACAAGATTTCTCTTGCGCTCTTACACACCAGCCTCTGCTCGTGCTCGTCGAAATGACAAAAGATGTAAACGAGCAAAAGCGGCTGATGCCGCTTTTGCTCGTTTTATAAATACCTTTTAGCCTTTCAGCTTTCACCTTACATTTTTGGCATTCTACGCATCATGTTGGCCATGGCTGCAGGGTTGCTCATTTGCTTCATTACCTTGCGCATGTCTTCAAACTGTTTGATGAGTCGGTTTACCTCGGCAATGTTGGTGCCAGAGCCTTTGGCAATACGGGTGCGGCGGCTTTGGTTAATAGCATCGGGATTTTCTTTCTCATACGGGGTCATCGAGTTGATGATAGCCTCGATTGATTTGAAAGCGTCATCATTCACCTCTACGTCTTTCATCATTTTGCCAACGCCCGGAATCATGCCCATCAGATCTTTCATGTTGCCCATTTTCTTGATCTGCTGGATCTGGCTGTAGAAATCGTTAAAGTCAAACTTGTTTTTGCGAATCTTCTTTTGCAGCTCGGCAGCCTGTTTCTCGTCAAACTGTTGTTGAGCGCGTTCTACCAGGGATACCACGTCGCCCATGCCCAGAATACGCGATGCCATACGATCAGGGTGGAAAACGTCAAGCGCTTCCATCTTCTCGCCGGTACCGATGAACTTGATCGGCTTGTTTACGACTGATTTGATCGACAGCGCTGCACCACCCCGGGTATCACCATCAAGCTTGGTTAATACTGCGCCGGTAAAGTCCAAACGATCATTAAATACTTTGGCCGTGTTCACTGCATCCTGACCGGTCATGGCGTCAACCACAAATAAGATCTCGTGCGGGTTAACAGCAGCTTTTACTTGCTCAATCTCCTGCATCATGGCCTCATCAATGGCCAGTCGGCCGGCGGTATCGATAATCACCACATTGTTGTTCTGCTGTTTGGCCAGGGCCACACCTTCACGGGCAATAGCAATCGGGTCAGTAGTTTCGCGGTTGGCATAAACCGGGATACCTATTTGCTGACCCAATACTTCCAGCTGATCTATCGCAGCCGGGCGATATACGTCGCCGGCTACCAGTAAAGGTTTTTTATTTTTTTGTGTTTTCAGAAAGTTGGCCAGCTTACCGCTAAAAGTGGTTTTACCCGCACCGTTCAAACCTGCAATGAGGATGATGGTTGGCGTGGCCGGGAAATTCACTTCAGAAGTGCTGCCGCCCATTAAGGCAGTAAGCTCATCGTTCATGATCTTAGTGAGCAACTGACCCGGGGAAATGGAGGTCAACACGTTCTCGCCTAGTGCTTTCTGGCGAACCTCGTCTGTAAAGGTTTTGGCAGTTTTATAGTTAACGTCGGCATCAAGCAGCGCCTTGCGGATCTCTTTCATGGTCTCAGCCACGTTGATCTCGGTAATAGTGCCCTGCCCTTTCAGGACTTTAAACGCCCTGTCTAACTTATCTGAAAGATTTTCAAACATCTTGTACTATGCTATTTATCTCAAATTTTTGAGGATACAAAGGTAAGATTTTTATGGTTTAATTGTTTGCCTTCAATGGCGATTAGTGATTTGCAATCAGCGGGGAGTGTTCAAACAGCTATTGCTGGTAGCATGACGGTTAAAGAAATCCTGTAACTCGTTAAACGGCAAAGCCGCCCTGAATATCCTATTAAAATAAAACACGCACAAAATCTGGTCTCCCTTTACGCTGCCTTATTATACTTATGCTTATACTCCACCGGCGATAGGCCGGTTACTTTTTTAAACACCGTGCGGAAGGTTTTTACATCGGTATAACCTACATCATACATCACCTCGTTGATGTTTTTGCGGCTTACTTCCAGGCTTTTCTTAGCGGCTTCCATTTTTACACGTTGTATGTATTCGGTTACCGTGTTGCTGGTGGCCTGTTTAAAACGCCGCTCCAAACTGCGGCGACCAAGGGCCAGCATATCTGCCAGCTGATCTACCGTAATACGGTCCTGAAAGTTTTGCTCAATATATTCCTGCGCTTTTTTCACCGGCGCGTCCTCGTGAGCTTTTTGACCCTGGAAGATGATAAACGGCGACTGGCTGTCACGGTCGATATCGATCATAAACGCTTTGGAGATCATGATGGCCATTTCGCGACCGGCATGTTTTTCTACCAGGTAAACCATCAGGTTAAGGTAAGAGTAAGCGCCGCCACTGGTGTAGATACCGTCTTCCTCGGTCATAATTTTATAGTCAACCAGGTTTACATCCGGATACATGCGCCGAAAATCATTTGCGGCCACCCAATGCGTAGCACACTGGCGGCCTTTCAACAGTCCTGTAGCGGCCAGCACAAACGCCCCGATACAGAAACTTACCAGCTCTGCGCCTTTGTTATACTGATCTACTATCCAGGGCAATAGTTCGGCATTGGCTTTTAATGTTTGCTCAATATCGCCATGTACGGCAGGGATGATCACCATATCCGTTTTCTCAATGTCTTTATATAATACATCGGGCTTAATGGTAAACAATCCATTTCGTTGCGGGGTAGGCGCTTCAATGCCCACCATTTGCACTTCAAACAGCGGCGGCTGGCCCATCATCTGCATAAAGTTGTTCACTTCCGTCAGGATATGATGGCTGCCATCAATGTTGCTCAGGCTGGTATGGCCCACAGGTATCAGTATTGAAACATGTTTCATGATAAAAGTAAAGCTATAAAGAAAATCTGTCGCAAACAACCCGCCATGTTTGCGCAATGGCCCCTCACAGCAGCCTGGCTTTCAGGATACTTTTGCATTGTTCAATCAGCATAAAACAGAAATATTATATAACTTAAAACATTTAAAACCTATCAATCATGACAACTGCAACAACAAACAAGGGCACTAAAACACAACGCATTGTGTACTGGATCACCACTTCAATTATTTTTTTATTTGACGGTCTTGGGGCCCTTGGTTCAAACACAAAAATTGCTATTGACGGCATGCACCACGCCGGCTTTATGTCTGACGCTTTCCGGTGGGAGCTGGGTATTGGCAAAGTGCTGGGCGGCTTCTTCCTCATCCTGCCTTTTGTGAGTAAGCGGTTAAAAGAATGGGCATACGTGGGCTTCGGAATCTCTACTATCACTGCCTGTGTTGTGAACTTTGCCGCTGGCGATGAAATGGGGAAACAAGGTGGGATTATGGCCCTGGCGGTCTTCGGCATATTGGTCACCTCCTATATCATGTTTCATAAAACCTATGGTAAAGGCATTTACCAACAGGCATAATCAAGCATCATTACTATATCACCAAAACAATCACCATGGCACCCATACTCACTATCATTTACTTCATTTTGAGCCTTATCGGCACCATACTCATCATTCTTGTTATTGCCGCGGCAGCAAGCAGCGAGGATTATATCATCAGCAGAGAAGTGGTGATTAATCGCCCGCGACAGGAAGTTTTTGATTATGTACGCATCCTGAAAAACCAGGACTATTACAGCAAGTGGGTAATGACCGATTTAAACGCCCGCCGCACCTTTACCGGCACCGATGGCGAACCGGGCTTCATTTACACCTGGGACAGCGATAACAAACAAGTGGGCCAGGGCAAACAAACCATCAAAAGCATAAAGGAAGGCGAGCAGATGATTACCAACGTGCGCTTTATAAAACCGTTTGAAGGTGGGCTTGATGCCATTTTTACTACCACTGATGCAGGGCTGGGACAAACCACCATTAACTGGACCATACAGGGCAAACGTAATTTAATGATGCGCATATTCCATATTATAATGAGCCTGCCCAAGAAACTAGGCGCTGATATGGCCGAGAGCCTGAACAACCTGAAACGTGTAGTAGAAAACTAATTTCTCACTAAAAAGAACATCAACTATTATGAGAAAAGTAATTTTATTTATGCATCTGTCATTTGACGGATGCGTAGCCGGCCATGAAAATGAGCAGGATTGGATGACCCGTACAGACGATGAGATGGGCGCCTATATGGCCGATGGCATGGTAGAAAACGTAGACACCATACTAACCGGGCGCAAGCTATATGAAGGCTTCGCCCAGTTTTGGCCGGGTGTGCCTGATATGCCCAGTATTCCACCAGAACTGGTTGCCTTTGCCCACTGGATGAACAATACCCGCAAAGTAGTTTTCAGCAAAACGATGGACAACGCGGGGTGGACCAACTCTGTCATTGCCACTGGCGATGTAGCCGACGAGATTGCCAAACTAAAAGCACAACCGGGTAAAGACATGGTGATCTTCGGCGGGGCCGAGATGGTACAGGAGCTCACCAAACGCGACTTGGTAGACGAGTATCATATTAAACTGGAGCCGGTAATTTTGGGCAATGGCAAACCATTATTTAAAGAAGTGGCTGATCGCGTACAGCTGAGGCTGATCAAATCCAAAGCGTTTGAAAAATCGGGGGTAGTGGGGTTGTTTTATGAGGTGGTGAGGTAAGTGGCTACCATCCATTATTTCACTATGTCATTTCAACGAAGGAGAAATCTTATACGAGTGCAAAGTAACCGATAAGCCCTGCATAACGCCATCTACCGCTCGTACAAGATCCCTCCTCACACCATCATACAACCCACTGCTTGTTCGTTCGGAATGACAGGCAACATATAATTCCAAAACAAAACCCTTCAAGCATTCCTTAATTAAACAAACACATTAAAACAAAAGCTTATGATACTTTATGAGCAGGCATTTGCCGGATTTGCCGTTAAAGACATTGAGGCAGCCAAACAGTTTTATACAGATAAGCTGGGCATCAGCACAGAAAGCGGCCCCGAAGGAACGCTGTCACTGAAATTTGGGAGCAACACCGTGCTGGTATATCCAAAGCCAGACCACGTGCCTGCAGTTTTCACAGTGCTTAATTTACCGGTTGATAATATTGATACCGCCGTTGATGAGCTGACAGCCAAAGGCGTAAAGTTTGAGCACTATGACCTGGGCGGCGCCAGCACCGATGAGAAAGGCATCTTCCGTGCGGGTGGTCCGCTAATTGCCTGGTTTAAGGACCCATCGGGCAACATATTTTCGGTATTACAAAAAAGTTAAATCAAACCGAATTTTAATGAAGGTGCTCACTTGGGCGCCTTCTTTATTGTTAGCCTGTCTAACCTGTTTATCCTAATCTCTAATTTCCAGTCACTACATTTTACCTTATCTTAGCCGTTAGTGATGACACGCATTTCAAACAGGCTATCTACCTGCATCGTACTGATAACCCTGGCGGCCATGGTAATGGCCTGCGGGACAGACAAAAGCACCAGCGTTAAACTTACGGCTCAGCAAGCGTCGCCGCAACCTACCTTTAAGTCGGTTTTTAACAAACGTTTTACCGAGGTGCGCCGGGCCTTTAACTCGGGTTATTCTTTTGCCGACAACGGCTACCAGATTGAACCGAACTGGAAACTGGCCTTCACCAGTGATACTACTGTAAACATCTGGAACCCCAAACGTAAGGTATTTGTAGACGATCCCGTAACGTTTGACCATGACTCGGTTTTCAATGTAGCCTGGGCCTGGCTCCGCCTTAAAAAGCTGTCTAAAGACAGCATCCTGTTTCAAGTACTGCAGGTGCGCAACAAGGTGATTGAGAATGATAAATCGGTTGTGTTTATGACGCTTTATGCTGATGATTACATTCGCAATGTGCTGCATCGTGATCCGGCAAGTATGCAGCAGTTTACCCATGCCGATACCGCTTTTATTCAAAAGAAAAGCGCAGCCGCCAATGCCGATCTGAATAAGGCTTTTTCTGCCCGGCAGGCCGTGCAATTGATCCCGGCGAGTAACCTTATCAGCGTGCAGCGCGTCCCGGCAGACACTACCGAGCTTCAACCAGACATGCCGCCTATTGATTACATGCTGCCCGAGTTTAACATCACTATCAACAAAGCGTATGAAGATTTTCATTATGCATTTAGCGCTTGGGTGGATGCAAAGGGCAATATCATCTTCCGCAAATCTGTAGACAGCATTGAGCCCGAGTTTCAGGCGTCATATTTAAAAGCCATGAAGGGGATTGTGGATGGCTACCTGAAAGCCTACCTGAAGGTTACACCAGGCAGTACGCTGGGCATACCCCACAGTAGCATTATTATTTTGAACGTAACGGGGAGGCAGTAGCAATCACCTAAATCTGTAAAAAGCGGGAGGGCGTGTCACCCTGAGCCTGTCGAAGGGCGCGGGAAGGCCAAATGGCCCGCAATGATTCGACAAGCTCAGCATGACATGTGGATATTGAAGGAAGGCTTACTCTACCCCCAACTCTTTCATCAACCTGGCAACCGTAGCTTCCAACTCAGCTACGCGCTGTTCCAGTGCAACCACACGCGGCTCCACAGCGTTACTGGCGCGAACGGTTAGCTCGGCGTCATCGTCATCTTCGGCTATCTCTGGTTCGCCAGCCAGCAGGTGAGCGTAACGAGCCTCTTTTTGTCCGGCGCGACGGGGGAGTTGAACTACATAGGCAGGTTCATCAGCGGCCAGTTTCTCCAGCGTTTGCTGTACTTCATCTATCGACTCAAACTCCCATAAACGGCCAGAATTGGTATTCAGTTCGCCGGGGGTTTGTGGACCGCGCAGCATCAGCAGGCATATAATAGCCACCTCTGCGGGCACAATAGGGTAAACAATGGCAAAGTTGTGTTTAAACTTAATGGTACGGCTGCCACCACCGGTTGCCGTGGAGATCAATCCGCGCTTTTTGAGCGAATCCAGCGCGTGGGCCACCGTATTCTCGTCATAATTTACCACCGGCTTGCGCGATGTTTTCTGGTTACAGGCAGCCGTTAAGCCGTTTAACGACATAGGGTAATACTCTGGCGTGGTGCGTGCTTTTTCCATCAACGCACCCAGTACGCGCAATTCTTCGGCGCTCAGTACAGGTAAGGTAGCAGGTGAATCCATTGGGCTAAATATAGAAATTTTGTGATTGGCGTTATAAGATGATATTTTATCGACAAACCATCCACCAAAGCAGAACTATACCCATTAAATTTGGATAATGACAACCGCCGCACCAGACGACCGACCGCGTATACTTTACTCCTGCTACCATAGCCGCAGCCGCGAGGGGGAGCAATTTGTTCCTGAGCATATTTTCAGCTATCAGGTGACGGGTACCATGCTGGTGAACGATGGCGAGCAGGAGTTCACAAATCAGCCGGGGGATTTCCACTTTATGCGCCGCAACCGGTTATTAAAATTTGCCAAGGTACCGCCAGAAAATGGCGGCGATTTTAAGTCGATTTCTATCCGTTTTAGCCAGGACATGCTACGCAACTTTAGCCTCACGCATGGCTATACAGCAAACGGTTCGCCTTTTGACGGTACCATCCTGAAACTGGAATCCAATCCACACTTTAAAGCCTTTATTAGCTCGCTGCTGCCCTATCTGGAAACCGACTCCCCCGATCCGGAACTGATGGAACATAAAGTAACCGAAGCGCTGATGCTGCTGCTCAAAACCAATCCCGAGTTAAAAAACACGCTGTTTGATTTTAGCGAACCCGGCAAAATAGACCTGGAAGCTTTTATGAACCGCAATTTCCATTTCAACGTGGGGCTTAACCGTTTTGCTTATCTCACTGGTCGCAGCCTGGCTACCTTTAAGCGCGATTTTGAAAAGATCTTCCATACATCGCCCAGCAAATGGCTACAGCAACGTCGCCTGCGCGAGGCGCACTATCTTATTAAACAGAAAGGCGCAACACCCTCAACCGTCTATATGGATCTGGGGTTTGAAGATCTGTCGCATTTCTCCTTTGCTTTTAAAAAGATGTATGGAGTGGCTCCCTCGCGGGTGTAGCTTCGCTATTTTATTTGGCGAGACGGAAATAATATCTATCTTTCATTAACAATTTAAAGGGCTAAACCCATGCTGCCCGGCCAATATTGTATGAAAACCAAACCATATCCATCACTCATTGCCGCTTTGTTGCTGGCAAACATCACCCTTTTTACCCATTGCAAAAGCAAAACCAATAATACCAGCGGTATTACTCAGTTTTTAACCCTCTTTAGCCTGCAGGTAAAAAGCGCGCAAACCGACTCATTAGTGCATAGCTTTGACATGCCCACACGCCGGGAGGAAGTGACACGCTTTGTTAACCTGATATGCGGCAACAGCGGATCTATTAAAGGCAACAAGCCTATTTTTAAGCTTGATCTGGACATTGCCGATTGCACCATCACCCCCATCAATCCCGATGTGTCTACAGCTACATTTTCGGTAAATATGCATCGCGATAGCATAGAGAACCGCTCGTCTACACTCACTTTTCGCATCAAAAAAACGGGGAAGGACAATTACAAGATTGTTGATGTAGACACCAAAAAGTTTTTGGGTGATTACATCAGTTACGAAAACCTGGTGCATGAAAAAACCTTGACTGATAAGGACATTTACAGTCCGCAAACGCTGGCTGCTTTTGCCGCTGCTGATTCGCTTAAAGCCATCTATGATACCATTCCCTGGTTCCAACACCTCAATGGCAAAACCTATTTCTTTGTTGTTAAAGGCGATAAAAACTTTTTTCAAACCTTTTACAGAGACACGGAACTCAACTACCAAATGGGACTGGTAGGCCCCGGCAGAAAAGAGATAGTACCAGCAGCATTTGACCTGGTGCACAACATCAGTGCAACTTACCCTACGCTGATAGAGGTAGAGAAAAGCCATAAACGCGGCTTCTATAATCTTGACGGGCACCTGGTTTTACCGGTGGTGTACGATCAGATCTTCCCGCTGAATGACGCAGCCAACCTGGCCGTTTTACGTAAAGGTGATGATTATTACTGGTGGAAGAACGATTACAGTGTGTCTGACAAAGACCCTGGCATCCAAATTGCCAACCTGTTACCCCACATCAAAAGCTTAGGCCAGAATCTTACATTGAAGAATACCGGCTTTGAAAGCATAACCGAATGTAACTCGCGCCAGGAGCATAACAATATCTATATCGCACCATCTTACCTGGTAGATCTGGGCCTGATGTCAACCGTTCAGGAGTTTATAAATCCATTACGCCGAAATGTTTTTGGCGAAGGCACTACCTCATACAACGTAAAGACCGAGGAGAAAAACATCAGCGACAACTGGTTTACCTCGATCTTTTATTCCATCCGCGATTATTTTGTAGGCGGCCGCGGCGAGTTTTATGATCGTAAGAAGGTCATTGTTGCCAATAAAAAGAATAACCGGATTTATGGCGCCGATGTATCCACCGATTTCAGCGAGGATGAGGATGGTACTAACCTTGTTGGGAAATGCAATATTAACAGCATCAGGCAGCTAAACGACACGCTATTTGAAGCACGCACCGCCGGCAATTTGCAAATTAGGCTGTACACCCCTGATTATTGCGTATGCGGTGGGCCCGGCTATCACTACCTGGTTATAAGAAACAATAAACTTACAGAGCTAACCAACCACCGCAAGTTTGGCTTTACCAAGTATGTGCAAATGGACGATAGTTATTTAACCGCCTGCTACACCCTAAGCGACAAAACCAGCATAGGCAAAGTAAATAACGAGATGCTGCGCTACATGAAAAACGAAATTTACGCTGATTACAAGTATCATTTTAAAGATACCATCTGGAACAATGTATTCCAGGAGAACATGTTTTATTTTTACGAGGAGAAGGATAAATACAACGATAACGTTGATGACTCACTTACAGCCATAGATAAATATAACCTGGCCTTTATTAATAAAAAGCTGAATGCCCCGCAAGCCGGCAAAAAAGTGTTAGCTGCCAAATGAGGATTATTGGTATTGTATTGCGTGCGCTGGCCTTTGTGTGGATTTTGCCGTTGAGCATCAGCACCTACCAATACCTTAATTTTAAGAGCGACGAAGGCTTTTTGCAACTCAAACAAATGGCGGTAAAAACGGGCTGGTACCTGCCTGCATTTTACGCGCACATTTGGGGCAGCAGCCTGATACTACTAGCCGGATTTTTCCAGTTCTCCAGATGGGTTTATCAGCATAAAAAGCTGCATCGCCTATTGGGGAAGATCTACGTATTTGGGGTGCTGTTTTTTGCTTCGCCGGGCGGCTTTGTGATGACCTGGTTTATTCACCGGGGGCCAGGCGTGTTTCTATCTTTCCTGCTGCAAAATATGCTTTGGGTATTTTTTACCGCCGCGGCCTGGATACTGGTACTACGTGGAGACATACAGGGACATATCAAAATGATGAACCGTAGCTATGCGCTGGCCTTCGCTGCTGTAACCCTGCGATTTTATATATGGATGCTGCACCAAATGGACGTGGGCGTAGCTTTTGATAATAATTACCTCATTATTGCTTTTACCAGTTGGGTGCCCAATTTGCTATTAGCCGAGTGGTTTAATAAGTATAAAATGATGGGGGTGGCTTTTGCCACGCAGACTGTAGTCAACCCTTAGAGATGCTTCGTTCCTCAGCATGACACGTGTATAAGCATGTACAGAAATCGCTTGGTGCCTTAAAGCAATGAAAAAACGGTTATATACTATGTTTTTCAATTAATACGTCGCCGCAAGCTTCAAAGCCTCGTAGGCATTCACAATCCCGCCGCTAACGCAGGTGTCTGCAAAAGGGATATTTTTGGTGCTTTTCTCACTCACCTTTACTTTTACATCATGGTTTACCCTGGTTACCGTTTTCATGATGATCTCTTTCACTTGTACGGCAGTTAATTTAGGGTAGTAAGAGCGGATCAAAGCCGCTACACCGGCCACCGATGGCGCAGCCATGCTGGTACCATCGTGTACGCGGTATTTGGAATCGGGCGAGGTAGAGTAGATCTTTACACCGGGCGCGAACACATCTACCGTAGTTTTACCGTAGTTGGAAAAATCAGCCGCCAGCTCATTGTTATCTCTGAACGACGAGGCACCCACCTCAATCCAGGCATCGGCCTTGCCGCTGCCGTCTTCATAACGGGGGTTGGGGTAGAAGGTAGTCTCGTCGGTATTCTTATGGTCGTTACCGGCCGCATGCACCAGCAATACATCTTTGCTCATGGCAAATTTCACGGCAGCATCTACCGTTTTTTTATCCCACGAGTAATCTTTACCAAAACTCATGTTAATTACTTTGGCGCCGTTCTCTGCCGCATAGCGGATGGCGTTGGCTACGTCTTTATCGCGCTCATCACCATTAGGCACCGTACGTACCGACATAATCTGCACATCATCAGCCACGCCTTTTACGCCCAGGTTATTATCGCGCTGGGCACCAATGATACCGGCCACATGCGTACCATGCTCATCGCCAGGGCCACCTACATTGTTGTTGCCGTAAAAACGCTGGGTGTCATCAGTATAATTATCGCCCACAGAATCACGCGGATCAAAATCAATATTCAGGTGATATTTCAGCTCATCCTGTGCGTATTGGAACGGCTCGTCAATCTCATCGCGCCTAAACTCATCAAACGTGCCCGACCGCCAGTTAAGCAGCACAATTTTTTTTAAGGCGGCCTGCACTTCGTTCTCGGGATAATAGCGCAGCATATCCACATAAGTAGGGTCCTGCTTGCCTACAGATCGCAGCAGGCTTTGCATATAAGGCAGAAACTTGCCCAGCTCTTCCGACGTTTTTTGTGCCTTCTTAATCTTATCGTTCAGCACATCATCCAGTTGCTGGTACTTTTTGTATTTGGCCATTTGCTCGGGCGTAAAGTAGCGGGTATCGGCATACTTATACTCCACCATATCGCGGCGCAAAATGCGAGTTAGCTCCAGGTTGTCATATTGCAGGCTCCCTTTGTCTGAGCCGATGAAATTCCAGCCGTGCACATCATCGGGGTAGCCATTCTGATCATCGTCCAGCTTATTGCCGGGTATTTCTTTGGAGTTGGTCCAGATCTCGTTTTTCAGATCTTCATGATTAACATCTATACCACCATCAATAACCGCTACCACTACCGGCACGTGTGGTTTGCCCTGCAGCAACTCTTTGTACGCTTTCTCGGTGCTCATGCCAAAGTTACCATCGGCCTGCAGGTCCAGGTTTTGCCAATTGGGCAGGGGATAGTCTATTTTTTTGAGACGTTGTGCAGAAAGAGAAAGCGGCAGGCACAGCCAGACCGCCAGTAAGAGTTTTATAAATGGTTTATTCATATCAGCTTGTCTGAACCTGAATTTATAGAATTAAAGCATATCCGGAATTCTTTTAACAATTAGCCATCATGTTATTTCGAACGAACAAACAGGAACAAATGTAGTGGTGTGAGGAGAAATCTTAGACGCTCTACAAGCCGCTTGCTTGGCTTGGGGGCTAAGATTTCTCTTCCGCTCCTGCACGCTATGCCTGCCCTCGTGCTCATCGAAATGACATGAGGGATATAGTCTGGTAATTCCACAAATTCCGGTTAAGATATTAGTGACTTATCAAATTTACAAACAACCGATAAGCGCCCGGCACGCCCGCAGGCAATTCCCTGAAGAAAGCCAGCGAAGTATACACAAACCTGCCCTTACCGTAGTTAGCCACCAGGAGTGATCCTTTTTTAGGGCTTTCGCCCGCATCATTCATTTCCAGCGGGGTTTGGTATTGCGGGTCAATATCGCTTACAAAGTACAGGCCGCGTTCTTGTATCCAGGCATCAAAGTCACCTTGGCCTATTTTGTTAGGGGTGGTTAATACCTCGTTATCTGGCTGGGCAAAAGTTACCTTGGCCGCTTCGTCTGTCACCCGCTCATTTACAGGACGGAAGGGGTACGGACCGATAGGATTAACGAGCACCCCATTATTATTATTGTACTGCACCAGCAGCGTGCCGCCGTTGTTTACATACTCCAGCAATTTGGGCTGCATTACCGGCAAACGCTTGTTTACATTGTAGGCGCGCACCCCAGTAATAATGGCCTGGTATTGCGAGAGATCAGCTGTCATCACTTCAGCCTCGGTCAATTGGTGCACGTCATAGCCTACCTGTTTCAGAGCATCGCTCACCAGATCGCCGGCACCGGCTATGTAGCCAATCTTTTTGTTGCCCGGGGTTTTCAGGTTGATATCAACCAATTTGGTTTGCGCCGGCGGGAACAAGGTAATGTGCGGGATATGATCATAGGTGATACGTTGGACACCCATGCTTGATTGCTGCCCGTTAATTTGCGCCACGGCGGTGAGCGTGCTGGTTTTGGCTTTATCATTGGCGGGTGTTACCGCAAACTCAACGGTCCATTCATCGCCTTTCTTTTTGTCGCTGAAATCAATCTTATCCGGACTGATCTTCCAGCCATCCAGTGGTTGGAGGCTAACGCTGCCATTGCCGTTTACAAAGGCTTTCAGGTTGATCTGTACCGTTTGCGGCTGATTGCTATCAGTTCTGAAAATATAGTTCTGCGCGGCAATGTTTGCCGTAATGGCCGGGGTAACGTCTACCGGCTGATAAATTTCTCCCTTGGCCGGGTCAACATATTTATATTGGATCGGACGAATGAACGTCATCTCCTTATCCAAAATCCTCAGCGTAATGATGGTCATATACGGTGTAGTTTCCGGCAGGGTGCGCTGCCCGTTCTCATCAACCGGGTCTATGGTATATTGCCCCATATTGTGCGGGTGACGCAGCCAGTAAGGCTGGGTAATCTCCGTTGCCTTCAATTCGCCATCAAAAGAGGTGAGGATGTTTGGCTTTAATGCCACATCATTAAACAGCTTATTGGTGGGGAACATGGTTGGATTGTAATACACAATCTCAGACAGGCTGGCATCTACCCCCAGGCGACTAATGATCTGCGTACGAACGTCCATTCTTTCATTTTGGGCGTAGCTTGGGTCGGCGGCATAGCTTTCCATCCAAATACCGGCGCAGGCAGCAATCAGGTCTTTTAGCTCGCGCACTTTTTGGTTGCGCCAGTAAAAATCGCGCAGCCGTTCTACTTTCTTTAATACCTCTATCAATGCAGGAACAGCTTTATCCGGATGCTCATCGTCAAAGCTTTTCTTAATAGCATCAATATCGGCCGATATACCGTCGCTGCCCGGTACACGGGCCCAAGAGGTGTTTACGCCATCCATCAGGTTGGTTTTAGGCACTTCGCCCAGGATGGTCTTGAAATAATCAAAGAATTGACCGCGTTGTGCCGCGGTGCCAAAGCCTTGCGTTTTATGGTTAGAGCGGCTCTCGGCCGCCATCTCGCCATAGCCTTTGCCCAGCAACGGATTGTAAGTTCCTTCATCAATTTTAAACTGACTCTCGGATGTGGTGTTTACACCACCAAAGCTAAACGTGTTCCACAGCAGGCGCTTGGCTTGCCATACCTGCACATATTTTAATTGCTCCGGGAATTTCTTCGGATCAGCGGCAGCGGAAAAGGCCTCCTGCGCCAGAATTGCTGATGCGGTATGATGCCCGTGACCGCCCTCGCCGGTGGTTGGGAAACGGCAGATGATGACATCGGGCTTAAACCTGCGGATGGTCCAAACCACATCGCTCAGGATACGGTTGCGGTCCCAGATCTTTAGCGTTTCGTCTGGTCCTTTAGAAAAACCAAAATCGTTAGCGCGGGTAAAAAACTGCTCGGCGCCGTCAACGCGGCGGGCTGCTAACAACTCCTGGGTACGGATGAGGCCCAGCAGTTCGCCCTGCTCGTTGCCTATCAGGTTCTGCCCGCCATCACCACGGGTAAGCGCCAGGTAACCGGTGCGGTAATGTTTCTCGTTAGCCAGGTAAGCCAACAGACGGGTATTCTCATCGTCAGGGTGAGCGGCTACATAAAGCACGCTGCCCAAAACCTGCAGTTTGTTAAGCGATTGGTGGATGGTACCTATATCGGCCTTGGGTGCTGTTTGCGCAAAGGTGGCGGCAGAAAGCAGCAGCCCGGCAAGGGTAAAGAATCTCTTTTTCATCAGGAACAGACGTATGTGGGCAATGATAATGAACAAAAATCAAAAAAAATTAAAATTAAAAACAAATATAATCGTCAACAATTACATAGATAATTAATCGATTGATTAAAAAATTAACACTGGCAATCAACACTTTAACTTATCATGACAAACAGATGATACGCTCAATCAATCGTTTGATTAATTTTGTGCCGTTAATATTATGGAGAAGGATAAGATTGATAAAAAAGAACACATTCTGGATGTTGCCGAGCGCATCTTTTCAGATTTGGGTTATGATGGCGCCTCTACGCGCCTCATATCTGGCGAGGCCGGTGTGAACATGGCCATGCTCAATTACTATTTCGGCTCTAAAGAGGGCTTGTTCCTGGCAGTGTTTGACCGTAAGATCAGCAGCTTCCGCGATATGCTGGCCAACATCAGCAATGATGAAAACACCTCGCAGTGGACCAAGATGGAACAGTACATTGACATTTATGCCGGAAAGATATTTGTAAACAACTGTTTCCAGAAACTGCTTTACCAGGAACTGGGCATGAACCGACGCAGCGATTTGTCTGACAATCTGCGCGACATCCTGATGAAAAACATTACAGAGTTGATCCGCATTATACAAGAAGGGATTAACAAAGGCGAGTTTAAAAAAGATGTGGATGTGCAGATGGTAATTGCCACGTTGTACGGCACTAAAAACTTTATCATCAATACGCCGCTGCTTTCATCAAGTGTAATGGGCTATGATCTGACAAACGACGAGGTGCTTGATGATAAGTTTAAACCCCGGGTAAGCGCCTACATGAAAAATCTTTTAAAATGCTACTTATTGAATGAAAATGGATACAACAACTAATAACCTGCAAAAACGCCGCTTGTTTAAAGCGCTGCTGCCCGGCCTGGCCGCAGTGTTGCTAACAGGAGGTTTGTTAAACACCGCTGCCGCTCAAGACCGCACCCTCACCCTGGATGAGGCCATCAAACTAGGGCAAGAGAACAGCAAAACCTTAAAACTATCACAAGCCAAGATAGATCAGGCCGTATCTGAGTTTAACCAGGCTAAAGACAAAGCCCTGCCAACCGGCAGCGTCAGCTTTGCCTACAACCGCGCACAGATCCCAGCTAACACGCTTGATCTGGGTGCCGGCGATCCGATACACCTGCCTACTCATGCTGATGCCTATCTGGGTATTGCTTCATTAAGCGAAACCATATTTGCCGGCAACCGTCTTAAATATGCCCGCCAAAGCACAGACCTGCTGGTGCAGGTAGCCAAGCTGGATGCAGATAAAGACAAAGAGCAGATTACCTATGATATTGTGAACGCTTACTACGGTTTGTACAAAGTGCTGCAAAGCCAAAAGGTAATTGACGAAAATCTGAAAACCGTTGACGCGCAGATCAAACAATCTCAACGCTTCTTTGATCAGGGTTTGGTTACCAAGAACGATGTGCTGCGTTTCCAATTACAGCGCGCCAACATCGAGCTGAATGGCATCGACCTGGAAAGCAACCGCAAGGTGATCAACTTTAACCTCAATATTCTGTTGGGTTTGCCAGAGAGCACCCGTCTGAACATCGATCAACTGAGTCCTAACGACCAGACACTTGGTCCGCTGGCCAGCTATATTGATACCGCAATGGCCAATCGCCAAGAGGTTAAACAGAATGATCTGCGCACCCAGGCTGCAGAGGTGAACATCAAATCGGTACAGGCTAACCTGTCGCCTACTTTGGCTGCCAGTGTTGGCGGTTACTATGTAGATGTATCGGCTAACCCTATCCCGCAGAGCGGTAAGTTTATTACCCCGCTTACTGCCGGTTTAACCTTCGCCTGGAAATTTGATGGCCTGTGGTTAAACAAAAACAAAGTGTCCGAGGCTAAAGTACAGCGCGATCAATCGGTGATTAACAAAGGCATCATTACCGATAACATCAAGAACGAGGTGAATCGCGATTACCTGTCTTACACTACAGCTATTGATAAGATCAAATTGCTCCAAACATCTATCGCGCAAGCGGGCGAGAACAACAAGATACTGCAATCTAAATACCAAAGCAACGTAGCCAGCGCTACAGATCGTGCCGATGCAGAAACCCTGCTTTATCAGGCACAAATAAACCTGGAACTGGCCAAAGCCGATGCAGGGTTAGCTTACTATAACTTATTAAAATCAACCGGAAAACTTACTAAATAATAACACTTACAAACATGGCAACAGAACAGACTACTCCACAGGACGCTCCTAAAAAGCCCAATAAGGTAATCCCTATCATATTAGGCATCGTACTGCTTGGAGGTATCATATTCGGGATAAAAGAATACGTTTATTACAGCAAACACGAGGATACTGATGACGCGCAGATTGATGGCGATATCAGCCCGGTTGTAGCCCGCGTTGGCGGTTATGTTGATAGCATCAACTTTGAAGAGAACCAACATGTAACCGCAGGCCAGCTGCTGGTTAAAATTGATGACCGCGATTACAAAGTAAAACTGGAGCAGGCACAAGCCGCACAAAAAGGCGCCAGCGCAGGCATCGGCGTTAACGAGTCGCAGATTTTTGCTACCGCTGCTAACTCTGCCAGCGCGCGCTCACAGGCAGAATCTGCCAAAGCGCGTCTGGAAAAAGCACAGAAAGACTTTGCCCGTTACGCCAATCTGGTAAAAGATGGCTCTGTAACCCAGCAACAGTTTGATCAGGCAAAAGCCGATCGTGATGTGGCGCAGGCTACCTACAACGCTTCTCTGGATCAGTACAAAGCTGCTCAACAACAAATTGGCACCACCCGCAACCAGTTAACCGTAACCAACACCGGTGTTACCCAAAGACAGGTTGATGTTGACTACGCTAAACTGCAACTAAGCTACACTGATATAAAAGCACCATCAAGCGGCGTAACTTCTAAAAAGAACGTACAGCTGGGTCAGCTGGTGCAGCCGGGTCAAACCCTGTTCTCTATTGTGAACGATAACAGCATCTATGTTACCGCCAACTTTAAAGAAACCCAGCTGGACAAACTGCGCAACGGCCAGAAAGTAAATATTGAGGTTGATGCTTACCCAGACCTGAAAGTTGAGGGTACAGTTTATAACTTCTCGCCTGCAACAGGTGCTAAATTTTCGCTGCTGCCGCCAGATAATGCTACCGGTAACTTTGTGAAGGTAGTACAACGTGTGCCAGTAAAAATTAAGATTAACGCCGATAAAGAAACCCTGGCTAAGTTACGTCCAGGCATGAGCGTTAATGTTTCTGTTATCACTAAAGACTAATAATCATGGCTGAAACCGGCTTTAAAAAGTGGATCATCACCATCACAGTAATCACTGCATCATTGCTGGAGCTGATTGATACCACCATTGTAAACGTAGCGTTGCCCCACATACAGGGCAACCTGGGCGCCACACTTGAGGACGTGGCCTGGGTTGTAACCGGTTATGCGGTGGCCAACGTAATCATACTGCCCATGTCGGGCTGGCTGGGGGGCCGCTTCGGGCGAAAAAATTACTTCCTCGCATCAATTGTAGTCTTCACTATTGTATCGTTCCTGTGCGGTAACGCGCATACCATGGGCGAGTTGGTACTGTTCCGCATATTGCAGGGCTTTGCCGGCGGCGGTTTGATCTCTACCGCACAGGCCATCCTACTGGAAACCTGGCCACGCGAGCAGATTGGTACCGCTACAGCGTTGTTTGGCCTGGGTGCGGTGGTTGGCCCAACCGTGGGCCCAACCATTGGCGGCTGGATTGTAGAGAACTATAGCTGGCCATGGATATTTTATGTAAACATCCCCGTAGGCGCCCTGGCCGCATTTTGTACCTATACATTTATACGAGAGACACCGAAGGATGCTAAAGGCAAACCGGTTGACTGGTGGGGCATTATCCTGCTGGCCGTAGCGGTAGGCAGTTTGCAAACCGTGTTGGAGAAAGGCGAGAGTGAAGACTGGTTTGCAAAAACCTACATCCTGGTGTTAACCATTACGGCAGTGTTGGGTTTCATCTTTTTCATCTGGCGCGAGGTGAGCACACCGCACCCGGTGGTAAACTTTGGCATCATGAAGCATCGAAGCTTTGCGGTGGGTATGTTTACATCGTTTGTGCTGGGCTTTGGCTTATATGGGTCGGTGTTTGTGTTCCCGATCTTCTGTCAGAACCTGCTGGGCTTTAATGCCCAGCAAACTGGCGAGCTGTTGTTCCCAGGTGGTTTATGTACCATTGTGATGATGCCGTTCATCGGTAAAATGCTCAATAAAGGCATCCCGGCGCAATTTATGGCTACCGGCGGCATGTTTCTGTTCTTTGTGTTCACTAACATGCTGAGCCACTCTACCCTGGCCACCGGCGAGAAAGATGTACTGGTACCACTGCTGATACGTGGTGTGGGCATGGCCCTGTTGTTCGTACCGCTGACTACTCTGGCTATGGCCGATCTGAAAGGTCCCGAGCTGGGACAAGGTTCAGGTTTGAACAACATGATGCGTCAGCTGGGCGGTTCATTTGGTATTGCGGTGTTAACTACCGTTATCCACACTCGCCAGGGCCTGCACCGTAATAACCTGCTGGTAAACATTAATCAGTACAACCCGGCCTTTGTAGATCGCTTTAATAGCTATATACATGCCTTTATGGCCAAAGGCAAATCAATGGTTGACGCTACTACCATGGCCTACCGTGCTATGGAAGGTGTGATCACCCGCCAGACCCTGCTACTTACCTATGATGACGCGTACTGGCTATCGGGCATGGTAATGCTGTGCTCCATACCCCTGCTATACCTGCAGCCATTTAAAAAGCTAAAGGCAGTGGCAGACTCACATTAATTACCTCTCTGCTAACCTTCCCGAAGAGGAGGGGTAGAAACGGAAAGAGCAGATCCTTTAACAGGATCTGCTCTTTCCGTTTTATGTTACCTTCCCGGTCATGCGGCCAAAGGCCGCGATATAGTCGTCACCGGCTGGAGCCGAGCGACGTAAGGAGGTGTTTTCTCTTGTCTCCTTAGGGGTATAATCCTATTCATCCTTCCTGATTCAAGACGCGCACAAAAAAGCCGTTCCGCGGATGCGAAACGGCTCTTTCCCAAAAATCAACAATTAAATCTTTCCCCCCCGGTATATATATTCTTAACACTATCGGATAAAACATATATCCGGGAAGTGTATTTAATCATACCACTAAAATAAAAAAATTTAATTAATATCTAAAATTATTTGGGCGTTTTTTTGTAAAGGCGGAGCGGAGCGGGGGGGACGCAAGGCGGTGCATATTTTTTTCAATTCAACGCCTCGCGCCAACCGCCCAGCCAATTAATAGATCACCTTACCGGCCGATGTTACCAATGAGGCAATGCGCACAGCATCAAAAATGCGTTCTTCGGTAGTGCCTAGTTTGATCAATGAGTCTTCGTGAGCATTTACACACATTTCGCAACCGTTTACGGCCGAAATAGCTAAGCTCAGCAATTCAAAGAACTCCTTGCCGGTTACAGGCTTCATCATTAGTTGCATACGGATCCGGGCCGGAATCTGGCCGTACTTCTCTTTCTGCGTAAAATGACGGAAACGGTAGAACACGTTATTGGCAGCCAGTAACGAGGCACAACCTACAGATTCGGCTACTTCGGCCGCTGTGGCGCCTTGTTCTTCGGCGTAGCGGGTAAAATACTGCGTAAGCGGCAGGTTATTGTTGTTCACAGCCACGCTCAGCGCCATCAGGCCGCATTCTTTTGCACTGAGGTGTTCTGATGTCAGCACGCTGGTAAAGTTCAGCTTAAAGTCGCGTACGTAGCGCGATTCGCCTTTTTCCAGCAGGGTAAGGCTTTCGGTGCGGTAGGCGGCATCCAAACCAACCTGCTGCAATATCTCGTTAATGATTTCGGTAGTTTCGTTCATGGTATTGTTTGTTTACCACAAAGAGCCCGTAGTGACAACAGGGATCACTGAGCTGGCCTTTGTAATATATAATGTTTTAAATATGTAGATGTGATATCATAGGGTAAGCCACCACGCGCCCTTCGACAAGCTCAGGATGACATCCTACGCTCTCTTAGTTAATCTCTCTCCCCTTTCTGGAGGGCTGGGGTGGCGCACAAAAAAGCCCGGCCATTTATTTAGCCGGGCCTTATGTGGTGCTTAAATTACACGGTTAAAGTTTCCTGACCTTTTTCCCAGTTGCAAGGGCAAAGCTCGTCAGTCTGCAGACCGTCTAGGGTACGCAATACTTCTTTTACGTTACGGCCTACGCTCAGGTCGTTAACGCTAACCCAACGGATGATACCTTGTGGGTCGATGATGAAGGTAGCACGGTAAGCCACTTTTTCGTTTGGCTCCAGAATACCCAGCTCTTCAGCCAGTGATTTTGAAGTATCAGCCAGCATCGGGAATTTCAGATCGCGCAGATCGTCATGATCTTTTCTCCAGGCAGCGTGCACGAACTCAGAGTCGGTAGAAGCACCGATAAGGCGAGTTTCACGGTCACGGAATTCACCATAATTTTTGTTGAACTCAGCAATTTCAGTTGGGCACACAAAAGTAAAATCTTTTGGCCACCAGAACATTACGGTCCAAACGTTATCTTCATTCACCAGAAAATCAGAGGTGATGGTTTCAAACTCTTTACCTTTTTCAAGGCTAACAACGGCTGTTTTAGAAAATGATGGGAATTTCTGTCCTACAGTTAACATAATGATATTTTATTAGATGTAATGTTATTATTGAATAATACAAAGGTACCCTTTTTTGTTTAGGGGTGCTAATCAATATAGTTGATGTATTATAGGTGTTCTCTATAATAATCTGGTTTAAAAATTGACGAATACTATACCTCATCTGCCCCGTCACTTCCCCACATAACAAAAAAGGATGCCCGTTATGGAGCATCCTTTTTCTCATTGTTGATTTTCGGCAGGTAGAAATCAATTCATTTATTACAAGTTGAAGGCGTAAGCAACACGCAGACCTACAAATTGGATGGTTGAGCCATCGGCATTTGCAAATTTGGTTGAACCTTCATAACGTACGCCAGCATCGATGTAGCTTTTAGCGCTTACCGGGAACAGGTAACCTACCTGTGGAGCGTATACAAAAGCAGCTGATTTATTGTAAGCAGTTTTGTCTTTGTTCAACAGGAAAGAAGCACCACCTTCGGCCTGTACATACAGGTTACCTACAGCGTAATATTTTAAACCAGCTTTTACAGGCAACAAGTGAATATCTTGCAGATCTACAGAAGCGTTGCCTACGGTAATGGTTTTACCAAAAATATTGTTGTAACCAGCGTTAACGGTTAAAGCCAGTTTGCTTGCCAGAGGGAATTCTACTTGCGCAGAACCACCCAGGCTCCAGTTGTAAGCGTTGCTCAGGTTACCTGTTGGCAGGGCACCCTCTACACCGATGCTTAAACGGGTTGCAGCTGCAGGATCTTCTGATTTAGTTTGTGCTTTTGCGCCAAAGGTTAAACCGGCCAGTGCCAGTACTAAGGCTGAAATTTTTAAAGTTTTCATTGTGATGTAAATATTAAATTAACGTGTCTTTTTCTTTAAGACAGGGCAAAGTAAATACATAAAGTAAATACGATTTTTCATCCCAAAGTCACGAATATTTAATCAATTGATTAACAGATAAATAATTTTTGACCAATTTGGATGATTGGTCAGAACAGTGTCAGGAAGCAAAATTTGAGGCTTTTTTCACAAACTTTTCATCGGAAGAACCGACATTCGCAACTTTTTTGATTTTCGGGAAGGAGAGGAAAGGCCGGCATCTTATGAGGGTATTGCCTGCCAAGTAATCGCGAGGAACGACGATATGGATCTTATAGGAAAATGGAAAATCACATCACCTTAAACTCAGCCTTACGCTTTTCCAGAAAAGCGGCCACGCCTTCCTGCATATCGCCGGTACCGAAGCATTGGCCAAACAGCTCTATTTCTTTCTCATACCCCCCGGCTGTACCGGCAGCGTTTACGGCTTCAATAGCGGCAGCGATGGCTTTGGGCGAGCGGCTCAGGATTTTTTCCAGCAGTTCTTCTGCTTTAGGTAACAGGCTGTCAATATCAGTTACATGCGTTACCAGTCCGCATTGCAGGGCCTCGGCAGCGCTAAGCATGTCAGCAGTCATAATCATTTCCAGCGCTTTGCCTCGACCCACCAGCAGGGGCAGGCGTTGCGTACCGCCATAGCCGGGAATCAATCCCAGCGTTACTTCGGGAAGACCCATTTTGGCATTGTCTGAAGCAATGCGGATATGGCAGGCCATGGCCAGTTCCAGTCCGCCGCCCAGGGCAAAACCGTTTACAGCTGCAATAACAGGTTTGGGGCCGTGGGCTATCAAATCAAAAACGGTGGTATGTCCTTTACGGGAGAGTTCCGTACCTCCCAGCACATCCAACGCCGGGAAACCGGAGATATCGGCGCCAGCAACAAATGCTTTTTTACCCGCGCCTGTAATAATGAGCCCTCCAACGCCGGCCTCTGCAAAAGCTGCCGTTAAAGCCACATGCAGTTCGGCAAGCGTATCGGCGTTAAGCGCATTCAATTTGCTTTCACGGTTGATGATGATGTAGCGGATACGTCCATTGTTTTCAATCAGCAGGTTCTGGAAGTTCATAACTATTAGGAGATTAAAAATTGCGGTGCTGATGTACCCAATCGGTAATGTATTTTACAATATCGGCGGTGTGGGTGCCGGGAGGAAACAATCGGCCCACACCCATTTGCTGCAATTGGGCCATATCTGCCGGAGGAATGATACCGCCACCGGTGACCAGCACATCATCCATCTCTTTCTCTTTAATCAGACTTAAAATGCGCGGGAATACCGTCATATGCGCGCCGGATAGGATAGAGATACCTATGGCGTCTACATCCTCCTGCAGGGCCGTATTAACCACCATCTCGGGCGTTTGGCGCAGGCCGGTATAAATTACCTCCATACCAGCATCGCGTAGCGTGGTGGCTATAATACGTGCACCGCGATCGTGCCCGTCCAGTCCAACTTTGGCAACTAAAACTCTTATAGGCCGATTAAAAGGTTTATCTGACATGCCGATGTGATATCAGCAAATGTGAAGAATAATTGGTCAATAGTCAATAGGAGGGCGGTCATTTCGCTTCGCTGTCATTGGTCATTAGTCGTTAGTTATAAACCCTAATGACAATTGACCAATGACTAATGACCAACAGACTATATTGCTTTCGATTTATTCATCAATAATAATGCTACAGCAAGCGCCTCAATCACACCGACCAGCATGGCCCCGAACAATCGGCCAGAAAAATCGGCCAGGTTAGTGCCTTGATAAATCCAGTTAATATAAATGATACTGGCAAAAACAGCTATTACACCGCCCAGCAGCAGCGACTTAAAACACTGCACCAATGCTTCCAGGAAATTAATGGTGCCATCCATTTCCTTTTCACGATAACTGCGTACGCCAATATACAGGCACACAATAGGAATTAATACTGAGTAATACTCAAAAGGGGCTATTTCATGCGGGTTTGTGGTACTATAGCCCAGCCAATGCATAGCGAACAGCCATAAGCCGCTCAGTATGCCAATGGCAATACCGGTAATTAATGCATTTTTCATCTTGTTATAATGTTTTGGTTTGAACAATGCTTACAATCAATGCTGATTGTATTACATAAAGTATTAATTGGTGCGCTTTGTTTTTATTTATACGCTGTTTTTTGCGCGTAGGTTGCGTTGGCGTGTAAGATAGAGGAGAAGGAAAAAGTTTAAATTGAAAATTAAAATTGAGGGGGCAATAATGGTCAGTACCTTAATTTGAGGTTTATACCGATGTCCGTTCGCCCCGCTCGTTCGCCGCGGGAGGACCTTAGTTTGTTTGTCTTGTACCAAGATTTATGGGATTACAAGGATTTATAGGATGCTTATATGGGTTTATATTTTGAAAATCTTTTAAATCCTAAAAATCCTGGTTCAAGACAGAAAAAAGTGTGGCCCAATCAGAACACCGGGCCAGCGCTGGCGGGAATGCTAATTTTTTATCGAGCCGTGCGAGAGTAAAAATTGCAGGGCGGGTAGAAGGATTGTTCTGACTTTATTTTTTGCTTCTTTTGTATAAAGACAAAAGAAGTAGCCGCCGTGGCAATGAACGAACTGACGTTCATAAACAGCATAAACCTGTTAGCGAGTGACAAAAAAAGCCCGACTGCAATGCAACCGGGCTTGATATCTAATATGTCGACACCAATTATTTGGTAACGTACAATACCTCTTTTACTGCTTTAATAACGCGTTCTGCGTTTGGCAGGTACTCTTGGATCAGGGTTGGAGCGTATGGCAATGGCACGTCGCCACCCATAATACGCAGTACCGGAGCGTCCAGGTAATCAAACGCATCTTTTTGTACTTTAAAGGCAATTTCAGTAGCAATTGAACCCAGCGGCCAGCTTTCTTCAACCAATACCAAACGGTTGGTTTTCTTAACTGAAGCAATTACGGTATCGTAATCAATAGGACGTACGGTACGTAAGTCAATTACCTCGGCATTGATGCCTTCTTTAGCCAGTTCTTCGGCAGCGGCATAAACCACTTTCATAATTTTACCAAAGCCAACCAGCGTAACATCAGTACCCTCTTTTACTACGTGGGCTTTACCCAGTTCAAGGTAATAAGTTTCTTCCGGCACCATTCCTTTATCGCCATACATTAACTCAGACTCCATGAAAATTACTGGATCTGGATCAATGATCGCTGACTTTAGCAAACCTTTTGCTTCATATGGGTTTGACGGAACAACTACCTTCAGACCAGGACAATTTGCAAACCAGTTTTCAAAACACTGGCTGTGCTGAGAGCTCAGCATACCTGCGTTACCGGTTGGGCCGCGAAAAACGATTGGCACAGAGAACTGGCCACCGCTCATGCTCATCATTTTAGCGGCACCGTTAATGATCTGGTCAATTGCTACCAACGAGAAGTTGAAAGTCATGAACTCGATGATCGGTTTAAGACCGTTCATGGCCGAACCAATACCGATACCGGCAAAACCTAACTCAGAGATAGGTGTGTCGATAACGCGCTTAGCGCCAAACTCATCAAGCATACCCTGGCTAACTTTATAGGCACCATTATACTCGGCAACCTCTTCGCCCATCAGGTAAATATTTTCGTCTTTGCGCATTTCTTCTTGCATCGCTTCGCGAAGCGCTTCCCTGAACTGAATTTCTCTCATTATCTATATTAAATGAACTGTTTTTGCAGCGGCAAATATAAGGATTAACCCATTAAAAACAATTGCCGCAAAGTGTATATAACATGCCGACAAATATTTTACAAAAACCCACACATTATACTGGGTTTAAGGCTATAAGCAAAGGTTTGTTAGTGTAAAATTTAGTTTTACAATTGATCACCAAAAGGAAAATTGAATTTGCTTTAATGTAAGGATTGCAGAATTTATGCACCTAAGCCCAGGTGGGTTTGTGCATTAAGATTTTTTTGTTTTAACGCATAATTAATCGCGCTGTTGCAGGGAACGTCATCATATAAGACATAAATAACAACTAAAACACCGCTGAAGCAATACGCTTAGTTGGCTCGGGGTTGCCCATAGTGTAAAAATGCAATACCGGCGCACCAAAGTTCACCAGCTCTTTACATTGATTAATCATCCATTCGATACCAATCTCCTTGACGTTTTTTTCTGATTTACACTCGTGAATAGCGTCACTCAGTTCCTCTGGGATATCGATATGGAATGTTTTGGAAAGCGATACCAGTTGCTTGCTGTTGGTAATGGGTTTCAGGCCTGGAATGATGGGCACATTGATATCATTCTCACGGCATTTCTTTACAAAGTCAAAATAAGCCTGGTTATCAAAAAACATTTGCGTTACAATGAAGTTGGCGCCCATTTCTACTTTCTGCTTCAGGTATTTGAAATCGGTTTTAAGGTTTGGTGCCTCGAAATGCTTCTCAGGGTAACCGGCCACACCGATGCAGAAGTTAGTGTGCATAATATGGCTGTCTGAGTCTTCATGCAGGTAAACGCCGTTATTCATGTTCACTACCTGCTGCAGCAGATCGGTAGCGTAACAATGACCATTGTTGTTGGGCACAAAGGTAGCATCGCCTCTGCGGGCATCGCCACGCAGCACCAGCACGTTCTCAATGCCCAGGAATTGCAGATCAATCAGCGCGTTCTCAGTTTCATCTTTGGTAAAACCGCCGCATAGCATGTGTGGCACGGTATCTACCTTATATTTGTTCATAATGGCTGCACAAATAGCAATGGTACCCGGGCGCTTGCGGTAGGTGAGTTTTTCCAGCAAACCATTATCGTGCTGCTTGTAGATATAATCTTCGCGCAGCGAGGTCACATCAATAAACGGCGGGTTAAACTCCATCAATGGATCAATGGCGTTATAAATACCTTGTATGCTATGTCCCTTCAACGGCGGGATCAACTCAAAAGAGAATAAGGTTTTGCCGTTAGCGTTTGCGATGTGTTCGGTGATCTTCATTAATTTAGTAGCAGTAAATAGTGGCAGTAGCAGTTAGCTCTTTGGCAAAAATCTCTCGGGATTCATTGCCATTGAATTCAGCATGCGCCCAATTTCGTTATAGCGATTTTGCAGATTTTTATGTGTCTCCACATCTATGTATTCTGCATCTAATGCAAAGTCAAGCCAAATAGAAGTTTCAGTGGCTTCACCATCAGCATCAGTCATTTTTGAAGTAAAGTGTTTGGGATATATTCGCTTTCTATATCCTTCTCCAATATTTACACATACAGACCTTGATGAGCGCTTAATCTGATCAGTAAGCGAATATGTTTCTTCCTTGGGAAACTTAACTGTTAGCAGACGCACTTGGCGAGCAGCATCAAAAGCCATTTGATAAACTTTTAGTTCTCTGAAACTACCTGTCATTTTGTAAGGGTTTAAGTCCCTAAAACTAACATTAATCCATAACTCTTACTGCTACTGCCACTATTTACTGCTACTAATAATTAATATTCGGCCCCAGCCATCTTTCCGCTTCCTCCAGTGGCATGCCTTTTCTTTCGGCATAATCCACCACCTGGTCTTTGCTGATCTTTCCTAAGCCGAAATACCTTGATTGCGGGTGCGAGAAATAGAATCCACTTACTGATGCGGCCGGCAACATAGCCAGGCTTTCGGTGAGTTGCATGCCGGCGTTCCGCTCGGCCTGCAGCAATTCGAACAGCGTGGTTTTCTCGGTATGATCCGGACATGCAGGATAGCCCGGCGCCGGACGAATACCCTGGTATTGCTCCTTTATCAGTTCGTTATTGCTCAAGTGCTCATCGCTGGCGTAGCCCCAGTATTCTTTGCGCACCAATTCATGCATTTTCTCGGCGAAAGCTTCGGCCAAACGATCAGCCATGGCTTTGGCCATAATACTGTTGTAATCGTCGTGGTCTTTTTCAAACTCGGCCACCAGTTCATCACAACCCAAACCCGCGGTTACGGCAAAGCCGCCCCAGTAATCAGGCACGCCGCTTTCTTTTGGCGCAATAAAATCTGAAAGCGCATAGTAAGGCTCGTCTTTCACTTTCTCGGCCTGTTGGCGCAGGGTATGTATTTGGGTGAGGACCTGCGTGCGCGTTTCATCAGTATACAGTTCGATATCATCGCCTACACTGTTGGCCGGCCAGAAACCGATAACACCGTTAGCTTTCAGCAATTTTTCATCGATGATACGTTGCAACAGCACTTGTGCATCGTCATACAATTTCTTCGCTTCTGTACCTACGTATTTATCATCAAAGATCTTTGGATAGCTGCCGCGCAACTCCCAGGTATGAAAGAAAGGCGTCCAGTCAATGTATGGCACCAGTTCTTCCAGCGGATAGTTTTCAATCACCTTAACACCGCTCACGGTAGGTTTTGGCGCAACATCACCATCCAGACTGATTACAAATTTCTTTTCGCGGGCTTCCTCAATCGGCACAAAACGTTTGTCTGACCGTTTGTTCAGGTGTGCTTCGCGGGCTTTTTCATATTCGGCTTTTACGCCGGCTATGTAATCGGCCTTGCCATCTTTATTCATCAAACTACTGCACACAGTTACGCTGCGTGATGCATCCAGCACGTGGATGGCGGCTCCCGAATAATTCGGCGCAATCTTTACCGCAGCGTGGATGCGTGAGGTGGTGGCTCCGCCAACAATCAACGGCGTGGTAAAACCTTCGCGCTCCATCTCTTTGGCAAAATGTACCATCTCATCCAGCGATGGGGTGATCAAACCACTCAAGCCAATAATGTCTACATTTTGCTTGCGGGCCTCATCTAGTATTCTTTGCGCAGGCACCATTACGCCCAGGTCAATCACTTCAAAGTTGTTACAGGCCAGCACTACACCGACTATGTTTTTACCAATATCGTGCACATCGCCTTTAACGGTAGCCAGCAGAATTTTTCCTGCTGATGAGCTTGCACCGCCACCGCCTTGCGCTTTCTCGGCCTCGATGAACGGCAGGAGGTAAGCCACGGCCTTTTTCATGACACGGGCAGATTTTACTACCTGCGGCAAGAACATTTTGCCGGCGCCAAACAGGTCACCCACGATGTTCATGCCGTCCATCAGCGGACCTTCAATTACTTCCAGCGGACGGGCATATTGTTGGCGTGCTTCTTCCACATCGGCATCCAAATACTCAATAATACCTTTTACCAGCGCGTGCGAGAGGCGTTCCTGAACGGTGCCTTTGCGCCATTCTTCGTCTTTAACTACTTCTTTGCCTTTGCTTTTTACAGTCTCGGCAAATTCCACCAAACGCTCGGTAGCATCAGGGCGACGGTTCAACAACACGTCTTCGACCATTACCAACAATTCTTTCGGAATCTCTTCGTAAACCTCCAACATACCGGCATTAACAATACCCATATCCATACCGGCACGGATGGCGTGATACAAGAAGGCCGAGTGCATTGCCTCGCGCACCACGTTATTACCGCGGAACGAGAACGAGATGTTACTTACACCACCACTCACTTTGGCATGCGGCAGGTTTTGCTTAATCCAGCGGGTGGCCTCGATAAAATCAACAGCGTAGTTGTTGTGCTCTTCCAGACCGGTAGCCACGGTCAGAATGTTCGGGTCGAAGATGATATCCTGCGGAGGAAAACCTACCTCGTCCACCAATATATCGTAGCTGCGCTTACAGATCTCTATACGGCGCTGGTAGTTATCAGCCTGACCATTTTCATCAAATGCCATTACTACCGTAGCTGCGCCATAGCTTAAGATCTTGCGGGCATATTCTTTAAATTTCTCTTCACCTTCTTTCAGCGAGATAGAGTTTACAATACCCTTGCCCTGTAAACACTTTAAACCAGCCTCAATAACCGACCATTTGGAGGAATCGACCATGATAGGCAGTTTGGCAATATCCGGCTCAGACGCAATCAGGTTCAGGAATTTGACCATGCTCGCTTCGGAATCGATCATACCCTCGTCCATGTTCACGTCAATTACCTGTGCACCGCCTTCTACCTGCTGGCGGGCCACAACCAGGGCTCCTTCAAAATCCTCGGCCAAAATCAGTTTAGAGAACTTTGGCGAACCAGTGATATTGGTACGCTCGCCCACGTTCACAAAATTGGTTTCAGGAGTAAGTGTCACCGATTCCAGACCGCTCAAACGCATAAACGGATCAACCTCGGCCAACTTACGAGGCAAATGCTGAGCAGCACGCTCGGCAATGCAACGGATGTGGTCTGGCGTGGTACCACAGCACCCGCCAACAATGTTCACCATGCCGTGCTCCATAAAATCATCTACCTGGTGCGCGGTTTCATGTGGTTGCTCATCATACGCGCCAAACTCATTCGGCAGACCGGCGTTGGGGTAGGCCGAAATAAACACATCGGCTTTATTAGACAATTCTTCCAGGTGCGGGCGCATCTCGCGGGCACCCAGCGCGCAGTTTAAACCAACCGACAGCAGGTTAGCATGGCGCACTGAGTTCCAGAATGCCTCCACCGTTTGGCCCGAAAGGGTACGGCCCGATGCATCGGTAATGGTACCAGAGATCATCAGCGGCAAACCGTGATGACCCGGGTGTTTCTCTTTCAGTTCATGCTCATAACGCTGGGCAGCATATAGGGCTGCTTTTGCGTTCAGTGTATCAAAAATAGTTTCGATCAACAGCAGGTCAGAACCACCATCAACCAATCCGCGGATCTGCTCATAGTAAGCCTCGGCCAGATCGTCGAAAGTTACAGCACGGTAACCCGGATCGTTCACATCAGGCGATAGGGAAGCCGTACGGTTAGTCGGCCCAACGGCACCAGCCACAAAGCGTGGTTTTTCTGGCGTCAGTTTATTGTACTCATCCACCACCTCGCGGGCCAGGCGCGCACCTTCGTAGCTCATCTCGTATGAGAGCTCCTCCATGTGATAATCGGCCAAACTGATACGCTGCGTGCTGAACGTATTGGTTTCGATGATATCGGCACCGGCGTCCAGGTATTCCTTATGTATGGCTTTGATCACATCCGGGCGCGTAAGATTGAGCAGGTCATTATTACCTTTCAAATCACAGGTATGCTCACGAAAACGCTCGCCACGAAAATCTTCTTCCGTTAGCTGATAGCGCTGTATCATGGTACCCATGGCCCCGTCAATTACCAGGATGCGTTTTTTTAGTTCTTGTCTGATGTCCATGTGTTGGTATGTGAGATGCGAGATTTGAGATATGAGACCATGCGTCTTTATCCCCCTCACACATCACGCGTGTTCTATACGGACAGATCAAATCAATTCAGGACAAAAAGTCTCAAATCTCATATCTCACGTCTCATATCTATAAATGCGGCTTATATCGAAAAGTCGGGCAGTATATTGACTTTCGCTTATCTTCCCAGAACCTTAAGGGGTTCAAGTAGAATGTAGCACCTTGTAAGTACAGGTTGCTAAGACTTCGCAGGGTCTAATCCCTCCGTCTTTCTCAATAAGCAGGTGCAAAATTGCACAATAGGGGTGTAAATTGCAAATAGAAAGTGTGGGCGCTGTGTAAAGAAGTCTACTTAATTGCGTCATTGCTAGGAACGAAGCATTCTCTGTACACGTAAATCCAGAAATACTGATCGGATTAACTTATGTAGAGATTGCTTCGTTCCTCGCAATAACGTTGTGGTTTGTATAGAAACCAGGGTTTACTCTGCCTTAAACGCATTCCATCCCTGCGCTTTCAGCTCGTGCACATTGCCGGTGCGGCTCACCAGGTTGCGACCGGCAGAAGCTTCGGTAATATGGCCGATGATGCTGATATCGGGCTGATTTTTCAGTTTGTCGTAGTCTGATTGTTTGACAGTGAACAGCAGCTCGTAATCTTCACCACCACTCAGGGCGCAGATGGTTGGGTCGAGGTTAAACTCGCGCGCCGTATCGTAGGTCATCGGGTCGATCGGGATTTTTTCTTCGTAGAGGTTACAGCCCTTGTTGCTTTGATTGCAAATGTGCAGTATCTCAGAAGCCAATCCATCGCTCACATCAATCATTGAGGTTGGTTTTACGCCGATGGCGCGCAGCAGTTCTACGATATCCTTACGCGATTCCGGCTTCAGCTGACGCTCGATGATGTAATCTTTACCCTCCAGGTCTGGCTGAATTTTTGGATTTTCAAGGTAGATCATTTTCTCGCGCTCCAGCAGTTGCAGGCCAACGTAGGCACCGCCTAAGTCTCCAGAAACACAAAGCAGATCACCCTCCTGGGCGGTGCTGCGGTAGGCAATATCCTGTTCATCAGCATAGCCTAAAACGCTCACGCTGATTACCAAACCCTGGCGGGATGAAGTGGTATCGCCGCCAACCAGGTCTACATTATATTTTTCGCAGGCAATGTAAATACCCTCGTAAAGTTCTTCAATAGCTTCCAGCGGGAACTTGCTGGATACGCCGATAGACACGGTTACCTGTGTAGGCGTACCGTTCATGGCGCAAATATCGCTCAGGTTTACCTGGATAGCTTTATAACCCAGGTGCTTGAACGGGGTGTAAGACAGGTCAAAGTGAATGCCTTCCAGCAGCATATCTGTAGAGAGCAACACTTTTTTGCCGGTAAAATCAAGCACGGCAGCATCATCGCCCACGCCTTTTATTGAGCCGGGGTGTTTCAGCTTTATATTTTTAGTAAGATGACCTATCAAACCAAACTCGCCCAGGTTTTCAAGGCCGGTAGTTTCTTTATTATCAAACATGTCCATTAGCGCAAAGGTACGAAGTTAGTTGATTAGTGATTGGTTGATTAGAGATTAGTTGACGACGGCCAAAAGCCCCGGGATAGTCGTCAAAAATCCCGCAAGCTTTTGCTCCCCTTTCCAGACTCCCGAACTTCTCCACATCCGTGAGTAAGTAAGTCTCCAATAGCGTATCTTTCCACATCTCAATTTCGTAATAGTGGGTCGATATTAACTTAACAGCATTATTATCAATTTGCTAATTAAAAAAATCACCTATGAAATTAAAACAACTCTTTGCCCTTGTAGTGGTACCAGCCGTTTTGGCGTCGTGTACCAAACAATCGCTAACCACCCAAGAGCCGTTGGCTGCTGTAGCTCCTGTTGCTACCAAACTGCAAACAGCAACCATCACTCAAACGGTAAACGAAACTTTTGAATCGGGCACTAAAGGCGCTTACGCTGCGGCCAACGTTACCCTTGCATCAGGCACCTGGAACATGGATGATGCACTGATTGGCAGCACAACCTCCGACCGAAAAGACGGCAGCCAATCCGTACGCATCCGCAACACTGGTACGCTTACCATGGGCTTCGATGTAACCAGCGGCGCTTCTACCGTTACCATTAAACATGCGGTTTACGGCACAGACGGCAGCTCAACCTGGCAGTTGTGGGTATCAAGCAACGGCGGTTCTTACGCACAGACCGGCTCGACCATTACCAGCAGCAGCACTACCCTGGCAACGGCAACTTTTACGGTAAACATGACCGGCACACTACGCTTTCAGTTGCGCAAAATTACCGGCGGCGCCAACCGTATTAACATTGACGATTTTGTAATTAACAGCGCAGACAGTGGC